>TARA_R110000868_G_scaffold411712_1_pt1 | contig 34812 bp, 21 predicted proteins | sample TARA_R110000868 | Tara Oceans TARA_R110000868 (sample SAMEA4397489) | marine metagenome | biome: Polar Biome; feature: [SRF] surface water layer (ENVO:00010504); material: water (ENVO:00002006), including particulate matter (ENVO:01000060) such as... | depth 5 m | reverse complement strand
TCGCTGATTTCTCTTGGATTTATATGGCAGATGCGACAGAACCAATATCTCCACATATATCCTTAAATGCTGTGTTTTTTAATGGTTTATTAACTTTAAAAAAATAGTTCTTTTAAATAAATACTTACTAAAACGATTTTGTTACTATTTTTATATATATTTGTCACAGTATTAATAACAGTTTAATATAAAATTAACACGCTAAATGAAAAAAATCACCATTAAAGATATTGCTATGGAAGCTAAGGTTTCCATCTCTACGGTATCTTTTGTCCTTAACGATAAAGGTGAGAAAATGAACATTAGTAAGGCTGTTATTAAAAAGGTACAGGAAGTTGCTGAAAAGTTACAGTACAGACCTAATATGATAGCCAGTAGTCTTCGTACTGGAAAAACGAGATCGATTGGTCTAATTGTGGAGGATATTTCGAATCAATTTTTTGCCGACTTAGCCAGAGTAATAGAGGATGAGGCAAAGAAGCTTGGTTATCGAGTTTTCTATTGTAGTACGGGTGGTGATGATGAAAGGTCTGCCGAATTGATACAAAGTTTGCTTCAAGCAAATGTGGATGGTTTTATTATTACTCCAACAGAAAAACTGGAAAAAAGTATTGATCATCTATTAAAATTAACAATGCCGGTGGTCTTAATTGATAGGTTTTTTCCGAGACAAAATGTTAGCCATGTTGTGATGGATAATTATGAAGGAGCCTACTCTGCAACAGAATATTTTATACAACAAGGGCGTCATAATATTGCTTTGGTAAACAATACTTCCGGAATGATACAGATGCAATTAAGAGAAAAGGGTTATGTTGATGCGATGAAAGAGGCAGGACTTTACCAAGAATCCCTTATTCTTCATTTAGAATATCATAGTAATGAAGATGCTAAAATTGCAGCTATAGTTCATTTTTTTGAAAAGAATAGTGGGATTGATGCCGTACTTTTTTCAGCTAACTATATGGGTCTTGCAGGACTTCAGGCTTTTCGTAAAATGGGTTTGCAGTTACCAGAGGATTTGTCTGTAATCAGTTTTGATGATCATTATAGTTTTAAATTACATTCCCCTTCTATATCAGTAATTGAACAGCCAATAGATGCCATTGCGGTAAAAGCGGTGGGATTGCTAATGGATCAAATGAATAATGAAAAGGATTTTGGGATAGAGAAAGTGCTTTTAAAAGGGAAGTTGATAATAAGAGAATCGGTGTGATTTTGATTATTTAGATCATAGCGGTTTAATGATTTTTAGAGCTGAAAAGGAAGCTTGCTTTTTTTTTGTCAATTTGCTAAATCGATTTAGTAAATTGTTTAAGCAACAATAGAAGAGAATCCATGGAAGCATCTATTGATTATATATTGAAATTGAGTTCTTATTTTTTATTAATATTTTAAACAAAACCAAAAACAAACTAAAAAACAAATGCTTATGAAACGAATTTTAGCAGTGTTAGGCTTGGTTATGCTCAGCAGCTTAGGCGCAGTAGCACAAAACCGATCAATAACAGGCGTAGTCGCAGATGCAGGAAACAAGGGTATTGTTTCTGCAACCGTAAAGGTAAAAGGGAAATCCATTAGTACAATAACAGATTCAGACGGTCACTTTGCGGTCATGGTCCCTTCAGGTAAAACAACGCTGACAGTATCCTCTATCGGATTTAGTTCTAAATCCGTTGACGTTACTGAAAATGAAAATAATATTACTGTTATACTGGCTGTGAGCACACAAGAGCTAGGCGAAGTTGTCGTTACATCCTTAGGATTAAAAAAACAAAAACGAGTGCTTGGCTATGCTGTTGGTCAGGTAAAAGGAGATGATTTATCAAAAGCAAAGGAAATCAATTTAGGAAATGCTTTGCAAGGCCGTGTCGCTGGAGTAAACGTTTCTGGAACAGCTACAGGACCAGCAGGTTCGAGCAGAGTGGTAATTCGTGGAGCTACATCAGCATCTGGCACTAATCAGCCTTTGTATGTTGTGGATGGTATTCCAATCGACAATACACAGCAAGGTAACGCAGGACGTTGGGGAGGAGCTGACAAAGGAGATGGTTTATCTTCTTTTAACCCAGATGATATTGCTTCGGTGTCTGTTATGAAAGGGAGCGCTGCTTCGGCATTGTATGGATATAGAGGGTCAAATGGAGTAATCTTAATAACCACTAAAAGGGGGAAATCCGGACATGGAATAGGAGTTGAATATACTTCTAATTATACTTTTGAAAAAGTATTTAAGACTACTGATTGGCAATATGTATATGGATCAGGCGACAGAGGACAAAAACCAACTAATTTAGCTGATGCACAGGATCTGTTTAATTATTCCTGGGGAGCAAAATTAGATGGTTCACAAGTACTTTCTATCGATGGTTTGATGCATCCTTATAGCGCTCAAAAGGATAACATGAAAAATTTCTATAACAATGGTACCACTAATTCGAATACTATTGCATTAACTGGGGGAGATGATAAAATCAATTATCGATTCTCATTAGGAAATGTTGAGAATAAAGCCATTCTGCCTAATGCAGGTTTTAATAGAAAAAATTTCACTTTATCGCTGAATGCTACTCCTAATGACAAAATTACTTTAGAGGCAAATGCACAATATGTTATTGAGGGAGCAACTAACAGACCTTTTCTTTCGGATTCGCCAAAGAATGCGAATCTTTCTGTTTATCAATTGGCGACCAATACTGATGTTAGATGGTTAAAACCGGGTGTAGATGCTAATGGTTTTGAAGCCAGTCATTTTGGGGGTAATATTTATTCAACAACTCCTTATTTTGCTACAAATTATGTAAAGAATTTTGATCGTAGAAATAGATTTATTGGATCTTCCAGTATTAAGTATAACATAACTCCTAATCTTTATACAAAAGGTAAATTAGGTATTGATCATATTAATTATGAATATACTGATGTTGAGCCTACAGGTTTAGCTTATAATACAAATGGAGGAATGAATGTCGTTCAACAAACCCGATATGAGTATAATGCAGAAGGAATCCTTGGATATAAAAATACATTCTTAACTGATTTTGAGGTAAATGCTTTTGTAGGAGCAAACCGTCAGCACAATCGGAGCAAAGGAATTAACCTTAGCGGTGGTGAATTCATTGTACCTTTTCAATATTTTTATGGGAATTTGAGAAATAAGTCTTCGAATGAAAGTTTTGCAGAAAGTGAAGTGAATTCTTTATTTGGTTCTGCCGATTTGAGTTATAAAAACTTATTTTTTGTAAGCCTTACTGGGCGTGAAGACTGGTTTTCTACGTTGAGTCCAAAAAACAATCATACCTTTTATCCTTCAGTTAGTTCAAGTTTTATTTACTCAGATGCGGTTAAATTACCAGACTGGTGGAGCTATGGTAAATTAAGAGGTGGTTGGGGTAATGTAGGAGGTGCTTTGCCTGATGCTTATGCTTTAGTATTGTCTTACAATCCAGTTGGACAAGGTTATTTTGGCCAACCATTGGTAGGTACAAATGGGAATACTATACCTAATGGAAATTTACAACCATATAATGTAAGAACTATAGAATTTGGTACTGAAAACTCTTTCTTTAAGAATAGATTGAGTCTTGATGTGACATGGTATAGTAAAACAACCACTAATGATATTGCTGATGCGAATGTATCTATTTCATCAGGTTATAATTCCACAAAAATAAATGTAGGAGAAATTTCTAACAAGGGTATAGAACTACAATTAAGTGGAATTCCTTTTAAAACAGATAATTTCACTTGGAATACTGGTTTTAATATGGGGTATAACCAAAGTAAAGTAGTAAAACTTTCGGATGAACTTAAGTCTAAAACGTTAGCTGATAACAGAGATGGAAATGCTTTTATTGTTTTAGAAGAAGGTCAGCCGTTTGGAATCATAAAAGCATATGATTTTGAAAGAAACGCCAGTGGTGCTCTAGTATATAATACCGATGGTACTTTACGTCGCGGTGAATTAGTGACTGCTGGTAAAGGAGTTGCTCCATATAATTTAGGTTTTACCAATGATTTCTCTTATAAAAATTTCAGATTATCAGTATTAATTGATGCTAAATTTGGTGGTGATGTATTTTCATCCAGTAATTATTTAGGATATAGATTGGGATTACACAAAGGGACCTTGGAAGGAAGAGAAGATGGAATTCCAGTTAGCGGTGTAGATGTAAATGGTGTAGATGTAAATGTAACTGCAAATGCACAAGACTATTGGAGAGCATGGGCACGTGGGCAAACGTCTAATTTTGTTTATTCTTCTGACTTTATCAAACTGAGATCGGTATCACTAGGATATGAGTTCCCAAAAAGCTTACTTGGAAAATCACATATCGAAGGTATAAATATTTCTTTTGTAGCGCGTAACCTACTTAGTATTTATAGTAAGGTTCCTAATGTTGATCCTGAATCCAATTATCAAAATGGTAATGAACAAGGACTTGAACGAGGGGGAGTGCCTGTAACTAGAAGCTTTGGGTTAAACCTGAATGTTAAGTTTTAATAATAAAATCAAACGAAAATGAAAAATAATTTAATAAAGTATTTAAGCACTGGTTTAGTATGTATTCTAGTGCTTACATCCTGCGACAATGGGTTTGAAGATTTAAATAAAAACCCTAACGCCTATATCACTCCTGATGTGAACTCTGTTTTTTCTTTATCAGAAGTGTACATGAATGGACAGGATTATGAAAATCATAGAGCAAACTTAATTTATGCCAGTGCTATGGTGCAGCATTTAGGCTCATTTGCGTATTCTGGAGATAAATATGCTTATTCAACGGAATGGTCTGGAGCTTTTTTTGGATCAACTTACAGTAACGGAATTAAAGAAACTTCACAATTGTTGTTTACAATTCCAAATACTCCAGAAAATGCCAATAAGAGAAGTGCTATTAGAATTATGAAAGCGTATATGTTTCATCGCTTGACTGATTTATACGGTGATGTTCCTTATTTTGATGCAGGCAAAGGATATACGGATTTAATATTGAAACCTAAATACGATAAGCAACAAGATATTTATACTGATCTTTTAAAAGAATTAGATGAATCAGCTCAGGCTTTAGATGCAAGCAAACCGTTTTTTGGTTCTTCAGATTTGTTTTATTCTGGAGATGTTGCCAAATGGAAAAAGTTCTCTTATTCCCTTATGCTTAGGTTAGGAATGCGTCTTTCTAAAGTTGATCCAGCAAAAGCGCAACTTTGGGTAAACAAGGCAATAGTTGGAGGCGTTTTTCAATCCAATGCTGACAATGTAATTTTAAATCACGCTACCGGACCTGAAGGCGTAAACAGAAATCCGTATACGACTCCTTTTTTACGTGAAGATTTACAAGAAGGAAATGGTAGTACAAAACTAGGGAAGACATTTATTGATCAGTTGCAAAACACCAGTGATCCGCGTTTGCGTATATATGCCCGTATAGAAAGCACCGGTGATAATACGCCTGCAAGTCAAAAAGGATTACCTAATGGCTATACTTCAGGAACAATTACTACTCATCCAAGCTGGACTGCTGCAGGAATTAAGGCTTATTCTGATCCTAATACTTTGACCATATTACGTCAGGATGCACCAGATATTATTATGAGCTATGCTGAAGTACAATTTTTATTAGCCGAGGCAGCCGTAAGAGGATGGGATGCAGGGAATGCACAAACCTATTATAATAATGGAGTAACTGCTGCCATGCAAATGCTTACTGTGTATGGAAATGCGGTAGCTCCTGTAAGTAATGTTGAAATTTCAACTTATTTAGCTCTAAATTCTTTCAATTCTATAGGTACAAACGCAGTTAAATTGAATCAGATAGGCACGCAGAAATGGGTTGCATTATTTTTTAATGGTCTGGAAGCATTTGCTGAATTTAGAAGAACAGGATATCCAGTTTTAACACCAGTAAATTTCCCAGGTAATTTAACCGGTGGTACTGTGCCAAGACGTTTGATTTATGATGAAACAGAACGTGTTAATAATACCACTAATTATAATGCAGCTATCACGCAACAAGGTTCTGATGAATTCACTACTAGAGTTTGGTGGGATAAGCCTTAATATTTTGAACTAACAGTTTAAATAAAAAACTTAATCTGAGTCGGGTAGTAACACCTACCCGACTTGTTTTAAATTATGCTATCGATATTAATAACGACAAGAAAATATGAAAAAGTTTTTGTTACCTATTGGGTTTGGTTTATTGTTCTTTTTACCTGTTTTTTCGCAGCAGACAAAATTGTTTTCTTTGCTCCCTGCTGAAAAAACTGGAATAACGTTTAATAATCTTCTTAGAGAATCACCCGAACTTAACATTATAACCTACGAATATTTTTATAACGGTGGCGGTACAGCCGCTGGTGATTTTAATAACGATGGATTAATAGATTTATATTTTACCGCTAATACGCAGTCCAATAAATTATATCTGAATAAAGGCAATTTTAAATTTGAAGATATTACAAAAAGTGCTGGTGTCGATGGGCATAAAGGATGGAAAACAGGAGTAAGTGTGGCAGATGTTAATGGGGATGGTTGGCTGGACTTGTATGTTAGTTATTCCGGCGATACCGAACCTGAAAAGAGAAGGAACCAATTGTTCATCAATAATGGGCCTTCTCCCTCTGTCAACGGTGAAATTACATTTACAGATAAAGCTGTAGAGATGGGAGTTGCTGATTCAGGCTATTCTACCCAAGCTGCTTTTTTTGATTATGACCGTGATGGTGATCTTGACCTTTTTGTATTAAATCATAACATTAAAGAATTACGAAATTTTGATGCTGCTTTTGTCAAAAAAATGGTAGACCTTGATGCGGGTGACCGACTTTATCGCAATGATAACAATCATTTCACAGATGTAACCGTGGAAGCTGGAATTATTTCCAACCCATTGGGATATGGGCTTTCTGTTATTGTAAGTGATATTAATAATGATGGATGGCCAGATTTTTATGTGTCTAATGATTATGTAGAAGAAGATTATCTCTACATCAATAATGGAGATGGAACTTTTACAGATCGTTTAAAAGAACAAATGGGGCATATTTCTAATTTTTCTATGGGAGCTGATATAGCAGACATTAATAATGATGGTTGGCCTGATATTTACACGCTGGACATGTTACCAGCAGACAATAAAAGGCAGAAATTACTTTATGCTCCAGATAATTATGAGCTGTATAACAATACATTACAAAATGGTTTTTACCACCAGTTAATGCGCAATATGTTACAGGTAAATAACGGGAATAACACCTTTAGTGAAACGGGACAATTAAGTGGAATTTCAAATACGGATTGGAGTTGGTCCGCATTATTTGCTGATTTTAATAATGATGGGAATAAAGATCTTTTTGTTTCCAATGGGTATGGAAGAGACATGATAAATCGAGATTTCGCAAAATTTTATGCTAATGAACGATTGAAATATTTGCGTGGAGAGTCCGGAGAAAGAATGTTTCAGATGTTGCAAGGAATTCAATCTACACCGCTTCATAATTATATTTTTGAAAATATAGGAAATCTTCAGTTTAAAGATTGCTCCTTGGATTGGGGACTTGAAGATGAAAATTTTTCTCAGGGATCAGTTTATGCGGATCTTGATAATGATGGGGATCTTGATTTGGTAATAAACAGGATGAATGAGGTGGCGGCGATATACCGTAATAATGCTGTTGAAAATGGTAATGTAGGAAATTTTATTAAGGTAGAATTGCAAATGCCAGGGAAGAATCAAAATGCTTTAGGAGCCAAGGTAAAGGTATTTACTCCAGAGGGAATGGTGATGCAGGAAAATTATCCCATTCATGGTTTCCAAAGTTCCATGCAAGAACCTATGCATATTGGTTTGCCTTCCGCTACCATTGATTCGATTGCTATTTATTGGCCTGACGGCAAATTGGAGATGCTTAAAAATAACACAGTAAATCAAACGATAAATGTTAAATATAATAATCCAAGTCGTATTTATTATCCTTCAACTGGTAGTTCAACTGTATTTTCTTTAGCAAATGTTTCTATTCCTTTTAGACATAATGAAGAAGAAACAAATGATTTTAAAACCCAGCCTTTAATGACCAATATGCTTTCGTATAGCGGTCCACATATTGCCAAAGCAGATGTGAACAAAGACGGGCTGGAAGATATTTTCATTGGTGGAGGTAAAAATCAAGCCGGGCAGTTACTATTGCAACAGCAAAATGGAAGTTTTATTCGTTCCACTCAAAAGGCATTTGAAGAAGACAGTCTCTCTGAGGATGTAGATGCGCTGTTTTTTGATGCAGATAGAGACGGAGATATGGATTTATATGTGGTAAGTGGCGGTTATGCATTTGATGAAAATGACACGGCTTTACAAGACAGAATTTATATAAATGAAAATGGTTTGTTTGTTAGAAATCAGGACGCCTTGCCAATTGAAACAAGTAATGGTTCTTGTGTGAAATTAGCTGATGTAGATGGTGATGGCGATCCTGATTTATTTGTTGGAGGACGTGTCATTTCGGGTAAATATCCGGAAGCACCAGAGAGTTTTTTATTATTGAACGATGGAAAAGGAAAGTTTACCAATGCCATTGCTACAGTAGCCCCTGCATTGCAACGGTTGGGGATGATTACTGACGCCATTTGGATGGACTTAAACAAAGATGGAAAACCAGACTTGGTTGCTTGTGGCGAATGGATGAAAATATCTTGTTTCGAAAATAAAAATGGACAGCTTATAGATGCAACTCATAAATATTTTCCTAATGCTTTATATGGATGGTGGAACCGACTGGCAGCGGCTGATTTAGATGGTGATGGTGACCTGGATTTGGTAGCGGCAAACTGGGGAACCAACAGTCAAATACAGGTCAGCGAGAAAGAACCAGCAATACTTTATTACGGTGATTTTGATAAAAACGGCTCAGTTGATCCTTTATTGTGTCAATATCTGCAGGGACAATCGTATCCCGTTGCCAGTAGGGATGAATTGACGGATCAGATCGTGAGTCTTCGACAACGATTTCCTACTTATGATTCTTATTCTGAAGCGACTATCAATGAAGTTTTATCACCAGAGCAATTACAATCGGCAAAAGTGCTGAAAGCTAATTCTTTTGAAACAAGCTGGTTCGAAAATAAAAATGGGACTTTTATCCATCACAGCTTCCCGATACAGGCAAGTTATGCTCCAGTGTATGCCATTGGAATAGACGACTATAATCATGACGGTAATACCGATATTTTACTGGGAGGTAATTTAGAAAAAACAAGAATTAAAATAGGAAAAATAGATGCTAACTATGGAGTTTTGTTGACAGGAAACGGGAAAGGAAACTTCAATTATGTACCTCAACTAAGTTCTGGGTTGAATGTAAAAGACTGTGTGAAAGATATTATTTCTTTAGAATCAAAAGGACAAAAAAAGCTGTTGTTTTCTATCAATAACCAACTTCCTGCAGTATACAAATATTAAAATAGTCACTATGAAAAAATACATTCTTACCCTGTTTATACTTTTTATTGGAATGAAATCTTTTTCCCAGAATTCCGAAAAGTTTTCTTCAAAGGATTATGTTTCCGCTTTGAAAAAAGTTACTGATGTCATGGTTTCGGATGTTACTTCACCAGTGGCAGCAGCCAGGTATTATGCTTATGTAACACTTGCGTCCAATGAGGTAATGTCTTTATATCAATTGCCAGAACAATCTTTTTCTAAATCCCTAAATGGTTTTCAAAAATTGCAAGTTGCAGATACACTCCTTATAAAAAGTGATTCTTCTTTAGCTACCGTATTTACGGTATATAAGATGGCTGAGAAACTTTTACCATCAGGGTATAAATTTTCAATTCAATCTGATTCACTTTTGCAGCTTGCTGTTAAAAGAGGAATTTCTAAAGAATATGTACAACAGACATCACAATTGGTGCAAGTGTCTGTGAACCAAATGATGCGGTACGTAAAGGAGGATAATTTCAGTAGACTCAGTGGCTATAAGAAATATACCCCTAAAAAAGGAGAAGCAGAATGGCAGCCAACGAGTCCAGGATACATGCAGGCATTAGAACCGAATTGGAATAAAATAAGACCCTTTTTAATCGATTCAGCTCAACAATTTAAACCCATTGCTCCCATTGCTTTTGATACCGTTAAAACATCTCCTTTTTATAAACAAATGGATGAGGTTCGTACCATTGTAAATAAATTAACCCCTAAACAAAAAGCCATTGCCAGTTTTTGGGATTGCAATCCATATACACTACAACAAATTGGACATGTGGAATTTGGTTTGAAAAAAATATCCCCTGGAGGGCATTGGATGGGAATTACAGGTATTGCTTGTTTAAAGAAAGCGACAAGTTTACAACAAACTGTTTTTGTTCATGCAACAGTTGCCATCACATTGGCAGATGCGTTTATTTCTTGTTGGGATGAGAAGTATAGAAGTAATAGAATAAGACCTGAAACAGCCATCAATAAATGGATAGACAATAGATGGAAACCGGTATTGCAAACACCACCTTTTCCTGAATATACTTCAGGGCATAGTGTTATATCAACTGCAGCGGCAACCGTATTGACGACTATTCTTGGAGATAATTTTTCTTTTACGGATACCAGTGAAACTGAGTTTGGTTTGCCTGAGAGAAGATTCAAATCATTTCTGGCTGCTTCACAAGAAGCGGCAATTTCAAGGTTATACGGTGGCATTCATTACAGGGATGCTATTGATAATGGAATCTTGCAAGGAGAACAAATAGGAAAATACGTCGCGGAAAAAATTAGACATTCAAATAAAAATGATTTGTCCATTGCAAAGCAATAAAAGCAACAAAATAATAATGACTTTAATACTCGTCTACAATGAAATTTAATAAAGTTTTTTATCGGTTTTTCATCATTTGTTTTACAAGCCTATCATTTATTTGTGACGCTCAAAATAGTACTACTGCTCTAAACAATGGCTGGCAATTTCGTCAAGAGGGAACCACAAAATGGAATACTGCAACGGTGCCTGGAGAGGTGTACACTGATTTGTTGAATAACAAACTGATACCAGATCCTTTTTACCGTGATAATGAGAAAAAACTGCAATGGATTGAAAAGAAGAATTGGGAGTATAAAACTTCTTTTTCAGTAACGGCTGCAACTTTAAAACAAAAAAATGCAGAATTGGTTTTTGATGGCTTGGATACGTATGCAACGGTTTATCTTAATGATAAATTGATACTCAAAGCGGATAATATGTTTCGTCAATGGAGGGTTGCCGTGAAACCGCTTTTGCATGCGGGAGATAATCAATTAAAGATTGTATTTCAATCGGCACAAAATGTCGTTGATTCTTTGGCCAAGAAAGACCTGCCATTTGTAATACCGGATAATCCACGTGCCTATGTTCGCAAAGCCCAATATCATTTTGGTTGGGACTGGGGGCCAAAATTCACTACTTGTGGTGTTTGGAAGGAAGTAAGATTAGAAACTTACAATGAAAAACCAAAAGAAATCCCATACGCTTTATCGCGTAAAATAGAATTGGTACAACAACCAGATAGTCTTGGAAAATCATTTTATTTTAAAATCGATGGTAAAGAGGTTTATATGAAAGGGGCCAATTATATTCCATCCGATGCTTTTCTATCCAGAGTTACCAAAAAAGAATATGAAAAAGTAATTGCGATGGCCAAAGAGGCCAATATGAACATGCTTCGCGTTTGGGGTGGGGGAATTTATGAAGACGACTATTTTTATGATTTATGTGATAAATATGGAATTAATGTTTGGCAGGATTTTATGTTTGCCGGGACGATGGTTCCCGGAGATAAAGCTTTTTTCGACAATGTAAAAGAAGAAGTTCAGTACCAAGTAAAGCGTTTGCGTCACCATCCGAGCATTGTTTTGTGGTGCGGTAATAATGAAAGTGACGAGGCTTTCAAAAACTGGGGTTGGCAAAAAGCGATGAATATGCCTAAACAGGATTCTGTTCGTTTATGGCATGACTATGTTCGTTTGTTTCAGGATAGTATTCCAAAATGGGTAAAAGAAGTAGATCCAAAAAGACCTTATATCAGCAGCTCGCCATTATTTGGTTGGGGTAAGGACCAAAGCATCAAAGAAGGCGACAGCCATTATTGGGGAACTTGGTGGGGATTGGAAGATATTGAAGTAGTACAAAATAAAACAGGACGTTTTGTTAGTGAATATGGAATGCAGGCGATGCCAAATTATTCCTCAATAGAAAAATTTACTTCAGCTGAAGACCGTTATTTATTTTCGGATGTATTAAAAGCACATCAAAAAGCAGGGAAAGGTTTTACGAAGTTAAACTCCTACTTGAATCGTTATTTTATAGATTCCACGAAAGTGAAAAACATGAAAGTGAAGGATTACACCTATCTCACTCAATGTTTACAGTATTATTCGCTAAAGAACATTATTGGGATTCATCGTTCAAAAGCACCTTATAATATGGGAACCTTGGTATGGCAGCTTAACGACTGTTGGCCAGTGGCTAGCTGGAGTGTCACCGATTATTATAACCGACAGCCCAAAGCCGCTTGGTACGCCATGAGAGAAGCCTATCGGGATGATAAAACGCCTGAAATAGACCTGACGCGTCCTAAAGATTTACCATTGGAAAATCCTAAAATTAGTTGGAGAATTAAAGGCAATGAAATTATAATTAAAGCCCTGAAACCAGCCAAATATGTATATGTTGAAATTAAAGGATACAAAGGGAAACTAAGTGATAATTATATGGATTTGTCTGCCGGAGAAGAAATCAAACTTTCGTTTGAAGGAAAAATAGCAAAGCCAATTATAACAGTTACATCATTATATGATGTAATTAATCGATACAAATAAAAACAAATAGAATTATAGCGGGAGTAATTTTATCCGTTAGAAATGAGTTAATTTTAACGAAGACAATAATAAAATAAAGAATAATGTTTGCAAAATATAGTAAAATAGCTTTTTCAGGAATTGTTGCGCTAAGTATATTATTTACGGAGCCAGTAGTTTCGCAAGTAAAAACTGGAAAACAGGATTTAGATTACACACAATATGTCAATCCATTTATAGGTTCTGCAGGGCATGGTCATGTTTTTGTGGGTGCCAATGTTCCTTTTGGAGCGGTTCAGTTAGGACCCGTTAATGTTTTTGAAGGCTGGGATTGGTGCAGCGGTTATAATTATGCCAGTAATACGATATTGGGATTTACCCATACCCATTTAAGTGGTACAGGAATTGGAGATTTAAATGATATTCTTTTATTGCCTGTATCTGGTAAAGTGCCACTTACCAAAGGAACAAAAGAGGATATGGTGAACGGTTATGGTTCTTACTTTTTACATAAAAATGAAATAAGCAAGCCAGGATATTACAGCGTTTTGCTTGATAAGTATAAAATAAAAGCAGAATTAACTGCAACCGAAAGAGTAGGATTTCATAAATACACTTTTAATGCTGCGAATGATTCTCATGTTCTTTTAGACCTTGCAGATGGCATCGGATGGGATAAACCGGTAAAGACTTTTATAAAAAAAATAAATGAAACGACACTTGTAGGTTACCGACATTCTGCAGGATGGGCAAACGATCAACGTATTTATTTTGCCATTGAATTTTCGCAACCTATTGCAAATATCGTTCTATATGATAGCACTACTGTGGTAAAAGGAAATGATGGTGAGGGTGTTCGGATGAAAGCTGTTATTGATTTTGCAACTTTAAAAAACAAACAGGTTTTAGTCAAAGTAGGACTTTCTCCTGTAAGTTATGAGAACGCTTCCGCGAATATAAAAGCGGAGATTCCAAATTGGGATTTTGCTAAAACGGTGAAAGAAGCCAATTCAAAATGGAATAAAGAGCTAAATAAAATTCAGATTAAGGCCGATGAAAAAACGATGAAAGTTTTTTACACTTCCTTGTACCATACGATGTTTGCTCCTTCTATTTTTAATGATGCCAATGGTGATTACAGAGGAACAGACAAAAAGGTGTATGAAAAAGCAAATTTCACTAATTATACCACTTTTTCACTTTGGGATACGTACCGTGCTTTACATCCTTTGTACACCATTACGCAACCCGATAAAATTAATGATATTGTTAAATCATTCTTGGCAATCTATCAGCAACAAGGAAGGTTACCGGTTTGGCACTTGATGGGTAATGAAACCAATACTATGAATGGAAATCACTCCATTGCAGTTATTGTTGATGCCTATCTAAAAGGCTACCGCGATTATGATACGGCACTTGCCTATGAAGCCATCAAGAAAACGGCGATGCAAACTCGTGACGGAATGGATTATGTTCAAAAACTGGAATACATTCCTGCCGATACGATGTTGGAAACTGTTGGAAATGCATTGGAATATGCCATAGACGATTGGTGCGTGGCTCAGATGGCAAAAGCCTTGAACAAGACGGAGGACTATACTTATTTTTCAAAAAGAGCTAATTTGTACCAACTTTATTTTGATAAAGAAACAACGTTCATGAGAGGGAAATTAGCCAATGGAAATTGGAGAACGCCTTTTAATCCACTTTCATCTGCCCATCGAAAAGACGATTATGTAGAAGGAAATGCTTGGCAATACACTTGGTTAGTACCTCAAGATCCTCATGGTTTAATAGATTTGTTTGGAGGTGATGACAAGTTTTTAGCCAAGTTAGATGCGCTGTTCCTAATAACTGACAAAGTGGAAGGGGAAGAAGCTTCTCCGGATATTAGTGGTTTGATTGGGCAATATGCACAAGGAAACGAACCTAATCATCATATTCCCTATTTGTATGCCTATGCAGGGCAACCATGGAAAACGGCAAAATTGATTCGGGAAATTGATGATAAATTCTATTCCACAAAGCCAGATGGATTATGTGGTAACGAAGATTTGGGACAAATGTCGGCTTGGTATGTCTTCTCCGCAATGGGCTTTTATTCTGTTAATCCAGCGAATGAAGTTTATGTTTTGGGAAGTCCATTAGTAAATATTGTCACAATAAATTATAAGCACGGTATTTCTTTCAAATTAACAGCAATCAATAACAGCCGTTCTAATATGTACATTCAAAAGGCAGAATATAATGGTAAACCGTATACAAAATCCTATATCACACACGATATGATTACTAAAGGAGGCGAATTAAAATTGTATATGGGCAGTACACCTTCGGCAACTTGGGCTGTGAAGAAAGAAGACAGGCCGTTGTAGTTTATGTTATGGCCTAAAAAATGCGTCTTTAATAGAAAAAAAATATTGAAAAATCTACATCAATTTAAAATTCAAAAATTTCATGAAAAATCTATTTTATTTACTCTTTTTAATTTTGCTTTCTTCTAATACTATAAAAAATAATCGACTTAATTTAAGGGTTATGACTTTTAATATTCGGTATGACAATCCAGCTGATAATTTGAATAACTGGAAATTTAGAAAAGAAAATGTAATAGAAGTTATTCATTTCCAAAAAGTTGATATTCTTGGTGCCCAAGAAGTATTGGTGAACCAATTAAAAGATATGAAGGACAAACTACAGGAATATAATGCAATAGGTGTTGGTAGAGATGATGGAAAGGAAAAAGGCGAATTCAGCCCAATTTTTTATAAAAAAGATAGATTTATACTTATAAAATCAGGCTACTTTTGGTTAAGTGAAACTCCCAAAAAGCCGTCAAAAGGGTGGGATGCTGCTTGTGAACGCATTGCAACTTGGGCTCAATTAAAAGATATTTCCACAGGAAAAGAGGTTTTTGTATTGAATACCCATTTTGACCACATGGGTACTATTGCAAGACGAGAAAGTGTTAAGTTAATAAAGGAAAAAGCAACGCTATTGAGCGAAGGTCTACCCCAAATAATTATGGGGGATTTTAATGCTGAACCGGAATCAAGTGCTATTAAAGGAATGCTAAATCCTGTTAATTCACTTACTCTTTTTGATTCTAAATCTTTGGCAATAAAGATTCAAGGCTCAGCTTGGACTTTTCATGACTTTGGAAAAATAGCTGTTAATGAGAGACAAATCATCGATTATATTTTTGTTAATAAGGATATAAGTGTTCTCAAATACAATGTTTTGTCCGAAACTTCCAATGGGATTTTCTTATCGGATCATTCGCCAGTTATGATTAATGTTTCTCTATAGGGATTTTGTAATTTTTTTGAGGAGTGTTTTTTTAATATCAAACATATAAAAAGTCAGTAATTTTTAAACAAATAATACTAATGATAAAAAGAAATTTAATTTTATTCACAATATTTTTTTTATTTATTGAATCAAAGGCACAGACAAAAGCCATAGATCCAGTAGAATATGTAAATCCTTTGATGGGAACCCAATCTTCTCCTAATCTTTCCAATGGGAATACCTATCCTGCAATTTGCAGACCATGGGGAATGAATTTTTGGACACCTCAAACGGGTAAAATGGGTGATGGATGGGCTTATACCTATACAGCTGATAAGATTCGAGGATTTAAACAAACGCACCAGCCTTCGCCTTGGATGAATGATTACGGACAGTTTTCCATTATGCCAGTGACAGGTAAATTAGTTTTTAAAGAAGACGAAAGAGCCAGTTGGTTCAGTCATAAAGCCGAAACCGTGAAACCGTATTATTACAGCGTATATCTGGCCGATTATGATGTAACTACCGAATTAACCACTACCGAAAGAGCTGCCCATTTTCAATTTACATTTCCTGAAAATGAGCAATCTTCAATCGTAATTGATGCTTTCGATAAAGGGTCTTATATTAAAATAATCCCTTCCGAAAATAAGATTATTGGATACACGACTCGCAATAGTGGTGGCGTTCCGGCTAATTTCAAGAATTATTTTGTGCTACTATTCGACAAGTCTTTTTCATCGAATTATACTTGGAAGGACACTATTTTGGTGAAAGATAAATTGGAAACTTTTTCCAATCATGCTGGTGCTGTGGTGACTTTTAAAACTAAAAAAGGAGAAAAGATAAATGTCAGAGTAGCTTCTTCGTTTATAAGCATCGAGCAAGCCGAGCTGAATTTGAAAACAGAATTAGGGAATGCTTCTTTTGAAAAAACGGTTGCGGAATCAAAAGAAGAATGGAATAAAGTTTTAGGTAAAGTAACAGTAGAAGGTGGCAGTGACGAACAATTCAAGACTTTTTATTCTTGTTTGTACCGCACCGCATGTTTTCCACAAAAGCAATACGAAATAGATTCGAAAGGGAAAATTGTTCATTACAGCCCTTATAATGGGAAAGTCTTACCAGGGTATATGTTTGCTGGAACTGGTTTTTGGGATACTTTTCGAGCGTTGTATCCTTTACTTAATTTAGTATATCCTTCCATAAATAAAGAAATGCAAGAAGGCTTGATTAATGATTATAAAGAGGGAGGCTTTTTGCCAGAATGGTCCAGTCCAGGTTTTAGAAATGTTATGGTAGGGAATAACTCGGCTTCCGTAGTTTCCGATGCTTATATGAAAGGGTTGCGCGGCTATGACATTACTACATTGTATGAAGCCTTGTTGCATGGTGCCAATAATGAAGGACCGATGGACGCGGTAGGAAGAAAAGGAGTGGAATATTATAATACTTTGGGTTATGTTCCTTATGATGTAAAGATTAATGAAAATGCAGCAAGAACATTAGAATATGCTTATGATGATTTTGCTATTTGGAAATTGGCTAAAGCCCTAAACCGTCCCAAAAAAGAAATTAATTTGTTCGAAAAACGAATGATGAATTATAAAAACGTTTTTAATCCTTCCATCAAGTTGATGAGCGGAAGAAATAAAGATGGAAGCTTTCCTGCAAATTTTAACCCGTTCAAATGGGGAGATGCTTTTACGGAGGGGAACAGTTGGCATTACAGCTGGAGTGTGTTTCATGACGTGAATGGCTTGATTGATTTGATGGGTGGCGAAAAAGCATTCACTGCTAAGTTGGATGCCGTTTTTACAATGCCTCCTGTTTTTGATGACAGTTATTATGGATCGGTTATTCATGAAATTCGTGAAATGCAAATTATGAATATGGGTCAATATGCGCATGGGAATCAGCCTATTCAGCACATGATTTATTTATACAATTATGCAGGCCAGCCTTGGAAAACGCAGTATTGGTCGAGAGAAGTAATGAATCGTTTGTATAAACCTACAGCAGACGGTTATTGTGGTGATGAAGACAACGGACAGACTTCGGCCTGGTATATTTTTTCTGCAATGGGCTTTTATCCTGTTTGTCCCGCCACAGAAGAGTATGTTCTTGGCGCTCCATTATTCAAAAAAACAACTTTAGAATTAGAAAATGGCAAGCAGTTAATTATAAATGCACCAAATAATTCGGGAGACAATAAATATGTTCAGGAGTTAAAATGGAATAATTCCACCTACACAAAGAACTACATCAATCATTTTGATGTATTAAAAGGTGCCGAGTTGAATTTTGACATGATTAGTACACCTAACTTACAAAGAGGAACTTCAGCGAGTAGTTATCCATATTCTTATTCAACTTCAAAATAATACGATGCAAACACGTAGAAAATTTATAAAAAATACAGGGATTTTATCCGCGGGATTGTTGGCCCTCCAATCGCAAGTTTTTGCTTCGGAGTCTAGTGTTTTTAATTTCGTAATCAAAGATTTTGTTACTAAAAGACCACCTTTGGCACAAAGAAAATTTACCAGTAAAGCAGTAGAAGCGGCGATTGTTCGAATCAAAAAACAAATAGCAAACCCTGAATTGGCTTGGTTATTCGAAAACTGTTTTCCTAATACATTAGACACGACGGTCGAATTTGAAATTATAGACGGGAAGCCAGATACCTATGTAATTACGGGTGATATTGATGCTATGTGGCTGCGTGACAGCACGGCGCAGATTTGGCCTTATCTTCCATTTGTAAAAGACGATGCTAAACTTAGAGAATTGGTAAAAGGAGTAATCAACCGCCAAACTAAATGCATTTTGCTCGATCCTTATGCCAATGCTTTTTATAAAGATTTCACGAAAGTAAGTGAGTGGAAAAATGACTTGACCAAAATGATGCCCGGAATTCATGAGCGTAAATGGGAGATAGACAGTTTGTGTTATCCTATCAGACTGGCACATGGATATTGGAAAAAAACTGGCGATATAAGCTTGTTTGACAAACAATGGAAAGAAGCGATGCTTTTAGTATTGCAAACGTTCAAAGAACAACAGCGATTGCATGATAAAGGGCCTTACAGTTTTCAGCGCGAAACGGCTTGGGCAACTGACGGAGTTCCTTTAAGTGGTTATGGTTATCCGGTAAAACCTTGCGGATTAATTGTTTCTACTTTCAGACCAAGTGATGACAGTACCTTGTTTGGGTATTTAATTCCAAGTAATATGTTTGCCGTTGAAGTGCTTGGTTATTTAATGGAGATTTTCTCTTTACCGGAAATGAAAGATACTGATTTAGTCGCTAAAGCAAAAGAATTGCAGGAACAGGTACAAAAAGGATTAAAAGAAAACGGAATTATTGAGCATCCGAAATTTGGAAAAATCATCGCTTTTGAAGTAAATGGATATGGAAGTTTTCACATGATGGATGATGCCAATGTGCCTTCCTTATTATCATTACCTTATTTAGGAGCCATTCAACCTAATAATGCTTTATATCTTAATACTCGAAAAGTAGTGCTTTCAGAAAACAATCCGTTTTTCTATAAAGGAAAAGCAGGAGAAGGTGTTGGAGGTCCTCACACTGGCGCTGATACCATTTGGCCGATGAGCATTATTTTAAGAGCGATTACAAGCGTAGATGAAAAGGAAATCCGAATGTGCATTAGTAATTTGATAAAAACAAATGCAGATACAGGGTTTATGCATGAGTCCTTTCATAAAGACGATGTAACAAAATTTACCCGTAAATGGTTTGCTTGGGCGAATACATTATTTGGTGAATTGATTGTTCATACGAGTATTAAATATCCTCATATTCTAAGTGATAAAAATATTTGATTGGAGTATTATAGCTTTAAAATAAACGTTAAATCATCGTTTTTAACTATTATCTAATTCAACAATGAAAAGTATAAAATTTCTGGTTTTATTATTTCTAATCTCTTATTCTGTTCCTGCTCAAGGAAATAAAAATCTTTCAGTAATTGCGTATTACACGGGTGATGATAAATTAATAAATGAGTTTGAGGTCAATAAACTGACGCATATTATTTATAGTTTTTGCCATCTAAAGGAGGGTAAATTTAATGTTGACACGGCTAAAGATTCTCTTACTATCAAACATCTAGTATCATTAAAAGCTAAAAATCCGCAGTTAAAAATCATTTTGTCATTAGGTGGTTGGGGTGGTTGTGGTCCTTGTTCGGATGTTTTTTCAACTGAAAAAGGAAGAGCAGTTTTTGCAAAATCGGTACAAGAAGTCAATACTTATTTTAAGTGTGACGGAATAGATTTAGATTGGGAATATCCTACCATTGAAGGCTATCCAGGTCATTTGTATCAACAAGCTGATAAAAAGAATTTTACGGAGCTTATAAAAATACTTCGTCAAACTTTAGGAAATAGGAATGAATTGAGCTTCGCAGCAGGAGGCTTCCAGAAATATTTGGACCAATCCGTGGAGTGGAAAAAAATAATGCCATTGGTGGATCGTGTAAATATTATGAGTTACGACTTGGTAAACGGCTATTCAAAAGTAACGGGACATCATACACCACTTTTTAGCACTAAAAACGAGGAAGAATCTACAGATAAAGCGGTAAACTACTTATTGAAATTAGGAATACCAGCCAAGAAACTAGTCATTGGAGCAGCCTTTTATACCCGTATTTGGAAAGAAGTATCCAATATTAATAACGGTTTATATCAATCTGGTGAACCAACTGGTGGTGTGAATTTTAAAAAATATACCACTTCATTTACATCAGTTGGTGGTTGGAACTATTTTTGGGATAAAAAAGCAAAGGCACCTTATTGGTATAATGAAAAATTAAAATTATTTGCCACTGGTGATGATATTGCTTCTGTTAAAGCAAAAACGAGCTACGCAATACAAAAGAAACTAGGAGGTATTATGTTTTGGGAATTGGTTTTAGATACTCCGAGCAACGGCATGCTTGATGCTATATATCAAATAAAAATAGCTGAATAATTCAATTAGGATCTATAAAAATAGTATTCACTCTTAAAAATAACAACCATTATGATATTTAAAAAAATAGTTTCACTACTTCTTTTATTAACTTCAGTTCTAATAAATGCGCAACAACAGCCTTCTATTATTCCAAAACCAGTTGATCTTAAAATGGGGAATGGAAATTTTACAATTGATGGAAACACGACTATTCAGTACAAAAAGTCACAAAAAGAGTTAAAAGCAACTGCCCATTTTTTTACTTCCTATATCAAAAATATTTCAGGATTTTCTTTGAAATCAAATAAAAAGGCAGCGAAAAAAATTGAGTTTGTAATTGAAAAAGACATCCAAGACGAAGGATATCAGTTAAATGTATCTACAACCGCAATTGTAATTAAAGCGAGCAGTTCGAAAGGTATCTTTTACGGCATGCAATCGGTACTACAAACGCTACCGGCAATACGTACTAATGAAGCTTTGCTAGTGCCGGTTATGCAGGTAAATGATTATCCTCGTTTTAAATGGCGAGGAATGCATCTGGATGTGAGCCGTCATTTCTTTGGACCTGATGTTATAAAGGAATACATCGATCTAATGGCAGCCTATAAAATGAATGTGTTTCACTGGCATCTTGTTGATGACCAAGGCTGGAGGATTGAAATAAAAAAATATCCAAAGCTTACTGAAATTGGTGCTTGGAGAGTGGATCATACCAATTTAAACTGGAGGGAAAGATCACAAGCTAAAGAAGGAGAACAGCCCACTTACGGCGGTTTCTATACCCAGGAGCAAATTAAAGATATTGTTAAATATGCAGCAGAAAGAAACATAACGATTGTTCCGGAAATTGAAATGCCGGGTCATGTGGCTTCAGCCATTGCTTCTTATCCTCAATTGAGTTGTACACAACAGCCGCAACTGCCCTTAACTGGTGGGAATTATACCAATATGTCCTCTAATTATTGTGCCGGTAATGATGAAGTATTCTCTTTCTTACAGGATGTGTTGACTGAAGTCATGACACTTTTTCCTTCTACTTATATTCATTTAGGTGGTGATGAGGTAGACAAAGCACCTTGGAAAAAATGTCCCCGTTGCCAAGCAAGAATGAAAACGGAAGGGCTGAAAGATGAAAATGAGTTACAGAGTTATTTCATGAAAAGAATGGAAAAATTTATCATCAGCAAGCAAAGAAAAATGATTGGCTGGGATGAAATATTAGAAGGAGGACTTGCTCCCGAAGCTGCTGTTATGAGCTGGCGTGGTGAAGCTGGTGGAATCGAAGCCGCAAAAATGAAACATAATGTAGTGATGACTCCAGGCTCCCCATGTTACTTTGATCATTATCAAGCAGGGCCAGAGGGAGAACCTTTTGCTATTGGCGGTTTCAATACCGTAAAAAAAGTATACGATTATGAGCCTATTCCAAAAGAGTTAAATACGGAGGAAGAGAAATATGTGTTAGGTGCTCAGGGTAACGTCTGGACGGAATTTATTACGACTACGGAGCATTTGGAATACATGGTTCTGCCTCGTATGGCAGCTTTGGCAGAAGTTTTATGGTCTCCAAAAGAAAATAAAAACTGGGATAATTTTAATGAACGATTGCAATATCAGTTTAAAGGATATGGACAAAAAGGGTTGCATTATTCTCCAGGTAATTTTACGGTAAATATTAAACCTTCTTCTCAAAATGGGCAATTATTTGCGAATCTTTATTCCGAAGCATTGAATGGAGAAATTAGATACACGACTGATGGTTCAGAACCTACTTTGCAAAGCGAAAAATACGAACAACCTATTGCCGTCAAATCTTCTCTTGTGCTAAAAGCATCTACTGTTGTAGATGGTGAGATAAAAGGACAGCAAGCTGCAAAGCAAAATTTTGTAATGCATAAAGCAGTTGGAAGTTCCGTACAATACACTAATCCAGTAAGCCAATATTACTTGGCGGATGGTCCTAATTCTTTAACTGATGGAGTTAGAGGAGGGAATGCAACAGGTAAATACTGGCATGGATTCAGTGGAAAAGATATGATTGCAACAGTTGATTTGGGTGAACCAAAAATAATTAAAAGTATTTCATTGGGCTGTTTGCAAAATTACGGTAGTTGGATTTTTCTGCCTCAATCCGTGAAATTTGAAGTGTCAACTGATGGAACTGTTTTTACTGAAATAAAAACGGTGAGCAATCCAATAGACATTAATCAGAAAACAGCATTATATGATTTTAACGCAACATTTATACAACAAAAAGTAAAATACATAAGAGTAACAGCTAAAAATAATCTCTGTCCTCCAGGGCATAGTGGTGCAGGAAAGTCCGGATGGTTATTTGCCGATGAAATTATAGTAGAATAGGCTAGAGGTAATGTATCAAAAAGTGTCACGTAGCTTTTTAAACAAATAGTAAACACAAGAAAAGAATAAATGAATAAAGAATATGCATTAGGGTTAGATGTTGGAGGAACTCACATTACTGCGGCAGTTATAGCTATTAATGAGATGAAAGTACTTGATTTTTCAGTGCATAAAGAGTCTTTTGATTCTAATTTGCCTGCGGTTGGGGTTTTGGATATTTGGGAGAAAGCCATTCGCACTTCATGGAAGAATTCAGGAGTAGAAAAGTTAGAAGGATTAGCGATATGTATGCCAGGTCCATTTGATTATGCAAATGGTATTTGTTGGATAAAAGGACAAGCTAAATACGAACATTTTTATAGTTTAAACATTCGGGAATTAATTCGAAAAAGGTTGAATTTATCTGATGATTTACCTATTCTTTTCGATAATGATGCCAATTGTTTTGGTAAAGGAGAATTTTTTAAAAATGTAGGAAATAGTTCAAAAAGATTAATAGGGGTGACTCTTGGTACTGGTCTTGGAGCTTCTTTTATAAATAATGGTAAAGCAATAGATTCCGGGAGTGAAGTGCCTGCAGATGGCGAGTTGTACAACATTCCGTTTCAAGATGGTATAGCTGAAGATTATGTCTCGGTGCGGGGACTTTTATCTCGTTATTATGCATTAAGCGGAATGAATATTAGTAATGGACTAGAGCTTTTTAATCTTGCTAATGCTGGAGATGTAATGGCTATAAAAGTATTCGAGAAAATGGGAGAGGATTTAGCTGAAATCGTAATTCCGTGGTTTAAAAAATTTGAAGCTGATAGCTTTATAATTGGAGGGAAAATTGCAAATGCAAATGCTTACTTCTTGTCAACTTTTAAAGAAAAAATAAAAAATGCAGGTAGTGAAGTTACTGTTTTTGTTTCTAAGGATAATGAAATAGCAGCCTTGCTGGGAGCTGCAAGTATGCTTTATAAAGAAAATATTTAATTAGTTATTGAGGTTCATTTTCTAATTACAGTTGGTTGTTTTTTTTGGCAAAATTATAGTTAATTAAAAGTAAAGAGTATGACAAATCGTAGAAATTTTATAAAAACTGCAGCTATTGGTTCAGTTGCTGTGGCTTTAAATTCGTTCAAAGGAAAACCAGAGGAGGAGAGTAGCTTTTTATCTAAAAAGGGAAAGAAACCCATTGTGCTCTCGACTTGGCGATTCGGAATTGAAGCTAACGCCGCTGCTTGGGAAATTTTAAAAAATAACGGACGTGCCCTCGATGCAGTTGAAGCAGGGGTGAAAATTCCGGAAGGAGACCCAAAAGAACGAAGCGTGGGCTATGGAGGAAGACCGGATAGAGATGGGCGGGTTACACTTGACGCCTGTATTATGGATGAAAATGCAAATATTGGTTCGGTAGCTTGTTTGGAATATATTAAACATCCTATTGCAGTGGCTCGTGCGGTGATGGAAAAAACACCTCACGTGATGTTGGTTGGCGATGGTGCTTTGCAGTTTGCTTTATCACAAGGTTTTGTAAAAGAGAATTTATTGGTCGAAGAATCCGAAAAAGAATGGAAAGAATGGTTGAAAACTAGTCAATACAAACCCATTGCCAATATAGAAAATCACGATACTATCGGGATGATTGCTTTGGATTCTGAAGGAAATCTTTCCGGTGCCTGTACTACAAGCGGAATGGCTTTCAAAATGCACGGTCGTGTGGGAGATTCACCCATTATTGGAGCAGGATTATATGTTGATAACGAAATTGGAGCTGCCACAGCCACAGGTCATGGAGAAGAAGTAATTCGTATTTCAGGTTGTCATTTGGTTGTTGAATTGATGCGTCAAGGCAAATCACCACAAAAAGCCTGCGAAGAAGCCGTTGCTCGAATTGTAAAATTGACAAAGAATAGAAATAAAGATTTAAAAGATATTCAAGTTGGTTTTATAGCCTTGAATAAATCAGGGGAATATGGTTCTTATTGCATTCAAGGAGGTTTTAACTATGCCGTTAATGATGCAACGGGAAACCGGTTAATAGATGCCGATTATTTTTTGAAATAAATGAAAAATAACCAACTGGAGATAGCGTGTTTTAATTTGCAATCAGCGATTATTGCGCAACAAAACGGAGCCGACAGAGTAGAATTGTGCGCCAATATGAAGGAAGGCGGAACAACGCCTGATTATGAAATAACCGCGGCAGCTCGAAATAAATTGTCCATCGATCTGAATGTGATGATTCGCCCCCGTGGAGGTGATTTTGTCTACTTTGATGCTGAATTTGAGCAAATGAAAACAGATATTGTACAGTTCAAAAAGCTAAAAGTAGATGGTTTTGTCTTCGGAATTTTAAATAAAGATGGAAGTGTTAATAAATTGCAAAACAGGGAATTAGTAGCTTTGGCTAATCCGATACCTTGCACATTTCATCGTGCTTTTGATGAAGTAAAAGACGTATATCAATCGCTTGAATGCGTAATCCAATGTGGTTTTAAAACGATATTGACTTCCGGACAGGAAAAAAACGTAGTTGAAGGAGTTGATGTATTGACAGAACTGGTTAAAAAAGCAAATAATCGAATTACTATTATGCCAGGTGGCGGATTGCGTTCGTCGAATATTAGTTTGTTAAAAGAAAAAACGAATGCCCTTTTTTATCATTCTTCAGCCATTGTTGATTCTGGTTCGACAGCAAATGGTGATGAGGTGAAAGCCTTAAAATTCAATTTGAAGTTATTATAATATGCAGATCTTGATAATTAATTATTAAAATAAAAAAAATGAAAAGTACTTTAGAAACTGAACCGGACATTAGCTATAAAAGTGTTGGTAAATTTGAAGAAACAAGATTTGAAAAAATTCATAATGAAATTTTCAAAAATTCAACAGAAGCTTCTATAATTGTTGCTGAAGAAATTGCACAATTAATAAAATCTAAACAAGACAAAAATAAACCTTGTGTTTTGGGTTTGGCGACAGGTTCTTCTCCAATAAAAGTCTATGAAGAATTGGTGCGAATGCATAAAGAGGAAGGACTTAGCTTTAAAAATGTAATCACTTTTAATTTGGATGAATATTATCCAATGACAAAAGAGAATAATCAAAGCTATTATTATTTCATGCATCAACATCTTTTCAATCATATTGATATTAAATCCGAAAATATTAATATTCCCGATGGAACCGTTTCGATTGATGAACTAAATCAATATTGTATTGATTATGAACGGAAAATAAAAAATGCAGGCGGGATTGATTTTCAATTATTAGGAATAGGTCGTACAGGTCACGTAGGCTTCAATGAGCCGGGTTCTCACGTTAATTCAGGTACCCGAATTATTACCTTGGATCATATTACAAGAATGGATGCTTCATCTGACTTTAATGGTATTGATAATGTTCCTAAAAGAGCTATTACCATGGGTGTTTCTACAATCTTGAAATCCAATAGAATTGTATTGATGGCTTGGGGTCAAAATAAAGCTGATATTATAAAAAGAACGATTCAGGGAGATATAAGCTCTGAGGTTCCTGCCACTTTCTTGCAAAATCATACCAATGCCACTTTCGTTTTAGAACAATCTGCCGCATCAGAATTAACGAGGTTTAAAACACCATGGTTAGTTGGAGAATGCATTTGGACACAAGAATTAAAAAGTAAAGCCATTGTTTGGCTATGCCAAAATACAAATCAGTCCATATTAAAATTAACGGACAGGGATTACAATAATAATGGAATGTCAGATCTTCTAGCCTTAGAAGGTTCTGCTTACGATTTGAATATTAATATGTTCAATGTGTTGCAACATACTATAACAGGTTGGCCAGGTGGAAAACCAAACACTGACGATTCCTATAGACCGGAAAGAGCTAATCCAGCTAAAAAAAGAGTTATCCTTTTTAGTCCTCATCCAGATGATGATGTCATTTCTATGGGAGGCACTTTTTCAAAATTAATAAAACAAGGACATGATGTTCATGTAGTGTATCAAACCTCAGGAAACATAGCCGTTACAGATGATGAAGCGCTAAAATTTGCTGAAGTTTGTAGTGATTTTGTTGGTGAAGATGATAGCAAAATTAATTTTTTAGCGATCATTGATTTCTTAAACAATAAATCAGAAAATGAAATTGACTCGATTGAAGTTCGCAAATTGAAAGGATACATTAGACGACGCGAGTCTTATGCTGCCACCAGATATATTGGATTAAAAGATGAAAACATCCATTTTTTGGATATGCCTTTTTATGAAACAGGACAGATAAAGAAAAAACCAATAAGTGATGAAGATATTGCTATTGTAGCCGCTATAATCGCAAAAATAAAACCACATCAGGTTTTTGCAGCCGGAGATCTTGCTGATCCACATGGGACCCACGAAGTATGCCTCAACGCCATATTTGCTGCCATGAAACAATTAAAATCAAATCCTTACATGGATGATTGTTGGTTGTGGCTGTATCGAGGAGCATGGCATGAATGGGATATTCACGAAATTGATATGGCCGTTCCTTTAAGTCCAGATGAGGTATTATTGAAACGACACGCCATTTTATATCATCAGTCCCAAAAAGACAGAGTCATGTTTCAGGGGAATGATTCCAGGGAATTTTGGGTAAGAGCCGAAGATCGTAATAAGCATACAGCAAAATTATATGATGATTTAGGGTTGGCTGAATATGAAGCGATTGAAGCATTTAAGCGTTTTGATTATTAAAAATAACACTGTAAAAGTTTAAAATAAATTATGAAATACCTTTTAATCCTATTATTTATTGGTTTTACATCTAATGCTCAGATAAAAAAAGAACAATTAGATCTGATGCCCTGGCCACAAAATATAAATTTGACTAATGGTACTTTTGCCTTAACTAAAAATTTTAAAGTAAATATTACGGGTAGTCCAAATTCTCGAATTTTTGTAGGCGCAACAAATTTTTTGCGAAGATTAGACGGTAGAACAGGATTATTTCTGGAACAGGGTTTTGTAACTAAAAATAATGAAGTTCCCAAGGCAGAATTACAGATAAATTGTGTTCGAAACGGAAAAATAGGCTTGTATGAAGATGAAAGTTATCAATTAGACATTCAGTCCAATAAAATAATGATTACGGCCACAACGGATCTAGGGGCGCTTCATGCGCTGGAAACGTTATTACAACTGTTACAAAACAATAATACCTCTTATTATTTTCCAACGGCTATAATTACGGATATGCCAAGATTTACTTGGAGAGGTTTGATGATAGACGTGGCGAGACATTTTCAGCCAATAGACGTTCTCAAAAGAAATATTGATGCTATGGCTGCGGTAAAAATGAATGTTTTTCATTGGCATTTAGTGGATGATCAGGGTTGGAGAATTGAAATAAAAAAACATCCAAAACTTACCAAAATGGCTTCGGATGGAGATTATTATACTCAAGAAGAAATCAAATCCATAGTAAAATATGCAGATGAAAGAGGGATTTTAGTAATTCCGGAAATTGATGTTCCAGGACATGCTTCGGCTCTATTGACTGCATATCCTGAAATAGGAAGTAAGACAGCCACTTTTATTAATGGAACTTTGGAAAGTAAAAAACAATCTTCAGCATTGGCAACCTATTCTATCGAAAGAAATGCAGGGATTTTTACACCAACATTAGATCCTTCAAACCCAAAAACATACCAATTGTTAAATGAAATTTTTGATGAGGTTTGTCCACTATTTTCAGGGAATTATATTCATATTGGGGGAGATGAAAATGAAGGGAAAGATTGGGATGCAAATGTTAAAATACAAGAATTTAAAAAGAAAAATAAGCTGGCTAATAATCATGAGCTGCAAACTTATTTTACTATGCAATTGATTCCGATGCTTAAAAAACATAACAAAGAGTTAATGGGATGGGAAGAAATAATGACAAAAAACATGTCTAAAAATGCCATAATTCATTCTTGGAAAGGAGTAAATGAAGGTCTTTCAAAAGGGAGTTCTCTAATTACAGCTGCAAAGAATGGCTACAAAACTGTTTTGTCCAATGGCTATTATCTTGATTTAATGCAAAGTGTAGAAGATCATTATTTAAATGACCCTATTCCCAAAAATACCGTTCTTACTTTAGAAGAAAAATCAAGAATATTAGGAGGAGAAGCTACCATGTGGAGCGAGCTTGTGACGCCTTTTACGATAGACTCAAGGATTTGGCCGAGAACAGCTGCTATTGCAGAAAGATTATGGTCTAATGAAAACCTTACCGATTTGAATAGTTTGAGAAAAAGGATGAAAACAGTTTCTTTCCGATTAGAAGAGCTTGGAATCACGCATTTAAAAAACAAAGAAGCAATTTTAAGAAACATCGGGAACAACCAAAAAACAAATGCTTTGGAGGATTTTTCGAATATTTGTGAACCTCTAAAAATTTATACCAGAAATAGTGGAGGAACTGAATATCAAATGTATTCCCCATTCACTTTATTTGCTGATGCATGTACGGCAGATGCTATTAATCCCATAGATTTTAATGATGCGGTAGATCGTTATTTAAAAGATAAAAGTGTAGAAAATCAAACTATGGTAACCAATTTTTTCAGAAAATGGATTGTTATGGACGCAGATTTAATTAATTTAAGTTCTAATGCTCCGCTTGTTCAACCACTTCTTCCATTATCCAAAAGTCTAAAGAGTATATCGGAACAATTTTTATTGGTTATCGAAAAAAAACAAAAAGTTGATGCTTCTTTACTGAATGATTTGTTCGAACAATGTAATTCTAAAAAACATGCAGATGTAGAGTTAGCTGTGTGCAGAAGCTTGAAAAAATTAATGTAAGCTTAAATTTTAAATAAATTAATAAAAATCAGCGGTTTATAAAGACCATATAACTAACAGTATTTGGCCTAAATTGTTTTTTTAGTTTATTATAAAAAAACCTTTCGGACTATAAAAATATTTAAATAGTAATTAACTAATAAAATAAATTAACAATCTATTTCACTATGAATTCAGAAAATTTACAAACCAAATGGGGACAATTTATCCCTTTAGCCATAGTATTCTTTTTTTGGGGATTTGTTGCTGCCAGTAATGATATTTTAATACCCGTATTTAAAAAATCTTTTGACTTATCACAAGGAGAAAGTCAGTTTGTATCAATTGCTTTTTATATTTCCTATACAGTAGGTTCCTTGCTATATATGGGGATTTCTATATTAATAAAACAAGATTTAGTTAATAAAATAGGATATAAAAATGGGTTGTCATTAGGGTTGTTTATTTCGGCTCTCGGTACCTTATTATTTTATCCTGCGGCTAATTCAGGGTCATATACACTAATGTTGGTGGGTTTATTTATCGTAGGATTAGGTTTCTCATTACAACAAACTGTTGCAAACCCATTAGCAATTGCTTTAGGACCAATTTCCACGGGGTCACAACGCCTTACTATGGCTGGAGGTATCAATAATCTGGGAACAACGATTGGCCCCTTAATTGTTAGTTTTGCTATTTTTGGTTCAAGTTCAAATGGCAGTACTACCATGAGTATAGAAAGTGTTAAAATTCCTTATTTAGTTCTAGGACTTGCATTTTTACTGGTTGCCGTTTTATTAAAATTTTCTTCACTACCTGATAAACCCAAAGCTATTGTTGAAGTAGTTGATGAAACAAAAATTGTCAAAAAATCGGCTTTGCAATACCCTCAATTAGTCTTAGGAATGATTGCTATATTCTTATATGTAGGAGTAGAAGTTTCTACTGCAAGTAATTTACCCTCTTATATGGAAACTAAATTAGGTTTCTTGACTCAAGATGTTGCACCGTACATTTCATTGTATTGGGCTAGTTTAATGATTGGTCGTTGGACAGGTGCTGTAGAGGCTTTTACCAATGATTTTAGATTGCAAAAAATTCTAAGATTTTTAGCTCCTTACTTAGCTTTTGGTGTTTTCTTAATGGTAAATGCTATAGCTAAACATGATTTGACTCCTTTTTATGTTTATGGATTAATCATTTTGGTACTTATTGCAGCAGATATTGCCAGTAAAGGAAATCCTGCCAGAATGTTGCTTATATTTTCATCTTTGGGAATAATGGCGCTTTTAATAGGAATGTCTACAAGTGGAATTGTTAGTGTGTATGCAATCACAAGTGTTGGTTTATTTTGTAGTACCTTATGGCCGTGTATTTTTACATTAGCTGTAAGCGGGTTAGGGAAAAACACCAGTCAAGGAAGTAGTTTCTTAATTATGATGATTATGGGTGGAGGAATTATCAGTTGGTTTCAAGGATTTGTATCTGAAAGCATCGGTATACAAAATAGCTATATTGTGGGAGTATTGTGTTTTTCATACTTATGCTTTTATGCTTGGAAAGTGAGTGGAGTTCTTAAAAGCCAAGGAATCAATTTTGACAGTAAAATAGCGGGAGGACACTAATTTTACTACTTTTCATTTTATTGATATGTCTATTGTATAATTATAAAAAAGCTATATTCATTAGATTTTGACAAATGTTAGTTTTTTTTTGCAAATCCAATAGGGAAATGTATTTCTTTATGGTATTCTTAAAAGTTATAGGTATTGCTTATAAATGACTTGTTCTTCCTTTTACAGTGAAAGTTATTTGATTTTCTAGTTTTGCTCATGTCAATTAACTTGTTTACCATGCTCCTTTTTTTAAGCTAATTAATGGCCTAAGAAGATCAAAAAAAAGTGGTTTGTTGATGGTCAATTTGACTGTTTTATTCAATTTAGTAGTACAGAAGATTTAGATCATAAAGCTCAAAAATATCGTTTTAAGAATCGAATTATATATTTTAGCGATCAATATTGAAAGTATTATTAAAAATCATAAAGAGGTTCCGTTGCCTTTATGTTTTTCCCAGTAATTATAGGGGTTTACGATATACTATTTAAGAACAGGGTTACCCATAGGGTCACTTCCAAAGTTTTGATTTTTTAATATTAAATAAATTAAATAAATTTTATTAAAAAATCAAAAAATATTCATTGAATTGATCGATTTTATTGACTATTCTCAATGCTTTTCCTCCATAAAAAGTCGTTTTTTCGAAAAAACCAAAGCGTTGGAGTCCTATAAGTTTGATTTCCAGCATTATTTCGCGAAAGGCAAATTGTGCTTCTTCTTTGTTTTTAGGATTGTAACTTTCAAGTCATTCTTTTATCATAATTTCCCTGTCATTTTTATTAGTATTTCCAATCTCTCTTTTTTGGTGTTTCTGATAACTGGATATGCGAACAAAAATCGCAAAAATAGTTAAGTAACATTTTTGTAATTAAATTGATTAATAAGAGTAAGATTTTATTCTGAAATATTAGTGTCTGTTAAGTTAGCATGTCCAAAGTATCTCAGAAGTAGTTCTAGAGTGTTTGTTAAACAAAAATCCCTTGGATAAGGGATAAAAGTTCCTTATGCCATGGGATTGTATAAATGTACCTAGGTTTGCGTCCTGTATTATTTATCGAATTGTTTTAGACGTCTCAGATAGGCCTGTAGGTAATTTTTTTTTACCGTTTCGCTCAGAAAAGATGCGGTGGTTAATTCTACGACCTTATCTTTCTGGGAAATCATTGTATTAAAAATGTCCTTTACTATCTTTTCACTAATTCCTGCTTTTTCTGCCAGAAGCGCAAATTGATGTCTTATTTTTTCCTGTGCCCATTTTTTTGGCAAGAGGCCATCCTCTAAAGCAAATACTTTGTCCTCTATATGAATTCGGCTGTTCAGAAGGTCATAAGCAGGACTCAAACGGTAATCACCCATTGGGGTTTCCAAAAGTGAGAAATTTTTAAAGTGGGCATCACCATTTGAAAAAAGGTAATTGAAAACAAGAATTTTAAGCAATTTGGGAGCCTCGAGTTTATAGGCAGGGATAAACTGCTGCATTAATTCAAAAAGTTCCAGGTAATTGCCTTCATATTTATAATGTTCGCCATGGGTTTGAGGTGTCCTGTTGGCTAAAGAGGCAAAATCATCCTGAGCCAGTTTTGTTCCATCTGGTGCTACATCAAAGCGTTTTGTAATGTAAGCAGGAGATCCATCTTTAAAAAAAATAAGGGCATTTTCTGCCGTCTCAATTTCATAGACCTGACGTGCTATCTGCATGGTCAGGTGTTCATTTGCAGGCATCTGATCGGGCACTCTTCCTGCATTTGGAATTGGCTTTAATATAAAAGTACCACGTTCGTCTTCAGTGATGAGCCTGAGCTTGTTTTTATCGAGTAGGACAGAAAATTTTTCCTGGACCCCTGAGATAGACATCCTTTTACGATTTTCTTCAAAGATTTCACCCATTTCATGGCTAGAAGGTGAGCTATAAGGAAGGATATGGGATACTTTTTTATTTTGAAACACCCTTCTTAAAGCAGTTCTGCTGTAGGTTATATGTCCTTGGGCCAAAGTGCCAGGACAGTGATTTATGTCAGGTAAAGTCATGTTTTTTCTATTTTTAGTACACGCACCGCACCGATACTGTCATTTTTTGTTGTTGTCATCAAAAGCCCGAAAGCATCATTGCGGTCAATTTTATTGTAGAGGCAGACGACTTGTTTATTGGATCCTTCAGGGAGCATATTATAAAAAAAGGCAAATAAGAATTGTGAGTGATATGCTCTTGATGTTTTGGGAAGCGTAAGACTAATCCCGGGCTTGCTGGTATCGGAGATCCAAGTATCGTGATATTCAAATGTAAAAGAGCCGTCATCGTGCTGGATAAGTATGCCAGCTTCTTGATCTTTGTAGAGGATTCTGGCTTTTCTCATTTAGCTTGATTTAAGTTTTTAATTTTCAGGGTGACCTCCAGACCTAATATATCAGCAATTTTTGAAAGGGTGAGTAGGGTAGGATTCCCTTTTCCGCTTTCAAACTGCTTGAGTGTTCTTAGTCCAACACCAGAGAGCTCTGCCAAGGTTTCCTGGGTCACCTGCAGTGTCTCCCTGCGCTCTTTTATTGTCTGAATGAGTTTTGTATAGTGCATTACATGGCTCTTTTTTTATGTAAAAATAACACTTTTTATGTAAAAAACAACAAAAAGTGCATTATAAAGCGCTTTTTGGTGCTTTTAAAAAAAAGCGATATTAAGAAGTCAAATAGTGCATTAAAACGCACTATTTAAAAGTGTGAATTTAAATTCCAATACCATTGTACAGCTGGCAGTACATTTTTGAGTGTTGTTATGAATTTATATTCGGAAGATTACAAATTCCAGCAATATTGACCACCCCATTCCACTTTAAAGTGACCATTGAATTCTAATACATTTAATTAGTATCATTAAATCATTAATGTTTTGATTTTAAAAAACGGTTCTGTCGCGTCTGTTAAATAACTATTATCTTTAGATCTTCAA
>TARA_R110000868_G_scaffold148839_3_pt1 | contig 34908 bp, 45 predicted proteins | sample TARA_R110000868 | Tara Oceans TARA_R110000868 (sample SAMEA4397489) | marine metagenome | biome: Polar Biome; feature: [SRF] surface water layer (ENVO:00010504); material: water (ENVO:00002006), including particulate matter (ENVO:01000060) such as... | depth 5 m | reverse complement strand
GAAGACGCCCTCGTGGGCTTCGTGACGACAGGCAAGCTGGACTTCAAGTCGTTGATCAACTCGATCATCGCGGACCTCGCACGCATGGTGATCCGCATGTTGATCATCAAACCGCTGATGGGTTTCTTCGGTGGACTGTTCGGCTTCGCAGGCGGTGGCGTTGTGCCCGGCTTCGCCAACGGCGGTATCGTCAAAGGGTTCGCCACGGGCGGCGTCATCAACGGCTTCGGTGGAGCGAAGTCTGACAACCAGTTGATCGCTGCCAGCCCCGGCGAAATGATCATCAACAAGCGAGCGACCGACGACAACATCGGGGCGTTGCAGTACATCAACAAGACAGGAATGATGCCGCCGAGTCCCAACAAGCAGGGCGGCATCGTCTACGCCCCAGTGATCAACGTGCAGAGTGACAGCGGCGGCGACGGGCAGGCCACTGCCCAGATGATTGACGCTGCGATCCGGCGTTCCTGGGATGAACTGGCGATCAAGGCTCAACGTAAGGGCGGCGTTTTCGGATAAGACAGGAGTCAGTAGATGGCAGCCCCGACATTCAACTACGAAGCGTCACAGACATCTGGTGGTCACGAGGTTAAGTCTCGCATCTTCCAGACGAGCTTGGGGGATGCGTACGAACAACGAACGCAGGCAGGACTCGTTGCACAGGACAGGATGTTCAAGTTCACGGCAAAGGATCGTGACAACACAGTCATCGTGGCGATGGAAACATTCTTCGATGGACTCAACTCAGTTCGTCCGTTCTTCTGGACACGGCCCGGTGGCTCTGGCCCCGTGCTGTGGGTTCAGGATGGCGAGTATCGGCGGATCAATGAAAAGGCCACCTCTTCTGATTTCTTGATCACGTTCAAGCGGTGGTATGGGGCGGAAGAATGACAGAGTTCATAGAAGAGAGTCAAAAGCTATCTACGGACCCGATCGTTGAGCTGTTCGACCTCGACGCCACGGCTTTGGGTGGTGGCGTCTATCGGTTCTACAGCGGTGCTGGCAGCGACACCCCTCTGCTGTGGCGAGGCGAATACTACGCACCGCTTCCGATCGAAGGTTCTGGTTGGGAGTTCTCTGGTAAGGGTTCACTCCCCACACCTACGCTCAGAGTCAGTAACGTCCATCTTCTGATGAGCAGCATCATTGCGAACATCGGAGACCCACTGGGCGCTAACGTCACACGGTGGGTGACGTACGAGAAGTTCCTCGATGCACCCATCGGCTCAGAGCCAGACCCAGACAAGTTTCGGAAAGAGCTGTATCAGGTTGAGCGAAAGGTCTCGCAGGACGAGGCGATGGTGGAGTTTGAACTCAGCGCCGCGATCGACCAGGACGGTCGCAAGCTGCCCAGCAGGCAGGTCGTGCGTGGGTTCTGCAACCATCGGTATCGGGTGTTCACGGGACCGACCGTCGCTGAGCCTACTCAGATATTCAGCTACGGCAAGGCCACATGCCCGTACGCGGGGGATGGCGTTGCAGCCGACCAAGGGCCATACTTCACACAGAGCGGACTGTCTGCGACGGGTGGAGCGGTTGACGATGTCTGCGGCAAGAAGCTGAGTGACTGCAAGCTGCGTTTCGCGAATCAAGCCACGCCACAGCCACTTCCATTCAGAGGATTTCCGGCAGTCGATAGAATCAGCAGTGACGCATAATCAGGAGATAGCCCGTGGATACTTTTGTGAAGCCGGAGCGGTACATCAACGACGTGAAGATCGCCAAGGCGGCAGGTCAGCACGCGATGTCCGAGTACCCCAACGAGTCAGTGGGTGCCGTCGTTGAGGGGGTGGACGGTCTGGAGTACCTGCCGCTAGAGAACGTGGCAGACGATCCAACGAACGCTTTCAAGATTGGACCAAACCACGACATCCAGATGTGGGCAATCATCCACAGCCACACGATGGCGAAGACGACACACCCGAGTCTTTCGGACATGCACAGCCAGCAGGCGTCTGCGATCCCGTACGGCATCCTGCATTCGGATGGCAAAATCTTTTCGCCTATCCAGTGGTTCGGGGATGAACTCCCGATCCAACCATTGATCGGTCGGGAGTTCGTGAACGGATACCACGACTGCTGGACGATCGTGCGTGACGTGCATCGGCAGTTCGGAATCGTTCTGGAGAACCCGCCCCGGAACGACAACTGGTATCATGATGACCCGGACTTCAACATTCTGAAAATGGAGAACTTCGATCCCATCGGATTTGTCCTGATCAAGAAGAGTGAGGCACGCGAGGGCGACGTGGTGCTCGGCAAGGCTGGTCGTTCTTCTGTCCTCAACCACTGTGGCGTGCTCGCTGCCAACGGACTGGTGATCCACCAGCTTGGCGATGGCCCATCACGCAGAGAGAACATGACACCGTGGTGGCGACACATTGCGTTCGTTGGTCGCCACAAGCACTTCATCACCAACCCGGAAATCATCCCCAAGATCGAGTTCAACCGATGAGTCAAATGAAAACTCTGGTCCTGCACGGGTCGCTGGCTGTTCAGTTCGGGGATCGATTTACGATGGCGGTGTCCGGCCCGGCACAGGCTATTCGTCTGATGGACTGCAACACACGCGGTGCGTTCTCCAAAGCCATCTATGGCAAACTGTTTGAGTTCCGCTGTGGCGACACGCCGCTCAAGACCGCAGAAGAGATCGCGTTCGGCACGTCGGCGGACGTGATACACATCGAGCCGGTCGTTGAAGGCAACCTCAAGTTACTCTTCGGACTCTTCGCTGGACTGCCAGTGGTGGGTGCGGCCTTCGCTCCGCTCGGACTGGCGGCTGGTGGGCTTGGTGGCGCGGCTGGACTCGGAGCACTCGGTGGGTTCGGTGCCATCTTCAAAGGCATCCTTCTGCTGGGCGTTTTGTTTCTGGTCTCCAGCGCGTTGTCACCGGACGACTCATCGGACAAGGAAGACCCGGACCAACGGAACTCGTTTCTCTTTGACGGGGCAGTGAACACGACGAAGCAGGGTGGTCCGGTGCCTCTGGTGTACGGCTACATCAGAACAGGCTCCGTTCTGATTCAGGGTGGGATCGAAATCGAAGACCTGTCTGCGTAGGGAAGCGAAATGAGTAGCAAGGACAAAGGTGGTTCCGCTCCAACGGAAGCCGCCAACACACTCCAATCAAAAGCGGTTGCCCGAATCTTAGATTTGGTTTCCGAGGGGGAGATTGTTGGCCTCTACACAGGCGAGGGCGCAGACGGAAAGAAGTTCCCATTCAAGGCGGTCTACTTCGACAACGTCCCGGTTCAGTCTGCGGACGGTGACTACATCGACGCTGGCCTGTCCGACCCGGAACTCAATGCGTTCGCCAACCTCACCGAGTTGAACTTCGACGGCGTGGAAATGTGGGAACGTCTCGGCACTCCGAACCAGGCTGTCATCACAGAGTTCAGTGAGATCGAATCCGAGAAAACGATCAACCTTCAGGTGACCGACGCCAGTCCTGTCCTTTTTGTGGTCGCCGATGACGACGTGGACGCGATCCGCATCAAGCTGAGACTGCCCTCGCTGCGAACCGTCAACGATGACGGGTCGCTGGTTGCGACCACGCTTGAGTACACGATCGAGTACCAGCCGTCTGGCGGATCGTTCACAGAACTCGACGGGTTCCCGGATACGATTTCTGGCAAGAACACCAGCCCGTACGAGCGACAGATTCTGGTGGACCTTGCGGACAAGGGTCTGTTCCCGATCACGTTCCGTGTGACCCGCGTGACAGAAGACTCAGACAAGGCCACGTTGCAGAACGACCTGTTCGTTAATGGCTACACTGAAATCCAACGGGCACAGTTGATCTACCCAGACTCCGCACTCCTTGCGTTCCGTGTGAACAGCGAACTGTTCAGCGGTCGTGTTCCGCGTCGATCCTTTCTGGTACGCGGTCTGAAGATTCAGGTGCCGAGTAACTACTTCCCGGAGACGCGGCTGTACGAGCGGGACGTGACCACGGGTGCGAACACAGGGACGCCACAGGCGTGGGACGGCTTGTTCTACACGGCATGGAGCAACAACCCAGCGTGGGTGCTATACGACATCCTGACCAACGCACGGTATGGCCTCGGTGAGTTCATCGACGGTGACACGCAGGTTGACAGGTTCTCGCTCTACGACATCGGCGTCTACTGCGACGAGGATGTGGACGACGGCCTGGGCACCGGGCTGATGGAACCACGCTACTCATTCAACGGCGTGATCAACACCAGAGAAGATGCGTTCGATGTGATCAATGCCATCACGTCTACGTTCCGAGGTATGTCCTTCTGGTCTGCCGCTGGCGTTACGGCTGTGGCTGATTCACCGAAAGACCCGAAGCGGCTGGTCACTCGCGCAAACGTGGTCAACGGCCACTTCGTTTACTCCGGGACAGCTCTGCGGGCACAGCACACGGCAGCGTTGGTTGGATACAACGATCCGACGAACCACTACAAGATCACCACCGAGGTTGTCGAGGACGCTTCTCGTCGTGAGCAGTTCGGCTGGCGGGAGCTGGAAGTCGCGGCATTCGGAACAACCAGCCGTGGGCAAGCCTACCGGCTCGGTCGTTGGATCATCGACAGCGAGAAGAACGAATCAGAACTGGTCTCGTTCACGTCCGGTCTGGAGCTGGCAGACCTTCGTCCCGGTGACATTATTCAGATCGCGGACCCTGCGAGGCAGGCTGTTCGTCGGGGCGGTCGAATCATTCTGCACACAGCAGGCACACCGGACACGATCGAACTGGACGCTCCGATTCAGCCATTTGACGGCGACGACATTCTCGTCAACAACGTGCTCGGCGGCATCGAGACGCTGGCACTTGAGGGAGAGAACGACGAGACAACAACGGTCACGTTGAAGACGGGTGTCACACCGACTGCGTCACTACAGGTCAACTCCATCTTCATCCATCGAGGTCCGAACCTCGTGCCCGAAGAGTGGCGTGTCTTGAGCATGAGAGAGACTGAGGAACACACATTCGAGTTCAGTTGTCTGGCGTATGACGCAACGAAGTTCGCACGTATCGAACAGGACGTAATACTGCCACCCGAGCCGACCACATTCCTTCCGAGTGGTCCACTGGTGGCAGCCACCAACCTGACGTTCTTCGAGTCGCTCTACAAAGTTGGTTCATCCGTCAACGTGAAGTTGGACATCAGTTGGACACGATCCACCGATCCCCGCGTCCACCTCTATCGGGTGGAGACACGGTATCGTGAAACGACTAGCGAGCCGGTCACCGCTTGGGAACTCCAAGAGGTCACGCCAGCTATCCACGCTGAAATCCCTGACGCGCGAGCGGGCCTGTGGTCTTTCCGCATAACGGCATCACGATCCAACAACGACTTCTCTCCGGGGCTACAGCTCGACGATCAGGTTGTTGTGGGCAAGACTGCACCGCCACCCAACGTGACGAATCTGACGGCTGTGCGTGGCTTCGTCGAGGTCGTCCTTGACTGGGACGACGTGGACGACATTGATCTTTCCGGGTACGTCGTACAACGAGGTCCAGCGTGGAGCGACGACCCGGACAACGACCCCAGCGTGGAGGTTCTTGCCAACCCCGTCTTCGCGTCAACTTTCACTGCGACAGCCAAGACAGTGGACACCAAGCGATACCATGTTCGAGCGATCGACACCCTGGGAAATCTCAGTCGAGAAGTAACGTCAATCGACACCAGCATCCAGGCACTCCCGGCCGTTGCGAATCTCTACGCCCATCAGGTGGACGACTCGTTGCGTGTCGATTGGGATGCAACGGCAGTTGTTGAGAACATCCAATATGAGATTAGGTACGGCCCGACCACGGGCACATTCGATGAAGCAACATCGCTGGTGATTGTGGCGAACTCCAACTACATCGGACCACTCCCCGTCGACGCAGCACAGGACCAGAGAATCTACGTTCGACCCTTCGTTGATCTGGCAGCCGGAAACACCAGCTACGGAACGTCGGCGTATATTGACGCTTCGCTGTTCCCGCTCAACAGGGGGCTTCGCCTCAAGTCCCAGACGGAAGAGACGGCGTGGAGTAGCAACGTAACCGCTGCGGGTCCAGCATTCGTTCTGTCAGGACCAGCCCCCTCAGAGACGATGAGCAGTCCGCGAACGATCTCTTCAAACTCCAATTGGAATGAGACGTACGGCGGACTTCGGCGGATCAGTGCGCTTCGCAATGGGGCTTTTCGAATCACCTTGAACGTGAGCGGCGGCACACCCGAGGGTAACATTCTAGCAGTTGGTACAGATAGCGGTTACGGTGCCATGAGTATCGGTTTCGACTCTGCGGGTAATCTGATCTTTCGGATAGCGAATGGCAAGAAGCAGTGGTTCCAGTACGACACGACCAGTCTGATTCATTTTTGGAGTCTCCGGGAATCGTCCGGGAATCGAGTAGACTCTCAGGGCAGTAATGACCTGACAGCGACGGGCACGGTGGCGGCTGGTCTGGATCACGCGAACCAATTCGGGGCTGTCTCAACATCCCTGTTCGAAGCAACGACTCCATCCTACCTCACAGGCACGGACATCAGTCTGGCAGGCAAGGACTGGTCAGTGATGTTCTGGTTCTCCCCGAACGCATCGTCCGATGGGACCGGCCAGTTATTCGAACTGGGCAGCGGCACAACCCTGAAGGTTGAGCTGATCACAGGTGACCGGCTGCGAGCCACCGTGTACGACTCCACGGGAGCGGTGTCTGTGGACTCTCTCGTCGCCACTCTGGCAGACGACATCTGGGTAATGGGGTATGTGTTGTTCGACCACTCAAGCCTCACGTTAACCTGCGGGATGGGGCGAGCACTGGACGCCACCGGGACAGTTGCAGCCGGGGGGCTGGTGGATGGCACGGGCTCACTGCGGGTCGGACATAACTTCGACGGGTCGATTGACTATCTGTTCTTCTTTGAGCGGCTGCTTGATGTTGCCAGCTCTCAGGAACTGGAACAGATGGAGGCTTGGATGATCCACGGCTCGATCGGCCAGTGCCGGTTGGCGGTTCCGAACGCATCCATCCCGGTCGGCGTGGACTTCGAGCTTGTCTTCGACATGGACAAGGGCGATTTCACCGTGACGGACGGCACGTACCCGGCGGTCATTAGGGTTTGGATCGACGCCGCCGAGTTCTCATCCACACAGCCAGACGGTCTTGGGTTTTTGAAGTTCAGGGCAAGTTCTTCAGGCGGCCTGGGGAAGTCTGCATACGTGAATGAGGGCGAGGCAGGCTTATACGGCGGCAACCCAACGAACTTCACCCTTGAGAGCGACCTCGACTACTGGCACGACCAGTTGGCGTACAGTCCACTGGAAGTCGTTGCGGGTGAGCTGACACTTACAGAGGGCAGCACCTTCGCGGGATACGAATTCCCGTTCAACCTGCCGAACGAGCGGATCGGTCGTCTCTGGTTTGAAATGACAGCGACGAGTATCGCAGCGGCACCATTAAAGATATTTGATGCCCTGATGACGATCTACAGCATGGACAAGACTGAGATCGCGGAGTCGACCAGCTTCACTCCGTCGATTGAAGTCTGGATCGATATCGAGAACACAGGCACATACATCCCGCTCGTCGCCGGGACGTATAGTTTCAAGAACTCGACCATTCGCGTCGTCTTGATGCGGGGCGAGAATGAAACGACACGCCCATCCATCACGAACTTCAGTACGCACTTCATCGAACAGCCTGCGGACATTACGTTGCAGGCAGACACGACGGACGCCACAACGACCACGCTGACCTACGACGGCGGGGCAGTCACGGCTGCAAACATCCCTGTGATCCCCGACGACTTCAAGGGCGCAGTCAAGGGTCGGATGATTGCGTGGAAAGACGACAACGTCGACTTCGCTGAATACAGCTTCAATGCCGTCATCCGGCGAGGGACAGGCGTGGCGTCCACAACGGTCGCCTCGTTCTCCATCGTTGAGGAAGAGACAGACACAACGTGGCTGGTTGAGCTGATCGCAAACACGACGCACGGCGGACTGAATGTGGACGTGACCGGCCCCGCAGGCACCAACATCAAGTGGCTGTGCGACATCGACATCGTCAGACAGATTGGAGCGGACGCACCATGACCGAGAAGATTTTCAGAGGCAGCGAGACGGCACACCAGTGGAACAACATGGTCCTGCGGGTCTACGACACCGCTCCGTCATTGGAACTTGAAGAGTCCGGTGGCAACGATCTTGCGCGACTGAATCTCAGCTCGGCCAGCCTGCTGGCACTACAAACCAACATCGCGTCCGGTGGCTGGACATCCCACATCACGGTTTCCGCTGCGGGCGTGTTGACGTTTACCGCTGGTCAACTGACCTTGCCGATACTGGCTGCCGATCCGTCTACGCCAGCAGCGGGCTTCGCCACCATCTGGGTTTCAGATGGAACGGACTCGGGGGCTGCTGGCGATGTAATGAGTAAGGATTCCGCAGGTGCTGTGGACAATCTTTCATCGGCGGCAGGCGGCTCGGGAGATGTCGTTGGCCCAGCTTCCGCGACTGACAACGCCCTCGTCCGTTATGACAGCACGACGGGCAAGCTGGTGCAGAATGGCCAGACGACAGAAGACGACAGCGGCAATGTGGCGATGGTCGGCACGCTCTCAGTCGGCACCAGTCACACGGTGACCGGCACGCTGGCGAGTGTTACGGGCGGGGCGTCGAATTCGAACGCGGCGAATTACGGACACATCGGCGGCGGACAGCTCTGCTCAATCGCAAGCGGTGCAGAACACGGAGTGGTCGCAGGTGGCTACAACAACGACATCACTGCCACGGGTCACGACAACACGATCGGTGGTGGCAACGGCAACCAGATCGTCACGGCTCTGACTGACGGTGCAGTGATTGCCGGTGGATTGTCGAACTCCATCTCTGGAGACACAGGCGTCATCTGTGGCGGCTCGACCAACACGACCGGACCCGGCAATCGCCACATCATCGTGGGTGGACTGTCGAACGACGTAAACGCAGTCAGCGGTAGCTACGGCATCATCGTAGGTGGCTACAACAACACGATCAGTGCGACCAACAGTTACAACACTATCGTCGGTGGCGAAGCCAACACCATCAGCGGGATTCAGGAGCATGGATTCATCGGCGGCGGAGCCATTAATGAACTGACGGGGCGAGCCTGCTCCATTGTGGGGGGTCAAAATAACGACATCACTGGCACTCCGAGTTACGCGTTCGTCGGTGGTGGTGCGAACAACACTCTCAGCTCAAACTATTCCGTTCTGTGTGGCGGCAACACCAACGTGGTAAGTGGGCTGGAAGCCTTCGTCGGAGCGGGAGAGGCCAACACTGCATCTGGGGAAGGTTCCTCGATTGTTGCAGGCAATACCAATCTGGTCAGTGCGACCAGATCATTTATTGGCGGTGGCGAAAACAACACGATCGACGACTACAACTCCGCAATCGTATCGGGCAACGGCAACTCTAATGGCGGCAAGCAGTCGTTCCTCGGTGCGGGAACGACCAACCAGATCACTGCTGACAACTCTGTTGTTAATGGCGGAATCCTGAATGTCAATGGTGCGATAGAGGGAACAATCGGTGGTGGTCGATCCAACTCGATGGTCGCGGGTGCTGACCACGCGGTGATTGCAGGGGGCGAACTTAACCAGATCACTACCACTCCGTCTGACGACTGTACGATCAGTGGCGGCACATCTAACGTCATTTCCGGCGGTCTGCGAAACACGATAGGTGGCGGTGGACTTAACACTCAAACTGCTGGCAGCAGCAGTGTAATCGCTGGCGGGTACGACAACACCACATCCGACAACTACTGTTCTATTTCGGGGGGTCAGGACAACACTGCGAGTAATGACCATGCCAGCATCTGCGGCGGCGAACTGAATGTCGCCAGCGGCGACGGATCGCATATCGGGGGTGGACACTCCAACACGGCGAGTGGGACAAACTCTGTTGTTGTTGGTGGTCTCAGCAACACGTCCAGCGGAATAGATTCGTTCGTTGGCAGTGGGTATTCCAGTACCGCTTCTGCGACCTATGCCGTCTGTGTGGGAGGGGATACGAATACAGCCAGTGGGGTCGAGTCGTTTGTAGGCGGTGGAGAAGGGAACGTCGCCAGTGTAACTCAGTCAACTATTGTCGGTGGAGATACCAACGTCGCCAGCGGCACTCAGACATTTATCGGCGGCGGGTTTGGTAACGCCAATGCCGGGCAATACGGGACCATTGGGGGAGGGTATGACAATGAGATTCTGGCAGCAGGTATCTTCGGGACAATCGCTGGTGGACATCAGAACGAGGTAGGTGATGACCATGCCAGCGTCTGCGGCGGCGAACTGAATGTCGCCAGTGGCGACGGTTCACATATTGGGGGAGGTCGTTCCAACACGGCGAGTGGGACAAACTCTGTTGTTGTTGGTGGTCTCAGCAACACTTGCGACTCTACATCGCAATTCCTTGGCGGTGGCGGCAGCAATGTTGTCACAGGAACCCACTCCGTCTGCGTCGGTGGCAGCACTAATGTGATGGCTTCTAACTGCCAGTACACATTCATCGGTGGTGGCTCGAACCACTCCATTGGCACCTTGGGCAATTACAACTCCATCGTCGGGGGCGACAATAACTCGACGGCGTCGAGTGCTGATTACAACTCCATCGGAGGTGGTTCTGGGAATACATCCAGTACCGCATCTGCCCACTTCTACACCGTAATCGGGGGAGGGCTGAACAACACCACGACGGGTCGGTCAGCCACGGTCTGTGGTGGTGAGGAAAATACTGCGGGAGCCAACTACTCCACGGCCACGGGCTATGGGGCCGTCACAACACAGAAGAGTGAGTTGGTGATCGGGATGACGCCGAGGTCAGTAGCTGGTGACAGGCAGACCAGAATTCTGACCCTGGCGAACACGACAACCAGTACCACATCAGTCAACCTGTCGGACGACGGTGCGACTGATTCAGGCGGTTCAATTTATGTCCCGACCAACTCCACAATGAGCGTCAAAGGTCACGTCACCGGACGCAAGTCTGATGGCACTGTCCACGCTCGATTCTCTGTCGATGCTTTGGTCCATCGAGTGACAGCCAACGCACTCATCGACGGTCAGGCAGTCACTGAAGACTTCGGGCTGACCTCAGGATATGCTGTCGCGTTCACGGCTGGATCAGGTGGATTCAAACTTCAGGTCACTGGCGTTGCTGCCACGACCGTTTACTGGGGGGCAACCCTCTCAATCATTGAGGTAGCGTAATGGCGAACAAGACACTGACAATCACAGCACCCGAAGAACTGATGCAGCCCACGATTCTGGCTTATGCCAGTCGCGGGGATGCGGACCTTGCGACAGCAACGCAGGAAGAACTCGAAGAGGCAGCAAGAACTGTTCTGCGGGAAGACATGAAGGCTGTCACGCTGGATTTCAGCTCGCAGCAGCGAAGAGCAGCAAGTAGAATTGCCGATCGTGAGGCGGACGCAGCAGAGGCAGAGGCTTTGTCGGCACAAGCCGACAACGTCGTCATCGAATTCGTTGGGGAATAAAACATGGTTCAGACATGGGTGGAGAACGACGAAACGTCCGGCGGCGACACGGTCAAACTGGGGCTGGAGAATCTCGAAAACAAACTCGACACGATGCGGAGCATGTTCGGCGGGTCAGCATTCCCAACGGATGCTGATCGTGTTGCGGGTCAGCTCTGCTGGCGCACGTCCGGCGGTGCTCGCGGCGTCGGCATGTATGTGCTGGAGACTCGCGTTGAGGGCACTCCTGCCAGCGACGTGTGGAAGTTCGCGTTCTCCGACTCCGAGCTGACGGCATACGGCGAATCACTTCAGGTGGCTGCTGACGCGGCGGCTGCCCGCACGCTGCTGGCCCTTGGCACGGCTGCCACGCTGGTGTCTGGCACAGGTGCGGGTGAGGTGCAGACCAACTCGCAGAACGAGGGTGACTACCTTCAGATTTCGAACAACCTGTCCGACGTTGGGCTTGCGGCAACCGCTCGCACCAATCTGGGCCTTGGTGCGTTGGCTACATTGGCCTCAGTCGGAACGGCCAACATTGCTGCTGACGCCGTGACTCGTGCAAAGCTGGTCAACATCGAGAAGTCGATGACGTATGTGGCGAAGTCCGGCACGCACACTGCACTGAGCATGGAGCACGTCACAGTCACTGTACCTGCTTTGGGCAGTTGGACGTTGACGTTAACAACACCCACCGTGGCGGGCGAGAAGATCAGCATCTATTGCAAGTCAATGGCTGCCGATCAGTTCCTCACAATCGACGGCAACGGCACGAACATCCTTGGCGGCATCACGGACACGTTGGTGATGTACGCGGCGGGTGATCACGTTCATCTGGTGTTTGATGGCAGCCAGTGGGTTCCTGAAGCACTCGTCCTGAAGCCACATCGTGCTCAGATTTCAGCAGCCGGTTGGACAGCTTCACCGGGCGGCACGTTCACGAGCGTCCCGTTTGACACGGTCGACTTCGACAACGCCAGCTTGGCAGACATCGGTACTGACCGTATCACGATTGCACGGGCAGGCATCTACGAGGTCAGTGGTCTGTTCCTCGCAGATCAGTCAGGACCGTCGCACTGGCACATCGAACTGCGGGTCAACGGGAGTCGGGTTCACGAGATAAAGGTTCTGGACTACTTCGACTACAACAGCAGCACCGAGCGAGGCGGCGGAGAACTCACGAACTACTACGAACTGGCTGTGGGCGACTACATTGAGTTCTTCCACACGGAAAGCGTCAACGCATCCCCTGCGAGCTACTCACGGTTGACAGCAATTGAGCAGAGATAGAGACTGGCTGCAATAACCCACATAGCCCGGAGAAACTGATGGAATTCAAGCAAGAACCGTACCCGCACCAGCTCGAAATCTTCGACGAAACCAAAGCACGCGAATCGCACGCGATCTTCTGGGAAATGGGCTGCGGCAAGACCAAGACGGCCCTCGACATCGCAGCGTGGCAGTACCTCGAAGGTCACATCGACACGTTGCTGGTGGTTGCCCCGCGTGGCGTTCACCGTAACTGGATTACAGACGAGGTTCCCGAGCACCTCAGTCCTGATGTCGATAAGCATCTTGCCATCTGGTATCAGGGCAGCCGGATGGGTGGCAAGAAATACTCAAAGGAAATGTCCGACGCACTGGCGTTCGACGGCTTCCTGATCGTGGCCGTCAACTACGATGCAGTCATCACGAAGAATGGCAAGGCGTACTGCGACCAGATCATGAAACAGCGGAAGGGCGTGATGGTGGTGCTCGACGAGTCGCCACGCATCAAGAACCCGACCGCGAAGCGAACTAAAGCGGTCCAGAAGCTGGGCGATAGAGCTGTCAGTCGTCGTATCCTGACAGGGACGCCGATCACCAATGGTCCCTTCGACGCCTACTCGCAGATCAGGTTTCTGGATGCAGGGTTTTGGCCCAGCAGGCACTTCGGGACGTACGGCGCGTTCAAGAACCACTACGGCATTTACAACGTCCAGTATCTGTCGGACGGCAAACGGTTCAACGCCCTCGTGGGCTACCGGAACGTTGACTCGCTCTACGACATCCTGTCTCCCATTAGCGATCGCCGGACTAAAGAGACGGTGCTCAACCTGCCGCCGAAGATTTACACGAAGCGGTACATCGAGCTGACCAAAGAGCAGAAGCGGATGTACGCGGAGTTGCGGGAGCACGCGATCACGTTCCTCGGGAGCGGCGAAATGGTGACAGCCCAGATCGTGTTGGTCGAGTTGTTGCGGTTGCAGCAAATCATCAGTGGCTTCGTTAAGACGGAAATGGAGCAGGAGATACGGGACATTGAGGGCGGCAACCCTCGGATCGACGGCGTCGTCGAGGTGCTCGAAGAATGTGCTCCACGGCAGACGATCATCTGGGCACGCTTCAAGCACGACATTGATCTGATCAGCGAGAGACTGACCAAGGAAGGGATCACGCACGTCACGTATGACGGCAGAACATCGGACAACGACAGGGCACATGCGATCGCTGACTTCAGGTCAGGGAAGGCTCGCGTCTTCCTTGCCAACCCAGCGGCGGCTGGTGAGGGTCTGACGCTCATCGAGGCCACGGTGGTCCTGAACTATAGCCACAGCTTCAAGCTGGCAGAGCGGCTACAGAGCGAAGACAGGTGCCATCGGATCGGACAGGACAAGGCCGTGCTCTATGTGGACTTCATCAGTCCAGACACGATCGACGAGAAAATAGTTGGTGCGCTTCGTCTGAAGATGAACATCGCCAGCATGATCAACGGTGACACATACAGGGAGTGGATATGAGCCGCGTATTTATCATTCAGGCGTCAGAGGATCGGTTCAATTTTGATGCCGCCAAACGATTCGGTGAGCTGGTCCACGTGCTAGACGAGAACGATTCGATATTCCGTTTGGATGACTCGATCGTGAAGCTGACGCAACGCATGTCATCGTTCACGAAGGACGATTACCTCTTACCGATCGGCAATCCGGGTCTGATCGGCATCGCCACGGCGTTGGCGTCCGACAGCACCGAGGGCAAGTTCTCTATGCTGCAATGGCTTGGTCGTGAGAAAGAGTATATTCCAATTCGAGTAAGTCTGTGGAATTAGAGTAGACAAGACGATAAGGACATGGTACGCTGTTTCTCATCCCGAACACAAGGAACTCTATTATGTCGCAGACCGCAGATGATTTGATAATCATGTCGTTGCCCCCGGATGCGAGGACTCGTTACGACGCGGTTCTCGCTCGTCAGAAAGATACGCTGATCGAGCGGATCGAACTTGGTCGTGAACTGATGCTGGAAGGACCAGACGCGGATTGGGAAACTGGTTTCTCTGTGATGGAAGGTGCAATCGGTTCGATACGGCTGCTTGCCGAACTGTGGCAACAGTCTCAGTACGACTACAAGACGCGCGAACTGGTGATTCGTGTTTACGAGGCCGTCAAGGATACCACCCATAACTTCGGAGACGATCGTTCCAAACTTTGGAACCTACGTGCCGACGAGGTGCTGGAAAGTGCCAGCAGATACATTGCGGAACTTCCAGACCGTTGGTCCGCATAGCCCCAAAAGGAACTCCCCGTGCCAGAATACCCCGAACAGGCAGCCGTAGGCAGCGATGCACTCGCTGTCATTTCTCAACTCTCCGTCGATCTTCGAATAGCGTCACGTGACGTGTCTGAGATCGAGGAAGCACTCAAGATCGCAAAGGAACTACAGCTACAGATCGCTGAACACGACTTGCCCGAAGCGATGGCCGCAGTTGGCATGGGTGAGGTCAAGCTAAGTGACGGAACGAAGGTCACGATCAAGGAAGATATCTTCGCACGAATCTCCGCTGAGAACGCCATTGAGGCACATGCCTGGCTGAATGACAACGGCCACGGCAATCTTATCAAGCGAGAGTTCAAGATCGCGTTTGGACGTGACCAGGAAGAGTGGGCTGAGAAGTTCGAAGTGAGTCTCACGACTCAAGAGGTGTCGTACGATCGTAAGCAGGCGGTTCATTCCAGCACGCTTAAATCGTTCGTCAAAGGACAGCTCGAAGACGGCGTAGAAATCCCCGAAGATGTCTTCGGGGTGTTTCGCAAAACAGTTGCGAAGCTAACTTAGTAACGAGTGCTGACAGTAGGGAACTACCAAGATGAGTGATGAAATTGCGACGACGAACACTGGACTGGCAACTACCCCGGATTACGGTGACGTTGAAGGGTCTGGATTTGAGAACCAGACGCGGGACGACTTGAGCACCCCCTATCTGGGGCTGCTCCAAACCAACTCACCACAGTGTGGTGAGGTCGAAGACGGTGGACTGGAAGGTGCCAGGCCCGGCATGTTCGTGAACTCTGCCACTGAGGAACTCTACGACGGGCGAGAAGAGGGCATCGTGGTCGTTCCGGCGACTACGGAACATCTCTACGTGGAATACAAACCACGCGATGAGGGCGGCGGCTTCGTGGGCATCCATGCGGTTGCCAGCGAGGTTGTTCGGAACGCCAAAGCATCGGCTGCGGCATTCAACAGGCTGAAGTCGCCGGAAGGCAACGACCTGACGGAAGCCTTCTACGTTTACGCGGTAATCTGCGAAGACGGCGAACCCCTTGGTGGGATCGTCATTCCGTTCACCAGCACCAAGATCAAGACGTACAAGAAGTGGAATACCCGCATCGGTACGCTCTTGGTTCCACGTGCGGACGGAAGACGTGCCCGCCCACCGATGTTCGCGCATCAGGTTCGCATCACTTCGCTGAAGCAGGAGAACCAGCACGGTAAGTTCTTCATCTTTGATCTTGCTCCGGCGAAGGGTACGCTCATGGAGTCCCTGCTGGAACCGGATGATCCATGCTTCGTTGCGGCTCAAGACCTGATGACCAGTGTCATGGCTGGCGAAACGAAAGCCAAGCAGCCAGCTTCACAGGAAGGTGGCACCAGCGAGGCCAACGTCCCGTTCTAGGACGGAGTCAATAGGGTTGGTCCTGGGGGGCGTACCAGAGTACATTACTCTGATACGCCCCTCTTTTGTGGATAGGACCAAATATGTCGATAGTGTACTTCGATCTGGAAACCGGCGGACTTGATGGCAAACGTCACCCCCTCATCCAGATCGCTGCGATCGCGGTGGACGAGGACTTCAACGAAGTCGAGGTCTTTGAGGCCAAGATCAACTTCAAGGAAGACGGGTGTGACCCGATCGCCCTTCAGAAGAACAACTTCAATCCCGCAGTCTGGAGAGAAGAGGGCCGTGGGCCGGTCGAGGTCTCGAAGGACTTCGCCGCGTTCGTCCGGCGACACGCCAAGCTGAAGAACGTGTCGGCCAAGGGCAACAAGTACACGAGCTGCCAGATGGCTGGACACAACGCAGCGGTATTCGACAGGCCGTTCCTCGGTGCCTGGTACGATCGTCTCAAGGGATACTGTCCAGCAGACTGGCGCGTGTTAGACACGCTCCAGCTCGCTCTGTGGTGGTATCATGCCAACGGCAAGCCGCGACCCCTCAACTTCCAGCTCGAAACGCTCTGCAAAGAGTTCGGTGTTGCGTTGGAAGGGGATGCCCACGACGCTCTGGTTGACGTTCGGGCCACGGTTGGCCTGTCTCAAGCACTCACTCGAAAGGCTGGGCCAGCATGAAGCTGCTCACACTCGTACTGCTGTTGCTGCCTGCAATCGCTGACGCAGGACTGGTCAAGGTCGTCGCGGACATGCAAGTCTGTGGTGAGTCGATGTTCTGCGAGAATCAGACATCGTACGGCAGCGGGGCGGTCGTCGGCAGCTTCAACGGCAAGTCTATCGTGCTCACAGCGGCTCACATCTTCGAGCCGAACGACAAAAACGGACTCCCCGTTAGAGACAACCGTGGCAAGGTCCGCAGGATTCTGGTCAACGGTTTCCCAGCTACCCTTGTCGGTAAGTGGAGTGACGGTGGTCAGGCGATGGACGCCGCGATCGTACTCGTTGACAACCGCTTCGACATCGAGCTACCTCTGGGCAACAAGCCAGAGGTCGGTGATCCACTAACGGTATACGGCTGGGATTATGCCGACCGCAAGAACCCACAGCTCTGGACTGGCAGCGGCACGTTCCTGAAGATCGAGCGCAAGAGTATGGGTCAGGTGTCCTTCACGTCTGGTGTCGGCGTGAGCGGTGGTCCTGCGGTCGACAGGGACGGCAACCTGTGTGGCATCCTCTGCCAGTCATCCGGTGTGCAGGTCAACTACGACTTTCGGAAGTGGATTCTCAGCAACATCCCCGGCGCGAACTTGCCGCCAGCCAGCGTAAAAAAGTATGTGCGGAACGTTCCCGAGCCAAAGGACGTTCCACCGCCGCCCAAATCCTCGAAGTCAGCCGAGCTGATCGCAGCGGAGAAAGAGACGGATGCACTGAAGGCAGCACTCGAACGGGCCAAGGTCAAGCTGGCCGAGAAAGCAGCGACACCACCACCGAAGGAAACAGCACCGCCGCCACCCAAGGAAAAGCTGCCGCCCAAAGAGACCGTGGTCAAAGCACCAAAGGAAGAGAAGACCACGGGTGGCAAGATCGCAACCGGAGTTAGCAAGACGCTCGACACCGCCGACAGCCTCGCGAGCAACCCGTGGATCATTGCTGGCATCACGTTACTCACGGGCGGTGCAGGTGCCGGTGGGCTAAAGGCCTTTCAGGTGTTCTCGGCAGCACGTAAGCTGAGAAAGAAACTGCACCCACTGCCTTCAGATCGGCCGGGCGCAGAGGTGCCTGATCCCGACAGCTTTCAAGGAGCCGAACGACAGCTCCACACCAGAGACGAGACCGAAGCAAGAGAACTGCTACGACTTAGGCAACTGGAAGGACGTAGTCCGCTACTCGACTCATTTGTGGGAGTCGCTTTCCAGGACTTCGTCAACAACGACCTCGAAACCGAATCACTCCCCGACGAACAAAAAGTCTACATCCGAGACTTGTGGTCAAGGATCAACCAGCGGGTAGAGTCTGCCGCTCCCATAACCACAGGCTCTGAACACTCACAAGACTGGAGAACCAAGTAATGCCCATTCAAGTTCCCAAGGAACAGTTCCGTCGTATGTTCACGGAGTTTCGCAACCTGCATATCATTGCGGGGATGCGTCCGCTCGTTGTCATGCGACAGGAGCTGATCGCCAACGACGAGTTCGCAGACCGAGGCGGCACAGACACGCCGACTCAGTTCAACCTGCGGCAAGCGATCTACGACTGTGACAAGACACGTCGTCACGTCACGCACAACCCGGAAGACGGGACGCTCGGTGACGAGATCGCCAAGGCTGTGGCACCAGACGAAGCACTGACGCCAGGTCAGGTTCCATTCGCTGGTGATACCATTCAGAATATGAGTGGTGGTCTCATCGATCTGCCGTGGCGGTTCGATGGAACCGATCCGAACATCCCACTGATGTCACAGCTCAGTGAGCGGTTCCTGCTCAGTCCCGGTGGTCTGATTCTGGGTGCGATCGATCGCACGTTGAGCAACTGGACCAGAATGAACTCGAAGGATCGAACGAAGTACATCACCCAGACAGACTCGATGAGGATGTACGGGGCGTACCGTGAGATCCTCGGTGTCATTGACATGTACCTCGGAGACGAGAATCGTGTCGACGTTGTGCAGGTACTCCCGAGCGAAGAACCTTTGGGTCCGCTGGACTCGCCCAACATTAAAGGCGAGACTACTGGCTCGTCCACGTAAGGCGGTCGGCACGAGTGAGTGAGCGTGAGAGGGTCGAGTTCCGTGGTGAAACTCGGCCCTCTTCTTTTGAGGTAACCCGAAATGCTTCGCAAATTCCACATCTGCATCATGGGCTTCACGCAGGACACGTCTCGCGAGAGCGGGATGGAGAAACTCTGGCGTAAGCTGCGAGGGACGTTGTGCTTGGATACGCACTGCCTGGTTCACCCGCAGACGTGGGATGCGGACTTCGAAGCACTGGCCGAATTCATCTACCGCAACGGTGGGCCATTAACGACGGTCAACATTTACGGGTACAGTTGGGGGGCAGGACGTGGTGCCGTGTCACTGGCTGAGGCATTGAACAAGCGGGGCATCCAAGTGCCCAGAGTTGTGTTGAGCGATCCCGTTTATCACTCGTGGTTCAGGCTCTACCGGGGCATGTTCCACGCTTCCATGAACCCACCGATCATTCTACCGGCCAACGTCTGGCACGTTGACAGCTTCTATCAGCGGCAGAACACCCCACAGGGCACGACCATTGTGCTCAGGAACAAAGCTGGTCAGCAAACGGACCCTGTTAAGCTGAACATGACGCACGCCTACATGGACGACGCGGAAGAGTTCCATGCCAGGGTGCTCGAAGTGGCAACGAGGACGGTCAAGTGATAGCCATCCCAACCAACCCCCGATTCGTGGACCTAACGGGGAAGACCTTTGGACGTTTAGTCGTGGTGGAGTATCTGGGGAGAGGTAAGACTAACGCACTGTGGCGATGTCGATGCACATGCGGAAAAGTGAAAGACATTCTCGCTCCGCGACTTCGGAACGGCCAAACACGTAGCTGTGGGTGCTTCCGATCTGAGGTCACATCTAAACGCAGCAAGACGCACGGGCTGAAAGAAAGCGTGGAGTACAAAACATGGCAGGGGATCAAATCGAGGTGCTATCTGAAAAGCTGCCCTTCTTACTCCAGATACGGTGGACGGGGAATCCGTGTCTGCGAAAGGTGGAGAGAATCATTCGAGGCGTTCCTCGAAGACATGGGCAAACGACCAAGTAACGCACACTCAATCGAGCGGGAAGAGAACAACGGACACTACAGCCCAGACAACTGCCGATGGGCCACGAAGAGTGAGCAGGCACGTAACCGAAGAACGTCTCGGATGGTTACGGCTGAAGGCAAAACACAGTGCCTCGCAGCGTGGGCTGAAGAGACCGGCATCCCATACGGGACCATAATGTCAAGACTTGTTAGCGGGTGGACTGAGCAGAAAGCAATCACGGAACCTGTTCGGAGATGGTAGTGAGAATGATATCGACACCCATGTGGGACGAAGCCCGCTGCAAAGACATCGCCTCAGTTGTCAAGAGCCACAGAGACCTGTGGATCAACCGAGGTGGCTTCTACACCATCGGGGCCGCCACGTATCAGGACACCGTGGCGAAGGACTACCTTGCAGTAGCCCGCAAGTACAACCCCCGTATCGAGAATGCGTTTGGTGGCGAGCTGGCAGACATTGAGAAGGAACTTACAACCCTTCTGGGCATCAACGTCGCCAGACGTGACGACACCGCCTTGCCGGGCTTCCACGTCTTCGACGCAAGGTCGTCAGGCCGGGTTGGTCATGTGCATGTCGATGCGCCGCATCGGAATATCGATTGGGGTCAGGATATCGTTTCCAAGTTCTCATTTACCATACTGGTGGAAGCCCCGGAAGCGGGTGCTGGAATGGATATGTGGCCGAACTACGAAGACTTCACGTTCGAGCAGATATGCAGCTTCGCGCAATCAGGCGAGTATCCAGAGCATGTCTACACGCCCTACGTGCTGGGAGAGTTGACCGTCCACGATGGGATGACCCCGCACCGGATAGCCAACCCCGGAAGTAACCAAACAGTTCGCTCAGGCGGCCACAGAATAACTATGCAGGGCCACGGAGCTACTTTGGCTGACGGCAAGACCTGCCTGTATTTCTAGAAGGACGGCTCGATGAAAACACCAAGTAGGGTTCCCTACAGGTACAGTGCCTGCAAAGTGGATCAGATCATCGACGGCGATACGTGCGACCTCTGGATCAATCTAGGGTTCGACACGTTCGTCAAGAAGAGAATCCGCATGTGGGGAATCGACACCCCGGAGACACGCACGCGAGACAAAGCTGAGAAGCTCTTGGGCTATGCTGCAAAGGCCCGGCTGGTCGAGCTGTTGGCTGACGGGGTATGCGATCTGGACTCGCTGGAGCTAGGCAAATATGGTCGCGTGCTCGGCATTTTGTACGTTGGCAAGGTGAACGTGAACGCCGAGATTCTGAAGTGCGAGGGCACCAAAGAATACTACGGTGGGAAGAGATAATCGTGCGTGCGTACGCCGCAATCCTCGTCCTGCTGTGCCCAGGTGCGCCGTGGGCCGTTGACGACCCAACCACGCAGGATATCCATCGGGAAGCCTGTAGATGGCGTACGCACTACGGCATGATGCACCAACAACTGGACGGTCACTGCTGCATCCTGGCACAGCAACACGCCGAGTACATGGCCCGCCACGAATGGTTCGAGCATGGTCGGAATGACCACGTCATCCACCGTGGGCCGTCATCCCCTGCCGCGTGTGTTTCGGGCTGGATTTACTCAGGTCCGCATCGCGCGTGGATGCTCAGTGGCCATCGCAAGTGCGGCTGGGGCCATGCTGTATCACGCAGCGGCACGCACTACTGGGTCGGGGTGTTCAGGTCCGACTGATCATCCAGCAGTGCCTGTTAGTATGACATCAACTGAGCGAATCCGTAGCACCGTATGGGTCAGCCGTTGCCACCCTGTCAATCTCGTTGAACACTTCGTCAGCATCGGCCTTGTCACAAAACAGCGTGGCCGTTCCCACGTCGCTGTGTCCGGGGAGTGCAACGTCACCAAGGTGCCCCGAACTCTTCATCATGGTCATGTAGTAGACCATCTGCCACTTCGGGAACTCTCTGATGTGCATATTCAGAGCGATCTTTGGGTGGCAGGCACCACGCCCCGCTCCAAACTCGTCACCCGGCAGCCAGTTAGTCGCAACCGCTTGGAGTTTTACGTTCCCGTCTTCGTCTCGAATCGTCAGTTCGTGTTCCATGTCCGTGCCTTGCTATTTGGTTATCTTGGACTTTACGAATTCAACGCCACCGAACGCACCCGCCATCTGCGCGAGCGTCCACACTTCAGTGCTGTCAAAGTTACTGGCGTTCAGCCACAAGAGCAGCGTGGCGAACGACAAGTAGACGGTGTGCGTAAGCAGCTTCCAGATCGGGTGCTCGGCGGGGTATCGGTGCATCACACTTCCTCGTAAATGTACTCGTCGGTGTTTTCGTAATACCTTTCAGTCCACTCTTTGGACCAAACCTTAACACCCTCACCACCCATTCCGAAGTTCCGCTCCATGATCTTCAGGAAGATGTGCTCGCCCGTGTGGTCGTGGCGATCATCGTGAGGCGGTTCGCCGTGCTTCTTGGTATGGTCTGAAACTGCGATCGTGGCACCCGCCAACGTGTGGAACACGCCCAGCGTCCAATAGACTTCGTCGCATGACACGTCGACCAGCTCATAGCACTTCTGGGATCGTTTCATCGCTTCCTCTTCCTCTTTCCGATCACAGTCACAGTAGTCGACTCGACGCTCACAGTACGGACAATATCCCAGCACGTCCGTCTGCCTTTCTTCTCTTTGTCTAAACTTATCAAAGTAGCGTTGACTTATCTGGAAGACCTGCACTATACTTCGACGCATCCCGACCGTCAACTGTTTTCAAAAAGAGGCTGCCGTGTTCGAAGTAACCGTGGCGGAAGATACCGTCTTCAACGGCAAACGAATCACCACACTCGTTGCCAAATACCCCCGCATCATCCACGCCGAAGTGCTTACTCACCGTTCGTTCTGCCGCAACGCCTCATCGTCTCGTGCGATCCCGGTTCGCCGGATGATCGCGGACGTGGAAGCCGATCCGTTCTACCCACTCTGGTGGGGTCTGAACCAGAAGGGCATGAAGATGCAGGACGAGGAAGCCAACATCGGAGCGTGCCGCAACCAGTGGAAGATTTCACTGAACGCCGCACTGATGGCAGCCAAAGACCTGTCGGGCAACCTCAACGTCCACAAGAGTCTGGTCAACCGACTGCTTGAGCCGTTCTCGTACATCACCTGCCTGATCACAGCGACGGAGTGGGCCAATTTCTTCAGGCTCCGCATCCACGAGGACGCCGACCCGCACATGCACAAACTCGCTGCGATGATGCTCGAAGCGATCGAGAGGTCAACGCCTGTCGAACGTCCGCTGCACCTGCCTTTCCTGTGGCCCAACGAGCAGAGGTATGTGGTCCGCTCGTATCTCAGCAAGGGCGTCCACGACGCAACAGTCGCAGACTGGGCGTACGTTTCCGCAGCTCGGTGTGCTCGCGTCTCGTACCTGACACACGACAAACGAAGAGACACAGTGGCTGACAGGGAACTAGCCATGCGACTGATCAGCGGCTCTGGCTTTGGGCACTGGTCACCCTTCGAACACTTCGCGATTTCGTACTGCGGGATAGACACGAAGTGCCCATACCGTGGCTGGCGGACGTTCCGTGCCACGCAACTCAACGAGAACATGCCCGGACACGCAGAGGAATACAAATGCCTGAAAAAGTCATAGCCGAGGACATCAACGACGCCACGTCACGTGTTGGCGAACTGTTTCACGAGGCCATCGAGGAATTCGGTGATCCAGATGAAGCCCCCAATCCAGTGCAGCCCGTCATCGATCTGGGCCAACCGATCCACGTCAGCATCGAGTGCCCGGAACAGTCCACGAACTGTGAGATTGCCCACAACCCCGTTGACGTGCTGGTGAACGCGCTGGCTGTACTCAGTGGCTGCGTGCCTGGCAGGAAGATCGAGGACATGCTTGGTCGGCCTTTCCGGCCAGTCCGAACCGCTGCTCTGCTGCCCGTCCTCATGAACCAGACGACGGACCTCTACGTGGCAGGGCACTTCTCGATCGCGTATGCCGTCGTTGATTACAACGGCCTACGGCTGCTCGACGCTGAGGTCTGCTACGAGACCGCCGAGGTCTACGAGTTTCTGGTCGAGGACTTTGCGACGGTGAGTATCTGTATGCAGGCGGTTGCTCGCAATCTCGGCATCGGAGTGGGGCATTTGAGGATCAACGTCGAGAAGCCCACCTGCCTGCGTGAGAATCTGGAGCACTTCAACTGGATGGACCAGGGGCAGGTACTCGGAACAACGTCTCTGGTCTTCGGACCTCTGATCACGGATGGCTTCATGCGTGAACTGGGAGAGCTGCTGGAAGGCACACTGCCGATCGGCATGCAGAGTTCGTTCCTGCGACGGGCGGTGATCCCGGCGATCCTTATCCTCGAAGCACTGAACAACGACAAGTTGGCCGAAGCGAAGGTGATCGCTCGAAGCCTACCTGCAAATCTTGAATGGACTGTTGCTGTCACTGAATTCTTGAAAGGACTCTAGAGATGCTGGTACTCACGCGAAGCAGGGACGAGAAAATCGTGATCACGGTTCCCGGACTGCCCGAGCCGCTTGTGATTTGGTGCGTGGCGACATACCCGGACAGAGTGCGTCTGGGGTTTGATGCACCGCCTGATGTGATCGTCGACCGCGAAGAAATCTTCATAGAGAAGAGGGACAACCCACGTGCCCGGTAGACGCCACAAGACAGGAACCAAAGAGACTCAAGCCATTCTGTTCCAGCGGAACAGTGACTGGAGACTCCCCAACCTGTCGGAACTTCCGACTTCGTGGCAGCGTTTCAAGAGGATCGGCCTCGACATTGAAACGTGCTGCCCTGACCTGAAGACACTTGGTCCAGCGGTGAGGCGTAACGGCTTCATCGCTGGCGTGTCCTTCGCGATAGACAACGAGGATAAAGATGCTTGGTATCTACCTGTTGCTCACGCTCTGGGGGCAAACCTTAGCCGTGACGGGGTCATGGCGTATCTACGTGATCAAGCTAAAGAGTTTACGGGCGAGATCGTTGGTGCGAATCTCCAGTACGACATCGACTACCTCGCGCAGTACGGGGTCGTCTTCAAACGTGCCACGTTCCGTGATGTCCAAGTCGCTGAGGCTCTGATCTGTGAGCTGCACGACAGGTACTCGCTGCAAGCCATCTGCGAACGCAGGGGGTTCGGTGGCAAGAACACGGAGCTGATGGATCACGCACTCGAAGACCACCGTCTCACAGGCAAAGGTCACATGTGGCGACTGGCCGCGAAGTTCGTGGGACCGTACGCCGAGGACGACGCCGCACTGCCACTGAAGATTCTGGATCAGCAGCAGAAAGAGATCGATGAGCAGGGGCTACAGAAGGTCTTCGATCTGGAGTCCGCACTACTCCCTGTCTGCGTGAAGATGCGTCGGCGTGGAGTGCGGATCGACTTCGACCACCTGTCTGTGATCGAGCAGAAGATGCTGAACATTGAGCAGACGCAGGCAGCACACATCAGTGAGCTGACCGGTACGAGGTTCGGCATCGAGGACATCACGAAGACGGCTATCGTGGGCCGTCTGCTGGAAGACACCGGTATCCGTCTGCCGAGGACGAAGACCAATAAGTACAACGTCGATAAGCACATCCTCAACGCCATCAACACACCACTGTCACTCGCGATCGGAAAGCAGAAGCGAGCCAACAAGATTCGCGGCACGTTCGTCTCGAGTATCAGGAAACACTCGGTCGAGGGCCGTATTCATTGCACCTTCACGCAGCTCCGAAAGCAGCGTGAGGACGGTGACGTGGTCGGTGCGGCTTTCGGTCGTTTGTCTTCATCACAACCAAACCTGCAACAGCAGCCGATCCGCGACCCGTTCGCTGACGACTGGCGTTGCATCTACCTGCCAGACGAGGGCGGCGAGTGGGCCTGTCTCGACTACTCAGAACAGGAACCACGTGGTTTGCTGCACTGGGCCAGCGAGACCGTCAAGGCTGTGCTCCCGGCGAACAGTCTGACTCGGCAGGTTGTTGCCAAGGCGGTCAAGAAGTATCACGACGATCCGTCCACGGACGGTCACCAGATGCTGGCGGACATGCTCGGGTGGGATGGACCGAAGGGGCGGAAGAACGCCAAGACCATCCTGCTGGGCCTGTGCTACGGCATGGGTGGGCTGAAACTGTGCCACGATCTTGGGTTGCCCACCACCACGATCGTTGGTTGGGACGGCAAGAACAAAGAGGTCGCTGGCGAGGAAGCGATGGACCTGATGCAGAAGTTCAACGCACGTCTACCCTACGTCCAATACATGGCGAAGGTTGCCGAGCGAAAGGTGAAGAAGGACGCCTTCCTGACGACGCTGAGTGGACGACGCTGCCGGTTCCCACGAGACGAACACGACAACGTGGACTGGACGCACAAGAGTCTGAACCGGCTCATCCAAGGCAGCGCGGCTGATCAGACGAAGAGTGCGATGGTCGAGGCGGACAAGGCAGGGTTCAAGCTGCAACTGCAAGTCCATGATGAGTTAGACCTGACGATCTACAACCGAAGCGAGGCGTTTGAACTGGCAGACATCATGCGGAACACGGTGCAGCTCGCAGTGCCCAGCAAGGTTGATATCGAGATCGGCGGCTCGTGGGGCGCGATCGAAAAGATAGAGGGGGTGGAGTGATGGACTGGTTCTACTACTGGGCGGTCGGTGCGTGTGCCACGGGAGCACTTGCAGCGTACGCCGAACCTGACGCGGACGGAACAGCACTGGCCTGCACCACTGTGCTGTGGCCGGTACTGTGGGCGATCTTGTTGGTCGCTGGTGTGGTTGCTGTGGTGAGGTGCTTTGGAAAAGGACGGGGCAAATGAGTAACGACAACGAGTTTCGAAAACAGGCTGTGGAGATCATCGGCAACTGCGTCTGCAAGGAACGCAACGAGGCCTACGGCAGCGTCGAAGAGAACTTCAGCAACATCGCTGACCTGTGGACGTGGTGGCTCAAGAAACGAGGGATGCTGTCGGTCGCCGCACCGGAGCTGACCGTGCTAGACGTGGCTCAGATGATCGCGTTCATTAAGATCGCTCGGAAGCTGAACGACATCGAGTATCTCGACAACTGGATTGACGACGCCGGATACAACGCCTGCGGTGCAGCCGAGATACTCCGTAAGCAGCACAAGGTTGAGGCTGAGATGACGTAGCCACTGGAACCGCAGCCAACTTGGGAGACGGATATGCCGAACGAAAACCAGAACATGCGGGGCAAGGTGGTCAATCTGCTGAGGTCAGTGGGCGGAATGGCCGTGGAGAACCCAGCCTGCCCCGGAACTCCTGACGTTTACTACATGCACGGTTGGGTCGAACTGAAAGAAGCGGACGACTGGCCGGTAAGGCCCACGACGCCGCTGCGACTGAAGCATTTCACCAAACAGCAGCGTGTCTGGGCCAAAACGCACATCCTGAAGGGTGGCGTATCCACGGTTTTACTGAAGGTTGGGCGACTAGAGTGGTATCTCCTTGACGGCTTAATTGCTGCTGATAGACTAGGCTCTATGACACGTGAGGAAATTCAGTCTGCCTCACGTCTCACATTTACTCAGGGACTGGATAGCGAGAGGTTATTTGAATGTCTGACGACGCTGACAAACAGCCAGATGATGGCAGCAGCACTGGCTGTCTCACACTGACGGATGGCGAACGGCTGCTGATCGACCGGCGAAGAAAGGGTAAGTCGCAGGGCGCTGTCTCGGCTGATCTGGGGATCAAACAATGCACTTACGCATCATACGAAAAAGATGAGGAAAGAAGGTTCCGCCACGCTCCACCGTTGGACATCCCGACGATCGAGGTGCTCGAGCCGCACGAGCACGTGATGATTCTTCGCGTCCGTCGAGGGCTGACGCTCGCAGAGGCTTCTGAGATCGTGGGCACGAGTCGTGCGACGTACGTGCAGATCGAAGGTGGCGGACGTGTTGCACAGAAGTGGGCCCAGTACGCCATCAAACGACTAACGGAGAAAGCCAGTGAGACCGCAGACTGAGAATGTCTTGCGGTATCTCAAAGACTTCTTTCCTCAAGGCCCGTGGGCACTCACCGCTATCCACACCGATCGCAGTGGACCCGTTACGCGAACTTTTGGACCAGATACCGCGACAGAAATGCAGGAGTGGGTCGAGACCAAGAACCTCGACAATCACAATCTCTACTACCACGTCGGTGTCGTCAACAAGGAACTGAACCAGACCAACGCACAGCTCGGTGACATCGACAAGGTCATCTGGTTGCACGTTGACATTGACCCCGCTGGTGGGGTTGACCCAGAGATTTGCAGACAGCAGGCGATCGAAGTTCTGAAGGCTGGCAAGGATGGTATTCCCGTGCCAACCGTGGTCGTCGACTCTGGTGGTGGCGTTCAGGCATTCTGGCGATTGACAGAATTCATAGAAATCGGAGGTGATATAGAAAAGGCAGAAAGCGCGAAGCGACACAACCAGCGACTGGAAGTGGTCTTCGGCGCGGACAACTGTCACAACATCAATCGAGTCATGCGGCTGCCGTACACAGTCAACTGGCCCAACGCCAAGAAGAGACGCAAGGGCAGGGTACCACGACTGGCTACGGTGGTCTGGTTCAAGAAGGAACTGGCGTACGACATCAGCATGTTCCCGCCGCTCCAGACGACGCAGACACAGTTCTCAGCAGCAGACGAGCCATCGCTGGACATCCCGGCGAACATTGAACCCGTAGACATCGACGACCTCGACGAGTACGACGTGCCAGCACGGGTCAAGGTGATCTGTGTGCAGGGGATGCACCCGGACGAGGTCAAAGAGAACGACAACAGCCGCAGCGCGTGGCTGTTCGACGCGGTGCTGCGAATGGTTCGCTGCAACGTACCTGACAAGATGATCTACGGGATCATCACTGACCCGGACCTCGGTATCTCCGCTTCGATTCTTGACAAGCAGAACTCAGACAAGGAAGCACGGCGGCAGATCGCACACGCCAAACAGTTCGCGATCGATCCGCAGCTCGTGGAAATGAATAAGCGGCACGCCGTCATCCGGTGTTGGGGTGGCAAGTGTGTCGTCATCGAGGAACTGTACGACGACGTGGTCGACCGTTACGAGCTGGTTCGAACCTCATTCGCTGACATCAAAAACGCCTACTGCAATCGACTGGTTCAGGTAGGCACCGGAAAGGATGACAAACCTGTGTTCAAGAAACTCGGGGCATGGTGGCTCGACCACCCGATGCGTCGACAGTACGACAAACTGGTGTTCGCACCAGAGCGCGAGGTTCCCAACGCATACAACCTGTGGCGTGGCTTCGGCGTCGAGTCGATTCCTGGTGACTGTACGCCGTTCTTAGACCACGTCAAAGAGAACTTGTGTGGCGGCGTCGATGAGTATTTTGACTACCTTGTGCGTTGGATGGCGAGGGCCGTTCAAGAGCCGGACAAACCCGGTGAAGTTGCTGTAGTGCTGCGGGGCGATCAAGGAACGGGAAAGAGTTTCTTTGCCAAGGAGCTAGGTTCATTGTTCGGGCGTCATTTTATGACGGTCAGCAACAGTAAGCACCTCGTGGGCAATTTTAATGCCCATCTTCGCGATTGCGTTCTGTTGTTCGGTGACGAAGCGTTCTTCGCGGGTGATGCCAAGCACGAGTCGGTGCTCAAGACAATGATTACGGACTCGATGATTCCGATTGAATCGAAAGGAATAGACACGGAGCAAACACGAAACTACACGCACCTGATCCTTGCAAGTAACAGCGAGTGGGTCATACCAGCCGGGGCTCTCGAGCGTCGATTCTTCGTGCTGGACGTTACGAACAAGAGCAAACAGAACCTTAACTACTTCGAGGTTCTGGCAAACCAGATGGAGAAAGGGGGCGGTCGCGAAGCACTGCTGTACTACCTGAAGAACGTGGACCTGAAGAATTGGAACGTCCGAACGGTCCCGCAGACTGAGGCACTTGCTCGCCAGAAAGTCTGGACGCTCGACCCAATGCAGGAGTGGTGGTACACGAAGCTGGATACCGGAGCGATCATGCCTGACGTTCCCTACTGGTCAGGCGAGGTCGAGGTAAGTGACCTTGTCGCTGACTACATTGAGTACACGAAGGCATTCAACGTCGCACGACGAGGCAACGCCACCAAGCTGGGCCGTTTCCTCACCACCATCTGTCCTGTTCTCGAGCGGACACAGATTACACGGATGATCGAGGAACGAATTGAAGGGAGACTGGAAGTCAAGAAACTAAGGCCGTACGTCTACAAATTTCCCGTGCTGGAACTCTGCCGACACTACTGGGAAGAGAAGATGGGGAAGGCGTTTTGGTCTGTTACACCTGAAGAGGAATCGAGAGTGCGAAATGAACATGAATACTGATCCGGTGGCGACACAGGCATACTTCAATGCCCACCCGGCCGTTGCAAGAGCCGACATCGAGGCGCAGGCCACGGCGGCTAGGATGTCGTTGAATGAATACTGTCGAGTGCTGATGTCGTTCAGCGCCATCCGTACGATCGCCGTGCAGTACGTCGGGATTTGTATCTCGGTGATCATGCACCAAGAGACCGGCGAAGTGATCATGGCGGAAGCCCAGAAGCTGGTGGATGAAATTTGGAACAGGAGCAACGACGCGACTGATGGTGCCGACGTGATGGCTGCCCGAATCTTGCAGGAATGTTGCCAGTTGGCTGACGCAAAGCTGGAAACTTTCCTAGAAGCGTCGGAAAACACCAGAACTAACTAGACAAACAGCAGATAGCCTGTTAATCTGTTGAAATGACAGCCGAGGACGGCAACCAGTCGTCCTCGGTTTTTTAACACATTCCTGAACGGTGAGTATGACATGGAATTTCGAACGACACCACCGATCAGCCGGACGCCAAGAGAAGTGATTCAGATCGAGCGGACACTCCAAGTAAGTAAGTGGCTTGCAGATCAAGTCATCGACACTGCACACATCAGCCGGTACAGCATCACGATGCGACGTGGTCCGTTCCTCAAGCTGATCACGCAGTTCTTCAGTGGCACGTGTGCTGTGAAGCAACACGTGCAGATCGGCTGGCGGCTGTCTGCCGTCTGGATCGAGGGCGTCGAGATCACCTTCCTCGAAGAAATCAACGAGACCGAAACCCCTTGGGCCACAGTCACAGAATGGAAGCCGCTATGAGGCACCACGACTACCAAACCATCCGCTCAGTCACAAAAAAATTCTGCCAAAAATTGAATGTTCCAGTACCGACTCGTGAGGAACATGAGGCCAACCTCGAAGCGGCACGCGACAAAATGGAACCGTCAGCACACATGATGATGCAACTCCACTGGGAGTTCGACAGCTTCTGGGAAATGGGGCGTAAGCCGTACTACCTGCTGTACCCTTCGTTGGTCCCGATGCTGTCCAAGCTGAAACTGGATCGCGTCACCGGGGAAGCGATCACCCTGCCACACGAACTGAAGTCACTGCTGATCCGGTTCCCGGATGGCTATGGCGAAGTCCGTTCGATCTGGATGTTCGAGCGACTGATGCACAAGGTCTGTGGCGGAACGGAAGTCGGTCGAGGTCTGGTCCTCGGTATCGACCACGGAGAGTTGGACGCTACGGCCCAGCAGCCGGTGTATCTGATTCGCGCGTTCCCTCTTGACGAACGATGTCTGGAAGAGAGTCTGGACGCCCTGCCATCAAGCTGGACCGCCAGCGAGGGCAAGCAACTCGACCCACAGGAAATCATCAACGCTGTACGCGTTGCCTGCACGGTCTGCCTGCTGGGTAGCGACTCGGAAGTCGTGGCTCCTGAAGTTCTAAGCAAAGACGAAAGGAAGGTCACACAGGACAATCTCGACGCTCTGGTGGACAAGGCCAAGCGTCGAGGAAAACTAGGCTGGTCTCTGGGCAAACAGCTAGAGACCGTCCCGCACTACCGGAGACCCCACCCAGCGTTGTGCTGGACAGGCACCGGCAGAAAGATACCGAAGATCGTGATGCGTTCTGGTGCCATCGTGCATCGAAACGTCGTCGAGAAAATTCCTACAGGATACGGAGCCGATGAGTCATGATAGATGCCCTCGCCATCCTCTGAACACCTTCATGGAGACACCGAACATGACGTTCGCGTGGCAAACGAAAATCGGGGTGGCTCTTTCTGGAGCATGGACATGACGCACGAAGAACGACACGAGCTTGAGTGTTTGGTTCAACGAGCACGCAAGGCTGGCAGAATGATGCTGGCCGACAAGTTGCGGGCGTTTCTCAACGACGATGACCAGTTCGAACTGTCCGCGTCTGAGTGGATAGCCGCAGCAACCAACATGATAGCAAGGTGACGCCACGATGAGTGCAAAGCAGTATGTGATGTACGGGATGACTCGATACGCGACAGCGAAACACCCGCTCTATAGCGTCTGGAAGAATGCCGTTCACTGCCACGGAGTCACTGACAAGTGGAAAGACTTCGACACATTCGCACGTGAGGTCGGCAAGCAGCCGCACCGCACCAAACTTAAACCGCTCGATCCCTCGCAGCCACTGGGCACAGGGAACTGGCATTGGAGACCGCTCAAATGAGAACTCAAGTCATACTCGACCTGCACCACCGCAAGACAATTGATGCTTACCGACTTCGCAAGACGTTCGACTGCGTCATCCTGCCGCCGCTCCAGACGGAGCAACTCAATTTCAGCATCGCCGTGGAGTACGGCGAAGGGACGATCGACGCCGAGGTTCAATCAGTCCAATGGATGCCGGACGAGGACATGCTCTATGTCCTCACCAAGTACATCTATTTCGAAACCCTTGAGGAACTGGACGTGGCTGCCCACGGTCTGGATGGAAGAGGTTGGCTATGAAAGACTCAGAATTACCCAAAGCGCAGCGGCACATTTTTAGCGTGCTCAACAGTCTGTCTGACATGTACGCTCCAGAGATCACGGTGTGTCAACTCTCGGACCTGTCGAGCATCGTGCTAGAGCACTTTCTGGACGCGTCTGTTCCACCGGAACGGGTGATGTCGCACACGCAGCGAGAAGTCTGCCCGGAGTGCGGCAGCGAGGTTGTGTTTCGGACAACTGCCACAGGCCCATACCGTTGCGGGGTATGTAGTCACGCATGGAAGGTGCAACCTTGACAGCTTCCCAAACGGTGAGTAGACTTACTCCCCGTTGAAACAATAACCCCCATAACCCGGAGAAGAACAATGCAGACAACGATGGCCGAGCTTTACGAATCAGGCGAACGCTTCGCCGCCATTGCGGTGCATTTCCCCGTCGCAGGGCACGTCGAGGCCGAGGGCCGCATCAGGCGAGTGCCCAGCTCGACTGCCAGTGGGTGCAACTACTGGGTTGGTCCGCTCTGCTTGGCCGGAACCGCGATCCTGAAGTCGAGTGGCGAAGAACGCTCGACCTGGAACGTCTACTTCTACGGTGAGGAAGAGTAACGATGACCATCAGCACCATCCGAGTCGATCGCGAAACGCTGGACGGACGAGCCGGAACAGCCGAAGCCCGCATCGACTCAACCTGCACGAACTACGACGGGGAGTTCGACATCGAGTCGATCGAACTGCTGGAGTTCGACGAGGACACGCACCACGAATACACCCGCCGCGCATGGGCACTGCTCGAAGCGGCGGTTCAACAACACGTCTTTGACGACGGCTCGCTTGTGCGACAAGTCCACGAAGACTGCCTCAACGAAAGCAACCCATGAACTACGTCTACCCTCGCAACCCCGACTACGAGACTTGGATCGGAATCAAGCGGCACGGTGAGTGCTGCAAAGCGTGGCAGAAATCATTCGACCGATTTATATCGGATATGGGCGAACGGCCCAGTCCCGAGTTGGTGCTGGCACGCAAGAACCCAGAGAAGCCGTTCTCGCCGAGCAACTGCAAGTGGATGACGCGAAAAGAGCAGTGTGCTCACCGTCGTCCGAAAGGGACGCACTCGTGAACCACCCCATACTGCTTTGGGAACTTTTGCTGTTCATGATAATCCGAGACGTGGTGGGGGCAGTGATACACCAGATCGCCCGAGGCGAATAACAATGTCAGAGCAAAAGACCATCGAGCACCTGAAGTCCGTGGGCTACCGCGTCGTGCGACAAACACTGTGGCCGACGCTGGCTCGCGACAACGAGGACGGGACCACCACCCGTCTGATGGTTGCCCCGGATGGACGACAGGTTGATATCTCAATAACCCCCACGAGGACCATCTGATGCACACGACACTCATCCCCGCCTACAGGAACGACTACCAGAGCGAAGCCGAAGTCCGCGAGGGCTGGGAAGCTGGCCGGGACTTCCTGATTCAGTCCATCGGTCACCCGTACGACGGCAAGTACATCAACCGAGCAGATGCCGCGATAGAGGGCGGCGTGTTCAACATCCGCTACAAAGGCAAGACGGAAGTCTGCGTCATCGAGGTGGCGAAACCATGATCAATCAACCAGCAATGGGTGGCGGCAGCATCGAAGCCGCCATCCGAATGGCAATCGAGACCGCTGACAGCGAGGCGGACGACGTTCAGTTCGAATTCAATGGCCTCACGATACATGTGCGACCACGTTCCACGATCACTGAGATCATGGAGCAGTGGGATGAGAAGTCGATGCGGATGGCACGCACGGATTCGCAGACATCTGCGAGGTTTTATATCAATCTGTCCTGTGAGCACTGCATCCACAAAGACATCCAGGAGCGGTGCCGCAAGAACCCACCCGCTGTGATCGTGGGCCAGACAGCACAATACCCGACCGTTCGTTCGCCCCGTGTGGGACCGAATGAAGAGGCGC
>TARA_R110000868_G_scaffold259361_16_pt1 | contig 34920 bp, 36 predicted proteins | sample TARA_R110000868 | Tara Oceans TARA_R110000868 (sample SAMEA4397489) | marine metagenome | biome: Polar Biome; feature: [SRF] surface water layer (ENVO:00010504); material: water (ENVO:00002006), including particulate matter (ENVO:01000060) such as... | depth 5 m | reverse complement strand
TGTTTGAAGTTGTACTTCATAAAAATTTCATATACTACTACTTAATTGTAAATCCCTAAATTCTAATGTAAGGAATTGCTTCTAAGGTACTCTTACTTCTTTTTTTATGCGAACGCACATTCTATTTTCATTTCTGGTAACTACCACCGTAATGTCATGCGGACTGTTCAATAAGAATGAAATTGAGTTTTTTGAAGTCACTACAATCTCATCGGTGGAAGTTGCTTTGGAGATATGTGGCGATTCGGGAGATAAAATTTCCATTGAGCGTGATGGCAATGAAATATTCTCCTTCCGCATGAGCCGCAAAGATACCGTGGTGTATGATTCCGGCCTTAACCCAAACACCTCCTACATCTGGAAAGCCATTAACAAAAGCAGTCGGAGAGATAAAAACAAAGAACGCCAGGCTACAACCCTTACAACCACCTCCAGCGATTTCACCTGGCAGACCTTTTCTTTTGGAGACCATTCATCCAGTACATTATATGGCGTCTCCATTATTGACGAAAACAACATCTGGGCGGTAGGCGAGATTTATAGGAACGATTCTACCGGACAATCGGATGATGACCGTTATAATGCGATTCATTGGAACGGAAGCGAATGGGTTTTAAAAAGAATTCCTTACATATATCAAGGAACTCCATTTTATAATCCAATACAATCAATTTTTTCATTTAATGTTAATTCCATTTTCTATGTAGGTAATGGAGTTATTCATTTTGATGGTTCAAAGTATGAACCAAAAGAGATTGCTCAGGAATTGTGGGGGCCAAACCGAATGAATGAAATTTGGGGAGTTTCGAGCCAAGATTTTCATATCGTTGGTAATAATGGTTCAATAGCCCATTACAATGGAGAAACTTGGCAAAAAATAGAAAGTAGCACCGAGCTGGACATTGAAGATATCCACGGCAATGAAGAGCAGGGAGTGGTTGCGGTAGCTTCAAAACGATTTGAGACGCTCGATAAAGAAGTTTTTCGCATAAAGGAGGGTCAAACCATAGAATTTTTATCTACTGAGGGAATCCCTTTTAGTATTCAGGGGATATGGTTTGATAAGACAGGGGTAGCCTATGTAGTGGGCAGTGGGATGTATAAAAAGCCGAGTTTGGATTCTTCAATCGCATGGAAAGGTTTCCATCAACCGATAACCAATAACTATTTGCAAGCTATTGATGCCAATGCGCTAAATGATATCGTGGTAAGTGGAGACTTTGGCGAACTTCTGCACTTTAATGGAGAAAAATGGAAGTCGTTTCAACCCCTTTTTGATGGAAATTTACTCTACGACATTGATATTGAACAGAACGTGATTGTTGCAGTGGGTTATGAAGGGAATAAAGCATTTATAGCAATAGGATTTAGAGAATAATTAATCCAATACAGAAGACAACGAGATGAATCAAAACCGAAACCTTAAATTGGAATAAAATGATAAATCATAGAAAGAGACAAGGGAAAAGAAGATACACTTTTCTCCCCAAAAATATGGTTGTGCTATTAGTTGTGTTCACAATTACAAGTACAATAGGTTATGCTCAAGACCCAAGAGTTCCGGCTGATAGTCATCCCTTAGCACCAGCTGTTGGGAGGCTTAGCAATGGTTGTACAGCATGGATTTCTCAAGGTGGAGTGCTTATTACCGCAGGTCATTGCGAGCGGAGCAATCTCCCAAGTCAGGTCAGGGAGATCACGTCGCTCCGCTCGTGAATGGTGGCAGTTATAGAATTAATTAAAAAGGCTACTTTTTAGCCGTGGCATTTTTATGAAATGGCATTCTCCTCAAAAAGAAGTATTTTTGAGGGAACTAAAAAGTCCAATGAGTATTTATATCTCATCATAGATTTTAATTAATGGAAAAAAAGGAACGACCAAGCTTTGAAGAAGCTTTAAAGGAACTGGAATCAATAGTGAAACAACTTGAAAATGATGAGATTACACTTGAAGATTCTGTTAATCTGTACGAGAAAGGTTTAGAACTATCAAAATTTTGTACTGAAATTCTCGATCAGGCCGAGCTTCGAATAGAACAAGTTAACGAAGCTTAACAAAGAAATTAAGTTTTTGACATATGTCGACTGACCCAAAACTCCCAAAACCTGGACCGCTGTTAGCGGTAATAAATTCTCCCGCAGATCTTAAAAAATTAGCGCCGAATCAATTACAAGATGTTTGTGATGAGCTTCGGAACTACATTATTGATATCGTATCTGTTTATGGCGGTCATTTTGGAGCGAGCTTAGGAGTAGTTGAGCTCACAACTGCACTTCATTACGTATACAATACACCCGAAGACAAGATTGTCTGGGATGTTGGTCACCAAGCATATGGGCATAAAATTCTGACTGGAAGAAGAGATAATTTTTATACTAACAGAACATATGGTGGACTTTCAGGGTTTCCTAAACGTTCAGAAAGTGAATATGATGCATTTGGTGTTGGCCATTCTTCAACATCTATTTCGGCGGCACTTGGGATGGCAGTTGCACACGATTTAGATGGAAAGAATAATAAGTCAGTTGCAATTATTGGTGATGGAGCAATGACTGGTGGTCAAGCTTTTGAAGCCTTAAATAATGCAGGCGGAATGAAGAGCGATATTTTGGTGATTTTGAATGACAATAGAATGTCAATTGATCCAAATGTGGGTGCTCTTAAAGAATATTTAGCAGACGTTACCTCAAGTCGTACGTTTAACAAGCTTCGGGATGAAGTATACGATATGTTGGGTCATTTCAAATCTGCTGGTGATAAAATGCGCAAAGTCGCCTCTCGACTAGAATCTGCAATGCTCGCTGCACTAACTCCAGGGTCATTATTTAGGTCTCTTGGATTTAAATATTTTGGGCCAATGGACGGTCATGATGTAAATGGACTTAGAAAAACGCTTGAAGATCTGAAAAGTGTAAAAGGACCTAAATTACTTCACATTGTAACTGTAAAAGGAAAAGGATTCTTACCAGCAGAGCGAGAACAAACTAAATGGCATGCACAAAGCAGTCCGTTCGATAAAATTACTGGCGATTCCTTAAAGCCGAAATCAACTAAAAAATCTGCTCCAAAATACCAAGATGTATTCGGCGATGCCTTAGTTGAGCTTGCAGAAAAAGATGAACGTATTGTAAGTATGACTCCTGCTATGCCAAGTGGCTCGAGTCTTTGGCCGATGATGAACCGTTTTCCGGAGCGATCATTTGATGTAGGAATTGCTGAGCAACATGCCGTTACTTTTGCAGCAGGATTAGCCACTGAAGGCAAAAAAGCATTTTGCGCAATCTATTCTACGTTTTTACAACGTGGATTTGATCAATTAGTACACGATGTAGCCATTCAAAAATTGCCAGTCGTATTTTGTATTGACCGTGCTGGAGTAGTAGGCGCTGATGGCCCTACTCATCATGGCGCGTATGATATTTCGTACATGCGCTCAATCCCAAACTTGATTATTTCTTCTCCACTTAACGAGCAGGATTTGAGAGATATGATGTTCACAGCTTCAGAATATGATGAAGCAGCTTGGGCGATTCGTTATCCAAGAGGAGCTTCAACAGGAATGAAAGTTCGTGAAGGTTTCGAGCCTATGGAAATTGGTAAAGGGATTTGTTTGAAAGAAGGCGAGAATGTAGCGGTTTTAAGTTTTGGTCCGATTGGAAAATATGTTACAGAAGCAGCTGATCAGCTTTCAAAAGAAGACATTGAAATCGGGCATTTTGATATGCGTTTTGCTAAGCCTATTGATGAAGAACTTTTGGATGAAATCTGTTTGAAATACGATCACATCATTACACTAGAAGACGGTGCCAGATTGGGCGGCTTTGGTAGTGCAGTAGCAGAATACATTTCCGAAAAAGAAAGCAAGCCAACTCTTAAAATTATGGGACTTCCAGATCGAATTATCGAGCACGGAACCCAGGAAGAACTTCATGCAGAAGTAGCCATTGATGTTGAAGGGATTATGGAAAATGTGAAGAAAGTCTTAGTAAGAAACTAAGGGTTTATTGTAATATTTTTATCTTAGTTTAACTATAGTCATATTTTGATATGAATAAAGTAGAGATTTATTTAATAGGATTACTAGCAGTATTTTTTACCTTTTCTTGTACAGATTTAGCTAACAATTCTGACGATGAGTTAAAGTCACTCGAAGATTTAGAGTCATCAGTTAGACTTAATATCCATTTTACGTTTTCTTTCGACAACAACACTTATGTTGCGGATGGAATTAGTGTAAAGATCGGGAATAATTTTTATACAACTCGTGAACTGGGAGAAATTATAACAGATACATTATTATTGAGAAATGATACATATGAAATAAATGTAGATTCAGAATATTTTGAACCATTTGTTGCACAAATTGAAATTAGTAGTGACACTTCAATTTCTCAATTATTTGAATTAGTCCCCGAATATAAAAAGTTATTCCCAATGCAGCTTAGTAATTCATGGATTTATAAGTATAGTGAGTACAATTTCGGGTCTTTTATAAGAGGTAAACATCATCTTGAAATTATAGATCTTCGAGAACATCATAACAATAATGTTTACACATTTAAAGTTTCAAAGTTCGACACTTCCTATACATTTAATTCCGAAACTAATGAACGCGAAGACACAGACACAACTCATATTGAATATACAATTGAGGTTTTGGAATCAAATTCAAACTTGACTGTTGACCCGAATAATTTAATTAACGACTTGGAATATCCTTTTATGTATCTGAAAGATGAACTAAAAATGATTTATCCAGGAAACTCTTCTAATAATAAAACATTAAAGCTCAGAGAAGACTACCCTTCAATATTTATTCAGGAAGATAATATTATTTTTCAGGTTAGTGTTCCTGTTTCATATGGTCTTAAGGATGTTGATTTTAATATAGAAGAAAATATTGGCATCAAGGAGTTTGGTTATTTTACAAGTACTGCAATGGCAGATGGTGTTGATATATCTTATGAATTATTAGAATATCAAATACAGAATTGAACCACACCCTCTCCGATTTCGATTTTCAACTCCCAGAAGAACTCATTGCCCAATCTCCGGCGCACCCTAGAGATCATGCGCGTTTGCTGGTGTATAATCGTGCGACCAAAGAAATCACAGACGACTATTTCTATAACCTTGGGAAATATCTTCACCCAGAAAGCACATTGGTGGTAAATAACAGTAAAGTAGAAAAGTGTAGATTGATGTTTGATGGCGGCAAGAAAGAGCTGTTTGTCACTTCAGTTCGGAATAACAACACCATCGAAGCTTTGGTAAGACCTGGAAAGAAATTTCGGGTTGGAAAAGCAGTTGAGTTAGCAGAAGGAATCACAGCAAAAGTAACGCATGTTGCCGAAGACGGCTTGCGAACCATCATTCTTTCTCATGATTTAGATGCCCCAGAATTAGAGTCATTCAAATACACTCCGTTTCCTCCTTACATCGGGCAAGATGAATCTTTGGCAGAGGAATATCAAACCGTGTACGCCAGGGATTTAGGAAGCAAAGCGGCTCCAACTGCAGGACTTCATTTCACTGAAGAACTTTTACAAAAGCTTAATCAACAAGGAATACAGAAATCGGAAGTCACTTTACATGTTGGGTTGGGAACCTTCGCTCCGGTTAAAACCGAAAAGCTGGATGAGCATGTGATGCACAGCGAGTGGTATCAGCTGGATACAAAAACTTCGAACGAACTAAATAAAGCAAAGCACGTTACCGCAGTTGGAACAACATCCGTTAGAGTATTGGAATCAATATCCAATCAAGCCAGAAAGTTTGAAGCAGGCAACGGAGATACCGATATTTTTATCACACCAGGTTATCAGTTCAAAGCAGTTGATTCTCTCATCACTAACTTTCACCTTCCGAAGAGCACCTTACTCATGCTGGTCTCAGCGTTTATGGGATTCGAGGAAATGCATCGACTTTATGAACATGCCATTGCACAAAAGTACAGGTTCTATTCTTTTGGAGATGGAATGCTGATTTTATAACTAAAAATTTTGTAAAAACATCAGCAGTAAAGAGTTACCACTACCCCAATCTTGCAGGAAAAGCGCTTTTGAACCGCCAGTTCCATTTTGAAATGTTTTTAATGGAAAAGGTTACCAAATCACCTTAAAAAATTAGTATCTTTCCGCTCTTGAATTATTTGCTTTCAATATGTGTTGGAACATTCAATTCAAACCTAACATACAATAATCGATTTCTGAATTACAAATGTCAGACGTTATAAAGATTAAGCGCGGTGTTGATATTAAGTTGGTTGGCGAAGCTGAAAAAGATTTCGCCCCTTCAATACCATTTGAAACCGTAGCTATAAAACCAGCCGATTTTAATGGAGTACGTTTCAAGCTTTCTGTAAAAGAAGGCGATGAAGTGAAAGCAGGTACTCCCCTCCTTTTTAACAAAGATGATGAGCAAGTGAAGTTTTGCTCTCCTGTAAGTGGAGAAGTTGCTCAAGTCGTACGTGGAGCTAAACGCCGAATCCTTGAAGTGAGAGTTCTCGCTGATAAAAAAATAAAGTATGAGGATTTTGGAAAAGCAGATCCTTTATCTCTCGATAAAGATGCGATTATCCAAAAAATGGCACTCTCAGGATGTTGGGCATTCTTAAAGCAACGACCATATAATGTGGTAGCTGAGCCTTCAAAAACTCCGAAAGCAATCTTCATTTCGGGGTTCGATTCTGCTCCTCTTGCGCCAGATTTAGGTCTTTTGCTGGATGGGAATGAAAACGAATTTCAAACAGGTATTAACGCACTAGCTAAATTGACATCAGGTCAAGTTCATTTAGGACTTAATTCCTCAAAACCTGCCGGACGTGTACTTTCAAGTGTGAAAGGAGTTAAGGTGTCCAAGTATGATGGACCTCACCCTGCGGGACTTGTAGGCGTTCATATTGCAGAAAATGATCCAATTAATAAAGGCGAAACTGTTTGGACGATCAACCCTGAGCACGTAGTAATTATTGGAAGGTTATTCGAAGCTGGAAAGTTTGATGCAAGAATCAACATTGCATTAACGGGATCGGAAGTAGTAGATCGCAAGTATCATACAACCTTAGTTGGTGCGGCGATTAAGAATTTTGTAGAAGGAAACATCACAGAAGGAAATAATAGAATCATTTCTGGAAATGTGTTAACAGGTGATAAAATAGATGTTGAAGGCTATTTAGGTATGTACGATCGCCAAATAACAGTAATTCCTGAAGGCGATCAACCTGAGTTATTTGGTTGGTTGATTCCAAAACCTGACAAATTCAGTATCTCAAGAGCACTACCTTCATGGTTTCAACGACAGATTGGTGAAGTTACTTACAAGCTGGATACCAATCAGCACGGAGAGGAAAGGGCATTTGTAGTTACAGGACAGTATGAAGAGGTTTTTCCTTTTGATATTTACCCAGTTCAATTAATCAAAGCAATAATGATTAATGATATCGAGGCTATGGAGAATTTAGGAATTTACGAAGTGGTAGAAGAGGATTTCGCATTATGCGAAGTTGTTTGTACTTCAAAAATCGAAGTTCAGAAAGTAGTCCGTAAAGGGCTTGATTTGATGAAAGAAGAAGTAGGTTAGTGACAATTAATAAGGCTGAAGTTAACTAATGAAAGCATTACATAATTTTTTAGAAGAAAAGATAAAACCGAATTTTGACAAGGGGGCCAAATTCGAAAAGTTGTGGCCTGTTTATGACGGTTTTGCAACATTCTTATTTGTTCCAGGGCATACAGCCGAAAGTGGCGCACACATTCGTGATGGAATAGATCTGAAACGAACAATGAATACAGTGATAACTGCTCTTATTCCATGCCTTCTTTTTGGGATGTGGAATGTTGGTTATCAACATTATAATGCACTGGGTTTAGATGTTACCTTTTTTGACCAGATATTATTTGGCGCAATAAAAGTAATTCCTATGGTCATTGTTTCTTACGGAGTTGGCTTAGGGATGGAGTTTCTCTTCTGCGTTCTTAAGGGACATCAAATTGAAGAGGGATACTTAGTAACTGGGATGCTAATCCCACTAATTATGCCTGTCGACCTTCCTCTTTGGATGCTAGCTCTTTCGTCTGCATTTGCAGTAGTAATAGGAAAAGAAGTATTTGGTGGCACAGGGATGAATATTTTTAATCCAGCACTTCTTGCACGTGCTTTTGCATTCTTTGCATATCCTACCTGGATGTCGGGAGATAAAGTATGGATAAATACCTCCTTAGCTGATGGCCAGTCTGTGGTAGATGGTTTTTCAGGAGCAACGATTCTTGGTGATTTAGCAACTACAGGAACAACATCATACTCACCATTAGAAGCTTTTATCGGAATTATACCTGGATCTGTAGGTGAAACTTCAACCTTATTAATTTTACTTGGTGCAGGGTTACTGATATTTACAGGTATTGGAAGCTGGAAAATAATGCTAAGTGGTATTGTTGGAGGGGCAGTGATGGGAATTATCTTTAATATTGTTGCACCGTTTGCTATTTCTCCAGAGCAACAAGCATTTATGGCTGTTCCTTTTTGGCAGCAATTGATTTATGGTGGATTTGCTTTTGGTATAGTATTTATGGCTACAGATCCTGTATCAGGTTCTCAAACTGAAAGTGGGAAATGGGTGTATGGTTTCTTGATTGGATTTCTTGGAGTTATGATTCGAGTATTTAATCCTGCTTATCCAGAAGGCATTATGTTAGCAATTCTATTTATGAATACAATGGCGCCTTTAATAGATCATTATGTAATTCAGGCTAACATCAAAAAAAGACAAAAAAGATTAGCTCTTAAAACTGCAGGTGCATAACAATGGATGTAAATAAAAATAGCTACACCTTTATGTTCGCGTCAGTCATGGTAGTAATAGTTGCAGCACTTCTTTCTTTTGCAGCTACTACATTAAAACCAGCTCAGGATAAAAACGTTGAGCAGGAAAAAATGCAGAATATACTGAGCTCAATTGAAATTGAAGCAACTAGAGAAGAAGCAGCAGAACTGTACCCTAATTATGTAAAAGAAGCATTAGTGGTAACTGATAATCAATTGAAAAACGGAGTTGACGCTTTCGCAGTTGATATGGCTAAAGAGGTTAGAAAGCCTGTAATGGAAAGGCAATCACCTCTCTATATTGCAGGAAAAGAAGGAAAAACGTATTTCGTTATACCACTTAGGGGGCAAGGACTTTGGGGTCCGATTTGGGGATATATTTCACTTGAGCAAGATTTAAGCACAATTTATGGCGCTGTATTTGATCATAAGGGAGAAACTCCGGGACTAGGTGCTGAAATAAAAACAGAGATGTTCACATCTCAATTTAAAGGCAAGCAAATTCTTGATGAAAATGGGGAATTGATTGGCATCGATGTTAGAAAGGGAGACGCTGAAGAGTATAACGAAGTGGATGGGATTAGTGGAGGAACGATTACTTCTGATGGAGTTGAAGCAATGATCTCTGAAAATCTTCAAGCTTATATTCCTTTCTTAAAAGAATACTTGAAGTCGCAAACCACATCACAAACAGAATTATAAAATCATTTTAAACGCTGCAACACTTAAGTAAATAATCATGGCAGAAGTTTTAGAGAAAAAGGCAGAAAAAGAGCAGCTTATTGATAAGCAGCCTAAAGAACCCCTTTTTAGTAAAAAGAATAAAAAGCTATTAAGTGATCCAATGAATGACGATAACCCGATTACCGTACAGGTATTGGGAATCTGTTCTGCATTAGCGATTACAGTAAAACTATACCCAGCATTAGTAATGTCTGTTTCGGTATTGTTCGTATTAGCTGCAGGAAATGTGATTGTATCATTAATGAGAAACTTCATTCCTAATCGAATTCGAATCATTGTTCAGCTTGTAGTTGTAGCTGCGCTTGTAGTATTGGTTGATCAAGTACTGAAAGCATATGTATACGATGTATCTAAAGAGCTTTCTGTATTCGTTGGGTTGATTATTACCAACTGTATTATCATGGGGCGTCTGGAGGCTTTCGCACTTGGCAATACGCCTTGGAAATCATTCTTAGATGGGCTTGGAAATGCGTTTGGTTATGCATGGATATTAATGGCAGTAGCCTTTTTCAGAGAGCTACTGGGTTCAGGGACACTTTTCGGCGTTCAAATTATTCCGGATAGCTGGTATATCGCGAATGGAGGATTCTATAGTAATAATGGTTTTATGCTTCTTCCTCCAATGGCATTGATAACAGTAGGAATTATTATTTGGGTGCAACGCGCACGTAACACTAAACTGATTGAGGATTAAGCGAAGATGCAAGAACTCATTAACATATTTGTAAAATCGATTTTCGTTGAGAACATGATTTTCGCCTATTTCTTAGGTATGTGTTCTTATTTAGCGGTTTCCAAAAAGGTAACAACGGGTGTTGGCCTTGGTGCAGCTGTAATCTTTGTATTAACAGTTACAGTTCCAGCGAATTACCTTCTTCAAAATTATGTATTAAATGAAGGTGCACTAACATGGTTAAGTCCTTCATTTGCTGAAGTAGATTTAAGCTTTCTTTCCTTTATTCTTTTCATCGCTGTTATTGCCTCTATTGTTCAATTGGTAGAGATGATTGTAGAAAAATTTGCACCTGCACTATATAGTGCATTAGGAATATTCCTTCCACTTATTGCAGTAAACTGTTCTATTTTGGGTGGTTCACTATTTATGCAGGAAAGAAATTATGCAACTATTACTGAAGCTACAGTGTTTGGTTTTGGTAGTGGGATTGGTTGGTTCTTAGCAATTGTTGCGATTGCAGCAATTCGGGAAAAAATTCAATATTCGAACGTACCAGCTCCTTTAAGAGGACTTGGAATCACATTTATTGTAACTGGCTTGATGGGAATTGCCTTCATGTCGTTTATGGGTATTAAGTTATAATTTTTATTAAGTAGAGTTTTAAATCATGATATTTGCAGCAGCAACACAACTAATTATTTTTTCGAGTGTAGTCGTTTTCTTTTTGGTGATTATACTTTTAGTATCCGTTCTACTAGGGGCAAAAGCTGTTCTTGCTCCATCAGGTCCTGTTAAAATCCGAATCAATGGAGAAAAAGAAATTGAGGTAGAATCTGGTGGAACACTTCTAGGAACGTTAGGGAATAACAAAATTTTTCTACCATCTGCATGTGGTGGTGGTGGAACATGTGTTCAGTGTAGGTGCCAGGTAATGGATGGTGGTGGAGAAATCCTTCCTACCGAGACTCCGCATTTCTCGAGAAAAGAACAAGCAGAAAATTGGAGACTTGGTTGCCAGGTTAAAGTAAAACAAGACATGGATATCAAGATTCCAGAAGAAGTATTTGGAATTAAAAAATGGGAAGCTAAAGTTGTATCGAACTACAATGTGGCTTCATTTATTAAAGAGTTTATTGTTGAGATTCCAGAGGACATGGATTACGAAGCAGGTGGATATATTCAGATTGAGATACCTCCTTGTGTAGTAGATTACAAAGACATGGATATCACTGCTCATCCTGATGAACACCCAGGTGAGCCTGAGAAGTTCAAATTGGAATGGGATAAATTCGGGCTTTGGGATCTTAAAATGAAAAATGACGAACTTGTAGAACGTGCATATTCTATGGCTAGTTATCCTGCAGAAGGTCGTAAAATTATGCTGAATGTTCGTGTGGCAACTCCGCCATGGGACAGAGCTAAAAATGGTTGGATGGATGTAAATCCAGGAATTGCATCCTCCTATATTTTCTCAAGAAAGCCAGGCGATAAAGTTGTTATTTCAGGACCTTACGGTGAGTTCTTTATAAAAGAGAAAACTCAAAGTGAAATGCTTTATATTGGTGGTGGTGCAGGAATGGCTCCAATGCGTTCTCACCTATACCATCTGTTCAAAACGCTTGAAACAGGTCGTAAAGTTACCTACTGGTACGGCGGTCGTTCGAAACGAGAGTTATTCTATCTCGACCATTTTAGAGAGCTAGAAGAGAAATTCGATAACTTTAAATTTTACGTTGTTCTTTCAGAACCTTTAGAAGTAGACAATTGGGTTGAAAAGAAAGATATGCAGGATGAAGAAGGAGATGGTTTCCTAGGTTTTGTTCACCAAGCTGTAATAGATCAGTATTTGAGCAAACATCCTGAACCTGAAGAAATAGAATTCTATTTCTGTGGACCTCCACTAATGAACCAAGCCGTACTTAAAATGTGCGACGAATGGGGAGTCCCTGAAGAAAACGTAGCCTTCGATGATTTCGGAGGGTAGATTTGTTTTTAAAAGCCCTGTACATTGTTAATGTGCAGGGCTTTTTTATTTTAAAAAGAAAGCATGAAAAAATTAATTCTCCCCCTACTAACTCTTGGATTAATACTAGGTGCATGTGAATCTGAAAAGAAACTCAGATTAATCGAAAACACAGGCTATGCTCAAGGTTCCACCTATCAAATTAAGTACTTAACTGCGAAGAACCAGAACTTCGCGGCAGAGATAGAATCAATTTTTAAAGAGATTGATAACTCAATGAGTACCTATGTTCCAACATCTCTCATTTCTGAAGTAAACAAAGGAAATGTATGGGTTGAAGTGGACGAGTTATTTATCACCGTGCTCAATAGGTCGCTAGAAATAGCAGAAGAAACGTCAGGTGATTTCGACCCAACAGTAGCTCCAATAGTACGGCTATGGGGTTTTGGTTTCGACAAAGTTAGAGGAGATGTAGACTCCGATATGATTCTCGAAGTAAAATCAAAAACAGGATTTAGCAACGTGATGATTGATAGGAGTAAGGTTAAGCTCCCCGAAGAATTTTCTTTAGATTTCAATGCAATTGCTCAAGGCTTCACGGTAGATTATATAGCAGAATATCTAGAGAAACACGGGATTAACGACTATATGGTAGAAGTAGGAGGAGAGGTAAAAACGAAAGGTGTTAATGATAAAGGAAACATATGGAGTATTGGGGTAGATAAACCTCAAAGTGAAATAAATACCGAAGATAGATTTCAATTTATCCTAGAACTGAAAGATGCGGGCTTAGCAACATCGGGAAATTATAGAAAATACTGGGTAGATGAAGAGACTGGGATTAAATACTCACATACGATAGACCCTCATTCGGGTACTCCTGCAAGAAACAGATTATTAAGTGCTTCAATAATAAGTCCCGAAGCGATGGATGCAGATGCATATGCTACGGTTTGTATGGTGCAAGGGTTAGAAAGATGTAAGAAATTCCTTATTGAGAAACCTGACTTAGAAGGATATTTAGTCTACTCCAATGATTCAGGTGACTGGGAAGTGTATATAACCGAGGGATTTCAAAACTTTATTAAAGAATAAGAGATCACTATGCTGTGCTCTCATGAATACAACGAAGTAATCTCAGGGAATTCGAGAAGAACAAGAAGATTGAGTTGCTTGAGCTTGAAAATTACTAAGCTACAAACGGACTAAATTCCCCTTCCTTTACATTTTTTTGATCATCACTTTTACATTTCTCTTCAGGTAAGGCGCCACAAAAACTACAAGCTTCGCCTTCTTCATTTAAAAAAGGACTATTACTAGCGCAAGTGCCAGAAAACTCGCCGTCTTTCTTCGCCCATATTTTAATGGCAATTCCTGCAAATCCGATCCCAACTAAAGTAATTGCTAATCCAGCTGTTAATAAAAAAGTTTCCATAAATGTATTACTTAATTAATGCTTAAAGTTCGGCATTTATATAATTAACGGCAATAAAACGAATATAATTTCCCATGCGTATGTACCGAACTATCCCTATATTTGATCCCCTTAGAAGAATAAGGAAATACTTTTGGGTATAGGTTTAGGCCGCCCCTGAGTCTTTTTTTAAGACTCTAAATATTTATAATCATGCACCCGTAGCTCAACTGGATAGAGTACCAGGTTTCGGCCCTGGGGGTTGGAGGTTCGAACCCTCTCGGGTGTACCAAATAAAAGCCTGATTCAATCATTTAGATTGAGTCAGGCTTTTTTCTTTGGCAATACTATCAACAAAATAAATTATTTCTATTAGTTCGGGAACGAATGATTGGATATTATTAGTTTAATATTAAACTATTTAATACTAATCAATAATAATATTATTACCATGGAAACAGCATTAGACACGAAAACAATTTGGAACATCGACCCTACACATTCTGAAATCGAATTTAAAGTAAAACACTTAGTGATTTCTACTGTAACAGGAAAATTCAACGGTTTCAATGCTTCACTTGAATCCGAAGGTGAAGGTTTTGAAGGAGCTACTATTAATTTTGATGCGGATATAGATAGTATTTCTACAGGTGTTGCTGATAGAGATAATCATTTGAAATCAGAAGATTTCTTTAACGCTGAGAAGTTTCCAAAATTAACATTCGAATCAACTTCTTTTAAAAAAGCAGGCGATAGTAACTATAAACTTACTGGAAATCTAACCATCCGTGAAACAACGAAAGAAGTAACGCTAGATGTAGAGCATGGCGGAACAGTTGTTGATCCTTATGGTCAAACTAAAGCAGGTTTTGAAATCAAAGGATCTATAAATAGAAAAGAATTTGGCTTAACCTGGAGTGCAGTAACAGAGGCTGGTAGCATTGTTGTTGGAGATGATGTAAAGCTAATCATGAACGTTCAGGTTGTTAAAGCATAACAAAAAACGTCATTAGATTAAAAAGGATGTCAAAAGCATCCTTTTTAACTAATCTTAATCTACTCTATAATTAAATCGATCTCTAAGCTCTTGCACATAAACACCGATATCATTTCTGAGCTCAAAGAACCTTCCATGAAAATCCAGATACTGTGCTTTGGTAAAAATATCCTTTCCCTTTAAGGTAAGTAACAACGCCAAACAAGTATTAGAGCATAGAAGGGCTTTTTTAGTATATGCAATATTAGCGCCTAAGTAATCGGCTTCGAAGCCAAATGAGTATCCACCGGCTAATTTTGCGCCAATTTTTAAAGCATCACCTACATATTCTTGAAAGGCATTTGATTGAGATTTTTCAGTAACACCTTCGGCCCACTTAAGTACATCAACAGCTAACTGTTTTGCCTGATTGTAGATTAGTAAATTATCTAAGGAACCATAATCAGAATCGGCGAAATCTTCGCTAAGAGATTTCCATTCTTCGCCTTCATCAAACTCATCAGTTTCATCTAAATCAGATAGATCATCATCGTAACCGAAAAGAAAATCGTCTTCTTCATCAAAGTCATCTTCATCGTCCCAGTCTTCATCCTCAGGAAAATAAGCCTCGTCTAAAAGAAGTTCTTCCTCAACATAGGCTTCAAAAGCATCATCCTCACTAAGACTTTCTTTAAGTAAAGTAATCCATCGGGGAATATTACCCTTAGGATCAGAGGAAATAAATTTCCGGAGTTGATCGCTCTTTTTTTCTACTTCGTTAAGATGAGCTTCCCATTTGTGTTCATCCCAAAGCTCTTCGTTTGATCCATCAAAGTTCATATATGACATTTATAGATGCTTTAAGTTTACTATAGAAACGAATTTCATATATAGATTGCAATAGTACGTGGAAAAATAACGTTTTTTGTGGATAAGTAGTCTATAATCTTTCTAAAACGCCAACAATAATTTGTGTGAGCTTAGGCTCAGCCATTGCCGCGGCTTCCAATACATCTTCAAGACTAACGGGTTCAAGAGCATCGGGTAAACATTCATCAGTAATAACCGAAATACCAAGAACGTCTAAACCCATATGAACAGCGGCTATTACTTCTGGAACAGTGCTCATGCCAACAACATCTGCCCCAAGCTGGCGCATATATCTATACTCCGCTCTGGTTTCTAGAGTTGGACCGCTAACCGCTAAGTAAACTCCTTTGTGTAATTTAATTGCGTGATCAAGAGCTACATTTTCTGCGGTTTCAATAAGCCGATCGGTATAAGGTTCGCTCATATCAGGAAACCTAGGACCTAGCTCATTATCATTAGGTCCAATTAAAGGGTTATCACCCAGAAAGTTGATATGATCGTTTATAATCATAACATCTCCTCTGTTAAAGATTGGATTCAACCCGCCACAGGCATTGCTAACCATAAGAGTTTGTACTCCCAATGCTTTTGCTACCCGAACTGGAAATGCAATTTGTTGCATATTATACCCTTCATAGTAGTGAAAGCGACCTTGCATTGCTACTACTGATTTCTCGCCAAGTTTACCAAAAATAAGACGCCCTGCATGACTCTCAACTGTAGAAACTGGGAAATGCGGTATTTTGTCATAGCTGATAGTATGAACGGCTTCAATCTCTTCAGCAAGTTGCCCTAAACCAGTACCTAAAATTAAGAGATACTCAGGTTGAAAAGATGTTTGGCCTGTTATAAATTTAACGGCTTCATCTCGCTTAGTTCTAAATTCTTCTACGGTGTCAAAAGGCATAATTGGATGTAGTTAACTAATGTGAATGAATTAAGATAGCTCTTTTTAATCTATCTCATCAAGAATGTCATTTAAACGATCCGTACCAGGAGGAAAACCGTTGTCATCTTCATCAATAACCGGCTCTTCTTCAGAACTATCTTCTACCGAGTCTTCGATGTGTTCTTCATCGAGTTCAAAGCGAGATTTATTTTTTTCTTCTTCTGTATCTTCTATAGCTATACTTTTATTAACAACTTCTTCAGTCGGCAGTATAAATATGCTCATTTCATCTTTAGAGAACTTATCGACAGAGCTTTTAGCGTTGTCCAAATAGGAAGATATTCCTGAGATGATTTCATCACGCTTATCCAGTAACCTTAAAATGCTTTGTCTAATTTGAGCGCGTTGCTGATTCGCTTCTTGAATGATTCCTTCGGCATCCATCTGTGCCTTTGCAGTAGTATTTTTAGCTTCAAGGCGGGCATTATCCATTTTTTGAGCAACAGACTCTTTGGTGGTTTGAAGAGTTTCGTGTAGTGCTTCTTCAACACGCTCATAATGTCGAACACGATCACCTAATTTCTCGATTTGATCTTCAAGTTCTCTATTTTTTGTGAGAAGATGCTCGTATTCGTTTGATACCAACGTAAGAAAAGCCTGTACATCAGCAACGTCATAACCCCTTAATGATTTCTCAAATTGCTGTTGTTTAATTTCTATAGGTGTGAGTTTCATAATAAGTGAATTTATAAAGTCTAAAGCTTAATTAAAATAACACTTATTCGTTTAACATGTTCCTTAGATTACTCTTATCATCGTTTTTTGATTCAGATCGAGCTTCTTTATCTTCAATTGTAATTTCAGCATTAGAATCAGCAGATTGAGGTATTCGAATTTTTTCTTCTTCAATTTCAGATACAATAGCTTCGAGATTAGCAATTCTACGTTCCGTAGTTTTTTTAAACTCACCTAGAGCTTTGAAGAATTGAGGATTTATATCTCCAGAGCCAGAACTGCTTTTTCTGTTGATCCAAGCTTTAACCAAGCTAAATACATTGTGTAGAAAAAAGCCTGTTAGTCCAATGCCAAAAACAATGGCTACAAGCGCTACAATAAATTCTTCTTCTTGCATAATTCTAGTTCCTTATTCTATCGCTTTTTCTATTCCCGTCAAGATCATCCTTAATCTCAATATCGTCAAGAGTAATTTCACCTTTCACTTCATCCTGATCTGTAATAATAGTTTCCAGATTTTCAATTCGAGATTTTAAGCTCAGGATCATCTTCCTAAGTTCCTGAGACTCTTTAGCGCTGGTATAGCGCTTTTCTTCCATTTTTAATTCCTTTTCTTTAAAAGAGTAAAACATTCCACCTAGAGGAATTAAAATTCCAACAATTGCTACAATAGCGAACCATGGTAATCCAAAAAACATAATGCCCAAATTTATTTGAAATAACTGTTAAAGTGAGAACCATTACGCAATAAATCAACCATAGTTTCGGGAACCGAAAATGGCGCTTCCAACTCTAATCATTGTAGCTCCTTCTTCTATGGCAACTTGAAAATCGCCACTCATTCCCATCGAAAGCTCTCTAAGTTCGATATTCCCACCGTTATGAAAAGAGTGATTTTTTAAGGTATTTCTGAGAAGTGCGAACTCATCACGAACATCTTCAGGATTGTCAGTAAATGTAGCAAGCCCCATTAATCCCTTAATTTTAATATTCGAAAGAGTTTTAGCATGTTCAAGGATGTTGGCTAATTGGCTAATTTCACAACCACTTTTTTGGTCTTCACCACTAATATTTACTTGAATAAGAACATTAATATTGCGCCCTGCTGATTCTGCTCTTTTATTAATCTCATCAAGATATTTAGCTTTTGAAACAGAATGAATCCAATCTACACGCTCAGCGATATATTTAATTTTATTGGATTGCATGGTACCAATCATATGCCACTGAATGCCGGGAAGATCAATAGACTCCATTTTATCTTGAAGTTCTTGCATGCGATTTTCACCAAAATGAAGCTGACCCGATGTACAAGCATCAATAATGGCTTCATTAGGTTTGGTTTTACTAACTGCAATTAAAGTGATTTCGCTAGAATCCCTACCACATCTCTTACAAGTTTCTTGAATTTGCTGATTAATCTGTTCAATATTTGATGAAATCGAACGCTGATTCATAGGAAAAAGGGTATTTCTTTAAAGTTTAAGTTATCAACACAAAGATAGCCTTTTATAATTCGCTAATAAGCCTTATTTTTGGGAGCTCAAAGAAGACGTAAAATTATTATCGCTTGATACTGAACTTCTATTTAATCATACATCCATTGTCGGGATACTTATCTAAACCTAAATTAACTTTTAAAGAGGTTAGATAAAGTGGCAACTAAAATCCGGCACATTTCAACCTTTTTGAATCAATGGGCTCCCCCAAATGTCAAATTGGACTACGACAATGTTGGATTACTTGTAGGCGATCCGGATACTGAAGTATCATCCATTCTTACCTGCCTTGATATTACTGATGAAGTTATTACAGAAGCAATTTCTAAAGGCTGTGAACTTATCGTTGCTCATCACCCGCTCATTTTCAATAAAATTGGATCAATAAATCCCACTAATGAGCAAGGTCGAATCATTTATAAATTGATTAAGAATGATATTGGCTTGTTAGTCGCGCATACTAATCTGGACGCTGCACTTGATGGCGTTTCTTTTGTGCTCGCTAATATTTTAGGGCTTGATAATCTTTCATTTCTAGATAAGAGTTACACGATTAGTAGGAAAATTGAGTTGGTAACTGACGAAGAAGACGCAGAAGCCGTTCTCAAAATTCTGAATTACTACTCTGCAGAAGAAGCGCACTACTTTGAAGTAGAAAATAGAGAGCATGGTCTCAAATGTTTTGAAGCAATTATTGATAAACACCATGTTGCAGGATTAAGAGCAGGCCTAAAGAAGGAAGGATTACTAAAAGCAGGGTCTTTTCAGGTTACTGAGCTTGCATCCACTTCACAAAATTTTGGATTGGGGGTTATCGGTGAATATCCAGAAGAAGGCGTTGGTAAAAATGAATTCCTGCACCTCGTATCAAATGCACTGAACGTGCATTCGGTTCGCTATTCTGGTGATGTTGAACGAATCAAAAAAGTAGCTGTATGTGGTGGAGCAGGAGTCTCACTAAAGAAAGCTGCTATTGCCGCTGGAGCTCAAGCCTTTGTAACAGCCGATATTAAATATCACGATTACTTCACTGAGAAAGAAAATTTCTTATTAGTTGATGTAGGACATTACGAAAGTGAATTTCCTATTGCAGAAGCGCTCAAAAATGAGCTTACTGATGCCTTTGAAGAACTTACTGTAACTGTTACACAAACGGTAACTAACCCTATGAAGATTTACGTTTCTGAGATTGAACCTCAAACCCATTCATCTAAGCTGACCACTCACCCATGAAAGAAATACTACAAAAACTAGCGAATTTACAATATATCGACAGCCGTATCGATGAAATAAAGCAATTAAGAGGAGATTTACCAGAAGAGATTCTCGACATTGAAACTGATATTGCAAGAGGAGAAGCCAAACTCGGTAAGCTTAAAAAAGAACAAACTGATCTCTTAGTAGAGCTTGATAGCCTAAAGCTTGAAATTAAAAGCTCAGAAGAGAAAGTTGGTAAATACGAAGATCAACAACTTACTGTTCGTAACAATCGTGAGTACGATGCTCTAACTAAAGAGATTGAAGCGCAAAAACAAGTAGTAGAGAATGCAACGGCTCGTATTATCGAAGTTGAAAAGCGTATTGAAGAAGTAGGGCCTGAAGTAGAGGCGGCACAAACCGATCTGGATCAGACTAAAGCACTCTTTGATCAAAAGCAGAACAGTTTAGAAAAAGTGATGAAATCTACTCAGGATGAAGAAGATATCCTCACCAAAAAGAGAGATGAAGCAGAAAAAGGTATTGATGAGCGATATATCCGAAATTATAACCGCTTAAGAAATGGATTGAATAACGGTATTGCTGTAGTGGCAATGGATAGAGGCGCTGCTTTAGGTATGGCGCTTCCTCCCCAAACCCAAGTAGAAGTTCGTCGCATGAATAAAATCATTTTTGATGAAAACAGTGGACGTATTGTAGTAGATCAAGCCTTTTTTGATCAAGCCAAAGAGCAGCTAACGATATAAAAATCCGTGATTAGCACACAGAATGTAAAAGGGAATTCCAGATTGGATTCCCTTTTTTTTATGTAAGTCCTCCCTTGAGGGAGGTGGCTTACAAAACGAAGTGAAGTAAGACGGAGGGTGTCAGTGCGAAACCGAAGTTATTCCTCAAAGCCAACACCTATCCCCCGCCATCCGGCGAGTACTCCCCTCAAGGGGAGACTTAGTAAATAATAAAGCGTACCTTTAACTCAGGAAAGCTGGGTAATCGCTTCGTACTTAGTATGGGGAGGAAAGTCCGGACACCAACAAACACCGTGCTCAACGATCCTTCGGGCGTAGTTGAGGCTCAGTTGGGGTAACCTTGCTGAGATAGACAGTGCAACAGAAAATAAACCGCCTTAGCGCAAAACGCTGGTGAAATTCCGATATATTAGTATCAAAAATATAATAATGTCGTCATCCTGAACTTGTTTCAGGATCTGTGAAGGAAACAGTTATGATTCTTCACAGATTCCGGCTTACGCTGCGGAATGACAATTACTTATTTTAGTGCTTACTATATTTAAAGATTCGAGTTTCCAACGCTTTGCGTTAAGGTAAGGGTGAAAAGGTGAGGTAAGAGCTCACCGCTCCAAGGGCGACCAAGGAGGCATGGTAAACCTCGCGGGGTGCAAGCTCATGTAGATGGTATGCGCCGTTTGTCGTGACGCCATCGGGTGGAGTGCACCAGATAAATGATTACCCATTCACGTTTAATCGCGTGGAGGACAAAATCCGGCTTATAGGCTTTCCTGCAATACACGGAAACCTCGTCCCAAAAGGGCGAGGTTTTGTTTTAAAGATTTACCTTAAAACTCCCTTTCAGGTTGCGATCCATATCGCGTTTGGTGTCTTTTTCTTTGATACTTTCTCTCTTGTCGAATTTCTTTTTACCTCGGGCTACACCAATCAATACTTTAGCATAGCCACTTTTAAAATAGATTTTTAGTGGAATGAGCGTATTCCCTTTTACATTAGTTGCTTTTTCTAACTCTCGAATCTCTTTTTTGTGAAGGAGCAATTTTCGTGGTCGACGAGGGTCGTGATTATTATATGAACCTTGATCATACGGTTTTATATACAGCTCTCTCAAAAACACTTCATCACCTTGAATAAAAGCGAAGGCATCGGTGAAACTAGCTTTCCCATCCCGAATAGACTTTACCTCGGTTCCCTGGAGTGAAATTCCTGCTTCGTAAGTATCCTCAATAGCGTAATCGTGATACGCTTTTCGGTTTTGGATGGTTGGTGTGTTTTTGTTTTCGGACATTTTATTTGAAGATCTTTCTGAGCGAAAGCGAAGAATCTAATTGGGTATCCAGAAAGATCCTTCAGAAGTTTCCTCAGGATGGCTTTATTAAACTAAATCTGGAAACCTAATTCTCGAAGTTCAGCAACAATAGTTTCATCAGGACTTCGATCTGGGAATGTGGAATAGATTCCCAAAATTTGTTCTATTTCGGTAATTGCTTTCTCATTGTCTTTGTTCAGTTTTAGAACTTCCACATATTGTTCTAATGCGCCGTTCATCTTATCACGCATATTAGTAATGTTAGAGTCTCTGTATTCGAGAAATAATCCGTAATTAAGATAAACTTTCTCTTTTAAGGTGTTCACTTCTTCTGAAGCTTCTTGACCTTCTAATACTGCTAAAGCATCGGAATACATATCCTTCTCGATAAGAGCGTCAATTTGAGTGGCTAGATTTTTTGGGCTTTCTAGTTGTTGTGAACAGGCAAAAGTTGTGAATAATAATACCACAAATAAAAGTCGTTTCATGAAAAACAGGTTATTGAAATATTGAAATTGGATTTAGACTAATACAAAGAACAAATATAAGCATACTTAGCCAACCTAACACTTTTCTCGTTGGAGAAAGAGGATTTTCTATTAATACAGGTGGATGTTCTACTTTTACAACAAAAGCGATAAAGACAGACCAAAAAACCCAGATAATAGAAGATTGAGCATCTACGGGACCTTGAATTAAATAAATATAAATTCCTGAGCTAATAATTGATAACGGCAGTAAACTGGCAACCCAATATTGATCTCTATGAAAAGCTTTTTGCATAATGAGAAAGAGCGCTCCAATCCAAATAAGCCAAGATACCATCCCAAAATTATTATCAAATCCTTTTTCGATAAGCAGATCATGAATAAGAGGTACGGCTTCAATTCCAGCTAGAATCGTAATCCCAAAAAAGAAAATACGGGCAACAATCTTATGCTTTTTATAACCAATCAGGGAATAGAGAATATGCCCACCATCTAATTGACCCACGGGCATTAAATTTAGCGCAGTAAAAAAAAGTCCAAACCAACCAGCTAATAAAAAAGGGTAATGTTGAATTTCCCAAAGTGGAGGAGCGTTTTCAAATAACGAAGAAAGAAAATTATATAATGGAGTTCCGCCAAAAAAAAGTACCATTTGATTTTCCTCAACTTTAGGTAAAGCAGGGAACATACCAGTTTGGTGATAGGTATCGACTACGTAACTATGATCTCCGAATTCATTTAAATAGGAGACCTCTGGTAGGGTAAAAAACCCAACAAAGAGTATAATTAAGGAAGCTACAAATCCCGCAAGAGGACCTGCGGCACCAATATCAAAAAGTCTTTTTGTATTTTGGATCTGTTCTTTAATTCTAATAACGGCCCCAAGTGTTCCAATGCCAACAGGAATAGGTATGTAGTAAGGAAGGGTAACTTTCACTTTGTGATAAACTGCAGCAAAATAATGTCCAAATTCATGAACCGTTAAAAACCCTAGCAGTAGCGATGCAAAAAGAACACCACGTAATAATCCCTCAAACGAAGTTGGAATAATTCCCCATAAAAGTTCAGTGGTAGGTAAACCCACCAAAAACGTGCTTACTACTGAAACAGAAATAAAGGTGAGAATGAAAAGACCCACATGCAGTAGAATAGTTTTTAGTCCAAGTGAATTTTTTGGAGGAACTACGGTCGGTTGCTCAGTTTTTTTTTCTTCGGGTTCAGGATAATAAAAAGTTTCTCTCGGTTCAGAACTCAATAGATAATAATTAGTCGGTTAATAATGCTCTTGAAATCGGCATTGTCATACATCGGGCACCGCCTCGACCACGGCAAAGCTCGTGTCCTTGAAAGCTGATAGCAATTTTATTATCGGCATTCAATTCCAGCGGTTTTGTGTCATATTCCTCAATGAATTCAAATTGATTCATAAATGAATATCCATGATCGACTAGAGTGTTAAAGGTTTTAGTATTCCTCTCGTAACCCACAATTACGCCAGGAGCCAAAGCAAAAACGTTTGCGCCATCAGTCCATTGTTCTCTAAATTGACTGGTTCGATTTTCGCCTCCACACTTTATAAAGTCATAATCTTTTCCAGAAAATTCGTTAAGTGCACTTTGAAGTGAAGAACGAGATTCTGCCACAATTTGATTCCCACTTTTCTGAAGTGCTACAACATTATCTTTTTGCTCTAAAATTGCAGGAGGAAACGCAATGCATTCGTTCGCGCTAGCAAAGGTGAAAATAGTATCGAGGTGCATGGAGGCTCGTTGTTTTGGAATATCAACAGCAAGTACGGTTTTAACACCATGATCGAGAAGTCCGTCTGCAGCTTTCATTAATCCAGTAAAAGATGTTCGTTCACTCATTCCAATAAGCACCAGTTTATCAGATTCAACAAGCACATCTCCGCCTTCAATCGACTGATTTCCAGAGATTCTAATGGCATTCTTTTTCACGGTTTCAAACAAAGGGTGGAATGTTACGAGAGTTTCCATCATTAAGGATTCTCGCAAACGAGCTTTAGTGGCAGCACGAGACATCAAAATATTATCCCCAACAACTGCGGCTAGATCACGCGTAAAAAGCAGATTTGGAGACGGATTTAAATTAAATTCTGTAGAGCCTTTTAGGGTGCCTTGTGTACTAAATGTGAGTAGCTCATTAGGGTTAAGAGATAGCAATTCTTTCTCAATTACTGAAAGATTCTCTTCTGGGAATTCTTTAATGAGTTGTTCAATAAAATATGCCCGTGCATCTTCATGATTTATCGTTTCTGAGAATAGATCTACAATTTCGAGAACTTGACCTTGTTGAGGCATTGCCTTTTTAAACACATCAAGCATATCAAGGTGCTCGCCGCGTGCATCTTCTTCAAAAATGATGTCGTCAAAAAGAAGTTCATCCTTGAGTTCAGGGTTTACTAAAGAGACTTCATGTCCAGGTGTGTGGACAATAACTCCATTTAAATGACCAATTTCAGAAGAAACGTTGATGTTCATATTGACGTTTTGATGTTGCAAATTCAGAGCGAAATATAGGGTTTTAACCTAAGAACTTTTAAACTGTAATTATAGATTTGAATATCTATCTTCCTGTACAGAAGAGAAAAGAGAATGACAAGTAAATCCGAAATACAATCATTGCTACTTTTGATGGATGACCCCGATCCATTTATACAGGAGAGCGTGCAAAGTAGATTTATAGAACTGGGCGAAAATGCAGTTCCTATTTTAGATGAATACCGCCTTGAAATAAAAAATAAAGAAGAAAAACACCGCGTCGGGAATATTATTCATCAGCTCACTTTTGAGACCTTAAAGACAGATTTTCATGAGCTATTGGAGCAGGGAATCAAAAATAGAGAAGGGTTAGAAAAAGCATCGTTTATGCTTGCTAGGTTTGGAAACGCGACGTTACGTGAACGAGAATATTCCAAAAAACTAGATCACTTTGCCGAAATGGTAGAGCCGACCATACGTTACCGTTTAGATGAGCGACGTAGAATGAAACAGCTTGTGAAATTTGTATTTGAAGATCTAAACTTTAGCGGAGACACTGAGGATTATCATAACCCCGCTAACTGTTTTATGGATCAAGTGATAAATAGACGCAGAGGCCTGCCAATTACCTTGAGTATGGTTGTAATGTTTTTAGCTAGACGTTTAGAGATGCCTTTTTTTGGAGTGAATATGCCCATTCATTTCATGCTCAATTACATTAGTGATAAGGAAGAAGTACTGATTGATCCTTATGATAACGGCGCTATTGTAACTTATGATCAATGTTATTTCTTTTTGAAGAAAAACAACATCGAGCCCAAACCAGATCATTTTAGAATTGCTTCAGATTTGGAGATTTTGATTCGATGTATTCGAAATCTTATTCACAGTTACGAGCGTAAAGAAATGCCGGAACGAGTTGAAGATTTAAAAAAATTATTGGCAATTGCTGAGATATATGAGGCTTAGGTTTTTTGACATTTAGAAGAAATGGAGTAACTAAGGAATAACCAAATTTACGTGAACCTTCTACATTTGTCATTCCTGCGGATGTAGGAATCTAGAGTTTACTAAAAAGGTAGGATTTAGTCTTTGGCTCAACTCAAGATTTCAGGAATATGTAGTGAAAGGACTAACTTCTATATAAGAAAAAGATTTTCTCGAGCGCACGTTATTTAGTTTTCTCACATTCTCTAGAATGATAAAAAAATATTAAATCCATGGCAGGTTATTCAGGAACTCCTCTCGTTAAAAAGCTAGGTATTAAGTCTGGAAATACAGTGTATTTTGTAAACGAGCCGAATCACTATTTAGAAATGTTAGGTAACCTGCCCGAAGATGTAGAAATAGTAGATTTAAATGTTGAAGAACCTATTAATTTTATCCATTTTTTTTGTAGAGAATTAGAAGAGCTACATAATCTATTTCCAGTCCTAAAAGAAAAGATTGCCAAAGACGGAATGATCTGGATTTCATGGATTAAAAAAGCTTCAAAAAATTTCGATTGGACATTCACCGACAAAGAAGTCCGTGATTACGGACTTCAGATTGGCTTAGTAGATGTTAAAGTGTGCGCCGTTGATGAAGACTGGAGCGGGTTAAAATTTATGTATCGGAAAGAAGATCGATAACCATCTACTCACTTCTTAAGTTATCAATTGAATTGCCGCGAGCAGCTTTTAATGCTTGAGTTCCAATAGTCACTAATGCAAGTATAATTGCTCCTAAAGCTCCTAGAATAAATATTGATGGCTCTAACGTTACTTTGTTAGAAATGCTTTCTAACCAAAGATTATTTATTAAGAACGAAGCTGGAAGTGCAATTACAATAGAGATTATAATGAGAATCAGGTATTCTTTAGAGAGAAGAAATACAATGCTATTTACAGTTGCACCAAGCACTTTTCGAATTCCTATTTCTTTTACTCGGTTTTCAGCAGAATACATAGCCATACCAAGTAACCCTAAGCATGAGATAAAAATGGAGAATATGCCAATTAGGCTAAGAATTTTAATGAAGTCAATGAAAATGATTAGTACAGGACTTTCTTTTAACTGGTCATCAAAAATCTGATATTTAAAAGAGTGTAAGCTCCCAAGCTCTGCCCATTTTGCTTCCATTTCATTAATAAAAGAAACAGTTTTTCCAGGAAGTACTTTTACAATGGAATACCTAGAATACTCTGGCTTAAAAAAAAGAGCAATTGGGTTTCCTTTATTCATGGGATCGGAAGTGATAAATCCATTTATTACTCCAATTATTACAAACTCTTCTTCTTCATTTGCTTCTATAGTTTTTCCAATGGCTTCTATGGGAGTACTAAGTTCTAGTTCATGAACGGCATCTATACTTATGATAATTGCGTGATTAGAATCAGTGGTCATGTCTGCATTAAAATTTCTACCTGCTACTAATTCAAGTCCCATTGCGGGGATGTAGTTTTCATCTACATAATAGGTGTGAGCCCTTGAGATAAAGTCAAGTTGAGAAGTAGTTAGGTTGGCTCCATTTACTGAACCCAAAGCGGGAACGGTTGAAGTAACAGAAGCAACGCTAACCTTTGTACTTTGATTAAGTACTTCTCGAAGTTGATTGTAAGAGATGTCCTGCTGTTCAATATGAACAATATTCTCTTTTTCAAATCCGTACTCAGTAGTTGTCATAAATTCAAACTGCTTTATCAAAATCATAGAGGTGATTATGAAAATAATTGAAAAGGTAAATTGACTAACAGTGATCAATTTTTTTAGCAGCTGACCCGATTTTGAGCCGACATTAAATGTTCCTTTTAAAATTCTAGCAGGACTAAATTTAGAGAGGTAAAGAGAAGGGTAAATACCCGCCAATGTCCCTGTTAAAAAAGCAAAAGCTAGAAAAGAAATAATTGTAATAGGATTAAGTAGTAAATATGGGTTTACTTGGTTTTCAGTAAAACTTATAAAGAAAAGACTATTAAATTCAGGTACAAGCCAACGGAGCATTACTATCCCAAATAACATAGAAATAGTTGCGATAAGTATAGATTCAAATAAAAACTGTTTTATAATTCCGCCTCGATTTGCACCAAGAACCTTACGCACTCCAACTTCTTTACCTCGATTTAAAGCCCTAGCTATGGTAAGGCTCACGTAATTGAAAATGGCAATTACAACAATAATGATTGCAAAACCACTTAAAAACCAAGCGATAATTCCAGGAACTACAATTCCAACCTCGTTACCAAGTTCTTTTCCAAGATTAATAGAAGTTAGAGGCTGAACAAGTAAACGCTTAAGAGCAGAACGTTCTTCAGGATCTACAAAATTAGCTTCTATAATAGGTTGAATAGCGGTTTCAAATGCATCAAAATCTACCCCTTCTTTTAGCAATAAATAAGTATAGGAATCAAAAATGCTGGAACTCCACGTATTTAGCATTTCCTCAGTTTCAGTATTTGTAAGGAGAGTAGAAAGAGAAGCAATTACCTGAAATCGAAAATGGGTGTTGTAGTCCTCATCAATAATACCTGTTACTGTATACTCGCGATCTCCTAAAGCGGTGATGCTTTTACCAAGAGGTTGTTCATCACCAAAAAGAGTTTGGGCTGATTTTCTAGTAAGAATGACACTTCCGGGATTCGCCAAAGCAGTTTTAGGATTGCCTTCAGCCAACTCAAAATCGAAAACATCAAGAAAGTGTTCATCGGCTGAAATACCTTTGAGTGGGATAGTTATGTTGTTTTTATTGAACTCCCCAGAAAAATTCCCTCGTACTTTTACAGCTTCCTCAATTTCAGGAAACTGGTTTTTTAGAATATCTGAAAGAGTGTGAGGTGTAGTAGCATATAAATCACTTTCAAAGTTTGATTGAGCCTTAAAATCTGAAATCACACGTACAATACGATCATGATTTTGATGGAAATAATCGGAGCTTTTTTGATCTATTAAAAATAGAAGTATAAGTAAGCATACCGACATACTTGCCGATAGACCGATGATGTTTATAACAGAAAACGAAGTGTATTTTTTGAAGTTTCGCCAAGTAATTTTTAGATAATTGAGTAACATTTCAGTATTCCAGATTAATGATTGAATTATAAACCAGGGCAGAGATCGAATGAGTTGCCACCAGAACCGTATTCGAGCTCGTATTATCCCATCTTTTTGTTTGGAGTAGATAAATTCTTCTTCCAAATCCCCAATAAGATGATGTAAATCGGGAGGAAGTAGATGTTCCAGAACCCGTATGATGAATTTAGTTTTCTTCATAAAGGTTATGATGGATTCCAGCCTAAACCGAGATCAGGAAGGTTAGACCATGCACTTTCCTGAACGGTTCGAACTTGTTGGAGAGCATGTACTCCTTTTTGGGTTAGCCTAAAAAAACGTTTAGAGCGACCGCCTCGCTCATCGGTTGGCTCACTGTCAGTAGAAGAAAGGTAACCCCGTTTTTTAAGTCGCTTAAGTGGAACATAAACAGCGCCCACGGAAAGATCTTGTTCTAAAAGCCCTGAAAGATGGCTACGAATTGTTAAGCCATACGCTTCATCTTGAAGTTTCCATACAGTTAATAGAAGAAGTTCTTCAATTCGAGATAAGATTTCCATGTAGTATTTATTTTAAATTTTAAAACAAATACGAAAGTTATTAATTAAGTTTCAATAATGAGCAAAAAAAAATGAGTTTACATATGAAACATTGAAATGTTTTGAATAGGGATTGATTCTTTCAGAACAAAGTGTAGCTTTATTTAACAAATATAAATTCTATGAAGTCATTATTAATCATCATTCTTACAGCAATTTTTGGGATTACTTATTCTAGTTCTAGTAATATTACCATAGAGCCAAAAGCTGAAGCAAAGATTAACCAACCGGATACTTCAGGTTTCGATCAAGAAAAAGCATTAGAAGAGCTTCGAGAGAGTATAAAAGGGAAGGAAGATCTTCCTGCATCTGAGGTTTATGAGAGTATTGAGTTTCTAACAGAAGTCCCAGCAGGCAGGCTTTTAAGAATTATGGAATTTGGATATTCTAAATCACTTGGTGTTACTTGTACTCACTGCCATAATCCTGATGATTGGAGTAGTGATGAGAAGAAAGAAAAAATAATTACCCGGGAAATGTCCGAAATGGCAAAGACGATAAATTTAGAATTACTACGGAATATTAAGGGGCTAAGTGATCGACGAGTTTCTGTGAATTGTACTACCTGTCATCGGGGAGATACAAAGCCGGCGCTAAACATGAATTGAGTGAATAGCTAAATCTTGCGAACAATATTCCAAGTTGCCAAACAACCGCCGATTAGGAAACTAGTTCCAGCAATACGATCTCCAAAAAAGAGTTCGCTCATTCCAAACAGAAAGAAAAGAATTGCCATTAGAGAAACAGCAACATTAAGTAAAGCAGGAAGTAATCGTTCATGTGAGAGTTGTCCACTGGAAAAAGTCTTCCAACCTTTACCCATGGGTCGAACTTGTTTATAGTATTTTTCTAAAGTTTCTCTAGACTCAGGCTTTGTAACAAACGTCACAACTAGCCAAATTATAGTTGAGAAAGTAGTGGTGAAAATCATACTAGTAGCAAAATCAAAGTCTAATATTTTCGAAAAAACGGCGCCAAAAAAAGCCGCAAACATAGCAGAAATTTCACTCCAAGCATTAACACGCCACCAAAACCATCGAAGTAACATAACACCACCGATTCCTGCACTTAGAGAAAGGATAAATTCCCATCCACCTTTAACAGAATCGAAAAAATATGAAACGATAATAGCAATACCTGCCATTCCAATGGTGGCAAGTCGAGAAACGAAAACATAATGCTTTTGAGCTTTTTCCGGTGACTCAAATTCCTCTTCCTTTTTTATAAACCGTGCATAAAAATCATTGATTACATATGAAGTTCCCCAATTCAATTGTGTGGAAATAGTAGAAACAAAAGCCGCTAGAAAAGCGACACAAAGGAGGCCAAACCAACCTACGGGAAGAACTTCAGCCATCATCATTGGGTAGCCAGCTTCTTTATCAACTAGGTCTGGAAATACAACCAATGAAACTAGGGCTACTAAAATCCACGGCCACGGACGAAGTGCATAGTTTGCGATATTGAAAAGGAGTGTTCCGCCAACGGCATTTCGTTCGTCTTTAGCTGAAAACATACGTTGAGCTATATATCCACCGCCTCCTGGTTCAGCTCCTGGGTACCAAGCAGCCCACCAAGCCATTCCAACCCAAATCAGCGCGGTAACGAGTGGAATTTCTGGATTTGTAAATGGATTTAAACTTAGGATATCAATGTGATCTTGTCGTGCAAGCGCATTTTTAAGTTTACCAAATCCCCCTACATGATCTACTGAAAAGTAGGCTAAGGCAATAGAGCCAATCATAGCAATAAAAAACTGAATAAAATCAGTGACAATAACTCCCCAAAGTCCCGAAACAGCAATATATATAGCAGTCATTCCATAGAGGATTATGATGATTTCCCATTGACTTGCACCTGTTAAAACCGACATCACTTTAGCCATTCCAACGGTTACCCACCCCATAATCACGCAATTAAAGGGGAAAGCGAAATAGAGAGCTCGAAATCCTCGGAGAAAGCTAGCTGGTTTACCGCCATAGCGTAGTTCAATAAACTCGCAATCGGTGAGAACATCAGCGCGTTTCCAGAGTTTTGCATATACGAATACCGTAAGTAATCCTGAGATCATCCAACTCCACCAAAACCAGTTTCCAGCGATTCCTTGACTTGCCACAATACCAGTTATGGCTAACGGTGTATCAGCGGCAAAAGTAGTAGCAACCATAGAAACCCCAACTAACCACCACGGAAGATCTTTGCCTCCAGCGAAATAATCGTCCAGAGATTTCTGACCTCTTTTTTTGGCAATGAATGCTACCACAATCAGTAGTACTACATATCCGGCAATTACAATATAGTCGAGCGTGCTGAAAGACATTAGTTGAATTAAGAATAGATCAATTAAAAAATAAGAATAATAATTCTGATGCGAGTATAATGATTTTTTTTAGTTAATTGGGAGTTGGATATTCGTTAATTGTTATTAGATGAAATTGAGAAAGAAAATAGCTCTGTTTATGATTGGGTTCTTTACTCTTCACGCTTTGACGTGGTGGGGTTGGGGAGATGAAAAGTTATTGGTTAAGGGGTATGAGTATTTGGTAGGAACAGAAATGTGCTCTCCTGAATTTGATGGAAAAATATTAACTGAAGAGTATAACGATACAACGTACACTTGGGTTGGGAAGCTTTTTTGGATGACATCAATAGGGGGTGTTGATACTTTATCAAGAATGAATGTCAAAGGAATTGAAAGAACTATTTACTCAAAAAAGTCAAAAAGATGGGAAGGGCTTTTAGATGAAATGTACTCTAGCGATATAGCTTTTCATGTAAATCGTATTGATCGTGAATATGCAAACCCATATTATCAAAATGTCTACTTCAGTTGCTGGGCTTATGGATCAGACTGGATTGAGGATCATAAACCATTTTTAATTTGGGCATTTATTGGATGGATTGAGGTTACAGATGAAGAAACAATAGCCAATCTAATAAACAAGTATAGAGACTAAATTAATCCTCCTTTGAAGGAGGTGGATTCTGATCGAATAGATCAGAAGACGGAGGATGTCAACGTACCTATTGAAGCAACCAAACAGCTTTCAGAAAGCCCAAGAACTAATCTCTCCTCGCCGGGAGTACGTATCATTGAAATCGTCATTTTAGACCTGATACAAAATCTATAGCTGTGATTCTTCGATTAAATTCTTATCTATGTCAGGTTTTAATTTCTACAGATGCTGAATCAAGTTCAGCATGACAACAAGTATAAAACATGCAGACAATCATCGAAGGTATTATAAATGGGATTTACCAAACTACGGTATTAGAATGGATTGCAGTAATTACTGGACTAATGAGCGTTTGGTTTTCGATGAAGGAGAATATTCTGGTGTATCCAACTGGGATTATAAGCGTGTTGATTTACGTTTATTTCGGATTTAATTATCAACTGTATGCCGATATGGGTGTAAACAGTTATTATTTTGTGATGAGTATTTATGGTTGGTATCACTGGACAAATACCAAAGATGCGAATAGAGAGCAAATACCAGTAACTAAGAATACATTCAAAGATTGGCTGATCTCTTTCAGTATTTTGATTAGTTCTTTTTTGATCTTAGTTTTTGTATTAATGAATTTTACAGATAGTGACGTTCCAATTTTGGACGCAACTACAACCTGTTTTGCTATTCTTGGGATGTGGTTGATGGCGCAAAAGAAACTGGAGAATTGGATTGCGTGGATTATAACTGATTTGATTTCCATTCCTCTTTATTTCTACAAAGGGCTGGTATTAACAAGCTTTCAATTTCTATTTTTTACTGGATTAGCCTTTGCTGGATATTTGGCTTGGAAGAAATCTATGGAGAGGGGTCAAAGCATTAAATCAGAAAAAGCTCTTGGATAGAAACTCAAAGGATGCTCAAAGCTAAATCCTATCTCATCTTTTAAATCAAGATGATCAATTCCACTCGACGTCTGTAGAATGGTGTTCTTTTGTTCTTCAGAAGCAACCAAATCCAACGAAACAGAAAGTAGAGCAACGTTTTCTTCCTCGTGATTTAGTACAGCATTTAGCTTAGTAGCGCCAAATGGAGTAGAAGTGAGAGCAAGTGCAATTTTAGTGTTTTCCCCAGTTGGATAAATTCGGTAATAGTTAGGAAGTCCGAGCTCAAGTGAGGTGCCTTCAAAGCCGAAGAATTTTGGGGGTGTCTGTAAAGAATTATATAGTTCAGAGCAACTTTCTAGAATCCATTGTCGGGTTTCAGGCGGAGAGTTTTTTCCTGAGAAGCCTCTTTTCGTCCAGTACTCAAATGTTTTTTTTAGGTGGATAGAAGGTTGAAAAAGTTCAGGAATATCATCCAATAACTGTAGCGTTTTATTTCCTTGGTCGAACCAAAAATCGGTTATTCCATTTGTAACCATTAAAAGTTGCGCCCCGATTTCTTGATTATATCGTGCAATTTGGAGAGCTACTTTAGCATTTAAACGAACCGCGGGAGCTTTGCATTCAACTAAAAGAAGCGGGTTAAAATCTTCATCATAACAAATGAGGTCGGTTCTGGACTTTGTTTTGTCTTTTGGAAGATGAATAGCTGACTCGAAAGCAATCCGGTGTTTTGAAAAGCCAGCTTCTTCAATAAGGTATTCTACTAATTTTAAACGAACCCTTTCTTCCGGTAAGTTCTTAAATGCTTTCTTAGCAATCGGATTCCAGAGAAGTTTTTCATCACCCTGAAAAGTAATCTGTGGGAAATGATGAAGTGAGTTGCTTTGCATCGTTAAATATTAATCGTTAGTCGGTATAAAGATAGCGAATAACGATTAATGAATTTAAAACCCGAATTAAGAGACTTTAGAAACGGCAGCCTCATGAGTTGTCTTGTTGATGTACAGCTGCTGAACGATAGAAAGCAGATTGAACACCAAGTAGTACAAACTTAAACCTGATGCAAAGTTATTGAACACAAACAGCAACATAAATGGCAAGAAATACTGCATAATTTTCATTTGCTGAGCCATTGGGTTTGAACTGCCACCCGCACTAGTATTACTTGTCACTCTACTTTGTAGAACCATGGAAGCGGTCATCAAAAGAACCAATCCGGCAATCTGACTTCCTAAAAATGGGATTGTAAATGGTAGGTCAATAATATAATCTGGTGCAGATAAGTCACTTACCCAAAGGAAAGGTTCTTGGCGAAGTAGAATCGAATTTTGGAAAAACCTCCAAAGTGTAATAAGAATTGGAAACTGCAGAAGCATCGGTAAACAGCCACCAAGAGGATTTACCTTATTAGTTTTATACAGAGCCATTGTAGCTTTCTGTTGTTTCTGCGGATTATCTTTGTACTTATCCTGAATTTCTTTCATTTGAGGTTGGAGTTCTTTCATAGCCGCCATACTTCTATAACTTTTAACAGTAAGAGGAGAAAGAATCAGCTTCACAGAAGCAGCAAAAATAATAATTAAGACTCCATAGTTGGGGATGAAGC
>TARA_R110000868_G_scaffold340821_2_pt1 | contig 34938 bp, 32 predicted proteins | sample TARA_R110000868 | Tara Oceans TARA_R110000868 (sample SAMEA4397489) | marine metagenome | biome: Polar Biome; feature: [SRF] surface water layer (ENVO:00010504); material: water (ENVO:00002006), including particulate matter (ENVO:01000060) such as... | depth 5 m | reverse complement strand
GCATCCCGGTCATGAAGTTCGAGAAGGGGGCATGAGCCCCCTTTTTCCCCTCTCGGGGAAATCGAGATGGAAGCGCAGGCTTCCACCTGATATTGTGTGGGAAATCTCACCCGATCACTACATGTACCACAGTCCGATCCAGCTCGATGTCTTCCCGACCGTTGTGCAGCTGCGCCGGATTGATCCGGCGCGCAACATGCGTCGCTTCTATCGGCTGAGCGTGCAAAGTGACCTCTTCGGTCGCGCGAGCCTCGTGCGCGAATGGGGCCGGATCGGTTTTCGGGGGCAGATGATGGTCGAGACCCATCCTGATGAAGGCAAGGCCATCACCGCGTTGATGAAGCTCGCAGCGGTGAAGAAGCGGCGGGGCTATGAGGCTCTGCACTCAGGCGATTAGTCTTGATCGCATTGATTGCGATGATTACACTTCTCTCAGGAGGATATCATGGCAAGCATTACCATCCGGAACCTTGACGATGACGTGAAGCGCCGCCTTCGCATCCGCGCGGCCGAGCATGGCCGTTCGATGGAGGAGGAGGCGCGAGAAATCTTGCGCCATGTCGTCGGCGAAGCGAAGCCATCCCACGATCTTGCCGCGGCGATCCGGGCACGGGTCGCGCCTCTGGGCGGTGTTGATCTCGACCTTCCGCAGCGTGAAGCCATGCGTGAACCGCCCGCGTTCGACCAGGCCTGACGCATGATCATCCTCGACACGAATGTCATCTCCGAGCTGTTGCGCCCGGCCCCGGAGCCCAAGGTTGAACACTGGCTGTCGGCACAGGACGGGCTCAACGTCTACCTGACCTCGATATCGGAAGCGGAGCTGCGCTATGGCCTCGCGATCATGGGGAACGGCAAGCGCCGCGCCGCGCTGATTGACGCCGTGGACCGCATCCTGCGCGAGGACCTTGCCGGTCGGATTCTGCCCTTCGACAGCGATGCCGCGCAGTCCTATGCCACCATCGCCGCCGCACGACGTGCCGCCGGGCGACCGATCGCCCAGGCCGATTGTCAAATTGCCTCCATTGCCCACGCCTGCGGCGCCACCGTCGCCACGCGCAATACGCCTGACTTCGAGGGCTGCGAGATCGACCTGATCAACCCCTGGACAGCCGCATGAACGCCGTTGAAATCGAACAAGCCGTTTCCGAACTCGCCGAGCAGCCCTTTGACGCGGCCGAGTTCCCATATGCCTTCCTCATGGCTTTCGGCAACAAGGACACGACCATCAAGCGGCTGCGCACCGGCGCGTCGAACAAGTCCGACCTCGGCGGCGTCCTTCAGACCAACAACATCCACCTTGCGACCTGCGCGCCGGGCGACATCGCGGCGACCCTGACCGCCCTTCGCAACAGCCCCGCCACGACCCGCGCCAAGGCGAAGTTCATTCTCGCCACCGATGGCGTCGACCTCGAGGCTGAGGATATCACCACCGGCGAAACCATCGCCTGCCGCTACACCGATTTTCCCGACCATTTCGGGTTCTTCCTGCCGCTCGCTGGCATCTCCACCGTCAAGCAGATCCGCGAAAGCGCGTTTGACATCCGCGCGACCAGCCGCCTCAACCGGCTTTATGTCGAACTGATCAGGGACAACCCCGACTGGGGCAGCGCCGACAAACGCCACGACATGAACCATTTCATGGCGCGGCTGATCTTCTGCTTCTTCGCCGAAGACACCGACATCTTCGTCAGCGACAACCTGTTCACCGCCACCATCGACCAGATGGCCAACCGCGACGGGTCGAACACGCACGAAGTCATCGGCGAGATTTTCCGCGCGATGAACACCCCCATCGCCAAGCGCGCCGAGGCCAAGCTGGCCCGTTGGGCCGATGCCTTCCCCTATGTCAACGGTGGCCTCTTCTCAGGCAGCACCGAAGCCCCGCGCTTTTCCAAGATCGCGCAGCGCTACCTGTCCCATATCGGCAGCCTCGATTGGACGCAGATCAACCCCGACATCTTCGGGTCCATGATCCAGGCCGTCGCGGATGAGGAGGAACGCTCGGTCCTGGGCATGCACTACACCTCGGTGCCGAATATCCTGAAGGTGCTGAACCCGCTCTTCCTAGATGATCTGCGGGCAGAACTGGAGGCGGCGGGCGACAACGCCCGCAAGCTGGCCAATCTGCGCGCCCGCATGGCCAAGATCCGCGTCTTCGATCCCGCCTGCGGGTCGGGCAACTTCCTTGTCATCGCCTACAAGGAAATGCGCAGCATCGAGTATGAGATCAACAAGCGGCGGGGCGAGCCGCTGCGGCGCACCGATATTCCCCTGACCAACTATCGCGGGATCGAGCTGCGGGATTTCTCGGCCGAGATCGCGCGGCTGGCGCTGATCATCGCGGAATACCAATGCGACGTGACCTATCGCGGTCAGAAAGAGGCACTGGCCGAGTTCCTGCCGTTGGACGCGCAGAACTGGATCACCTGCGGCAACGCCCTGCGGCTGGACTGGCTGTCGGTCTGCCCGCCCACGGGGACGGGGGTGAAGTTTCAGGCCGATGACCTGTTCATGTCACCGCTGGATCAGGCGCAGATCGACTTCGCGAATGAAGGGGGCGAGACCTATATCTGTGGGAACCCGCCCTATCTGGGGTCAACGTGGCAAAGCACGGAACAGAAAGAGGATTTGCAGCGCATATTCGAGGGGCGCACGAAAAGCTGGAAGTCGCTCGACTATGTCGCGGGCTGGTTCATGAAGGCCGCCGACTATGGGCTGCACACGCCCACCGTGTCGGCATTCGTGTCCACCAACTCGATTTGTCAGGGGCAACAGGTGCCGATCCTTTGGCCGCTGATCTTCAAGACAGGGCACGAGATTGCCTTTGCCCATACCAGTTTCAAATGGGCGAACCTTGCCAGCCATAATGCGGGTGTGACCGTTGCGATTGTGGCAATCTCCAATCATGCGGGGCCAGTGCGTAAGCTTTTCACGCTGGCAGATGATGGTGGGTCAGTCGTGAAGGAGGCGGACAATATCAACGCCTATCTGGTGGCCGCGCCGAATGTGATCGTGGACAAGCGATCTAAACCAAACGCTGGCTGTGGAGTGATCGAGGCAGGCGGCAAACCTGTTGAGGGCGGCAATCTGTTGTTCGGTGCCTCAGAGGCTCGAAGGATTGTTGAAAGTGACCAAAGAGCGAACAGGTTCCTAAAGCGTGCCTATGGTGCAAGCGAGTATATTCGAGGCGATGTCCGATATTGCATCTGGGTATCGGACGACGACACGCCAGAAGCGCGTGAAATTGCGGACTTTGGACAGCGCTTCGAAGCTGTAGCCGTTGCACGCAACAAAAGCCCCAAGGCTGCGACGAAGCTGGGCGCACAGTGGCCGCACAAATTTGAAGAAGTGAAACAGACTGGCGCGGAGCGTGTCATCATCATCCCGAAAGTTTCCTCTGAAACACGGGAGTTCTTGCCAGTTGGACTGTTGCCGCCGGGTTCTATCGTGACCGACCTTGCCTTCGCCCTCTACGACGCCCCGCTCTGGAACATGGCGCTGATTGCCTCGCGCCTGCATCTGGTCTGGATCGCAACGGTCTGCGGCAAGATGAAAACCGATTTCCGCTATTCCAACACCCTCGGCTGGAACACTTTCCCCGTCCCCAAGCTGACCGAAAAGAACCGCGCCGACCTGACAGCGGCGGCCGAAGGCATCCTTTTGGCCCGCGAGGCGCATTTCCCCGCCACCATCGCCGACCTCTACGACCCCGAAAAAATGCCCGAGGGCCTCCGCGCCGCGCATGACCACAACGACGAGGTTCTGGAACGCATCTACATCGGCCGCCGCTTCCGCAACGACACCGAACGGCTGGAAAAACTGTTCGAGATGTACACGAAGATGACGACGAAGGTGCCCGCATGAAGCTACAGCGCGTCGCCTATGCCGATCTCAATTCGCGGCAGAAAGAGAACTACAACTTCCAGAAGGTTGCCGGGCGGCTGGCCGATTACGGTTTCAACAGCATCCGCCTGACCGATGACTGGCAGGGCGCGGATTTCATCGCCGTGCATATCGACGGCGAAACCTTCCTGAAAATTCAGCTCAAAGGGCGCCTTGTCATCGACCGGAAATACACCGGCAAGGGCATTCACATCGCCTTTCTTCACGGCGACGATCTCTATCTCTACGATCATGATGCCCTGGTCGGCTTCATGGAAGCGAATGACAAGATCGGGGCGGACAGCGTCACCTGGCATGAGAAGGGCTTTCGCAGTTGGCCAAGCCCGCCGGCTTGGGCCATCAGCTATTTGAACGAGTACAGGATTTCGCAATGACCAAAGGTGTTCCCTCCGTCTCCGTCAAATACGCCGCCAATGGCAGCTCGACCAAGTCGAACGAGCTGGGCATGCGCGCGATGCAGGAACGCGCCTACGAAAAACGCGGTGAGCAATACCTGCTGATCAAGTCGCCCCCGGCCTCGGGCAAATCTCGCGCGCTGATGTTCATTGCGCTCGACAAGCTGCACAATCAGGGCTTGCGTCAGGCCATCGTCGTGGTGCCGGAAAAATCCATCGGGTCCAGCTTCAACGACGAGCCGCTCAGCAAGTATGGCTTCTGGGCCGACTGGATCGTCCAACCGCAATGGAACCTGTGCAACGCCCCCGGCGGGGATGACGGCAAAGTCGGGGCCGTTGGCAAGTTTCTGGCGAGCGCCGACAAGGTGCTGGTCTGCACCCATGCCACGTTCCGTTTCGCCGTGGACAAGTTCGGAATCGAGGCCTTCGATGATCGCCTGATCGCGGTGGACGAGTTCCACCATGTCTCGGCCAACCCGGACAACAAGCTGGGCACGCACCTTGGCGCGCTGGTTGCCCGCGACAAGGTGCATCTGGTGGCGATGACCGGATCGTACTTCCGCGGTGATGCCGAGGCCGTCTTGTCGCCCGAGGACGAGGCGCGGTTCGACACGGTCACTTACACCTACTACGAGCAGCTGAACGGCTACAAATACCTCAAGTCGCTCGACATCGGGTATTTCTTCTACTCCGGGTCCTATGCGGATGACATCCTCAAGGTGCTGGACCCGACCGAGAAGACGATCCTGCACATTCCGAACGTGAACTCACGCGAAAGCACCAAGGACAAGCACCGCGAGGTCGAGCACATCATCGACGCCCTGGGCGACTGGCAGGGCACCGACCCCGCCACGGGGTTTCAGTTGGTCAAGACGCCGGAAGGGCGTGTGCTGCGCATCGCCGATCTGGTGGATGATGAACCCGCCAAGCGGGACAAGGTTTCAGCCGCGCTGAAGGACGCGGCGCAGAAGAACAACCGCGACCATGTCGACATCATCATCGCCCTGGGGATGGCGAAGGAAGGGTTCGACTGGATCTGGTGCGAACACGCCCTGACGGTTGGTTATCGCGCCAGCCTGACCGAGATCGTGCAGATCATCGGCCGCGCCACCCGCGATGCCGAGGGCAAGACGCGTGCGCGCTTCACCAACCTGATCGCCGAGCCCGACGCCGCGGCCGAGGCCGTGACCGAGGCGGTTAACGACACGCTGAAAGCGATCGCCGCGAGCCTGCTCATGGAGCAGGTGCTGGCCCCGCGTTTCAACTTCACGCCCAAAACCGTGAAAAGCGGCCCTGTCGAAGGGTTCGATTACGGCGAGGGCGGCTATGATCCCAACAAGGAAAATGTCGGCTTCAACGAGGCCAGCGGGCAGTTCCAGATCGAGATCAAGGGCCTGGTCGAACCCAAGAGCAAGGAAGCCAAGCGCATCTGCCAGGAAGACCTCAACGAGGTGATCACCGCTTTCGTTCAAGACAAGACCACGATCGAACGCGGGCTCTTCGATGAAGAGCTGGTGCCTGAGGAACTGACGCAGGTTCGCATGGGAAAGATCGTCGGAGCAAAGTTCCCGGAGCTGGACGCCGAGGATCAGGAAGCCGTGCGCCAGCATGCGGTGGCCGCGCTGAACCTGACCCAGAAAGCAAAGGAGATCGCTCTTTCGAGCGGCGAAGATACGCAGACTACGGGAAACACCGCTCTGATCGACGGGGTGCGCAAATTCGCCATGGATGTGCGTGAGCTCGACATCGACTTGATCGACCGGATCAACCCCTTCGGCGAAGCCTATTCGATATTGGCAAAGACGATGAGCGAGGAAAGCCTTCGGCAGGTTCAGGCCGTGATCTCGGCGAAGAAGGTGCAACTGTCACCGGACGAGGCGCGCGATCTGGCGAAGCGCGCTGTCAAGTTCAAGCAGGAGCGGGGCCGTCTGCCTTCCATCACATCCCCTGATCCGTGGGAGAAGAAAATGGCCGAAGGCGTGGCCTATCTCGCGCGTATGAAGCAGGAGGCTGCCAATGGCTAAGGGTTTCACCGACGAAGATGATGCTCTCCTTGCGGAGCTTGGCGTCGAGGTCGAGGTCAAGAAGCAGCTCAGCCGCACACCACGCGAAGAACGCATCATCGCAGGCTTTGAAGAGATCCTTCGGTTCGCCGATGAATTCGGTCGTCCGCCACAGCACGGTGAAGACCGAGATATCTTCGAACGTCTCTATGCAGTGCGTCTCGATCGGATCCGCGACTTACAGGAATGCCGCGATCTCGTCGCGCCCTTTGACAAATACGAACTTCTGTCAGAGGGCCTGACGCTCGTAGCGACGGACACGGATGAGCTCGATGATGACGCGCTTCTGGCGGAACTGGGTGTGGCGGTTGATGCATCCCCACTTACCGAATTGAAGCATGTCCGCTCGACCGCTGAGAAAAAGGCCGCCGATGAGGTGGCAAACCGCGAGAAATGTGAGGATTTTGCGACGTTCAAGCCGTTGTTTGAGCAGGTCCAGAAAGAGCTGGATAGCGGCTTGCGCGAGACCCGCCCATTCGAGATGAAGGCCGAGATCGAGAAAGGACGCTTTTTCATCGTCAGTGGTCAGAAAGCCTATGTCGCGGACAAGGGCGAGACTATCACCAATGAGCAAGGTCGCACGGATGCGCGTCTGCGGGTGATTTTTGACAACGGCACTGAGAGCAACATGCTGATGCGCTCGCTGCAGAGGGCGTTAAACAAGGACGACGCTGGACGCCGGATCACTGACCCATCGGCAGGTCCGCTTTTTTCGGACCAGACAATCGATGGGGATGAAGCGAGCGGGATCATCTATGTGCTTCGCAGCAAATCCGATCATCCACTCGTCACAGAAAACCGGGAACTGGTGCACAAGATCGGTGTCACCAATATGAGCGTCGAAAAGCGGATCGCTGGCGCGCATCTGCAGCCGACGTTTCTGATGTCGAATGTCGAGGTGGTTGCGACATATGAACTCTACAACATCAACCGGTCCAAGCTGGAAAACCTGATCCACCGGATTTTCGAACCCGCACGGCTCGAAATCGAGATCATGGATCGTTTTGGACGGCCTGTGGTCCCGCGAGAATGGTTCCTCGTACCTCTCTTTGTCATAAACGACGCTGTGGAAAAGATCAGGGACGGCACAATAACCAGCTATCGCTATGATCCTCACGCTGCCGAACTCAAACAGATTTCGGGGTAGGTTGGGCGATGGATCGGGACAGTCACACTCGTCGAGGGAAATGGTCAGAGGCAGGCGTCCCGAAAAAAGGCTGGACCTGTGTCGGCGTCGAAGACTTGGAAGAGCCCAGCCAACTCTGCGAGATGTGTGACAGCGCCGAAATCCGGTATGCCCATATTATGGAGCATCCAGACTATCCCGGTTCGCTTCAGGTCGGCTGTGTTTGTGCTGAGCACATGGAAGAGGACTACAAGCGGCCCCGGGAGCGGGAGAAGCGTCTCAGAAATTCCGCACGCCGCCGCGCTGCTTGGCCTTCTCGAAAATGGCGCACGTCCAGACAAGGCAACCTCTACATCAACACGGACGGGTTCAATCTCACAGTTTATCGGGCCGGAGCCGGATGGTCGGTGCGTGTCCTGAGACGGGCATCGGGAGCTGTGCAGGCAGGTAGCAAGGTCTATTCAGCCGAAACCGATGCAAAGCTTGCCGCGTTCAATGCGCTTCTTTGGGCGAAGGATCACCTATAGCCATGCCCTTCCCGCTATCGCCCCAGAGCATCGACGCCATCGCCGACATTATCAGCGGCGGCGGGGGCCATGACACGACGCCTCCCATCGGCATCTATCGCAGCGGGCCGAAGATCGAGAAGTTCATGCGCGCCTGCAATGTGGCCTTCACGGTGAATGGCTCCCGCGTACCGTCGCTGGTGCAGTGCCTTATCAATCTCAACAACGGCTTCGATGCTGAGCAAGTGCTGTCGAAGATTATCGAGGGAGCCGCTGACCCCCGCGATTTCATCCATGAGCCCGAGCGTCATGTCGCCGTGCTCGACCATCTCAACCGCGCGCTGCGCTTCGACGGCTTCGAGGTTCAGCAGCAGGGCGGGCGGATGCGGCTTGTCGAGGCGGGCAAGAATGTCCCTGTCCTGGCTGAGCTGGCGGGGCTGTCCGAGGTGATCGACTTCGACACGGTGAGCCGCGATCTCGACCGCGCTCTCGCCAGCAGCCAGACCGACCCCGAAGATGCCGTCACCGCCGCGTGCAGCACGGTCGAGAGCGTGTGCCGGTCTATCCTCATCGAGCTGGGGCAGCCGCTCCCTGCCAAGAAGGACGTACAGGGGCTCTACAATGCCGTGAAGCAGCCGCTTGGTCTGTCCTCTGACCGCTCAGACATCGACCCCTTGATAGCGAATGACGTGCGGCAAATCCTTTCCGGCCTGGCCACGGTCATCGGAGGGGTAGGGGCTCTGCGCACTCACGGCGGCGACGCCCACGGCCGCGAGAAGGGCTTTGCCCGTGTTGACGCGCGGATTGCCCGTTTGTCGATCCATGCCGCGAGCACGGCAGCGCTGTTTCTCATCGAGACATGGCAACGGAAATTTCCTGCCCGCCCGCTTCCCAAAGCAGACGATCCGGCAGGGTAACGGCTAGTTTCATCCTGTCAGTAGCGCCGGTCTTGGCCGGTCATCTCTCCTTCGTCGTTGAAGGGGGCTGAAACTCCCCGCGCCCATGCCCAACCTTGAGCCCCAAGCGATAGCGGCCGAATAGGCCGCCCCTTTACCCCACCCCCGGCCCGAGGGAGGGGGTTTTTGCCTCGATCACAGCGAGCACCGCGAGGACGCGTGAGGACCGTGATGACGCCGAGCACCGCCAGAACCGCCTATCACGTTGGTTTTCCGGCGATTTCTTGATAGGCTTGCGCCAACTCAAATATCGAGCTTGCGCAAAGTCTTCCATCCGCGCCTTCCAGATTGGCTGGAGGAGCGGCTTCAGATGCCGAGGCACGCGAACTAAGTACTTGAAAAACAACAAGTTTCTAGGCATATTAGCCCTGTTGCCGATGAGAGGATGAACATCGGAGCGAGCGTCCAAACCTCGCGCCGCCGCACTCACCGCCGACAGGGCTGAAGGTCCACACTTCAGCCCGTCCCCTTTAGCACATGAGGCTCCTATGGTCAGGACACCCAAGAAGAAAATCGCCAAGAAAATTACAGACCTTCGCGCGAAGCTCTGGCCTGATCTGTCTCCGGACGATCTTTGGCACCGCAGCGTCTATGACGGCTTCACGTCCGTGCCGCGCACGATGCCGCTGATCATGAACATCATCGACGACCTGGCTCCGGGCAGCAAACGCACCTCGATGACCTATCTTGCCCTCTGGGGGCAGGCGTTCGACGAGATGTATGTCAGTTTGCAGAACGCTGATGAGCTGGCTTTCTACTCGGGCTACACTGGCCAGCGAGCAGTACGCTCCTGGAAGGAGCGGATGAGGGAGCTTGCCAATCTCGGCTTCATCCGCATCGCATCGGGCACGGCAGGGGAATTTTCTCATGCCGTCATCCTCAACCCGCATTTTGCCATTCGCCGCCTTCATGCGGCCAAGACGCCGGGGCTGACCGTCCCCGCATATAACGCACTTGTCGAGCGTGCCATCGCCATCGGTGCCGAGGACTTGAATGTACCTCTGCCCGAGGAGAAGCACGAAGAGGCGGCGGAATAGGCCTACGCGGCACGTCCAGAGAGACGTGCACCCGGCGGCGCTCGATCAGGCTCGAGATGAGGCGCAGATTGGCGCGCGCGATGCCGCGCTCCCAGCAGCCGCAGGGCAGCTCTTCGAGCAGGGCTTGGGTTTCATCGAACAGCGCCCAGAGGGCTTCGTCGGATAGGTTGTGCAGGTTGTCGAGGGTTATGGCGTGGGTCATGGCAGGTCTCCTTCTCCCGTGGGATTCAATTCACGGGAAGAAGGGCAGGCCAGACTTCATGCGGCACTTAAGGCACCGCGCGCCACAGGCTTCGCCTGAGCAAGGCCGCAATCAGCATGGCAGGAGGCGCACCGCAAGCGCTTTACCTTCAGCGTCCGGTGATCTGGCAGACGGTAGGAGCAGGAATTGAACACCAGGGGCAAGGGAAGAGCCCCGTCCAATGGAAGACTCCGAATTGCCCTGCAATCATGCTATATATGGGGCTTAAGCGAACGGTACGCTACAAGATGTTCTGAGGTTGCGAGATGTTTGAAGAGACACAACGATTTTTGCGGAGCCTCGAAGGCGGCGGCGAAGTCTCGATCCTCATTGAGGACGACGAGGAAGGCTACTTCGACCGTGAATGCCCATCGGATGAATGCCTTTTCCAGTTCAAGATGCTCAGCGAAGATTGGCATAAGGCCAAGGAAGCAGAGCGGCTTCACTGTCCCGCCTGCGGCCATACCGATCACAGCGACCGTTGGTGGACACAGCAACAGGTCGAGCACATGCACGCGGCTGCCGTGGCGCAGCTTCAAGGCGGCCTCAATCAAGCACTGAAAACCGATGCTGCCCGGTTCAACCGGAGCAGGCCGCGCGGCGGCTTCATTTCGATGACGATGAAGGTGGATTCCCGGCCGCAGCATGTCATGCTGCCCCCGGCCGCCACCGACCCGATGGCGCTGAAGATCACCTGCCCGTCCTGCGCCTGCCGCTATGCCGTGATCGGGGCCGCCTATTTCTGTCCCGCTTGCGGCCACAGTGCCGCCGAACAGGTCTTCGAGCAGACCATCGCAGGAATCAAGGCTACCCTCCGTGCGCTCGACCAGGTGCGCGCCGCGATGCCGGATCGCGACACCGCCGAAACCACCGTGCGCGTCGTGATCGAGAACGGCTTGCAGAACGCTGTCACCGCCTTTCAGCGTGTGGTCGAAGCTCTGTTTGTGGAGCTTCCCGCGCCGCCGAAGGCAAGGCGGAACGCTTTCCAGAGCCTTGCAGAGGGTAGTACCCTTTGGCAGCAGGCGACGGGGCAGGGCTATGGCGCCCATCTCGACGCCCCCTCCCTCGACCAACTCGTGCGGGCGTTCCAGCAGCGCCATCTGCTTGCCCACCGGCAGGGGCTTGTCGATGAGGAGTATATCGCCAAGAGCGGCGACACCCGCTATCGGCCCGGCCAGCGGCTTGTACTTCGCGCCGAAGGCGTCACCGAGGCCGTCGAGCTTGTCGAGAAGCTCGTTGCGGGGCTTAGGGATGATGCAGGCAGTGCCCGTTCAGGGCAGAGTTCTTCACTATAAAGATCGGCAAGGGCGCAGCCACCATCTGTGAAGGCCACCGGCTTCCAGTCCGCCCGTGCGCTTGCACTCGTGGGGTTTGGCCGTTTCATGAACGGGGCTTCGTCTCCTGCTACCGCATCTGTCTTCTAGTCTAGTCCGCTGTTCTGACAGGGCGCGCCCTTGTCGCAAGGGGTGCCCGCACCACTCGGGGCTTGCCCCGACCGTGTTACCCCTGTGCGCCTTCTGGCTCTTACGCCCTGTCTGCCTCTTTCGTGTCCGAGAGGACGAGAACTCGAAACGAAAGAGGAGACGATCCCTATGAAACTGTTCCCACAACCCATCATCGAGAAGCTTGCCGAATAGCTACGCCTTCAAAGGAGTCGCAGGTACCGCAGCTCGGTAGGTCGGACAGGGGCGATGAAAGAAAATAAATTGGGCCTGTCGGATCGGGTTCGGTGCCGACGTATGAGGTATAGAATTCAATTCTATACCTCATGATGCGCAGAATTCGGCGCGGCCTGCTGTGGGCCCGCACTCCGCACCGCCCTTGATCGCCTCGCCCGCAATCAGATCACGTGTGTCAGGCGGCGTCGCTAATTGGTTCGTAGCGAACCTCGGCCAAAGCATCGTCCAGCCACGCGGGCTGCAGATCGCCATTGTTCCATTGGTAGAGGAAACCCACCAGATTGTCGGTCTTCTTGCAGAGGATGCGCATGATCGGTTCGCCGGTGAGGCGGGGTTTTGGGGTCATGACGCGCTCCTGCTATCTGGACCTCATAACTGGTTAAAGGGAGGTCAAAAATTTCTTGTCAGCGGTGTTAACGACAGGTTTCTGCAACTGCAAGGTGTGGGCGGTAGCTTCGGCAAAAACCCACCGACAAAAGGACAAGTTGTCTTTATAATCAGGTTGTTGACGCATCATTTTCTGTATTCTGCGCTGCGGCGCGAACGGCAATCTCGTCCAGAAGTATGTCGATCTCCGCCCAGACGCGCGGCTCGATCTGGCCGCGGATCAAGGCCCACTTGCTGAGCACATCGAGGGGGTCATGGGCGTGCAGGATGGAAGTCAGCGCATTGGCATCGACAGCCAGTGAAGTGCGCGCGCGCCATTCGGTGATCCGCGTTCTCTGCTCTTCGGAAGGTGGGACGAACTCTGGCCCCAGCTGCCAGGTCTTCACGGCACGGCGCAGAGCGGCCCGGATGACATGGGCGGGGTCGACGCCGCAGTCGATCAGGGCTTCTTCCTGCCGTTCCAGCGCGTTAACCCGGATATCGATCTTGCGGGTGGCCGGAATGCGTCGGACCCTAGGCTGCGACGCCGTGGGCGCTGTTATGATCTCGGCCGCTGTCTCCTGGCTTGCTTGCGGCGAAGGCACGGAAGGCCTGCTTGGCACCGGCGCTTGATCTTCATCCGCCACGTCTGCCGTCACGCTCATCGGCATCAGGACGGTCTCTTCCCGATCCGTCTCTTCCCTTCCCGGGTCTTTCTCCCCTTCGGGCCGAAGGGACGCGGCATAGGCTGGGTCGGGCCGGGTGATGGTTGGAATCTTCTTTCTCAACGCCCTGTCCTCACGCGGCCAAGATGTTGTTGAGGATGTCGGTGGCCTCCTCAAGGGCCTCGACGACATGACGGACATGCGGGCGCATGAGTGGGTTTGGGTCGGCCTGCTTTTGCAGTGCGATGGCGTGGAGCAGGCCTTTCTCGTCCATCTCCTTGTAGACGTTGCGGCGCATCATCACCGTCTCAACCACGGGAAACCGGGCGATCGCTGCTTCGATCAAGGCGGCATCCGCGCGCGTGGCTTTCGGGTCAACCATGTTCAGAACGACATGGTGGCGCGGCAAGCTCGCCGGGTCATCGACGCGCGCGCGCAACCGCTCGAACCAGTCGGCGGTCTGCGCACCCACATCAAGATCCGAGGTCGAGAGCATGACCGGTGTTACGATGTGATCGGCGAGAACCGCGATTCCGTCCGACCATTCCGCGCCGACGCCTGCCGTGTCGATGAAGACGAAATCCGCCGAGTCGGCATCATAGACCTGCTCGATCTTGCGATCGACGGCTCCTACACTCTCGACCGAGATTGACCGCAGCAGAGGCGACCCCAGACCCGCCGCTTCGGCTCGTTCGTGCCAGGCGCCAAGCACTCCGGTGCTATCAGTGTCGATCAGCAAAACCCGACGCCCGGCAGCCACGGCGGCGCTGATCAGGGCGCGCGAGAGCGTGGTTTTGCCACTCCCCCCTTTCCGGGCCATCGCGGTGATGACCACGAGATTGTCGTTCGGCATGGGGCGTAGCCTCCTACAAGAATAGTGTAATGCAACAAAGATGCAATAATGTCGCTAACCTCTTGGTGCATCGGCGTCAAGCGGAAGGCGGGATGCATGATGCGGTGGGCAGGATGCATTCGCCGTTGTGCGTTTTGCAGCGACCAGACAGCGGGGCGCAGGGGACAGACGCCGCGATCCCGGTTGCGCGATGCTTTTCCCAAAAGACGTGCTGCATTCGGCATCCACCAAAGCACGTGAAGCGCGGAACGCGACGCGGGGTGCACGCAACGCCGTGCATGAAGCGCGATGCGCGATGCGTGCTGCAATCGACACGGCCCACTTGCCCGAAGACGCGCTGCAGAGCGCAAAAGGCACCGTGCATAGGACGTGATGCACGGTGCAGGGAACGCGGGACGCGTTGCATTGAGCGCGTTGCGCGCTGCATTTGACAAAGGACGTCAAATCGGCCCCTGGGGCCGATTTTCTACATTGAGTACAAGCCCTTAATGCCTTCTCCGCTTGTGCTGGGAGAAGGCGGGCTTGTACGAAGGTGGCAAGAAATAGGAACGTATACTTCACATGGGCAGCAGTCGCAGACTGACCGATCAGGAGCGCCGTCAGATCGTCCGGGAACGGGCGAAAGGCGTCTCGGTCAGTGCGATCAGTGCTGCGCTGAAGGTCTCGCCCAAGACCGTCTACAACGTCCTCGGCCGGGGCCGTTCCGCCGTCTCCGCCAACGACAGCCGCACCCGCGTGCTGACCATGCGCGTCACCGACCGCGACCTTCGCGGCTTCGATGCGGCTCTCGCGCGGCGCGGGATCGCGCATCGCTCGGATGCCATGCGCTCCCTGATGCTGGCCGCAGACGATCTCCTGCGCCCGGATGAGCGTATGACGGATGAGCTGAGAGGGATGAGCGCGGCGCTGAACCGGGTCGGCAACAACGTGAACCAGGTCGCGCGCCGCCTGAACGAGGCGAAGCTCAAGGGCGAGCGGCTGCCCTATACGCCCGCCAGCCATGCCGAGATCCGCGATCTCGCGGTGCTCGTCTTCGACATGGCCGACCAGATCCAGGAGATGTTCCGTGCGCGCCGCCGCGAACTGGACCTCGACGTGACCAAGGCCCTCGCTGGTCTGGCGCAGCAGGAAGCGGAGCAGGTGGCCGAGCATGGCGCGGGGTGAGGCGCGCGGCGTCGGGCCCGCCCTCTTTGATCGCGACTGGAGCCGGGTCTCGGGCAGCTGGCAGGGACTGGCCAGGAACGCGCAGATGGTGCGCGCGGCGCGGGGCTATTCGCCGGCCATCTTCAAGCCGATTTCCAAAGGTGGGTGCCACACCGGGGCGCAGTTGAAGGCTCAGCTCACCTACCTTACCACCAAGTCGAGCCACATCCTCGACAGTCGTGGCACACATGATGGCAAGAAGGCCCTGTCCGAGGCGGAGATCGACCGGGTCGTGCGCCGCTTTGAAAACCAGTGGGGCGAGCGGCACAGCCCGAAGCTCGGCCATACCTCGCATCTTCTGATGGCCTTTCCCGTCGGCACCAGCGGCGAAGAGGTGCGCGCGATCACAGAATCCATCTGCGAGAAGTTCTTTCAAGGCGAGGGGTCGCAATTCGACTATATTGCTGCAATACACCAAGATCGCGCGCATCCACATGCGCATATCGTTCTGAACCGCCGCAGCAAGGATGGCGAAATGTTCTTTCTCGGGAAGGATCACCACTTCAACTACGACGCCTTTCGGGCGGCGATGGTCGAGGCGGCACAGGTCCACGGGATCCGGCTTGAGGCGACACGGCGTCTTGACCGGGGGGTCACGACCTACCGCGCCGAGATTGATGAGGTCTACAAGGCCCGTGACGAAGGCCGGCCGCCGGTCGAGCGTCAGCGCACCGGGGCCGACCTGGCCGCCGCCCTGGAGACGGTGGCGCGCAACGCGCTGACCTATCGGGGTCTGGCTGCCGAGGCGTCCCGGTCGAACTTCGATGACGTGGCCGAGGCACTCGAGCGGGCCAGCACCATCCTTGCCAGTGGCGGTCAGGTCCAATCTGACGGAGCCATCTACATGTCCCAAGACGAAACTGCGTTCGACACGCTGATCACTGAGTTTTCCCAGAACATCCGCCAGATCGAGGCTGCGATCGACCGTGCGCCTGCGTCCGAGCGGCCAGAAATCGAGCGCAAGCTTACCGATGTGCTGGCCTCCGTTGCGCATCTCAATCCGCTTGGGGACCGCTCGGCCGCGCTGCTCGACGCACCATCGCGGGACGGCGTCTACGCGCGGGCGAACATGCGCGAAGACCAATTGGCGCGTCTCGACGACGGGGATGTGAAGGCACGGCTTACGGAGGCGCTGCAGGGCACGGGCATCGATCCTGAGGCCGTCGCCGCCCGCATGCGCGAGGGTGCCGCCAATGCAGCCCTCGAACGGCAATGGCTTGCGCAGGATCTGCGCGCCATCGCCAGGGCAGGCGACCTCGATCTGGAGAAGGGCGAGGATCGCGAGGAAGCGCTGGACCGGCTGGAAGCCGTTCACGTCCGCCTGGGCGATACTCTGACCGATGCGCGCATCTTGCGGGCGGTCGACGATGTCGATGAGGCGGAGGATGCCGAGGTCTCGCTCGCTGAACGTCTGACGCCACTGAGCCGCGATCTCGACGACGCGGGACCGGACGCCTTCGCCCCGTCCGAGCGGCAGGACTTCCAGCAGCTGGTCGCCCAGTTCCGACGGACAGATTTCACCTACCCGTTCTCAGACGACCCTTCCGTGCGCAGGGCCGGTGCTGTCGAAGTGGAAGAAGCCCGCACTGCCTTCAACGCCTATGCACAGCGTTCGCCCGATCATGCCGAATTGGCCTCGATGGCATGGGACAAAATCACCGACAGCCGCAAGCCACAGGAGTTCGCCGTCGAGGAGAAGGATCGCAGGCTCCACGCGGGCGATATGGACTTGGCTCTGCGCGATCCGACGCAACATCTCGGTCCGATCACCGAAGATGACCGCACCCTCGCGCGCTACCGCGCGGAAATGCCCGATGAAGAATTCGGGACGGCGGTGCAGGAGGAAATCAACCGCCTCCGCGCCATGGGTGCATCGCGCGCCTATATCAGCGAACGGAGTTTCGACATCGAGGATCAAGCGCGGCAAGACTATGCCGAGCGGCGCTTCATGGCTGAGACCGCCCCTGATGTGATGACGTTCCTCCAGCGGGGCGAGGCCGAGGATGGCACAGCTCTCTCCGAAACAGCTGGGCAGCGCCTGATCGAGCAAGTCGACAGAAACCTCACGCCAAACGCGGTCACCGCCCTGCGCGCCGGCCATGCAGATGTGCTGGACAAGTTCACCGAACATCCGCTGCGGCAGCTGGAGCTTGCGAAGGCCTATCTGGAAAGCAGCGAGGTGACTGCCCACGGCCCCGCCATGGAGCGGGTGCTGGATGCCTTGGCCGAAGAACAGATCGAGGCGCAGCGCGCGCGTCACGCGGCGACCCATGGCGAGAAGGGGATCACCCATGGATAAGGGCAAGATCGCGGGCGGGATCCTCAGCCTGACGCTGGTCGGCCTCGCCATCGGCTACGTCGTGGCCACAGGCTATCTGATCCTGCGTTTTGGGCTGTCGACCGAGCGCATTGATTTCACATTGCTCGCGCGGGAATACCGCGGGCTTGGGACCACCGCCACGAAGGACTTCCTTTGGGTGAACCTGATCCTGGGCGGCTTTGGCATAGCCGCGCTCATGCTGAGCGTCACGCTTCTCGGCGACGCACTGACCCGGTTCGGCACGACACATTGGCAGACCAAGGCCGAGATGAAGCGCAACGGCTTTTTTGCCAAGCCGGGCGGTGGGTTCCTGTTGGGCAAGCTTGGTCGCCCGAAATCGAAGCGTCCCTTCCTCGTGTCAAAAACTTTCCCGCATGCGCTGATCGTGGCGCCGACGGGCCGAGGCAAGGGCGTGGGCTTCGTCATTCCGAACCTGCTGACCTACAAAGGCTCGGCCGTGGTGCTCGACGTAAAGGGCGAGAACTTCCGCGAGACCTCGCGCTTCCGCGCCAGCATGGGCGACAAGGTGTTCCGGTTCGCGCCGACCGACTGGGATCGGCCGACCCACCGCTACAATCCGCTGGCGCGTATCGCGGCTATGACCAACCGTGACCGGCAGCAGATGGAGTTGAAGCTGACCGCCAAGCTCTTCCTGCAGACCGACAACGAAAAGCTGAGCGGGCTACTGGCAGGCGGCATTGATCTGTTTGTGGCGGCGGGCCTTCTGGCCTTCGAGCGCGGCGTGCCGACCATCGGCGAGATCTACCGCATCACCGCCTCGGGTGGCGACAAGCAGAAGGAATACCTCAAGCGCGCGCAAGAGGTTAAGAACACCTCGGCCAAGCTGATCTTCGAGCGCATGGCCTCGACCAACAACGACACCCTGACCTCCTATCTCTCGCTCCTGATGACTTCGGGTCTCGATACCTGGGACAACCGTGCGATCGACGCGGCCACCGCGACCTCGGATTTCTCCTTCCGGGACATTCGGCGGCGGCCGCATGCGATCTATCTCGTGGTCGAATCCGAAATGATCCGCCCTTTGGCCCCGCTGATCCGATTGTTCTTCTCGGACCTGATCGCCTCCTTGCAGGCGCAGGAGCCGGGGGATGACGAGCCTTGGCCCGTGATGATCATGCTCGACGAGTTCGACCGCCTCGGGAAAATGCCGATCGTCGCCGAGAGCATCAAGACGCTGCGCTCCTTCGGCGGCAACCTCGCCATCGTGACCCAGACGATTCCCGCGCTGGACGAGATCTACGGTGAGAACACCCGCAGGTCGCTGCAGGGTGGCGCGGGCGTGAAGCTCTACCTGACCCCGTCCGAGCAGAAGACCATTGAGGAGCTGAGCCAGGCTGTCGGGAAAACCACCAAGCGCGTGGTCACCCGGTCCCGCGCGGTCGGGCGCAACCCGTTCGAGGGGCGCAGCGTCTCCGAGCGGACCGAGGACACCCCACTCCTGACCGAAGACCAGGCCCGGCGTATGGACCTCGATGAGGTGATCCTCGTGATCGATGCGCAGATGCCGATCCGGGCGCGGCGGATCAAGTATTTCGAGGACCCGATACTCAAGGTGCTGCATGCGGGTCAGGCGGGGAGTTTCCCGTACCCAGATGAGGACGGGCTGAGGCGCGATCGGCAGATGACTGAGACCCGCGAGACCGTGGAGAAGCTGAAGCTGGAACTGCAGGAGGTGCGGGCGGCTGCAGGGGCGCAGGGGTCTGGGTCTGGGACTGCGTCCTCGTCGCTGACGGTTGAGGCACCTGCAACGGAGACGAAAGATCCGCAGCCAGCGCTATCCGATCGGGCGCGCGGCCGAGCAGCACGCGCTGCGGCGGGTGGCGGTGGGTCAGGTCAACTGTCGCTCGATCTGGGGGGGCTGGGGCTTAATGGGGTAGACAGGACCGAGCTGGCTGCAGCGGTTCAGACGACGCGGGCGATCATCGCGGAGTATGCGTGATCGGATCCATGAAGGCCTTCCTACAAGGATCACCATTTACTCCAAAGAATGAGTCTGATACCCAAACTTGTGTCACAATTCGGGATTGAGGCTCGAAAAATCGGAGGAATGATGCAGCTTATTCCCACTCGCCAGGCGCTAAAACTGACGGGCCTTTCGGCTCCGACGCTGCGCGAGTGGACAAGCCGACGTGCCTTGATCCCAGCCGACATTCCGCCGAAGAAGCAGGGCTCGCCTGCCCAGTATAGCTGGCAGACGATCCTTGTGCTGCGCCTCGCGGTTACGCTCCGCGACAGGTTCCACCTTGAACTTCAGGCGCATAGCTCGCTCTTCGTCGATCTACGACGAGGCTTCGGCGGCAGATCTTTCATTGCTTTGTGGGATAAAGCAGTCGCGCTTCACGGTGACGACGAGTGGACTTTTGTCGAAGCTGGTGTTGAGCAGCTCAGACAAGATGCCATCGTCATTCGGCTCAATCCCCACCTTCTTGTCCTTTCGGAAGGCTTCGCACTGCCGAAACCGGTTGGTATGGTCGGCCAGCTCGACCTCTTCCCGGTCTCTACTGTCGGGCACGAGGTCTGTGAGCCTGCGCACCATTCGAGAGGCGTTGGTGCAGAACGACGGCGGAGGTCAGCTTGAGAAGCGCGGCCTTTGAGAAGGTTCTTCAAGCTACCGGCTATCTAGGGCCCAATGGCCAGCCAGCTCCCGGCCTAACCCTCGCGGGTGAGTCCGTTGCTGCAAACTTGCGGACGGTTCTTAAAGACGACCGTGTTGGGCTGAATGCGGACGCCGTCTTTTCAGCGCATAGCGCCGCGACAAGCATATTTAAGGATGCGGGCAACGAGCACCCTGACGAAACTGATATCCGCGCTTGGCACGAGGCGGCCTGGAACATCGGCGTAGCCCCGCTTCTATGGATTGTCACACCCACAGATGTGCGGCTTTACGATTGCTATTCGTCACCGCCGAGTGGCGACGGGACAGCTAATACGCCTCTAGTGCTCGACCGGTTTGTCATCGACGCGGCTGACCGCCTACGCGCCCTCGACGCCACCTGTGGGCGATTAGCTACCGAAACAGGTGCTTTCTGGTCGAGCCCGATCGGCTCAAAGATTAACCGAAGGCACCGCGTTGATCGCGAACTCTTGTCCGAAATCAGCGCCTTGGAGCAGCGTTTAGTCGAACTAACGCCGGACGACGGCGAGCCACGCACCCGTGCGCTCGCGCGCGATCTGGCGCAGCGATTCATTGGACGCTGCATCTTCACTTGGTATCTTCTCGACAGGGGCTTGGCTCAGCCCTTCTTGCCGCCGAACCTGCGTCCCGATCTCAGCATTATGTTTGTCAATCCGGAGAGCGCGTTCCAGCTCTTTGACTGGCTGAGGTCGACGTTTAACGGCGACCTTTTCCCGATGGACGACCCCGGCGCTGAACGCGAACACCTCACGCCCGCGCATTTGTCGTACCTGCGCGACTTTATTGAAGGCCGAAGCCTCATCCCGGAAAGACATGGCCAAGGACGGCTCTTCAGGTTCCGCTTCAATGCGATTCCGGTCGATCTCGTTAGCTCGATCTATCAGCAGTTTGCGCGGTCGAGCGCAGCTGAGGAGGCAGCCTCGCAAGGCCTTCATTACACGCCTGTCGAGCTCGTCCACCTGACGCTAGATCCTGTTTTCGAAGCATTGCCCGAAAAGGCTCGCATAATTGACCCTGCGTGCGGTTCCGGCGCTTTCCTCGTCGAAGCGTTCCGGAGGCTCGTCTGGCGAGCTAGCGGAGGAAAGCCAGCTTCTCGCAAGCTCGTCCGTGAGATCCTGTACAACCAGCTTTTCGGGATAGACATCAACCGGTCAGCCCTCGGAATTACTGCGTTCAGCCTATACCTCGCAGCACTTGAGCTAGATGAGGAGCCAGTGTGCGATGTCAAGGATCTTAAGTTCGACCATCTGATCGGCGAGACCCTCTTTGAAGCCGATTCCTTGGCCGAGCCCCTTCCCGACGCGCTCCTTACCCAGCCTTTCGAGGCAGTCGTGGGCAACCCGCCTTGGACCTTTGTCGGGCAGCGGGGCGCGTCACCTAAACGTGCCAAAGGCGACCTGGGGACGGCCCGGCCCCGTCGCAGCCCGGACCAAGCATTCCTTTCCTTGGCTGCAAAGCTCGCCGGGGAAGCGGGGCGGATCGGGATGATCATGAAGGCGACACCATTCTTCTCAAAGGACGTCCACGCCGTCGAATCCAAAAAGGCGCTGTTAAAGCGCTTGGCACCTACTGCTCTGATTAACCTGTCCTATCTCCGGCGAGAGGAACTGTTCCCTGATGCTCTCGGGCCAGCGCTGCTGTTCTTCTCCAGATGCGCGCTTGCGCCAGACCCAACTCGCGTTCTGGTCGGCTCAATTCCTTGGACTCCGGACTTTCGGCGCACGGGCGTGTTTCACGTCGGACCTGGAGAAATCCGCTCAGTTCCACTTGACCGGGTCTTGGCCATTCCGACTTTCCTGAAAGCGGCAACGTTCGGCACCGTTCGAGATGGTTGGTTGATCGAGAAACTTGAACGGGGTTTCCCGACGCTCGGTTCCGTGCTCGAAGCGCTTGGCCGCAGCGAAACGGATCACCGCGGTCAAGGCTTTCAAGTTCAGGGAGACTCAAATGAGCCTCCTGAGCATTATTTCCGTTTAAGAGTAGTCACGCCTGACGCTTTCACTGCCTTTCGTGTCAATGAAAACGCGCTTCCCCACTTCAACCACAAGACTTTGCATCGCCCCCGTCGGGAGGGAATCTTTCTTGGTCCGTTGCTGCTCTGCTCGAAAGTAGGGAACAGCTCAGGGGCTGAGCGCGGCCGTTACAGCGCGGCGGTGTACGAAGGTGATGTTCTCTACACACAGAACTTCTACGGTGTGTCCTTTCGAAACGTTGATCCCGCCTACGCGCACGCGCTTTCGGGAATCCTGAACTCGAGCATCACGGCCTTCCAATTCGCTTTTGGCGGGCCCACCTGGGGCCTCGAACGCCCGACGGTGGAACCGCACGATTTGCTCTCATTGCGAGTGCCGTCCCTGCGCACGGTCAGCCGCTCGCAACTTGACGCCCTTGTCCGCGCGGAACGCGCAGCGGCCGCGGCGCCTGAGGACGCCGATCGGCTAGCTCAGCTCGATCAGGCTGTGTTTGAACTCTACGATCTAGAGAACGAAGAACGTGTGGTCGCTACGGACAGCGTGGATCGCGCACGCTATCTGATCTTCGAGAATCGCAAAGAGCGTATCGGATTGGTGCAGCCGCCGGCCCCCGAAGACCTGCGGGCTTACGCGCGTCAAGTAACGCACACCGTGAATGCCTATCTCAGGGCGCGAGGCGAGCGGCATCTCGAAGCGATCGTGTATCAGAAGCGACTCAAGCAAGCTGACTGGTCGTCCGGTGTACCGGGGGTGACCGCGGTTCGCTTCGTCATGGAACCGGGCGGCCCAAGTGCGGAAGCAACGATCCGCGACGGTGACCCAACGGAACTTGACGCTCTCGCAGCAATGCTGCGCGGTCAGTTCGAAAGCGATGTTCCGCCCTACTTGAATGAGCGCCGACAACTGCGCCTTTACGGCGATGGCGATCTCTTCATCCTTAAGCCGACAGAGGCTCGTTATTGGACGCGTACGGCCGGTTTGAATGATGCCGACGTCATTCTCGCCGATCATTGGTTGCGGAGGCTGGATGTCGCTACTGACGCCTGACATCCCGTACGGCAGCCCAGCGTTTGCGTTGTCCGACGATCAGATCGCCACCGTGCTCGACCTAGTCTGTCGTGGCGCGGCCGATGCTCGCGCCGACATCATGCCCGGAATGCTCGAAGTGCCTACAACCATGGTTGTAAGGAAAGCCATGAGGCGGCTGAAGAAAGCGCTCGGCTTCACCAATCTGCAGATCCGGGGCGAGCACGAGCTTGAAGACATGTCCACGTCCGATCCATCCATCCTCGGCAGGATCGATATCACCCTCCAATTCCTGCACCAGTTCGGCGACGAGGACGCCTACGTTGCGGTGGAGTGCAAGCGCGTTCGCGCTGGCGACGCCACGTTGAACGGGAGCTACGTGACAAACGGCGTGCATCGCTTCGTTACCGGACAATATGCTGCGGGCCACGAGTGGGGCTTTATGCTTGGTTATGTCCTCGGCGTGCCTATCGAGGACGTGGTTTCCTTCGTTGACGCACGTTTGCGCAAGGCATATGGTGACCCAGCCGCTTTGGGTCTCGACACTCCTCACCCGGCGTCCCTAGCAGTTTTCAATAGTGCAGTGGTCCAAAGCGGACAACACACCATCCGATTGAAGCACGTGTTTGTAGACATGCTCGGCGCGGCCTGAATCGTCCCGGTTTCACCGGAGACCTTTAGCTTCATTTCACGCGACCATATCGAGCACGTCGCGCTGTGCATAGAAGTTCTCCTCGGCCTCTGCTGGCGGGATGTTTCCGATGGGGCCAAGAAGGCGTCTGTGGTTGAACCAATCGACCCAGCCGAGCGTGGCCATTTCCAGATCCTGCATGTTGCGCCACGGTCCTTGGCGATGGACCAGCTCGGTTTTGTAGAGACCGTTTATCGTCTCAGCGAGGGCGTTATCATACGAGTCCCCGACGCTGCCGACCGATGGTTCGATGCCCGCTTCGGCCAAACGCTCGGTGTAACGAATGGACAAATATTGCCCGCCGCGATCCGAATGATGAACCAATCCGCTCTTTTGGACCGGCCGTCGATCATGCAGGGCCTGTTCAAGAGCATCGAGAACAAAGTCAGTTTTGGCCGATCGTGAGACCCGCCATCCGACGATGCGATCAGCGAAGGTGTCGATGACAAAAGCAACATAGATGAAGCCCTGCCACGTGGACACATAGGTAAAATCGCTGACCCAGAGCAGGTTCGGTGCAGGCGCCCGGAACACGCGGTTTACCTTGTCACGCGGACAGGGTGCTGACGTGTCAGGGACCGTCGTCTTGACCACCTTTCCGCGCACGGCACCACGGATGCCGATCTGTTTCATCAGCCGCTCCACCGTGCAACGCGCCAGATCAAAGCCCTCGCGCTTCAGCTGATGCCATGCCTTACGGACCCCGTAGACCTGGTAATTCTCATCCCAGACCCGTTTGATCTGCGGACGCAGCTCTGCGTCGCGCTGATGCCGCGCCGAAGCTTTGGTCGGATCGGCTTGGCACGCCAGGAGATGATAATATGTCGACGGCGCAATCGGCAGGACTCTGCAGATCGACTCGACGCCGTAAACAATGCGCTGATCGTCAATGAAGGCCATCATCGCTTCAGTGGGCGGTCGAGTTCCGCCTGCGCAAAATATGCTGACGCCTTGCGCAGGATCTCATTCGCCTGGCGAAGCTCCCGGTTTTCCCGTTCCAGCGACTTGATGCGATCACGTTCTTCGGTTGTCACTCCATCTCGCATGCCGCTGTCCTTCTCGGCCTGCTTGACCCATTCGCGCAGGGTCTGCGGAATACAGCCGAACTTCGGTGCAATGGCCGCAATCGCGCCCGCCTGCGTTTCGTGTGAGCCTTGATGCTCAAACACCATCCGGACCGCACGTGCGCGGACCTCGGGTGAGTAGCGATTTGCCATTTTGCTTTTCGTCATAACCATCATCCTTACTTAAGTTGATGGTCTCCGACAAACTCGGGGCGATTCAGCCTAACGGTACCAATCAATATATAAAAATACCTGTTCGAAGCTCTAGCCACATCTTCGACAAACTGAAGTACTTGCGTTCGGGGCACCTCACTGCCGCAACCGCTTCGCCCTCTCCGCCATCCTGATCACTTGCGCGCTAGCGGCCGTTGCTGCGCTCCGCACAGCTGCGGGGGCCTGCACAGCACCCCGCCCGATCGCTTCGCCTGTCGTGAGTGCACCGATCCTCGCCCGGCCCTTGACGCCGTCCGTATTGAAGACTCCCCGCATGATCCCGGCCGAGCCAGAGACCACAGCGGGCGCCGCAGCCACCATCAGGTTCCCCGAGATCCCCCGCACAATCAGGGGCGTTGCCGCGACGAACCCTTTGGCCAGGAATACCATCACGAAGAACGGCACCAGCGAGCCGATATTGGTCGCGGAGTTTGGGTCACCGAGTTGCGCGAGAAGCGAATTCGCCATGCCGACCACGGTCGAGAACATGGCGGCGATGACGATGGGGTAGAAGGCGTAGCTGATCGTCGTCGAGACCCACCTGTGGAAGAAATCCTTGGTCGCATCGAACAGCGACAAAGCGATCATGATCGGAGCGAGGCCGAGCATGAGTGTCAGCATCATCTTGGCGAAGATGAGGACGATGCCAGTCATGAAGCCGAGCAGGCTCAACATGACAAGGCCTATTCCGCCAAGGATGGCGCCGGTCATCCAGTTCAGATTGTTGCCGATCGCGTTCAGGTATTGGCTGAACTCAGTGATCAGATCATCGAACTCTGCTGCGAAGTAGGTGGCCCCGGCACCGCCGCCGCCAACAGAGGAGATCAGAGCCCCGGCGATGTAGTCGAGCCCGCCGATCACGGCATTGGCCACAGCGTTGAAGTTGGCCCAGTTGAAGGCAAAGAGCCCTATCAGCATCAGCTTTATCAGGTACCAGAAGAAGCTGGCCCCATCCATGCTTCGGAACTGGAAGGCCATGTTGATACAAACGCCGATCAGCGAAAGCGTGACCATCAGCAGGACGATCGTGCCGGTATTGCTCGCCACAGCCCCGAACTGGGACTCGGCGGCATCGGCAAGGAAGCCGTCGGCAGTTCCGACCATCCAGCTGACGATGCTCATTACCAGTTGCCTTGCGCTTCGCAGATATCCTGGACGTCGCGGGCGATCTGGTTCTGCTCGTTGCGAATGGCCAGCCGCGCTTGAGTATGCTCGGCCTGCGTGCTTGTTGCGAACCGTTCCTCGTACTCGGCGGAGGCTGCATCCCATGACGGGAAGCGGACATCACAGCCGCAATCGCCGGTTTCCTGGATCGCCTCCCATGACCGCAGCTCGTAGAGACGCATCAACGTCAGCGCCTTGTAGGCCTCACGCGGGTGGACCTCATCCATCCATGTTGGGCGCGCAGGCCGGTCGTTGCAGATCCGGTATTGCTGGGGCGCGATGGTCACGGTGAGATCGTTCGTGACCTGAGGCGAGGTCTGGGCCGCGAGCGGCGCGGCCAGCAGGGTGACAACTGCGGCGAGGATGGTATGGCGCATGGGGATTTCCTTTCGGTTCATTCGGCCGCGACCGTGGGGCGCTCGGCACCCCCGGCTGGACCCGTGTTCTGGTCTGGATGTCTCGCCTGCCCCGGCAGGAAGAACTCGGTGATGCCGCGGGCGCCGTCATGACGGCCGGCCTGAATGATCACGTCGATGGAGCCCTCGATGTAGTCCACCATATCGGCATAGGTCATCGGCACATCGGTCTTGAGCGCCGCGATGGCGAGGCGGCGGACAGCGAGTTGCGGGGTCTCGGCGTGCAAGGTGGTCAGCGAGCCGCCATGCCCGGTGTTGATCGCTTCGAGGAAAGTCATGGCCTCGCGGCCCCGGACCTCGCCCAGCACGATCCGGTCGGGCCGCATGCGCAGGGTCGAGGCCAGAAGCACATCGGCGCTGCGGGCCTCGGTATCCCGATCTGCAATCAGCGTCACGGCATTCGGCTGCTCGGGGCGCAGTTCCGCCGCCTCCTCGATGGTGATGATCCGCTCCTCGGGCACGATCAGCGAGAGGATTTTTCGCGCCGCGACGGTCTTGCCGGTCGACGTACCACCCGAGACGATCATGTTGAGCTTGTTCTCGACGCAGAACCGCAGGGATGCATCGATGTCGCCGGAAGCCACCACATCGCGCAGGGCGGCATTCCGTTCGCGGCGCAGGCCTTCGAGGCTGCGCTCCTTGCCATAGAGAAACCCGAGCTTGATCGCCTCCAGCGGCAGGGAGGAGAAGAACCGTAGCGAGATGGAAAACCCGCCTTCAACGGCGGGAGGCTGGATCACCTGCGCCCGGATCGGACGATCCCGATAGAGGATCGAGACCGAGACGATGGGCTTCTTGGTGCTGAGCGTGGTTGAGGCGGCCGAGGCGATCTGGTTGCCGAGGTCCTTGATCTCGGTCTGGGTAAGCGGGTTGCCGAGACCTCGCATGAAATGATCGCCCTGGAATTCGCCCCAGACCTTCCCGTCGGGGTTGATGCAGATCTCGATCGTGTCGTCGCGTTGCACGTGCGTGCCCAGCCGGTCGAGCGAGGCTTCGAGATAGCTTGCGGCCATGTCAGAAGATCTCCAGATCGCGGTCGACCATGACCGTGATCCGCGTGCCCTGATCGACATGGATCACTGGGCGGATCGCCAGATAGTCCTGCATGACGCTTTGGGTGCTGTCGCGCAGGTCCGTGCCGACGTCGCTCGCGATGTCGGCCGCGGCCTCATCATCGATCTGTCCAGCGGCGGCTGCGGGCAAGGCCCCGATCAGCGAGATCAGCGCGGCTGACCCAAACCGTTGCGCGAAGCGCGTATCGACAAATCCTGTTGTGCCGGTGCGGCCGAGCTCGTCGCCACCAAAGGCGCTGATCTCGACTGTCTGGTTGTCGGGCAGGATGATGCGGTCCCAGGCCACCATGACTCGCGACTGCGCGAGCGCCACATCGGAGCGATAGCGCCCCACAAGACGTGCACCGCGCGGGATCAGGACCCGCGCGCCGTCGAAGGAATGCACATCTTCCGAGACGATGGCCCGGATTGCACCGGGCAGCGTGCTGTCCAGCGCCGTCTCGGTCACGGCCTGGATCATCGTGCCCTGCACGACGGTGTTGCGGGGGTTCAGGATCACTTCGGCCCGCGTCACTGCGGCAGGTCTGGCGCCCGCGCGCACGAAAGCTTCGTCCTCATTCAGGCGCGCGGCTTCGAGGCTGTTCTCCCGGTCGGTCCCTGCCCCCATCCCGGAAAACGCGATCATGGGCGACGCGATGCGTTCGGCCCGGGCTTCGGCCTCCGCGATGCGGCGGCGCTCAAGTTCGGCGAGCCGCAACTCTTCCTCGTTCGGCCCGAGGTCGGTGGGGGCAGGCGGGGTCAGCCGCGCGACTTCGAGGTCCATGCGCAGCTGGTCGAGCTCGCGGTCGCGTTCGGTCAATTGCCGCTCGAGCGCGCGCTGCGCCTCGGTCGAGGCCTCCTGCAGCGCCGCGATCTGCGCCGTGAGATCGGCGATAGCCTGCTCCGCGCCGCTGTCCGATGCCTCGACAGGCCGCGCGCGCAGGTCTTCGAGTTCAGCACGCAGCGTCGCGAGGCTTTCCATCAGCGCCAGTTCCGACGCAGAGGGGCCCGTTTCGGCGGGCGGAGGCGCAGACTCGACCACTGGCATTGGGGCCAGGTCGCCGAAGCCCGATCCCGCGGTCTGGAACTCTTCCGGAGCTGCGGTCGGCAGTGGGGCTTCCGGCGATGGCTGTAGGGCGGCCCAGGCCAGACCGCCCACGGCCACGATCCCGGCCACACCGAGGATGGCGGCCAGCGGGGAGGGCCGCGCGGCACCGCGCTTCTTGTCGCCTGTCGCTTCAAGGTTCGCAAGGCGCGCGGCGAGGTCTTCAGTGTCCTGGCTCATGACGAGGGCCCACCCATATCCTGAACACAGACCTCGTCTTCGCCGAGGCGCAGCACCCATTGCCGGTTCACGCCCGAGACGCGGATGACGCCGTCCTCGAGTGCCGTGCTGTTCACCGCCCGCTCGCCGCCATTGGCATAGCGGAAAATCGCGGGGACCGGCGCGTTCCGCGCAAAGCGGAAATACGTGAAGGTGCCGTCATCCCAGATAACCGTCGGCGTGAACTCCTCGCTTGCGCTGACGGCGTAGTTGGCATTCGGCGCATCAGCCGCGACGGCCCGAGCCGGTTGAACGCGACTCTCGGGATAGCGGAACTGCACGACGTAATGCGGGGTCTCACGCGCCTCGACCACATGGAAGTAGTAGGAGCGGCGGTTCGTGTAGACCGTGATGTTCGTGGCGACACCCGACGCGGTCGGCTTGATCGCGAAGGCACGCCCGCCCGGCACGCCGTCGAACTGGAAGCCGACCGTATCGCCCGCGATGATCGAGCGGATCGTCTCGCCCTCGCCGAACTCGACGGTGGTCACCCGGGTCAGGGTGGTGACGACGCGGTAAACCTGCCCCTCGGTCCAGGTGGCGATCCGGACGCGGTTGTCATGGGGACCGGGGCGTGGCGTTGTCTCGGCAAAGGCTGCGGGCGCCATGAGCGCCAGCGCTCCGGCGACCAGAAGGGCGTGAACGGGTGTGAGAACTGGAACAGAGGTCATTCGGAACGGTCCGATCGGATGGCATATTGGGTGACGGTGAAGCCGAAGGGGTTTTGCCAGACATCGTCGATCGAGCGGGTCCGTTCGGGTTGGAAGGCAAACATGAGCGTGGCGGTGAAGGATCCGTCCTGCGCCCCTTGCGGGCTGGTCAGGCGCTTTCTGAGGCGGACCTGCGCGCGGTTGTCGCCGATCAGCGTGATCGAGGCGACCTCGACAGCCATCTCTGCGGCGGGACCGTAGCGAGACGGCGGATAGCTCTCCTGCCCCGAGGTCCACATGGCGCGCATGCTGGCCTCGGCCGCCCCGGTGGATTGCGCCAGCACGCGGCGCACGCGCAGATCGTTGTCGAGCTGGTTGTAGGCCTCGCGGTCCAGAATGTAGCGGTAGATCTGCGCCTCGATGATGGCGGGCCGCTCGGCAAGCGAGACCTTTTCGACCGTGGCGTTCGGCAGGGCCAGACCCGTCTCAGGATCATAGGGCACAACGACCGGTAGGGGCGTCTCGAACATCAAGGCGACGGCCGCAGCCGCAAGGCAGCCCAGAACGCCAAAGCCCGCCCCGCCAAGGCCGATCATCCGCCAGAGCTGCTCCCGACGCAGTGCGCCGTGGATCAGTTCCTCCTCGACCAGTTCGCGCGCGCTCATGCCCGCCGTCAGATCCGGTGCCTTGCTCATGGCGCGAGGCTCGGCAGGGTGAAGTCCATGTAACGGCGCTCTTCGGCGACGGTGGCGGCATCCACTACACCCGCGTTGCCTGCGCCGAGGGTTTGGATCGCTTCGAGTTCCCACATCCGCGTCATGGCGATGGCGAGTTCCGCCGTGACGCGGGTGTTGTGGTCCATCGACGCCTTCAGGTCCTCCATGTCGGGGATCATCGCGACGAGCTGTTCGACGCGCTCCAGCGATTGGGCCGCCTCGGCGTGGCTGTTCTGGGCTGCGGCCGACATCACGGCGCCGGTCGTGGCGCGGGTCGCAACACCTTCCGCGCCTGGATTGCCGCTGGTGGCGATCTCGCGGAGTGAATCCTCATCGAAGCCCGCACTGGCCAGCGCCTGTTCCATTTGCGTCCGCAGAGGACCCGCATTGGGGCCGATCAGGCTCGACCAGTCGCCCGCCTGGATGCCGCGGATCAGACCGGGGATGTCTTCGAAATTGGCTTGCAGTAGGTTGTCGAGATCGCCGCCCATGGCGAGACCGAGAATGCTGCGCGGCCCGGTGAGCGAGGCATACATTTCGTTCAGCTGATCGAGCTGGCCTTGCAGGGTCTCAAGCTGTTCGAGGGCATTGTCCAGAAGATCGGTCTGGATCCCGAAATCCTGCAGCATCTGCTGAAGCTGGCGGATTTCCTGGGCGATGTTCTGGGTATCGACCGTGGGCACACCCTGTGCGGTGACTGGCCCCGCAAGGGCGGTGGTCAGCGCGAGGGTCGCGGCGGTGGTAGTGAGCGAACGGTACAAGCGCCGGATCATCGCAATGTCTCCTGAGTGAAATCCATATATTGCCGCTCGGCTGCCTGTGCGGCTGCCATGGCGAGTTGTTCCTCGCTCAGGGGTTGGGTGTGAGCGGCCTTGATCCGGGTGCGGATCGCGACCAGCCGGGCAAGCTCGGCGCGCGCGTAGGTGTTGAGCGCGATGGCCTCGTGCAGGTCTTCGGTTTCGCCAATGCGGGTGATGATGTCCTGCACCCGCAAGGCAGCTGCGCGGACCGAGACCAACGAATAATCCCCATAGACGCCCGCCCCATGGGCCGAGAGGCTGAAGCTCGCGTTCGCGAGAAGGACAGGGTCAATGGTGCCGAGCGCATCGATGCCGCCCACGGCGGCGAGATAGCTGTTGTATTGCTGGGGGATCACCACGACGTAATGCTGAGTTTCCGCGAAGGGCGGCACGCCACCGTAGTTCTGCACATTGCCAGGGCCTGCGTTATAGGCCGCGAGCGCGTGGATGATGTTGCCATCGAACATGTTCAGCATCTGCGCGAGGTACCGCGCGCCGCCCGTGACCTGCAGCCAGGGATCGTCATAATAGGCCGGGTAGATCCCGAGATCGCCCGCCGTGCCGGGCATGATCTGGGTGAGCCCGAAGGCCCCCACGGGGGAGCGCGCGCCGATCTGGAACCGGCTTTCCTGCCAGATCAGCGCCTGAAGAAGGCAGCGCCACTGGACGAGCGACAGGCCAGCGCGGCTCACCCCGGGCAGGCTATGGGTGTGGCGCGCCGCACGGATGATCAACTCCTCGATCCCTTCCCGGGCATCGCCGAACATCCGGGCGGCGGCCGGGTTGTTGTCCTCCGGCGCATAGAGGCTGGCGGCCGCGCTTTCGACGTCACCGGCAGATCCTCGCACCGCCCCCTGCCCCGCCTCGAGCCCCGCAACGGTTCCCGCGACATCGCCGGAGCCGACGGACATGGCATCCATCAGCCCCTCTAGCGAGGCGAGTTGCTGGCGTTCGATCTCGGCCAGCTCCTCCTCGCGTGTCAGCCGGTCCTGCTGCAGCGCCAGGTCGCGATCGGTCTGCTCGAGGATTGCCTGCCGCTCTGCGAAAAGGCGTAGATCAAAAGTCGGCACGCCCTGGGCAACCGCTGGCCCGACGCTGGGACCTGCCAGCGCAAGGCTGACCATCGAGAGAGGAAGCCAGGTCCGCATTTGCTCAGCCGCCCGCCCCCAAGAGGACGAAATCGCAAGCCGTGTCGCGGCGCGTGACGGCGGCCCCCATCGTCGAGATCGTGGTCGTGGCGGTTGCGCCTTGTGCGGGCGCCTCGCGGAAGTTGAAGCAGTTGGCCTGCGCAGGGTTATGCTGCGCGCAGGCCGTCAGGCTCAGGCCAAGGCCAAGCAGCACGACGCTGCGGATGATGGTACGGGTCATGTCACTCTCCAGAAATCGGGACGGTCACGGTAGTCCGGGCCAACGAGGGCCTCGCCCTTCTCCATGCCGCCAAGGATGGTCACGAGCGGGCCGAGGGCGCTGAGATCGGCGTCGATCACGACCGAACCCCGGTCATCGCGCACGAGCGCCAGCCGCGAGGCGGAGCCGACGCCCAAAAGCACGTCGAGTTCTTTCTCGCTGAGGCCAAGCATCGCGTAGTCAGCGGCCGAGGCGCGGATGTTGGGCAGAAGCACCTGGGTCGGCACCGCTTCCACGATGGTCTTGCCGGTCCGGGTGCGTTCGAGCTGGCTGGCATATTGCGTCATCATCACGACGACGGCGTTCTGCTTGCGCGCGGTCACCAGCCAGTTCGAGAGCCGCTCCGCGAAATACGCGTTGTCCAGCGCCTTCCAGGCCTCGTCGATCACGATGATCGTGGGCTTGCGGTCCTCGATCACGCGCTCGACCCGGCGGAAAAGGTAGGACAGGACCGCCATGCGTTCCCGCTCGCTCTCGGAATCGAGGATGCCGGTCAGATCAAAGCCCGCGACGTCAGCGTCGGTGCTGCCCCCGATTTGGAATGTGTCGTCTGTGTTCGCCCCAAAGATCCAGCCGTAGCGGCCCTCAGCCGTCCATTCCTGCATCCGCTCAAACAGATCGCCCTCATCATCGGTCGAGACGAGGAGCGAGGCAAAGTCCGACCAGTTCCTGAGCCCCGCATTCCCGGCACTCGCGTTCTGGCGCACGACCTCCTGCAGGCGGTTGGTCTGCACTGGGGTCAGTGGTCGGTCGCGGCGCTCGAGGAGACTTGCGAGCCAGTCGGCCAGCCATGCCTGACCGCGGGCGTCGATTTCCGTCTGCAGCGGGTTCAGGCCCGTGGGACGTCCGGCCCGCACGGTCGAATAGCTACCCCCAAGCGCGCGGACGGCCATTTCCATGCCGGCGCGGTAGTCGAAAACGAAAAGCCGTGCGCCTGCGCGCCGGGCCATGGTCATCAGGAAAGCCGCCAGCACGGATTTGCCCGAGCCGGGGCGGCCGAGGATCAGCGTGTGGCCTCCCGTGGGTTCGCGATCCGGCGCGCCCTGTTCATGGAAGTTGAAGCGAAACCCGCTGCGCTCTGGCGTCGGGAAAAACGTGATCGGCACGCCCCAGGGCACTTGCGCGGCCGTCTTGCCGAGCGGGGTGCGGTGGAAGGTGGCGAGATCGGCGAAGTTGTGGTTCGTGATCGCGGCCTTGCGGCTGCGCGCCCCGGTATTGCCGGGATGCTGTGCCATGAAATGCGCCCGTGCCCCGAAGGCTTCCGAGATCAGGTTGATGCCGGAGGTGGCGGAGATGTTGCGGATTTCGGCTGCGATGTCGTCGAGGGCGGCCTGAGATCGCGCATAGACCGCCACTGTCATGTGATGCTCGCCGAAGATCAGGCGTTTGGATTCCAGATCGTCCTGGGCCAGTTCCAGTTCCTGCGCCAGGCTGACAGCCCCGTCATTGGCGGCCTGCATCAGGCGAAGCTGCCGCTTGATCCGGCCTGCCATGATGTTGGCGTTGATCGGCACAAAGGAATGGGTGACTACCATATCGACGGGCAGGTTCAGCTCGTCGAGGATCAGGCTGTCGGTCTTGGCGGGGTAGTTCTTCACCGCGAAGATCGCGCCGAGCTTGTCGCCGACCGCGCCATCGGAAAGTGCGATGGTCGTGCCTCGGAAGGTGACGCGAGTATTGGCGACATCCTCGGCGATCACCCCGAGGCGCGATCGCGGGAAGAGCGGATGCTCCTCGCCGGTGTTCAGAGATCCGAGAAAGCCCAGAAGCTCGCCGCTGCTGGCGGCAAGCAGGCGCGGCTTCAGCTCATCGAAAGACGACAGCAGAAACCCAACGACCTCGTCGAGCTTGCGCAAGCGTCGGGTCGTGTCCGCTGCATGCAGGGCACGAGACGCGCCCAAGCCGAAGGGCAAACGGCTGCCGGTCTCGGGACGTTTCAGCACGGTCAGGGTCAGCGTCTTGTCGCGCAGGCCTGCCCGACCCAGATGCGCATGCCAGCGTTGGTCCACGGCGGCCGCGAACCCCTCACCCGGGATGGGCGGCAGGGTCACATCGACCGCTTTCGACACCTTGTGCAGGTAGAAGGAGAACTCGGTCCCTACCTGCGCCACGATGCCAGCCAGCAACCCTCCGATCCGGTCGAGATGCCCGTCCTCGCTCGTGGTGCTGTTCACCCCCTCGAGCCGGATGCATTGCATCAGCTCGTTGCCGCGGGTCCGGATCGTCCGGTCGGTGACAAGGCTGACGTAAGGCAGCATCATTGAGAGCCGCTTCTCGCCCTTGACCCATGCAGGCAGCGCGGTCAGCGGATCGAGCGCGTCCATCGCCTCATCGGCACCTCCATCACGGGGCATAGCTGTCGCCCCCGTGCAGCTTGCGGTTTGCCGTCGGCGGGGTTTCCTGCAAGGTGATCACCAGGACATCGAGAAAGTTCGGATCCCAGTCTGCGGCTTTCCAAAGCGCCGGCCAC
>TARA_R110000868_G_scaffold106587_3_pt1 | contig 34939 bp, 37 predicted proteins | sample TARA_R110000868 | Tara Oceans TARA_R110000868 (sample SAMEA4397489) | marine metagenome | biome: Polar Biome; feature: [SRF] surface water layer (ENVO:00010504); material: water (ENVO:00002006), including particulate matter (ENVO:01000060) such as... | depth 5 m | reverse complement strand
CTCGGCCTCGGCATGGCGCCCCATGGCCTGACGGACGCTGGCGAGGTTGAACAAGAGCCACGCTCGATCTTTCGCAGGTTGGGAGAAGTGACGTAGCGCTCTTTCCAAAAGTCCGTCGAGCATCTGCCATCGCGCCGCATTGAAATAGAGGTTAGTCGATTGTCGAACCCAGTTCAGAAGCCGCTCCCGGCCCTGCATTTCCGCGTGAAACGCTGCAGCGAGCAATGAACGGTCGGCGTCTGGTGTCACGGATATAGGGTCCGGCACGAGGGCTCGTTCAGCATAGCGATCAAATAGGTGCTCGTGGACTTGGCTGAATAATTCGGGACGTTCTGATTGATCTTGCGTTTGAAGGGCCTCACGCATCAGTGCGTGCATGATCAACCGCCCGTCTTCGTCCTCCGCCATAAAAGACCGACGTTTTAGTCGCGCCCAATTCACATAGGCCGCACCGCCAAGGAACGCCTCAGCCAAGTCCAGGAACAATCGCTCCGATAGACTTTCCGGATAGGCAACCAGAAAGAGTTCGCGCCGTTCGGCCTCTACCAGATGGTCCAGGAACCGCTCGCGCACCTCTGCCGGTGTCGTCCCGAAATCGTCCAGCTCTGGCGTTTTTCCAGCATTGCGGATGCTCTCAAAAGTCGAGACTGCGAGGTCGAGATAGTGCGGCAGCCCCTTGGATGCGCCGACGATGCGCGCCCGCATGTCTTCATCCGGGATGGGGACGTTGGCGAGAAAGCTTGCGGCGTCTTCATCGGACAAAGCCCCCAACAAGTGTTGGTCGAGAACGTCCGCCCAGCGGGCGTCCAGCTCGCCCCAGCGGACCTTGTCGCGTCCGAATATCATGACCAATGTGCCGGGTGCCTCGCGCACCAGTGTCTGAAGCCACGCATCACCACGAAGCTCCCCACCGGCCAGCTTTTCATGCGTGTCGATTGTGATCACGATCCGCGGAGTGCCGATCTCCCCTCTGGCTCGCCAAATATCGAAACCCAGATACTGGGGCAGTCGCTGGGTGATTTCGGCCGGCGAAAGCTCGTCGAACCCAAGAAGCTTGTCTTTGACTGTTCGGCTTCCCCACCACTCAGCAACGCGGCCTGTCAATCGAGCGCCGTACTTGTAGAGAAGATGCAGCCCCGGCACAGCGAGCGAAACGCCTGCAACGGCCAAGTCCATTGCCCCCTCTGACCATCCCAGCAAATCATCGACGATCTGACTTTCGCCCTTGCCATACAGCTGGGGCTGGACCTGTCGAATGTTTTCGCCTGGCCTTTCCAGTGCAAAATGCCGGGCATAGGCGAGGTCAAATGTGGGAAATGACAGGCCGCTTGCAGCCAAGTCTCCGCGAAGCTTGAGCATGGCGTCTTCGAGGCGGCGATGTCGAGGGACATCGAAGTCAAGGCCCGCGAGGGCAACGTCAGGGTTGCCCTCGATCCGTTTGCGAATCTCATCGTGCAAGCTCGACTTGCCTTGCCCGCCCACGCCATGCCAGCAGATCACACGATGCTCATCTCGCTCCTGAGCCTCGATGAAGGCCTTTTCGAAGAGCGCCATAGGCTCCTCACGGTCGGTAAAAACTCGCCGCGCTTCAAAGCGCTTTTCGTCATGGGAGTGAAAGGCCAAATCGACGCCACCTGAAGTTTGGCTGCGAGGCTAGCAACCGGTGTATGGTGCGGCAATATTTTCTTTGGACTTTAGCACCCCCACTTCTCCACGAGGAGATGCGCGGAAGACATGACGTACGCGCACTTTCCTTCTCCGTGAGGAGAAGGTGGCCGAAGGCCGGATGAGGCGGGCAGCAAACAGGTTCGTTTGCGCGCGCCCCCCCTCACCCCTGCGTCAGCCCCATCCGCGTCGCGTGCCAGGACGCCTCGGCGCGCGAGGAGATGCCCAGCTTGCGGTAGATCGTCTTGATGTGGCTGGCGACGGTGCTGTCGGCGAGGCCGAGGTCGGTGGCGACTTCGCTGTTGCGCAGGCCGCGGCCGATCAGGGCGAGGACTTCGCGTTCGCGGGTGGTGAGTTCGCCGTCGGGGCTGGCGGCGGGGCCGGTGCGGCGGAAATGTTCCATGATGCGGCGCGCGACCGAGGGTGAGATGGCGGGGATGCCCTCGGCCAGCTGGAGCAATTGCCGGGTCAGGAGCTCGACGGGGTTTTCCTTGAGCAGATAGCCCTGCGCCCCGGCCGAGAGCGCCGCCACGATGGAGGCATCATCGCCCATCACAGTGGTGACGATCGGCACGGCGTCAGGGCAGACAAGACGCAGGCTGCGCAGGACTTCCAGGCCCGACCCGTCGGGCAGACCCAGATCGATCAAGGCGAGGTCGAAATCGGCCTCGGCGGCAGCTGCGAGACCGGCGCGCATGGTTGCGGCCTCACGGATCTCGCAATCGGGAAAGGCCGAGCGCACGATCTCGCCGAGCCATTTGCGCGTCTCGATAACGTCCTCGACGATCAGGATCCGGTTCATGCCTCAACTCCCGGGTCGCCGCCCACCGGGAAGGCGGCGACGAGCCGGCTGCCGGGTTCAAGCGCTGAAAACGTCAATTCGCCGCGCAGACCGGAGATCCTGCCGCGTATATTGGCCAGACCATTTCCGGCGACCAGGGCCTCGGCGTCAAAGCCATGGCCATCATCATCGATCACCAGCGCGATGCGGCCATCCTTGCGCTCGATGGCGATACGGATGCGGCTGGCGCCGGAATGACGGATGACATTGCTCACCGCCTCGCGGATCACCGAACGCAGCGCATGCGCCGCGGCAGAGGGGACGGGCGCGATTTCGTCGGACGTATTGGTCCAGTCCAGCGCGATATTGACCGAGGCCAGGCGTTCCGCCGTCTCGATGCGCAGATCGGCCAAAGTCTCGTCGAGCGTCGGTGCGCCGGTTGAGGCGTTATTGATGATGTCGCGCAGATCGGTGAGGGTTTCGCGGATCATGGAATTCTTGCGGCCGTCATCACGGCTGTGCAGGGCGCCGAGCAATTGCGCGCCGATATTGTCATGCATGTCACGGGCGATACGGCCGCGCTCCTCGGCAACCCCGCGATCATAGGCATCCCGGCTGGCATCCGCATGGGCCATCAGCTGGAGGAGGTGCTGGGCTGTCTTCACATGCGCCGCGCCGAACAGGGATCGCCCGGCCCAGGGGTAGCGCAGGCGGGTGGCGGGCATGCCGGAAACCGACGGCACGACGAGCTCGATCCCGTCCTCACGGACCTCCGGCTCTGCGCCGGCATCGTCTGCGGTACGGATCTCGAGCGGGTCAAACAGGCGCGTCAACAAGCCATGCCATTGCCCGGCCCTGGCCCGCGGTGTCGGTTGAAAGGCAAGGTCGACGACTTCGCGGAAAAGCTCCTGCTCACTCAGCCCGGGCCGGGATGTGAAGCGCCGCCCCAGCGCGTCCCGCAGCGGCAGATAAAGAAAGCCGACCGCGAGCAGCGCAACGCCGAGCGCGGCGCCCGGTCCAATCGACAGCAGCCCGACCAGGGCGGCATCAAGGGCAACCAGCGCCACCGAGCCGAAAGTGTAGAAGAGGATGCGAAAGGCCCACTCGCCGAGCTCGAACAGGCGGTATTGCCTGAGCCCGGCGGCGACCCCGATATAGATCAGCATGAAGAACATGAAGGCATAGCCGGCCTTGATCACGACCGGAAAACCCAGCACCTGGGGCAAGGCGTTCAGCGTGATGAAACCACCGGCCCCAAACAGGACGGAGAGCCCGAACCAGATCGCAATCGCCCGCTCCCGCGGGGCCCGCCGCGTTGCCAGCAATTGACCGATGATTGCCAGCGCAATCGCCCCCATTTCGACCACGGTCAGCAGCTGGATCGTCGCCCATGCCGGCAGGTAGCCCGCAAACGAGGTCACCGTATAGGCTGTGACGGCCAGCGCGCAGACTGCTGTGATCAGAGGCCAGTGCGGCAAGCGGACCGGGTAGACCAGAAACAGCCAGATCATGGCGAATCCAAAGCCGCCGGCACCACTGCCATTCAGCCAGATCATCGCGATCGCCAGGGAGCGCGGCTCCACGGCACCGCCGGCGAAACACGCGGCGGAGAAGGTGAAGGCGAGTGTCGCCACCCCGCTCAGTGCGAACAGGCCCGTCGCCATCTCGCGAGGCCGCAGGGCCCACACCCATCCGGAAATCGTCAAGGCACCCAGCCCGACCCCGATCTCGCACCAGAAAATGAGCGGCAGACCTGCCACCCCGCTCGTGCGTTGCGCGACCGAGATCGTGAACGCCACCGCAGCAAGGCTCAATAAGAGGATGGTGGCAAGCCGTGCGCCGGGTGTGGCCAGAACCGGGCCTGTCCACCCGGTCCGCCCGCGATCCCCCCTGTCGGCATCAGCCTTCATCACGTGCGGCGCCTCCCCTTGCCGGCTTGCCAAACCATCCCGCTGCACAGCCTGAGGAGCCTGCAGCGGCATGTTTGTAGGCCGGCAGCCCCCCTGATTGATCTCCCCGGAACAGGGGATGGCGGGGCCGGAGCTCCGCAGATTAACTCACTACAAATATCAGGATAACCGTCCCAGCCAAGCGTGAACTGCCCGGAGGCAGGCGCGGCCGGGCCCATCGAAAGGGGCAAGCATGAGACTTTCTTTCACGGCTGCGCTGGTCGGCGCCGCCCTCGCACTGAGCGGCTGCACCAGCTTCGTCGATAATTTCGTCACCGGCGGGCCGCTGATCCGCCCCGGCGAGCCAACGGGTGTCATCCAGGTCGTGAACCGGTCGGGCTATACGCTGACCTCGATCCTGATCGCGCCTTGCAGCGCGTCATCCTACGGTCTCAACCGCCTGCCCGACGGCGCACGGGTCGCCCCGGGCAGAACCTACACATTCCGCGTCTCCGCGGGATGCTGGGCTGTGCTTGCCGGCCTGGCCGGGCATGATGCACGCCAGGACATGCATGTCCGGGCTGGCGGCGGTGTCGTCTACACCGTGACCGGCTGACCCGTACCGCCTCTCCTTCACCGCCCATGGATCCAGAAAGGATATCCCATGAAAGCCTTCCTCACCGCCTCCGCCCTGGTCTGCCTCACAGCGGCATCCGCCCTCGCCCAGAATCCGACCTTCGGCAGCGTCAGTCTGCGCGCCGGCTTCACGCCCGATCCATACCGTGTCGCCATCACCTCGGGCGGCACGATCAATGCCAATACCCTGTCACGGGATTGCCGGGGCTGGATGGCGAACACGTCCGATTTCGTGGTCAATTACTCCGCCGGGAATTTCAATCTCAGCTTCTCCTCGACCTCTTCTGCCGACACGACCCTGCTGGTGCAGGCACCCGATGGCCGCTTCTATTGCGATGATGACAGCGGCGCCGGCCTCAACCCGATCGTGACGATCGGCAATCCGATCTCCGGCCGCTACACCGTCTGGGTCGGCTCCTACACAAGTGGCGTCTACGCCCAGTCGACCCTCTCGATTTCCGAGCTGGGACGGCAATAGCCCAAACAAAAACGGCCCCGGATCAACCGGGGCCGTTTCGTTCATTCCGGCCCGACAAGGGCGCGGGATGGTTCGCTATCAGTCCGTCGTCTTGTCGGCGGCAGGCTCGTCAGGCTTGTCACCTGCAGGCTCGGCCTGGGTCACCGCAGCTTCATTCGGGCCTTCCATCAGGGCGAGGCAGGCCTTCATTTCCGCACCGGTCGACTCATCGAGCGCAACCAGCGCCGCTTCGCGGGCAGCGGCATCGTGCGGAGCGACATCGCCAAGCACGCGTTCATGCAGCGCCACGCATTCTTCCATGGTCGGTGCAACGACGTCGCCGCTCGCCTCGGTTTGAGCGAGAGCGGAACCGGCAAACAGGCCGAGGCTGGCCGTGGTCATGACTGCAATAACGGATAGTTTCATTTTAAGTCTCCTGAATGAGCGATGGGGTCTGCACCCCGTTTGGGCACATTCGTCGACCGCAAACGACGTTTGCGGACCGGCTGTTCGAGAGTGTGTGCACCTGTGCCCGGGGCGCCGGCAGGCCGGGAATTTCACCGGTTTGCGGCCGGACACTACCGCCCCAATCAAGGCGGGATTGTGGCAAGCTTTCGCGGCGAAAATGAATTCCCCGCAATGGCTTGGCCATGACGTAGCGCTTAGCGGCCGCAGTGCAGAACCGGGGCGTCCTTGCCTGGCGGTGGTGCGGTCACATCGGGACATTTGACCGCCCGTAATATGTCGGCGATCACGGCCAGCCGGGTGCGGTGCTTGTGGTCCGCCGCGACGACGCGCCAGGGCAGATCCGGTGCCGATGTCTCCTCCAGCATCCGGTCGCGGGCCTGCGAATAGGCGTCGAATTTCTCCAGCGCGACCGCATCGATCGGCGAGATCTTCCATGAGGTGAGCGGGCTGGTCTTGCGTTCCGCGAGGCGCTCGGCCTGCTCGTCATGGGAGATGTCGAGATAGTATTTGAGCACGGTCGTCCCGGCCGAGATGAGCAGGCGCTCAAAGGTCAGCACATCGCGGAAGAAGGCCTCGTACTCGGCATCGGTACAAAAACCCATCACGTGCTCGACACCGGCCCGGTTGTACCAGGACCGGTTGAAGATCACGATCTCGCCGGAGGCCGGCAGATGCGGCACATGGCGCTGGAAATACCAGCTCTCCTTGTCACGGTCGGACGGCTTGCCCAGCGCAAGGACACGCGTATCGCGCGGGCTCATATGGCGGATGATCCGCTTGATCAGCCCGTCCTTGCCCGCCGCATCGCGCCCTTCGACAACGATCACCAACCGCTCGCCATGGGCGATGAGATGACGCTGCAGCATCACCAGCTGGATCTGCAGCGCGCGGAGTTCGGCCTTGTAGCCGCTGACAGGATCATTTGAATCCGGAGACATGCGATGACCTTTCCGGCGGCTGACCGCCTTGGTATGCGCCCGGCTGGTCTGATACTCAACAGCGACCGGGGCACGCGATACCGCGTGTCATCCGATGGCGTATCCCAGCTTTTCCGCCCAGGCGCGCAGGTGCGCGCTGTCCTCGCCCTTGAGTGCGAAAGCATAGTTTCGCCAGCGCTCCTTCGACGTCGTGAAGAGGGCCTGGGACACCTGGTTGGCACTGGGCGTGTTGATGCGGTCGCGCTTGCGGGCGGTCTCGAAATAGCGTGCCTGCGCCGGCTCGAAAGCGAGCCCGAGCCGCTGCATGACCGGCGTGACACTCGCCTCGAGATCGACAACCAGGTCCTCATAGACAACCCGTTCGACCACAGGCTGACGCCAGGCCTCGAACGTCTCCCAAAGCGAGAAGCTGAGATCATACAGACGATCAATCCGCTCCAGGCTGGTCATGTTGAGCATGGCATTATTGGGCGAGAAGTCCTGGACCAGATTGCTGATTGCGACATCGAGCGGATTGCGCCCGGCCAGGATGAGGACAGCGCGCGGGAACATCCGGTGGATCATCGGCGCGCGATTCATGTTGAGCGGCAGCTTGTCGATATAGACCTTGCTGTCATCAATCGCCTCACCGGCAAACTCCGCCATCTGCTCAAGATAGCTGGCCCGCATCTCTGCCGGATCGCAGGCATCGAGCTGATCAAGCCATTCTTCGGTGAAATTCGTCTCGTCACCCGTGACGCCATCCACGAGATTACGCAGGGCCCGGTTCAGGATTGGCTGCTCCTCGATGACCCGCACCCTGGAATGGGAGCGAAGGATCGTGTCGAGCAGGGTCGTTCCGGATCTGGGAAAGCCGACCAGAAAAGCGATATTGGCCGGTCCGGCCTCACGATCCCCGACAGCGCTCTGTCCGGACTCGATCTCCGCCGACAGCCGCCGCTGAATGCTCTCGATCCGCTTCAGGGTCACGGTATGGTCGCAAGGCCCGTGGGTCTCCCAGACCTCTTCGCGCAAGACGCTGCCGATCCTGAAGGCCTCGAAGGCCGCCTCGTAATTGCCAAGCGCATCCTCGACCCGGCCAAGCGTATAGTATCGGCTTCTGACCTGGTTCTTCTCGCCCGGCAGGCTGAGGGCGCGCAGGATGCTTTCGTGAGCCTCGGCGGCCCGCCCGGTTCGCAGCAGGGCGCGCGCTTCGGCATGGCGCAATTCATCGACATCAAAATCAATCCCGGCGGCGCGAGCCCGGTCGATCAGCTCCAGCATCGGCGCAACATCAACCTGCCGGTCAAAGAATGCCGCTGCGGCGGAAATGATCTCCGGACTCTCCGGGGCAAGCGCCAGCGCCTCGCGGTAACACTGCTCGGCTTTGGCATACTCGCTGGAGCTTTCCAGCGCTGCGGCGCGCATGCGCTTCAGACGGGCAGACTGCGCAGGCAAGGCACTCTCGACCGCGTCGATCACCGCGATCGCGCTCTCGGCCTTGTTCTGCGCAAACAGCAGGTCGCACAGGGCGACCGCAAGCGTTTCACCCGGTCCGCATATCTCCAGAGCGCGCCGCAGGATCCGCTCTGCATCTTGATTGCGTCCCTCGGCGCCGCGGACGATGCGCGCAAGATTGCTCCAGGCGCGTGCGTCGTGCGGCTCAATCGCTACCGCCCGCCGAGCACACATTTCCGCGTATTCCCCCGATGCACAGGTCTCCGCCGCACAGCTGAGCAGTTTCCAGCCCGGAAGTGAGCGCGGTGCGATCCAGATCAAGCGGGAAGACAGGCCAAAAGCCTCCTCGTCCTTGCCGGCGTTGAATGCGGCCAGCGCTTGCTGGAAAAGGGCGTCGCCGTCGGCGGGGTCAGCGCGGTTCGCAAATCCGTCCAGACGAGCCGCAGCTTCTTCACCGAGCGGGAATTGCCGGGTGAGGTCCTTCAGGCCGGCATCGCCTGGCGCTGCCTTGCTGGCGGCTTCCAGCGTCGCGGCGGCACGATCCGGCTCGCCGCTCTCGAGCAGCGCTCGCGCCAGGCCGATGGTGAACTGGACGTTGGCAGGCTGCAGCATGGCCGCCGTCATGAAGCTCGGCAGGCTGTCACCGGCCCGGCCAGCCATCAGCAAAACGGCACCAAGATTATAGTGCGCGGCGGCGAGGCGCGGCTCGAGATCAAGGGCGCGGCAGAAGGCAAGGCAGGCGGCGCCATGTTCACCGGCAGCCAAGCGTGCATTGCCCTCACGCAGGAAAGCATCAACCGCATTCTTCATGACAACCCTTGCACCTAGCGTTTGATCCATCACTTAGCCGCGATGCAAGCTTGCGGGCAAGCATCGAGCTGGCATCGGCACCCCGGCGCATTCGGCACAGCACTGCCCCGGGGCGGACCGGGGTGTGCGCAGCGCCGGGCTGTGCTAGACTCGGCGTTGCGCGGTTTCGCCCGGCCGCGCGGCCGGCCTGGAGGCTGACATGAAGACGATCATTATCACCGGTTTGTGCACGCTTGCCCTGTCGGGCTGCGCCTTGCTCGAGGATGGCCGCCCCGATGAATTGCCTTCCGCAGCCGAGATGGGCGCGGGCAATTGTCACCCGGCCGGACCGCATGATGTTGCTGCGCCGGGAGACTGGATCTGTGATCGCGGCGCTGACCAGGACCCCAATGTCCGGCCCCGCCATCGCGTCGAGGACCGGGGCTGACCCAGGGCAGGCTTGCCTGACTGTCCCCGCCTCATCGTGGGAGAGACTTGCGCCGGCTCGACCTATTCGATCCGCACGATGTCCCAATTCGGGGTCTCGCCGTCAGCCGCAACCCAGCAGACACCGGTTGAACCCCACTCGCCGCCAACGTCCTCGATCGGGGTGCCGATCGGATAGTCTGGCCATTCGCGGCAGCTCGGGCGCTCCTCGCCGGCTGCATAGCTGTCATTCCAGAGCATGTCGTTATTCACGATGATTTCGCCGTTTGATTCCTGGGTCCAATCACCGCTGAACGGGTCTTCTCCCATGGCGTCGGCGAAGCCACTGACTGTCCAGCTGCCGCCGGCATCGAACCGGATCGTCCCTGAAAGTCCGGACGGCGGGATATTGGGGACGCGATCAGTGGATTGCAGGCTGAACACCTGGCCTGCCGGGGAACGGCCACCATCCTGCGCGAGTGCCGTGCTGCCGGTCAGGGCGGCTACCGCAGTTGCGGCTGAGAGCAAGAGTGTCGAGAGCGTTGTCTTCAAGGCGAGCCTCCAGTGTCCGGACCGGCGGCTTTGCCGGCGTCAGGAATGGCTATAGCACTGGAATTGTTAAGTTTCGGTGGCCCGGTCAGTTGAAAGCGTAGAGCAGGGAAATATCGAGATGGGCATTGGTCGGCTCGTAGCCGGCCCGCTCCTCGAATTCGTGCTCGATGCGCAAACCGGTCTGGATAGCCCAGTCACCGAACAGGCGATTGGTGAGAGTAAAGCGCTGGTCGATACGCGACCCGCCGCCGAGGAAGGCGGTGGTCTCCGAGCCAAAATAGGCTGTCTCGGACAGATTATAGCGGAAGCTCGACCCGCCCTCGGCCACGGTGTCGGTCAGGGTTTCACCGGTCAGCGCGTCTTCGCGATAGCGCTGACCCGCACCAGCCCGCAGCACCCAGTTCACCTTCTCACTCTCCAGCGCGTGCCAGATCGCGCCTGCCGTGAGAAAGGCCGAGCGATAATAGATGCCAACCAGATCGCGCTCATAGGAGCCACCGCCATAATAGCCAAACCCGCTATCAAACTCTCGCGTCGCCCGAAGCTCGGCCAGCCAGTTGTCGCGGGTGGTTGTGGCGGCAGATTCAGACAGGAAGTATTCGAACTGGCTATCGATACGCCAGCCATGCTCAAGCTCCCGGTCAAGCTCCAGCGCAAAGCTGAAATCGGTCAGCTCGGAATTACCGCGCGAAACCTGGACGCCGGCCCGCACCGAGCCAGCCCAGCTATCGTCCTGCATCATGGTGATTGAAGCTCCCAGCCAGCCGCCCGACCCGTCGGGAGCTTCGCTGAGGTCAACGGGCGCGCCACCCAGATCGCGATGCTCTTCATGCGGACCGGGCTGAGCCCCTGCCTCTGGCGTGTCGTCCGGACCTGCAGCGGGCAGCGGCCAGTCTGCCACTGCGCCGGCGCGGCGCGGCAGGTTGGCGAGAATATCGGCATGCACGGCTGCACGCCCACCCTCGACCAGGACAGCGACCATATCGGCGGTCTCGGCAAAGCGGGCATCATCATCCTGGCGCCGGTCGGCCTCGGCAAGCAGCACCTGGTAGGCCTGCGGCAATTGTGCGAGGGCCGGGCCGGACAAGCTCGCCACCGACATCAGGACGATAGACGGAACGGCAAAGGCAGACAGGCGCATAGGGGATTTCCCGGCTCGCGGCGGTCCTGACATGACCGCCCAACGCTGGGTCCAGCCCTAGGGATTCATTCTTAATATTTGGTGGCCTGCACCCTGGCTCGCCGTGCCGGGCCAGAGATTGTCACTTCCCGCGCATGCCGAAAACCAGCAGCAGGCCACCGCCAACGCTGGCCGCAATACCGCCGATCAGAAACCAGTTGGTGCGGTCGGTATAGCTACCGGTCAGGGCCTCAGTGATCTGATCAGCCGGGGCATTCGACCCCTGCCAAGCCAGTACCAGCAGCACAATACCAACGGCCAACAAGACAAAGCCGAGCATTTTTGATCGCGTCATGGGGTGCATCTCTTTCGCGACAGGGGTCTCGGCTGCCGGCATCAGGGATTGAATCCGGGTACGGCCGAGCACACAGGCGTCCACTAAATTACGCTACCTTCATAAAAAACTCCACCAATTACCAAGACACACAAATATGAGGAAAATAATTTCCCGCCGCTTGCAAACAAATCAAAGAAATATCGATCTCGATTTGATGTCGCAGCAAAATTCATCCAGCTCCTCAATTTAAACGCCAGCCCAAATAGGAGGCAAGAACTTGGCAAATATTGACAGACGTGCCCCGACACGGGGACGGTATTTTCGAACGCCGGAATGCGGGGCCCATTCCTCCCCTGCAATACAGCAACCGTCATCCCCACGTGACGCGGCGGCCATGCGCGATTAAGTTGCCGCGCTTGCACGATCCGAGTCTGGCCGTTTGCCGGCCCTGTCTGGAGTTACTCACATGAATGCTGTTATCCGGTCGACCGGCCTCTGGGTGCCGGAAGAAAGCGTCTCAAATGAGGAGCTTGTGGCCTGCTACAACAAGCATGTCGAGCTCTACAATGCCGAGAATGCCGAGGCGATCAAACGCGGCTCGGTCGAGCCGAAAAACCCCTCCTCGTCAGGCTTCATCGAGAAGGCTTCGGGCATCAAATCGCGCTACACGATCGACAAGGCCGGTGTGCTCGACGTCAACCGCATGCGCCCGCGCATCGCTCCGCGCGCGAATGACGAGCTCTCCATCATGGCCGAGGCCGGCCTTTCGGCCGCACGGGACGCGCTCGCCAATGCGGGCCGCGATCCAGCCGATGTCGATGCCGTGATCTGCTCGGCAACCTCGATGCAGCGTACCTATCCCTGTGTCGCGATCGAGATCCAGGACGCGCTCGGTATTGAAGGCTTCGGCTTCGACATGACCGTCGCCTGCTCCTCGGGTACGTTCGGCATCATTAATGCGGTCAATCTGATCCGCACCGGCATGGCGAAGTCCGTCCTGCTGGTCTGCCCGGAACTGACGACGCCGCAGCTCAATTTCCGCGACCGCGACAGCCATTTCATCTTCGGCGATGTCGCCGTGGCCATGCTGATCGAAGCGGAAGACGTTGCCCAAGGCGATGGCTGGCGAATTCTCGGCACCCGGATGATGACGAAATTCTCGAATAATATCCGTTCGAATTTCGGCTTCCTCAATGCCAGCGAGGATCCCGAGCCGGCCTTTGAAGACCGCTATTTCGTGCAGGAGGGCCGCAAGGTCTACAAGGAAGTCTGCCCGATGGTCGCCGAGATGATCCTGACGGATCTCGATACGGTGAAGCTTGCGCCGACGGATCTGAAGCGGCTCTGGCTGCACCAGGCCAATATCAATATGAACCAGATGGTGGCCCGCAAGGTCCTCGGGCGCGATGCGTCGGAAGAGGAAGCGCCGGTCATTCTCGACGAGTTCGCCAATACGGCCGGCGCCGGGTCGCTGGTTGCCTTCCACCGCCATCATGACGGGTTTGCCGCCGGCGAGAAGGGGCTGATCTGTTCCTTCGGTGCCGGATATTCGGCCGGTACCGTCTTTATCGAAAAGCTCTAGACAGACACCCGATCAAGGCCAACTGGACTGGCCTGCCCGGTCGGCCAGCTCGCATCACGAACACAATACGAGCCAGCCTGACCAGACAGAGACTTGCGCCTCCGGCCCGTAGCCGGGGGCGTTTTGTTACGAGGCGATGGATTCGCCATGCAGCGTGGTGTCGAGGCCCGTGACTTCGTCCTCCTCACCGACCCGCAATTTCATCAGTTTCGATTGCACAAACAGGATGATGAAGGTCATGACGCCGCAATAGAGCGCGGCCGCCAGGGCGCCCCAGGTCTGGGTCCAGACCTGCAGCAGATTGCCCTCGATCACGCCCGGCGCGCCGCCAATGGCCTCGGAAGCGAAGACGCCCGTCAGTATGGCACCGACCAGGCCACCGACACCGTGCAGGCCGAACGCGTCCAGCGTATCGTCCCACTTGCCCCAGCGCTTGAGCCCCGTGACGCCCCAATATGCAGCTGCAGCACCCGCCGCACCGATGATGAAGGAGGCCCAGGCGGGGACGAATCCGGCGGCCGGTGTGATGGCAACCAGGCCGGCAATGGCACCGGATGCCGCGCCGAGCACGCTGGCCTTGCCGCGCCGCAGCCACTCGATGATGATCCAGGTCAGCAGCGCCGATGCGGCCGCCAGCTGGGTGGTCACGAAGGCGTGGGCCGCAGCACCATTGGCCGCGAGAGCCGAACCGCCGTTAAAACCGAACCAGCCCACCCACAACAGACCGGCACCGATCACGGTGAGCACGAGATTGTCGGGCATCATTTGCGAGCCGGGATAGCCGCGCCGCGGGCCGACGAATTTGGCCAGTACCAGACCGGCAACGCCGGCATTGATGTGCACCACGGCCCCGCCGGCAAAATCGAGCACACCGGCATCGCTCAGGAAGCCGCCGCCCCAGACCCAGTGGCAGATCGGCGCATAGACCAGAACCAGCCAGATGGAGCCGAAGATCATGAAAGCGGAAAAGCGTATCCGCTCAACTGCAGCGCCGGAGATAATGGCGACGGTGATGATGGCAAAGGTGAGCTGGAAGATGAAAAAGAGGTTTTCCGGCAGATCACCCGACATCGTCTCGGGCGTGATGCCCGATAGACCGATCCGGCTGAGACCACCGACAAATGTGTTGAGTGCGCCGCCATCTGAGAAGGCAAAGGAATAAGCGACCAGCGCCCAGATGACCGTGACGGCCGCGGTCGCACCGAGGCTGAGCATCATCGTTGCGAGCACATTCTTGCGCCGCACCATGCCGCCATAGAACAGGGCCAGGCCCGGTATCGTCATCAGCAGAACCAGGGCCGTGGCCGTCAGGATCCAGGCGACATTGCCACTGTCGATAACCGCGTCTTCCATCAGACCTCTCCGCCATGTTGCAGTGCAAAAGAGCTAGGAGAGACGCAGGCCCGGAGTCGACACCAAGCGGAAATTTTCCTGCAATTGGCAGCTCGGCGCTACAAATTGGTGCACACTTGCTCTATCGAGAGGCGACGACGCATTTTTCTGCCGTGATGCAGCGCCGCATTGATTAGGCGTCCCCATGTATTAGGCTGAACCGGACACAAGCAGGGATGGGCAGGGAACCGTGCAAACAAGCATTATCCGCTCAACGGGTTACTGGGCGCCGCCGGAGGTGATCAGCAATGACGAGCTCGTCGCCAGCTACAATGCCTATGCGACACGCTTCAATAACGACAATGCCGCCGCGATAGCGGCTGGCCAGGTCGAGGAAGTCCCGCTTTCGAGCGCCGAATTCATCACCAATGCCTCGGGCATTCAACGCCGGCATGTCTATGAAAAGTCGGGAATTCTCGACATCAATGCGATGACACCGCGCATTGCGCCGCGCGAATTCGAGGACATCTCCACCCAGGCCGAGTTTGCCATGCAGGCAGTCCGCCCGGCGCTGGAAAAGGCCGGCCGCACCGGTGCCGAGATCGATGGGGTCATCGTCGCCTCCTCTGCCCAGCAGCGAAATTTTCCGGGCCTGTCCTGCGAGATCCAGAATCTGATCGGCTCGGACGGCTGGTCTTTCGACCTGACCATGGCCTGCGCTTCAGCGCTCTACGGGCTCAACCTGGCCAATGCGATGATTCGCTCCGGCCAGGCCCACCGCATTCTGGTCTGCTCGCCGGAAATCATGACCTGCATCAATGTGCATTCGCGCCGCGATGTGCATTTCATCTTCGGCGATGCCGCCAGCGCCATTCTGGTCGAGGCCGATGATGGCACGCCGGGCGGGTGGGAGGTGCTGGGCACCCACACGCGCAATAAATTCTCCAATCACCTGCGCTCCGATTTCGGTTTTATCAATATCGCCGAACGGGTGGTGAAACCCGATTTCCAGCCTGGTCTCGATCAGGACGGGCACAGGGTATTCAAAGACGTCGTCTCCTTCGCACCGGTCGTGGCGCGCGAATTGATGGCCCAGCTCAATCTCGAGCCGGAGGAGATCAGCCGCGCCTGGCTGCACCAGGCCAATAACCGCATGGTCGACCTGATCGCCAAACGCATTCTCGGGCGTGACCGCACCGAGCAAAATGCGCCTTCGACCCTGGAAGAGTATGGCAATACCTCCTCCTCCAGCGTCGTGATGAATTTCGAAATGAACTCGGATGACATGAAGGCCGGCGAAAACGGCGTCATGTGTGCCTTCGGAGCCGGCTATGGAGTCGGCGCTGCCGTGATAAGGAAACGCTGATGCGCCATTTTTTCCTGCTGGCGGCCAGTGCTGCCCTGACGGCCTGTTCACCGCCAGAGCCTGTAGCCCCGGCCGACCTGGCCGATCCGGTTGAGGGTACAACCCTGCCAGCCATCGAGGACGCTGATGACGGCGCCGCAGCAGCTGCCGCGCCCGGCACCGACATCCATGTTTTCCAGCTCGACTGGACCGGCGACACCCCCGCTCTCGGGCGCCAGCTCATGGCGACAGCCCGTCCCGGCTATGACAATCAGCCATTTTTCGTGCCGGGCGAGGACGCCCTGCTCTACACCTCCGATGATGAGACCGGCGAGACCGATATCTGGCGCCTTGATCTGGCGAGCGGCGCACGGACCAATATCACCAACACGCCGGGCGAGAGCGAGTATTCGCCGCGCATCGCGCCGGATGGCAGCAGCCTGTCCTACATCTTCCAGCCGCCAGGCGGCTATGCGGGCAATGTCTATCTCGCAGGGCCGGATAATAGCGATCGTGGCGCCGCCGAAGCCTTGGCGCCGGTTGGCTATTATGCCTTCAGCGGCGATATGGGGCATGTTGCCGTCTTCGCGTTGGGTGAGCCCAATACGCTGCAATTGATCGACCGCCAGGCCGATCCGGAAACGGTCATCCACATTGCCGACGAGCCTGGCCGCTCACTCTTCATGACGCCGCGCGGCAATGCCATTTACTACGTCCTCACCGATGAGAGCGGCCACGCCGTGATCCACGTGCTCGACGTCAATACGGCCAGCACAAGCGAAATGTTCCAGCTACCCGACGGAACCGAGGATTTCGCCATTGCCCTCCTGCCCACAGACGCGGTCGCCTTCTTTGCCAATGAGAATGGCCAGCTCGTCTTCCGCCATAATGATGGCTGGGAATCCATTGGCGACCTTGCAGGCGCGGGGCTGACCGGCATCACGCGGATCGCGGTCAGTTCTGACCTCAGCCGCATCGCGATTGTCGCCGAGGAATAGGGCCGGCCGGCGGGTCGCGGGAGTTCCTCATGCTAGCTGCCAGCGACAAGAGAACCATTGTCGAGGTCCAGTATCTGCGTGCGATTGCGGTCCTGCTGGTGATCCTGGCGCATATCCACCAGACCAATGCGCGCTTCTTCAGCGCCCCCCTGCTCGGCGATGCGGCTTTTGCGGGCTTTAGCGGTGTCGACGTGTTCTTCGTGATTTCCGGTTTTATCATCCACCATATCTATGGCGGGCATTCCGGACTCGACGGGCGCTATTTCCTCAATCGCCTCAATCGCATCCTGCCACTCTACTGGATATTCTCTGCGCTGGCGGTGGCCGGTTATCTTCTGATGGGCGACAGCCTGACCCATTCGCTCGGCGAGCTCGACCTCGTTTCCTCAGCGCTGCTTCTTCCCTCACACCAGCCGCCCGTGCTGATGGTCGGCTGGACGCTGACGCATGAGCTATATTTCTACCTCGCCTACGGGCTGAGCTTGCTGCTGCCGCGACCATGGCGCATCCGGGCTGCGGCGGCCTGGGGGCTGGCAAGCCTCGCCTATGCCCTTCTGCCCGGCATGCCGACCTGGCCCTGGCTGGCCGTAGTGCTGAGCCCCTTCAACCTGCTCTTCCTCGGCGGGGTCTTGCTGGCCAGCCAGTATCACCGCTTGGAGAGTACCCGATGGCCGGCACTGGCGCTGGCAATTGCCGGCGCGGCGACCGCCCTGGTCTGGGCAGGTCAGGTGGGGCTCGAAGGTCTCGGCGACCAGACACACCGCGTCGCCCTCTTCCTGCCTTTTGCGATTGGGCTGACCTGGTGCGTACTGGCCTGGCGTCCGGCGATGTCGACGCTCTTCGCGCGGATCGGCGACGCGTCCTATTCGCTCTATCTCAGCCACATCCTGGTGATCGGCGTACTGGGCCGCGTCTTGCCAGCACGACTGGACAGCACCGCCTGGAGCGGTCCGGTCTTCTACCTGACCTGCCTGACAGCCTGCCTCATCGTCGGCTTCGCCAGCCATTACGGCCTGGAGCGCCCGCTGGTGGATTTCGGCAAGCAGCTGATCAGGCGGGTCTTTCCGTCACCGCCCCGGTCAGCCGCGAGCTAGAGCCGCGTCGTTTCACTGATCCGATAGGTCAGATCATCGCCATCGGCTTCGTGTATGGTGAGATAGTCACCCAGCCGCATCGTGTGATCGCCGAGCCGGAAGACCGGTTCGTCCGGACCCTCATCCTCTTCGTCATAGCGGAAGAACCAGTGTGAGCCATGGTGTGAGAGCCAGCCATCGGCGGCTTCCGTGTCGTCCGGCGAGAAGCGGTTGACCGTACAGGCCGCCTTATTGGCCCGCCACAAATCCAGATCCAGCTTGCCGGCGCCATCGAGGGGGGCGATCACAGTATAGCCCCGCTCCATATCGCCCTCGGGATAACCGGCATCGGGATTGAGCCCGAGCCTCATGACCACGCGTGTGAGTGTCATCTACATCTCCTTCAAGACCTGTCAGCATGGCGCACCGTAATCACGAGCGGGTCAAGAGCGAGTCCGCGCCATCGCTTGCGGCAAGTCGGCGCACTGAGCTGTGGACCGTTTCGCGCCCGTGGTGGCGAAGGGCGATCCGGTCTGCTATCCCCGCTGGCCGCCGTCAGAAGAGGCTCCCGCCATGCCCACCGCCGCAAAATCTCCCAAGAAGGAACGCCGCGCCTGGCAGCGCATGATTTCAGGCCGCCGCCTCGACCTGCTTGAGCCCTCGCCCTTCGATGTCGAGATCGAGGACATCGCCCATGGCCTGGCACGCGTCGCGCGCTGGAATGGCCAGACGCTGGGCGATCACGCCTTCTCCGTCGCCGAACACAGCGTTGTCGTGCTGGAGATTGTCGACAGCCTCTACCCGGGCCTCGACCACAAATGGCGCCTCGCCGCCCTGCTGCATGACAGTCCGGAATATGTGATCGGCGACATGATCAGCCCGTTCAAGGCGGCGCTGGGCGTCAATTATCGCGACTTCGAGGACCGGCTCGAGGCGGCGATCCATCTGCGCTTCGGCCTGCCGCCGAAGACGCCGGCCGAGATCAAGCGCAAGATCAAGCGGGCCGATATTATCTGCGCCTATTTCGAGGCGACGCAAATCGCCGGTTTCTCTCATGGGGAATCCGTGAAATTCTTCTGCCGTCCGCCCGCCGGCCTGGAGATTGCCATCAAACCGCTGCCCGTCAAACAGGCCCAGATCCTCTTCCTCGACCGGTTCGAGACCGTCCTGTCGCAGCTCGAGAAACGCTGATGTCAGAGGCCGCGCAATCCATCGTCGTCGGCCTCAATGCGGTGATTCTCGCCGCCGATGCAGACCAGCCGCAAGTGCTCATTGTGCCGCAGCCGGGCAGCGATGTGGCCCTGCCCTTCGGCCCCTTCAATCCGGCCGAACACCGCACCTTCGAGATCGGACTGCGCCGCTGGGTGGCTGAACAGGCCCGCTTCCAGCTGGGCTATGTCGAACAGCTCTACACGTTCGGGGATCGCGGCCGCGAGGCGCCCGTCGCCGCCATGTCGGGCCAGGGCGATGCGCGGATTATCTCCATCGGCTATCTCGGCCTGACACCTGTTGCTGCTCCGCCTCCTGATGGCGGCGGCCAATGGCAGGGCTGGTATCGCTTCTTCCCCTGGGAAGACTGGCGCGATGGCCGGCCGGAGATGATCGATCTCGACATCGTCCCGCGTCTGCGCGCCTGGTCGGACGAGGCCGGCGCCCCGGGCGGCCGCGCCTCACGCCATGATCGCATCAAACACGCTTTCGGCGTCAATGGTGCGAGCTGGAATGAGGAGCGCGTGCTGGATCGGTTCGAGCTGCTCTATGAGGCCGGACTGATCGCAGAGGCCGCGCGCGACGGCCAGATCGAGCGCCCGCTCACGGGCGCGCCGTCCGGCATGCCACTTGGCCAGGCCATGGCCTCTGATCATCGCCGCATCCTCGCCACCGCCATGAGCCGCCTGCGCGGCAAGGTGAAGTATCGCCCTGTCGTGTTCGAACTCATGCCGGAGCGCTTCACGCTCTCGGCCTTGCAGCAGGTGATGGAGGCACTGGTCGGCTATCGCCTGCACAAGCAGAATTTCCGCCGCGCCCTCGACCGCACCGGTTTTGTGGAAGGCACGGGCAAGATGGAGATCAAGACGGGCGGCCGCCCGGCCGAGCTCTTCCGCTATCGCCGCGACGCGATGGCTGGCCTGCCCTCTCTGGGCCTGGCGACGCCGCGGCTTTGAGGCTGGTGTCCGCCCCCGCCCAACCGCGCCCCTTCACCTATGCGCCGCCCCCGCCCGGGCCACTGCCCATCGTCCATGTCGATGACCACATCCTCGTCCTCGACAAGCCCGCCGGTCTCCTTACGGTGGCTGGCAATACGCCGGATCTCGCGGATTGCCTCGAGGCGCGGGTGCGGGCCGAGTATCCCACAGCGACGATGATCCACCGGCTGGACATGGACACATCCGGCCTCATCGTGCTGGCGCTTACTCCGGCGGCCCACGCCCATATCGGCAAGCAATTCGAGAACCGTCAGACACGCAAATCCTACAACGCTCTCGTCTGGGGACAGGTCAGCGAAGCATCCGGGCGAGTAGACCAGCCCATGAAGTCGGACTGGCCCAACCGGCCGAAACAGCATGTTGACCTCATCGGGGGCCGCCCGGCGATCACTGATTGGACGGTCCTGGATGCAGGCCCCGACCACACGCGCCTGCGTCTCATCCCCCTGACCGGCCGCACGCATCAACTCCGCGTCCACATGGCCTTCCTGGGTCATCCCATCCTTGGCGACAATCTCTACGCGCACGGGGAGGCTCTCGCCGCCAGGGAGCGGCTCTGCCTGCACGCGCAAGCACTCGACTTCCGTCACCCGGACGGGGGCGCCTGGATGAGCTTTCACAGCCCGGCGCCATTCTAGCCGCCTGCGCGATCACCCCGCTTAATCAAATCCCAAACTCCTTGTGACAGCGTGCGAGGCTGTTGTTGTTCTGGAGTTTCCCATGCGCTCTTCGCGTTTATTGCCCGCCTTTGTGATCGCCAGTTTCGCTATCGCTGCCGCGCCCTCCATCGCGCAAGAGCCGGCCGAGACGCCGGTGCTGGCCGCCGAACCCGGCGCGACGCCCGAGCCATCGGCGCTCGCCGCCGATCAGGCGCAGGCCAGCGCCCCAGACAATGCCGTCATCGGACAGCAGAACTCGAATATCCTCTGGCAGGCATCCACGACCCAGGGTGTCGGAGGCCTCGAGGCAGAGCAAACACCGGCCAAGGCCGATGTTGAAGAGCCGCAATAGCGACGCCTCTGTCCAAATCGTCATGCTAGACCCCTTGCCCTATGCTCAAAGTGAGCATATACCGGACCCTAGATAAGCTCATTTCGAGCATAAGGTGATTTCAGACGATCGGGATCGCCTCTTTTCAGGCCCACGAAATGCTCAATTCGAGCAAAAGTGAGGGATGATGGACACGCTTTACCAGTCTCAACCCGGCAGCCGCGGCACCTATAAGGGTGACACCATGCCGGCCCGGCCGCCCCTGCCCTATACGGACGAGGTCAAGGCCGCGACGGACCACCTCTATGAGAAGGTCAAAGACTTCATCTCACCGCTGGAATGGCCGGCCAAGGCGCCGCTGATCCATGCGATCAACCAGATGAAGCGCGAGAAGAACGCCGTCATCCTGGCCCACAACTATATGACCGCCGACATCTTCCATTGCGTCGGCGATCTGATGGGCGACAGCCTGGCCCTCGCCCGCATGGCGGCCAATAGCGATGCCGATATCATCGTCCAGGCCGGCGTCCACTTCATGGCGGAGACCGCCAAGATCATGGCGCCGGACAAGAAAGTCCTCATCCCTGACACCCGGGCGGGCTGCTCGCTGGCCGCCTCGATCACGGGCGAGGATGTGCGCCGTATCCGCGCCGCCTATCCCGGCGTGCCGATCGTCACCTATGTCAACACATCGGCCGAGGTGAAGGCCGAGTGCGATATCTGCTGCACCTCGTCGAATGCCGTCCAGGTGGTCGAAAGCCTGGGGAGCGATACCGTTATCCTGCTGCCCGACGAATATCTGGCCAAGAATGTCGCCGCCCAGACCGATATCCGCATCCTGACCTGGAAGGGCTCCTGCGAGGTCCACGAGAAATTCACCGCGGCAGACGTGCAGGATCTGCGCGACGCCCATCCCGGCATCGTCATCATCACCCACCCGGAAAGCCCGCTGGAAGTCGTCCAGGCCGCCGATTTCGCCGGCTCGACCGCGGCCATGGCCGACTGGGCCAGGAAGAGCGGTGCCAAACAGGCCGTCCTCCTGACCGAATGCTCGATGAGCGACAATGTCGCCATCGACGTGCCGGAGATCGAGTTCATCCGCCCGTGCAATCTGTGCCCGCACATGAAGCGGATCACGCTGGAAAACATCTATGACGCGCTGCGGCTCGAGCAATTCGAGGTGACCGTCGAGCCGGAGATCGCCGCGCGTGCCCGCGCCTCGGTCCAGGCCATGCTCGATCTGCCGGCCCCGAAGACGCCGGCCTTCTTTGATCCGGCAAAGCAGGAAAAATTCGTCGAGATTGTCTCGGTCTGATCATGACCCGACCCGTCCTCATCATCGGCGCCGGCATTGCCGGGCTCTGGGCGGCGCTGAAGCTGGCGCCGCGCAAGGTGGTCCTGCTGACCGGCTCGCCACTGGGCGAAGGTGCGGCCTCCGGCTGGGCGCAAGGTGGGGTTTCGGCTGCGCTCGGCATGGACGACACACCGGCCCTGCATGCCCGCGACACGGTTGAAGCCGGCGCAGGCCTGGTCGATCCGGACGCAGCGCTGGCGCTGGCAACGGGCGCGGCGCAGGAAGTGCGCGAACTGGCGGCCCTTGGAGCTCCCTTTGAACGCGAGGGCGAGGCCTGGTCGCTGTCGCGCGAGGCGGCCCATTCGCGTCACCGCGTGGCCCGCGTGCGCGGCGATGGTGCCGGCGCGGCCATCATGCAGACGCTGATCGCCGCGGTGCAGGCAGCAAGCCATATCGAGATCCGCGATGGCTGGACGGCGGCGTCCCTGATCCCCGATAGCGAGGGCGGCTGCGCCGGGGCTCTCGCCCGCGCGCCCGATGGCACGATCCACGAGATCCTCGCCGCTGACACCGTGCTGGCGACCGGTGGCGCAGGCGGGCTTTTCGCCCTGACGACGACACCGGCTGGCGCGCAAGGCCAGGCCATGGCGATGGCGGCGCGTCTGGGTGCGATCATCCAGGACCCTGAATTCATCCAGTTCCACCCGACCGCGCTCAATGCCGGGCTCGACCCGGCACCTCTGTGCACGGAAGCCCTGCGCGGCGAAGGCGCGACCCTGATCGACCGTTCCGGCCATCGCTTCATGCGCGCGATCCATCCCGATGCCGAACTGGCGCCGCGCGATGTCGTCGCCCGTGCTGTTCACCGGCAAAACCGCAAGGGCAAGGGCGCCTTCCTCGATTGCCGCGAGGCCGTAGGCGCGGAGTTTCCGGCGCGCTTCCCGGCCGTCTTTACCGCCTGCCAGCAAGCCGGGATTGACCCGCGTATTGAGCCCATCCCCGTCGCCCCGACCGCGCACTACCATATGGGCGGCGTCGCGACCGATATTGATGGCCGCACCAGTGTGGCGGGCCTTTGGGCGATCGGCGAATGCGCCTCGACCGGCCTCCACGGCGCCAATCGCCTCGCCTCCAATTCCCTCGCCGAGGGGCTTGTAAGTGCGGCACGGCTGGCAGCGAGCCTGGTGGGACAAGAGGCTGGCCCAATCCCGGCATCACCGGCGCCCGCCTCCCGGCCCCTTCCCCCAGCCCTGCCGCCACTGGCACTCCTGCGCCTGCGTCAGGCGATGAGCCGGCTGTGCGGTGTCGAGCGGACCGGACACGGCCTGAGAGAACTCATCGCGCTGATCAGCGAAATGACCGCGCGCCATGGCGAGACCGATGCGCTGGTCGCGGCGCGCTTTATCGCCGAGGCTGCGCTGGCGCGGTGCGAAAGCCGTGGCGGGCATTTTCGCAGCGACTTTCCGGCCACCGAAGCCATCGCGCGGCATACGCGCTTGTCGCTGGCTGATCTGGCGGGCACAAAGCCTGATGCCCTGGCGCACACCCAGCCTGCCGAATAGGACCTGAAATGCCCGTTTCGCCGCTCCCCGATTTCATCGTCAAGGATGCCGTCACCCGTGCGCTCGCCGAAGACCAGGGCGGTCGCGGCGACATCACATCGCTCGCCTGCATCCCGGCTGGAGACGAGGCGAAATTCTTTTTCAAAGCGCGCGAGACCGGTGTGCTGTGCGGCCTGCAACCGGCCGTCGAGGCGATCTGGCAGATGGATGCCGACGCCATGATCAAGCTCCACATGGAAGATGGCGAGGATGTCGGGCCGGGCGATGCCATCGCGACCGTGATCGGCAAGGCCCGCGCCCTGCTGGCGGCAGAACGCATCGCGCTGAACTTCATGGGCCGGATGAGCGGCATCGCGACCTTCACCCGCCGCTATGTCGATGCCGTTGCCGGCACCAAGGCCCGCATCGTCCACACCCGCAAGACCACACCGGGCCTGCGCGCCTTCGAGCTTCAGGCCGTCCAGGCCGGTGGTGGCTCGCTGCACCGTTTCGGGCTCGATGACGCCATACTGATCAAGGATAATCACGTCGCTGTCTGCGGCGGTGTCGGCAATGCCGTCCGCGCCGCAAAGCTCCATGCCGGACACATGACCCGCGTCGCGGTCGAGATCGACCGTCTCGACCAATTGGCCGAAGCCATAGAGGCCGGAGCGGAAAGCCTCCTGCTCGACAATTTCTCCCTCGACGATCTCAAGGCCGCCGTCGCCCAGGCTGGCGGCAAAGTGACGCTGGAAGCCTCCGGCGGGGTCAATCTGGAGACGGTGCGCGCCATCGCCGAAACCGGCGTTGATGTCATCTCGGTCGGCGCGCTGACCCACTCGGCACCCAATTTCGATATCGGGCTTGACGAGGCCTGAGCCAACGCTGAAACGTGCTGTAACTCAGGGAGGAGTTTCAACATGTTCAATCACATCATGGTCGGGTCGAACGACATCGAGAAATCGAAGACATTCTATGACGCCGTGCTCGCCACGCTCGGCGCGGGCGAGGCCTTTCGCAATGTTTCACCGACCGGGCATGTCCGCCTCTTCTACCGGCATAATGGCAATACATTCGGCATCAGCGAGCCCATCAATGACGAGCCCGCCACCTTCGCCAATGGCGCCACCATCGGCTTCAAATGCGACAGCCCGGAGCAGGTGAAGGAATTCCACGATGTCGCGGTCGCCCATGGCGGCACCTCGATCGAGGAACCGCCAGGGCCACGCACGACCAGCCTGGGCACGATGCACCTGTCCTATGTCCGCGATCCGGACGGCAACAAGCTGTGTGCGCTGCATCGGGGCTGATCAGGCTCACTAGCGAATTTTCAATCCAGGGCTGATCCGGAATGGATCGGCCCTATTCCCCCGCGCGCACGGCTGTCGTCTGATAGTCACCCGGCGTCCAGCTGACACCCTCATCGCGGGATATCTCGGCATACATGCGGAAACTGTCTGGGGTAATGTCCGTATAGACTTCGCGGCTCAGCCTCTGGCCCTCGGCATCAACACCGGGGATGGTGATGATCATCTCGCCATCGCTCATCGCTGCGGTCGTCGCGCTCCAACCGCCCTGTCCACCGGGATAGAGATTATACCCCTCCCAATGACCCGCCCGGACATTGAAGGTGCGGAACTCGGCGCCCGTCGCATAAGGCCCGCGCCATTCCTGCATCACCGCCATCCCGTCCAGGATCCAGTGATTATGCCAGCGCGCACCATAGGTGACCTCCTGGCCGTTCTGCAGGCGCAAGGTGATGGTGACGTCCCAATCGCCGATCACGAAATCAAACTCGGAGAGTTGCTCCGGCCCGTCAGGATTTCGCGTGCCAAGCGGCGAATCCGGATCGGGTTGAAACAGGATGGGCGGCGGAGCCGGTGGCGTCTGCGCCAGCGCCGGCGCGGCCGCGAAGACAGCAAGACCGAACAAGCTCGCCGCTGCGAGATATGTATTCATGCTTTCACCCTGGCTTTTGGCTGGCGGCACGTCACCGCCAGTGATTGCCCAAACCATAGGCCCGCGATCACTCCGCTCAATTCACAATCCCGATAGCAAGCCAACCGCCCGGAATGCAGTCCACGTCCGGCCTTGCCAGCCGCTTCACCCCGGCGACCGTGCGTGTTACAATGCATGCATAGTGAATACGGATTGAACGTTATGAGAAATTTGTCTATCCGCCTCGACGACGCGACCCGCGAGAAGCTTGATGCCCTGGCACAGAGCCAGGACCGGTCCCGGTCCTGGGTGGTCAATGACGCGATCCAGCAATATTTCGAACATCAGGACTGGATCATCGAGGCGATCAAGGTCGGGATCGCGGATGCCGATGCTGGCAATCTCATCGAGCACGATGACCTGATGGCCGAGCTCAAGGCACGCAACCTCGCTGCCAGAAAATGAAGCGCCTGCGCTGGTCCAGCCAGGCCGGGCGAGAATTGACCGAGGCGCATGACTTCATCGCGCGCGACGATCCCGATGCAGCGCTGCGCCTGATCGAGACGGTAGAGAGCGCTACGGAATTTCTGCTCACCTTCCCATCAATGGGGCGCGAGGGCCGGTTCAGGGACACGCGGGAACTGGTAATCCCACACTTGCCGTATCTCATCGTCTATCGGGCACTGAGGAGCGGTATAGAGATCCTGCGCGTCCTGCACACTTCCCGCGACCGTCCGAAATAGCGCCTCAATCCCCCAGCGCGACGCGGCCGGCCTCGCCCTTGTCGGCGATCTCGTCCGGCGTCAGGCCGCACAGCTCGTGGGGGAAGACGAGCCAGTCATCCGTCTCGTGCAGGAAATAATCCGGCTTCAGCTCGGTCTTGTTGCGTACGGGCTTGAAATAGACCGTCGCGATCTTCGCCTCGGCGGGAAAATTGCGCCGGCATTTGGCGTGCAAGACCTTGAGCAGCGCCTCGATAGAACGGCCCGAATCGAAAACATCATCGACAATCAGCAGACGGTCGGCGGCATTGAGCGTGTCGACCAGATAGCCCTCGCCATAAACCCTCACCTCGGCCTGTTCGCCAATGCCGGTATAGGAGGCAGTGCGGATGGCGATATGGTCGGTATGGACGCCGCGATAGTCGAGATATTCTTGCACGGCGATCCCCACCGGGGCTCCGCCGCGCCAGACGCCAACGATATGGGTAGGGCGAAAGCCGCTCTCGAATATCTGGCGCGCCAGCCGGAAACTGTCTGCGAGGAGATGATCGGCGGTGAGATGTGTCTTGATGATGGCCATGCCGGATGCTGGCGTGATTGGCCACAGAGCTCAAGAGGGATGCGGGATGTGGTACCGTGCCCCTTCCCCTCGTCTCCCCCCGCAGTTACATCTGGTTCATACGCCCGCGCCCCAGGAGCCCCGCCATGCACAAATCCCACGATTGCCCCAAGGGCCGTATCGTCCAGCATAGTCTCGACAGCAAGGCGGTGGCCAACAACATGCTCGGCGATCCGACGCAGCGCCGGGTGGACGTCTATATTCCGGCGGGCCATGACGGGGCGGGATTGCCGCTGCTGGTCGATGTGGTCGGCTTTACCGGTGGCGGCCCCCACCATACCAACTGGAAGAATTTCGGCGAGAACGTGCCCGAACGCGTCGACCGGTTGATTGCGGAAGGCAAGATGGCGCCCTGCGTCATCGCCTTCCCTGACTGCTTCACGCGGCTGGGCGGCAATCAATACATCAACTCCATCGCCATGGGGAATTGGGATGATTTCCTGACCACCGAACTGCTCGACAGCGTCGAGGGGCATTACAAATGCGGCGGCACCGGCAAGCGCGGCATCTTCGGCAAGAGCTCGGGCGGCTATGGCGCCATGATGCATGCGCTGATGCACCCGGATATCTGGTCCGCGGCGGCCTGCCATGCCGGCGATATGGGCTTTGAGCTCATGTTCGCCTCGGATTTCGCGCTGGCCCTGCGCCGGATCGCCAAGCATGGCGGCACGATCGAGAGCTTCATCGCTGCGCTCGAAGCCAATCCCAAACCGGCCGGCGAGGATATCCACACGCTGATGACGCTCGCGATGTCGGCCAGCTATGACCCCGACCCGGAGGCCTTCCTCGGCATCAATCTGCCTGTGACGATGGATACGTGCGAGATGGACAAGACCGCCTGGGCACGCTGGATGAAATGGGATCCGCTCACCCTGGTCGAGACGCATGGTGAAGGGCTGAAACAGCTCAAGGCGCTCTATATCGATTGCGGCGATATCGACCAGTATAACCTGGTCTATGGTGCCCGCCGCATGACCAAGCGGCTCACCGAGCTGGGCGTGCCGCATATCTATGAGGAATTCCCCGATGATCACTCATCGGTGGATTACCGCATGGATGTCAGCCTGCCGATCCTGGCGAATGCGCTGGCCGACTAGAGCATTTTCAGCAAAAGTGGGAACCGGTTTTGCGGTTCGAAAATGCGCGACCCCAAAAACCTGGAGCATCGGCATTCGCCTCGCGCTGAATGCGGATGCCCTAGGCCCGCACCAGGCGCGGCTCTTTCGAGCCGCCGCCCGTGACGCCATTCCAGCTTGATTTCAGCACGTGCACGACCAGCACGATCAGCGCCCGTGCGAGGATGGTGAAGAAGAGCAGGAGGATCTTGTCGTCGGAGACGGCGAAGCGGACGCCGGAGCGCCAGCGGCCGCCGATTGGCAGTGCGGCAACCTGGTCCTCGGCCCAGTCGGCGACATTGAGCATGTAATGCAGCCCGTCGGCCCAGAAGAGCGCGACCGCCGAGACCATCAGGATGGCGAGGACAAAGGCGAGGAAAAGCGTCGAGATGGTCGAGCCGATCTGGCCGATAATCCCATCCTCCGCGACCTTGACCTTTGGCTTCGGCATCACGGCGGTGAAGATCTTGCCCAGAATGGCGAGCAGGATGCGCGCAATGACGGTAAAGATCAGCAGGACGATCTTGTCGTCGCTGGCATAGATGCGGACGAGATTATTGATGCGCTCGGGCAGTGGAATGGCGGCTACACCATCCTCGAGCAGGTCAGCACCGTCCTGGACCCAGCCGAACCACTCCGGCAGGTAGAACCAGAGCATCACCAGCATGATCATCGCCAGGATCATCGACACGAAGAGTGTCGCAGATATCTTCCACAGCCGCATCGCCAACATCACAACACCCCCCGGACGCGGTGCAAGCCGCAGCGTCCTCCTTCGTTCAGTCTAGTGTGCGAATGCGGCGACGTCTTGGCAAGACACGCCTCAGGCGAATTTCAACGCAAAAGGGCGGCGCCTCCGGCACCGCCCTGTCGCAATTCATTGCCTGACGTGCGGCCTATCCAGCCGAGATCAGCTCAACCGTGATCGTCGTGCCCTCGTCAGACCAGCCGGGCGTGGTCCAGCTGCCGCCGACTGCGAGATCAGGATTCCACGGCCCGCAATTCACCTGGGCCCCCTCGGCGGTCTGCGCGGTGATGCACAATTGCTCACCGAGTGCCCAGCTGCCGCTCACGCCATTGGTGTCGGAATAGCTGCCATCGGCGGCGAAGGTGGCGTCAAAGCTCTGGTCCCCGCTGGTGACCCGCACAACGCTACCCGCGAGATTGCTCCCGTCATCGGCCAGAGCCGGAGCTGCCAGAGCAAAAAGCACGGCAGCACTCATCATCAATCGTTTCATGAAAATTCCCCGTAACCGGACCTTGGTCCGTCTATCGCCCCTCAACGTGGATCGAGCCTACAGAACTCGCGGCTCAGGGGAAAGCCCGGCCGGGCCGGAATCTCAATCGAGATCAGGGTCCGCATCGGCAGGACCATGATCGGTACGGGGAACCTCCACGATCTGCACCCAGTATTCACCGATCGAGTTGACCACCCGCATCAGGCGGTCCAGCGAGACTGGCTTGACGATATAGGAAGAAGCACCCAGCCCGTAGCTGGACAGGATATCGTCCTCATCCTTCGAGGTCGTCAGGACAATGATCGGAATGTGCGCGAGGGCAGGATCACCCTTGATCTCCTCAAGCGCCTCGCGGCCATCCTTGAGTGGCATGTTCAGGTCGAGCAGGACAATCCCCGGCATCGGCTCGTCGACCAGGGATGCATACTCGCCCTCACGACGCAGATAGCTCAGCAATTGCTCGCCATTCTCGAGGAATTCGATCGGATTGCGCAGACGCACCTCTTCGCAGGCTTCCTTGAACAGCATGCGATCATCGGGATCATCATCCACCATGAGAAATGTGAAGAGGCGGTCTTGAGAGTTCATAGGTTCTGGCCCCTTGATTTGCCCGGCGATTGCCGGGGCATGATGCTGGTGATTCAGGTGAGTGTCTCGCGTCGCAGAGGCAAGATCAAGGTGAATACCGCGCCGCCATCCACTTGACCGCTCGCCGTGAGCGAGCCGCCCTGCCTGACAGCGATCTTGCGCGCGACCGTCAGCCCCAATCCCGCGCCCTGATACTCGGTGATTGAGTGCAACTTCTGGAAGGGATGGAAAATCCGGTCGGCATACTTGTCATCAAAGCCGATTCCATTGTCCTGGATGACGAGTTTTACCGCCTCGGCGCCGTCTTCCAGAACATGTCCTCCGGAGACCGTGATCACGGGCGGGCTGTCGACCCGGTGGTATTTCAGCGCATTCGCGAGCAGGTGGCGAAACAGGGTGCGCATTTGCCCGGCATCGGCCTCAATGACCGGCAGCTCGCCGATTTCAAGCCGCGCATCGAGCTCGTCGACCCGCTCGGCCAGGCTGTCGGCTGCAGCGCGGCAGGCCTCGCGCAGATCCACCTGTTCCAGCTTTGTCGATGCAGCATTGATGCGGGACAGCTCCCGCAGGGCATCGAACAGGCGGCGCTGCCGTCCTGCGGCTTCGATGATGCGCGCGAGATATTGCCGGCCGCTCTCATCAAGGCGGTCCCGTTGCGTCGCCTCAAGGCGTCCGGCAAAGGCGTCAATCTTTCGCAGCGGTTCAATCAGGTCATGCGAGGCGGCCTGGGGATAGGCGGAGATATCTTCATGCTCATCCTGCAGGCGCCGCAGCTCCGGGGCCAGTGCCGCCTCAGCCCTGCACCGCGTGAGATAACTCTGCCACACGGCAGCAATCACCAGCGCGAGCATGGCAAACACGGTCAGCGGCAGGATCTGAAAGATCAGCGTCAGGCCAAGCACGGCGAGACAGATCAGCACGAGCCAGCTGTCTCGAATGGCGGTCGCGAAATCGGCGGTGGATCTGAACACGGACAGACTTTCAATACGGGCCGCAAACGGCACCGGCGATGATGTGCCGGCCTAGCGGACAGCCGCCTGGCGGATGGGAAGAAGGATTGTGAAGACCGCGCCGGCATTGGGTTCGCCCCAGGCGGTCAGCTCGCCGGAATGGTGCTCGACGATCTTGCGGCAGGTCGCCAGGCCGACGCCCGTGCCGTCGAACTCCTCCCGGCCGTGGAGGCGTTCGAACATGCCGAAAATGCGCTCCGCGTGGCGGGCTTCAAAGCCGATACCATTATCGGTGACCGAAATCCGCACCACGGCCCCGGCCTCGCCGACCTCGACATTACCCTCGACGGAGATCGATGGCGCCACGCCTTCGCGACGGAATTTCAGCGAATTGGCGATCAGATTGAGGAAGAGCTGATGCATCTGCCCGGAATCGGCCTCGATCGCCGGCAGCACACCGACACGCACCGTGCCGCCCTCGCCGGCAATGCGCGGTTCCAGATCGGAGAGCACATCCGCGAGAACGCTGCCAAGATCGACCGGCCGGAAGACGGTGGTTTTCGAATTCACCCGTGAATAGCTCAGCAGATCATCGATCAGGCGCCGCATCCGCGTCGCCGCATCGACCATGCGATCAAGATAATGCCGGCCGGTATCATCAAAGGATTCCTGGTATTTATTGTGCAGCCGCTCGCCGAACGCCTGGATCTTGCGCAGGGGTTCCTGGAGGTCGTGCGAAGCCGCGTAGGCGAATTCCTGCAATTCGGAGTTCGAGCGTTTCAATTCCTGCGCATAGCGGCGCAGCGCCACCTCGTCGCGCTTGCGCTTGGTGATGTCGCGGAATGTGACAACGATGCCGACCAGCGGATCTTCATAATCGGCACGGGAGCGGGAGAATTCGATCGGGATTTGCCGCCCATCCTTGGTCCAGTAAACTTCCTCGCCGCTGTGCTCATGCGCGTCGCCGCCATGCAGCACGCTGCATTCCTCCTCCGGGTAGATCGAGCCGTCCGCCCTGGAATGGTGCACGAGGGCATGCATGGACTTGCCGATCAGCTCCGCCTCCGTATAGCCCAGCAAGCTACAGGCGCAGGGATTCACGAAGGTGACAATGCCATCGCTCGTCATCCCGTAAATGCCCTCGGCAGCGGTCATCAATATGCGGCGAAAGCGCTGGGTTGCTTCCAGCGTGGCGCGGGCGCGCCGGCGCGTGATGGAACGATGCGTGTGGAAGAGCGCCGCCAGCACGATGAAACACAGCGCCATCGCCACGGCGAAGACGCGCAGCACGGCGCGGGCGCGATTGACACCGGCCAGGGCCTCCGACGCCTCGATCTCGGAAATGACGCCGATCTGGCGATCTTGCTCCCAGGCCCAGGCCCCCATCACAAGCACACCGCGCGCATCGCGGTATCCGGTCAGGTTCTCGCCAAGCATGCCAGACGTGACCGATCGGGCGGCCTCTGTGGGTGGCCATTGCGAATACGGCACGGAGGGAATCCCGCCGACGCTGATATTGATGCCAGGGTCGCGAATCTCCAGGTGCAGCATCGAGGGGTGCCCTTGGGCGAGGAGACCTGCGGCGCGGAATTCCGCCCCGTAGCGGGTTTCCGTCAACAGACGGCCGAACTGGTCGACGGCATAGGTCTCGCCGGAGACGCCTGTCCGCCCGACGCGGAATGTCGAGGAATATTCGGCACGCGGATCAAGCAGCAGCGCGAAATAGCCGCGCACCTGTCCACCGATACGGATCGGGGCAATCGCGTACATCGCGACGTCCTCGCCAAGCTCGCTATGCTCGCCCCCCACCCGGCTCGAAACCACATCGACGATCTGGGGCCGGGTCAATATACCGTGCCCCGCCTGGAGCTGGTCCAGATCGACCAGGTCAAGGATGAGCGAGGGCTGGCCCAGATCAAGATTGCGCACCGAGGCGAGATTGGTGCCGTTCTCGCTGATCAGATAGAAGCCTCGATATCCGTATTCGGTCAGCCAGGGTGCCAGCCGTGCACGCAGCTCGATCTGGCGCGGCGAATTGATCAGCGCGGACGCGACGGGGGTCCGCAACAAGTCCTCAAGTGCATCCTCCACCAATGCGCTATTGGCCCAGACATTCGCATTGCGTTCCTGGTGGCCTGCCCACTCCTCGAACCGCTGCAAAGTGTTGGAAAGCACCGAGCGCAGGGCCGCCCCGTTTGTTTCGCGGGCCGAAGCCATCAGCGCGCGATCTCCGGCCATGACGGCGAAGAAGACGATGAGGATAAAAACGAGCGCCAGAGCACCAGGCAGCACGAGTCCGGGCCAGCCGTCCGCCTCGATCGCCCTCTGCAATGAGAGCGTGGTGTCAGACTCTTCACTGTCTGATCTCACCGCCTTGTCGCCCGTGGCGTTCGCGCTCATCCGAATCGACCCTACCCCAGCTCCCGCTATTCTAGACGATATTGCACAACTTCCGGGACAAGATCATCCACCTACCTGCGCATGGGCGAATCAGGGGTCATGATCGGCCTGCCAGACGTACGGGGGGAAAGACCTGCGGTGCCGTGGAGGCACGGGGCCGTTTCCGCGCCCCGTCACGCCCCCTACCAGGTCTGCTCGCGGGCTGCCTGGTGGTAGACTTCCTGCAGGCGCCTGAGCGTTGCGCCGGATACATCAGCGGGCAAGGCCTGCGGCGAGAACCATTCGACGCACTCGATCTCCCCGGCGCAATCGGTTTCACAAGGCGCCCACTCCCTCACCCGGTAGACCACAACATGATCGCCCCGAAACCACTGATGGTTTGAATAGATCCCGATCAATTCAGGTTCACCGGTCAAGCGCACGCCGGCCTCTTCGGCCATTTCGCGCTCAATCGCATAGGCCGCAGTCTCGCCGCGCTCGACCCCGCCACCCGGCAAATGCCAGCCATCGACATAGGTGTGCCGGACGAGCGCGATGCAACCATCCGGGCGTTCGGCAATGCCCCGCACGCCAAGGGTTGTGCCTCGCGAAAGCCGCCACCAGCCCTGCATTGCGGGGCGCACAAACGGCTCGATGAGGACGCGCCACCTCATACCGATTCCCGCACTGGCCAGTCGCTCAACGGCGCGCTATGTACGGGCATAAACCCAGCTGCTTTGGAGAGATTGTCCATGTACGCCCTGATCGCTGTCGGCCTTGTCGTTGCTGTCTTCGCCGCCCTGAATCTTATCGAGTTTCGCCGCCTCGACTAAACCCTGATCCGCAGCGCCCGGTAGGTCCATGTCCGCAATCCTTTATGCCCCCTTGATCCTCGCCGGTATCGTTCTTCTCCTGTTTGGCGGAGACTTTCTTGTGCGCGGCGGTGCAGCGCTTGCCAATCGGTGGAAACTGCCACCGCTGCTGGTCGGGCTGACGATTATCGCTTTCGGGACCTCGGCGCCTGAACTTGTGGTCAGTATCCAGTCCGCGCTGAGCGGCGCGCCTGGCCTGGCGGTCGGCAATATCGTCGGCTCCAATATCGCCAACTTCCTGCTGGTGCTCGGCCTGCCAGCCCTGTTCGGCACCATCCACACCACGACCAAAGGCCTGCGCCGCAACGCGCTCTTCGCGCTGGCGGCGGCGATTGCCCTGCTTGGCTTTGGCTGGGATCGCCAGATTTCCACGACGGAGAGCTGGATATTGCTCGGTGCGATTGTCTGCTACGTGTCCCTGCTCGGCTTCCAGGCGCGCAAGTCCACCGACGACCCGACCCTCGCCGAATTGACCGATATCGAACATATTGATGGCCTGCCGAAAACAATGCCGTCGATCATCTTCGCCCTGATTGCCGGCCTTGTGGCCCTGCCGGTTGGCGCGCAAATGGTCGTGACCGGCGGCATAGCCGCCGCGCAGGGCCTGGGCGTTGACCCGGCACTGGTCGGGCTCACCGCCGTCGCGCTTGGCACTTCGCTG
>TARA_R110000868_G_scaffold102358_1_pt1 | contig 34990 bp, 25 predicted proteins | sample TARA_R110000868 | Tara Oceans TARA_R110000868 (sample SAMEA4397489) | marine metagenome | biome: Polar Biome; feature: [SRF] surface water layer (ENVO:00010504); material: water (ENVO:00002006), including particulate matter (ENVO:01000060) such as... | depth 5 m | reverse complement strand
GGGCATTACCATCAAGGCCCAGACCGTGCGCCTCGACTATCCGGCGAAGGACGGCAAGACCTATGTCCTCAACCTGATCGACACGCCCGGACACGTTGACTTTGCCTATGAGGTCAATCGCTCCCTGGCCGCCTGCGAAGGCTCGCTTCTGGTCGTTGACGCCTCCCAGGGCGTCGAGGCGCAGACGCTGGCCAATGTCTATCAGGCCATCGAGGTCGATCACGAGATCGTGCCGGTGCTCAACAAGATCGACTTGCCGGCCGCCGATGTCGAGCGCGTCAAGGCGCAGATCGAGGATGTCATCGGTATCGACGCCTCGGAAGCCATCGAGATTTCCGCCAAGACCGGTTTCGGCATCGAGGACGTGCTGGAAGCCGTTGTGAAGCGCCTGCCGGCACCCGTGCGTGGCGATCCCGACCTGCCGCTCAAGGCGATGCTGGTTGATAGCTGGTATGACAGCTATCTCGGCGTCATCTGTCTGGTGCGGGTCATTGAAGGCACGCTGAAGAAGGGCATGAAAGTGCGCCTGATGCGGTCCGGCGGGGCCTATCCCGTTGACGGCGTCGGCGTGTTCCGGCCCAAGAAGGAAGCCGTCGACAGCCTGGGGCCCGGCGAGATCGGCTATCTCAACGCCTCGATCAAACAGGTCCGCGATGCCCGCGTCGGCGATACCATCACCGATGATCGCCGCCCGGCCGAACAGGCGCTCAAGGGCTTCAAACCGGCCCAGCCGGTCGTGTTCTGCGGTCTCTTCCCGGTCGACAGCGCCGAATTCGAGGATTTGCGCGAAGCCATTGAACGCCTCGCGCTCAATGATGCCAGCTTCTCCTATGAGATGGAGACGTCGGCAGCGCTCGGCTTCGGTTTCCGCTGCGGCTTCCTCGGCCTCTTGCACCTGGAAGTCATCCGTGAACGCCTCGAGCGCGAATACAATATCGAGCTGATCACAACGGCCCCGTCCGTGGTCTACAAGATCGACCTCACCGACGGCACGACCATTGATCTGCACAATCCGGCCGATATGCCCGATGTGATGAAGATCAAGACGATTGCCGAGCCCTGGATCAAGGCGACCATCCTGGTGCCCGACGATTATCTCGGCAGCGTTTTGAAGCTTTGCCAGGACCGCCGCGGCAATCAGCTCGAGCTGACCTATGCCGGCGCCCGGGCGCTGCTGGTCTATGAATTGCCGCTCAATGAGGTCGTATTCGATTTCTATGACCGGCTGAAATCCATCTCCAAGGGCTATGCAAGCTTTGACTATCACTGGATCGATAATCGCGAGGGTGATCTCGTGCGCATGTCGATCCTGGTCAATGACGAGCCGGTCGATGCGCTCTCCATGGTGGTCCATCGCGGCCGCGCCGAACAGCGTGGCCGGGCCATGTGCGAGAAGCTCAAGGATCTGATCCCGCGGCACATGTTCAAGATCCCGATCCAGGCCGCGATCGGTGGCCGTATCGTGGCCCGCGAGACCCTCTCTGCCCTGCGCAAGGATGTGACGGCGAAATGCTATGGCGGCGACGCCACCCGCAAGCGCAAGCTGCTGGACAAGCAAAAGGCCGGCAAGAAGAAGATGCGCCAGTTCGGCAAGGTCGAGATCCCGCAGGAAGCCTTCATCGCCGCGCTCAAGATGGATGACAATTGACCTATGGGATTGCGTCGGTCATTGTTCCTATTTCGTTCTATGTGACTGGGGAGTGACAGGTGGCAGATCTCGTAACAAGTGTCCGTATTCCCGACCTGATCTCAAAACTGAAATACGGTGAGTTCCTGGTGCCGCAATTTCAGAGGGAATTTGTCTGGAGCATTGCCGATGTCATCGCCCTGCTAAACTCAATTATCGATGCACGCCCTATCGGAATGCTGACCGTTTGGGAGCAACCTGACGACTCAGGGCTAGAGCTTGAGCACATCTCCGTCGCAGATACGAACAGCTCGGGTGATGAAGACGTTACGTTCTTCGGCGACCCCAAAGCGCGCGCCACTAAAACCTTCGCTGTTCTTGATGGCCGGCAAAGGCTCACTGCCATTTCAATGGCTTTTGGAGGCCTTCGGGCTTTGAATGGCAAGAGAAAGCACTCCGGAAAGTTTTTTCTCAACGTGACAGCTTCCGATCAGGTTGATCGCATAATATTCAAGAAGTCCGCTGAGATTGAGCGGGAAAACTTAGGGTCATTAGCAACTTGTATATCGAGTGGGCTATTTCCATTCGAGTTCGATGACGCTGCATATGAGAATATGGATCGCCAATGGATGGACTACGTCAAAAGCATTGTTCAGCCAAAATTCTATAAAAACTCAATACTTCCCAGCGAAGAAGAGTTAGATAGGCGCAGCAATGCGCTCGACAACGCATTCAATGGTATAATATCCACGACGCTTGCTGTGTACTCTGTTCCTAAGCAATACGATTTGGGGACAATCTGCGAGATATTCGAGACCCTCAACACCACGGGAACTCGTGTTTCTACCGTAGATCTCATTCACTCATGGCTCTACGCCGAGACCCAGTCAGAATCGCCGAAGCCAATACATCTACGCGAGTGGATAAAGGAGTTGGGTGCCTACGAAGGCGCTCAAGGTTGGGCTGATCCGAAGGAGCGTCCGGAACTGATCGCGCAGTTTGTCACGGCTACTCATGTTGCGGAACGCTCGCCCTCAACCCCCCGTATGGTCGGGGGCAAGGTCGTGGCAATTTCGTCGTTGAAATCCGGTGACCTGCTGGCTACCCCTAAGGAACATTGGCGAGATGTTATTGATAAAACTGAGGAGTTTGCTCGGTATATAGGAGATTTCCAACGCAGCGTCGCTGAGGGGTTTTTCCCAATGAGCGACTGCCCTTACCCGATCAGCGCAGCAATCTATATCGCTTTGCGCTGGACGAACCGCGTTGATGCTCGAGGATGGTCAGTGGAGGCCATCGATTGCCTCTATCGAGCGTTCTTCTGGAGAAATGCTCTACTCGGTCGGTACGATCAGGGTTTTCTCACGAAAATCAGTGTCGACTTGAAGATGCTAATTGAGCTTTTGGAATCGAATTCTGGAAAGTCTTTTGGCGAATGGATTCAGGCCTGCAATTCATCACTGGATGAGCATGTTGGCGCGATTGTTGAAGAGCAGACACTCCTCGCACAGCTCTTGGACGCGAAACCTGCTGGCGCGCTCGGTAAAGCATTATCGCTGCCTGTGCTGGTGGGGGCGAGAAGAGATCTATTGGACCCGACAAAGTCAGTTTCTTTCGAGAAGGCGTCGGAGGCTATTGATCTCCATCATATCTACCCATCCGCCTGGATACGGGACAATGTAAGCGAAGCCGATATCAAGCTTTGGAACCAACAAGGCCTCGGCCGTGGAAACTGTATTGCGAACCTGACGCCCATGACCCGTAAGTCGAATCTTATCTGGCGCGCAAAGGTTCCGGGCAAGGCGTTGACCGACGCTCACGTCACGCCGACATCGCACAGTGAGGTCTTTGCGCAGCATTTCATTGACGAACCTGCCTACGATTGTCTCGTCAAGAGCGGGGCGGGGCTGCCAGAGTTCTGGCGTTTGCGAGCCGGGAACATCGCGAAGTGGCTCGGGCGTCAGATGCTCGCCAGTAGCTGAGTTGCACTGGCGAGTTTCCCGGGTGTAGCGAGGGCCATTGGACGGATTTCACTAAACCAATCCAATCCAATCCGCCCTGGCGTACGTATACTCATGGAGCGCGGGGTATTTTTGGCCACCGGCTGGAAATCCCGCCCCGGCTGCACTATGTCCAGTGCAGCGAAACACAGGAAGCGATCGCCCGATGAAACACGTCTTTGCCGCTCTCGCCGTATCGGCCTGCCTTGCCGCACCGGCCCTTGCCGAACTCAATGTCGGCGACACTGCACCGGAATTCCAGGCCGAGGGCTATCTCGGTGGCGACGCCTTCAGCTTCGACCTCGCTGCTTCGCTCGCCGAAGGTCCGGTGGTCCTGTATTTCTTCCCCGCTGCCTTCACCTCGGGCTGTAATGTGGAAGCGGCCCTGTTTGCCGAATCCGCTGCTGAATTCACCGCTGCCGGTGCCACACTGATCGGCGTCACCGCCGGCAATACCGACCGCCTCGCAGAGTTCTCCGAACAGCATTGCGCCAGCGCCTTTCCCGTCGCCGCCGTCGGCAGTGATGTGATCTCGGCCTATCGCGCCGGTCTGATGCTGCGTCCAGGCTGGACCAACCGCACCTCCTACGTCATCGCCCCGTCCGGCGTGATTGCCTATGTCCATACCGACCTCAATCCGGACCAGCATGTCAGCCTGACGCTGCAGGCCCTGCACGATCTGGGCTATGGCAATGCCGAAGAAGCGCCAGCCGCCGAATAGGTTTCCGCTTCAAGTCTCTGTCAGGATTGGCTAGCCTTGCTCCCGGTTTATGAGGGAGGGATGCATGGCCACGCCTGAAGAGATGATGCAGACAATGATCGCCAACCTGCCTGCCAAGACAGGCCGTTCGCTTGACGAATGGCTCGTCCTGGCGCGCGCGGCCCCGGTCCAGACCCATGGCAAGATCGTCGCCTGGCTCAAGGGCGAGCACGGTCTCACCCATGGATATGCCAATCTCGTCGCCGCCGCGACGCTCAGCCCGGATCGTCTGGCGCCGGCGAGTGCCGGATCCGATGCCGCGCTTGTCGATGCCCAATATGCCGGCAAGGAGGCGCTACGCCCGATCCATGACCGGCTGTTGGAAATCGCCCGCGGTCTCGGCAATGATGTCGAGTTGGCACCGAAAAAGACCTATGTCTCGCTGCGCCGTTCGAAACAATTCGCCATTGTCCAGCCCTCGACCAGAACCCGTCTCGATCTTGGCCTCAACCTTGGGCTTCTCGAGCCCACCGGGGTGCTGGAGCTCTCGGGCTCGTTCAATTCAATGGTCTCCCACCGCATCCGGCTGGAGCATGTCGACGCCATCGACGCGGCAGTCGTCGCCTGGATGCAAATGGCTTATGACGTCGCCTGACGGGCCGGATATGTCTGGGCCGGCGGGTTTGGCGCACGATTTTAGCGGCCCCTGCGACCGTCTGATGGCCAGGTGCAATTTTCCGCCAGCCGATGTTGCGGTGCAGCGAAATCGTCCTAGTCTGTCGCCAAGATTCCCCCGGAGCGCCGCATGACCGATACCGCTGTCCTGTTCGAAAACCTTCACCCGGTTGCCGATGCACCCCTGATCGCTGCCGGCATGGCGGTCGAGCGCCACGCCTCGGCGCTTGAGCCTGCTGAATTGCACAAGGCGTTGGGCAATGCCCGCCTGGCCGGCATCCGCTCGCGCACCAAGATGACGGCAGCGGCCTTCGATGCTGCGCCGCGGCTTCTGGCGCTGGGCTGTTTCTGCATTGGCACCAACCAGGTCGATCTCGACGCCGCCGCCAGTCATGGCGTGCCGGTCTTCAATGGCCCGTTCGGCAATACCCGCTCGGTCGCTGAGCTTACGCTAGCCTCGGTTATCATGCTGATGCGCGGCATCCCGATGCGCTCCTCGGCGGCGCGCCGCGGCGAGTGGCTCAAATCGGCGACCAATTCCCACGAGGTCCGCGGCAAGAAGCTCGGCATTGTCGGCTATGGCAATATCGGCTCGCAATTGAGCGTTCTGGCCAGCGGGCTCGGCCTGCACGTCTATTTCTACGATGTCGAACCCAAGCTCGCGCATGGCAATGCACGCTCGGTCGCCAGCCTCGAGGATTTGCTCGAGCTCGCCGATGTCGTCACCCTGCATGTGCCGTCCCTGCCATCGACCCGCAATATGATGGATACCGCCGCGATTGCCCGCATGAAGCCCGGCTCGATCCTGATCAACCAGGCGCGTGGCGATCTGGTCGATATCGACGCCCTCGCAGCGGCGCTGGAAAGCGGCCATCTTCTGGGTGCTGCGGTCGACGTCTTTCCCAAGGAGCCCGCCTCCAAGGATGAGGCCTTCGTCACGCCGCTGCAGAAGTTTGAGAATGTCATCCTCACCCCCCATATCGGCGGGTCGACCCTGGAAGCCCAGGAAGCGATCGGTGATGATGTCGCCGCCAAGCTGGCCCGCTTTGTGACCCATGGCGCCACCAAGGGTGCCGTGAATGTACCCGAGCTCGACCCGGGTCCGATCAAGCCCGGCCGCGTCCGCCTGCTCAGCTTCCACGGCAATGCGCCCGGCTATCTGTCACGACTGAATGACGCCGTCAGCGCCGCCGGCGCCAATATCGCGGCCCAGTATCTGGAGACGCGCGGCGAGCTGGGCTATGTCGCCGCCGATCTCGAAGGCGCTCTGCCAGGCGACTTCCTCGACCGCGTCAAGGCGATGGATGGCACGCTGCGGGCGCGACTGATCGAGGTCTAGCGCTTCAGCGCTGCGCCGAGGGCGTTGACGGTTCGGACATAAGCCTCGCCGGCCCATTCGGCCGCGGCGATCACAACCTCGCGCTGGGCGATCAAGCCGAAGCCGATGAAGCGGTCTGCTGCGCCCTGTTCGAAGGCCTCGAAATCCGTCATGCCGTCGCCGACAATCACGGTGTGCGTGGCGTGCACCGAGATGCGATTGAGGATCTCCGCCTTGCCGCCATTGCGCGAAAGCGGGCAGTCCGGATCGAGCCCGCTCACCCTGTCGCCGTCAAAGACGAAGCGATTGGCATGAATGGCGCTGCGGTCGAAACCCAGATCGATCAGCACGGGTTCAAGCAGATCCGCAAAGCCGCCCGAGACCGCGTGCAGCTCATCGCCTTGATCACGCAATTGCTTCAGCAGGGCTGCCATGCCGGGTGTGACGCGCTTGCGCAGCGCCTCGGCAATCTCCCCGATCAGCGCCCGGTCGAGCGCCGCCAGGGCGAGGCGAGCCTCGAGACTGTCGCGCAGGGCCATACGGCCCGTCATGCCGGCATTGGTAATTTCGTGCAGGCGCTGTTTCGCCGCCGCTGCATCAGGCAGGCGTGCCAGGGCCGCCTCCAGCGCAGTGTCGAGGGATTCCACACGCAGCAGCGTTGAATCGACATCGAAGGCGATCAGGCGTCTCAAATCAGGCTCCGTGCTGCAGGCGAAATGGAGGCGACCCGCTTTCGCCAGTCAGCGGGCACCGATACCGGTCCCGATCGGACAGACCACGCCTGTGCCGCCGAGCCCGCAATAGCCGCCCGGATTCTTGGCGAGATATTGCTGGTGATAGTCCTCGGCATAATAGAAGGGGCCTGCCTCGCCGATCTCCGTCGTGATCACGCCACGTCCGCCGGCTGACAGGGCGGCCTGATAGGCATCGCGGCTGGCGGTCACAATGGCGAGATCGGCCGGGTCGGTGACATAGATGGCCGAGCGATACTGGCTGCCGCGATCATTGCCCTGGCGCATGCCCTGGGTCGGGTCATGGCCTTCCCAGAACACTTTGAGCAGGGCGTCCAGCGTGAGTTTCGAAGGATCATAGATCACCCGCGCAATCTCGGTATGCCCGGTATTGCCAGTGCAGGTCTCTTCATAGGTTGGATTGGGAGTGTGCCCGCCGGCATAGCCGACGGCCGTGTGCCACACGCCCGGTGTCTGCCAGAACAGGCGCTCGACACCCCAGAAACAGCCCATCGCCAGATAGATCTCGGCCATGCCCGCCGGCCGTTCGACCTTGATGGCGCGGCGGGTGACGAAATGTGTGTCGGCGGTAGGAATGGCAGCGCTGCGACCGGGCAGGGCGCGCTCGGCGGGGATGATGTCGGCGGCGGTCTGGGTGAGGCTCATGGCGGGCTCCGGGGGGCGGGGTGACCCTCAAGATAAGGCCTCGCGGCGCGAATGCCAGTGCCAAGCTGCCCGCCCGGGCCGCGCTTGCGCTGTAACAGCCTGCCCGGCAGGCCATTTCACTGAAGGCGGTCACTTGCTCTCTACCCCGTGATGAGTATAGTCCGCGCTCCTCGTGGTGAGGTGGCCGAGTGGTCGAAGGCGCACGCCTGGAAAGTGTGTAGGCGGGGAACCGTCTCGCGGGTTCGAATCCCGCCCTCACCGCCATACATCCCCCCAATAAAATCCACCACCCAGCGGGCGCCAAAAAGCCCCGCAATTCCCTGCGTCAGGCGGCCGCCTCCGCGGCGGGTGGGGCTGTGAGCGCGATCTGTCTGACATTTGGCGGTTCATCTCCAGTATGGGTAACAGGTATTCGGACATTGGTTTCGAAACCCGCTTGCCCCCGCTCCGGGGGGGCTTCCGTCGACGCGGCGGGCACCCGATTGGACGGGGTTCCGCGCTGGCCAGGACGCCTCAGCCACCCGAATGGGTGAGGCGGAGCGGTCACAGGTGACAGGGTTTCGAGCCCGTTAACCATCTGAAAATGCGCTGAAAGTGCCCGACCACCCGTTTGGGTGATTGTCCGCCCGTGCGCTGCGCTCTCTCACTGCCGGCGAAGGTTTTGCGCCATCCGCCGGGCAGGCGGGGGGGACAGGCTGGCGCGCAGGGACAGGCGCGCCAGCCGCACTTTGGGGACTACACCATGACTGTGTTTTCGATGGCTCGCCGGGGCGTAGTAACCATTGGCGCCGCAATCATCCTCGCGCTGGCGGCGACTCCCCTGAGCTCGGCGCAAGTCAGTTGTGCAGACCTTTCTGCACTCGGAAATACGACTGCGCTCTACGGCGACGACGGCACCGGGGATTGCTCAACGCTGGCGCCGGGCGACACCGTGCCGGCGGGCCTGACGAACGGTTTCTACATACGCAATTTCGACGGCCCGCCAATAGTTAGGCTTGACGTTATCGAAGCGGGGGGGAGCCAGTATTACGATCCCAGCTCCACTATGTGTTCGGGTGCTGGTTGCGGCACGGCCGTGGGTGGAGGGGGATATCTGTGCAACGCCCCGGCGGGAGGCGGCTCATGCGCATTCACCTGGCAGTATACTTCGCCCGCGCCCGGCGGCGCCACCATCACGGTCACGGGCTCGATCGCTGATAACTCGTCGACGCTCTCCAACATCGTGGCGTCAGGCGGGGCGTATGCGGCCGACACCACCGGTCCGCGCGCCGTGCAGATTATTCGGGTTACGCCATCATCGTCGACGACGAATGCGGACACTGTGACCTTCGGGGTGGTGTTCGACGAACATGTGGCCAATGCCAGCACCGCTGACTTCACGGTTGTCGGAAGCTCGGCGACGCCTATCAGCGTGCTCGTTGACAACAGCAACCCGGCGTTTGGATTTGTTGGCGTCGCCATAACCGGCGGCGACCTGCCTGGTCTCAACGGCACGGTGGGGCTGGCGCTCGCAGCGAGCCCGGGCCTCACCGACCTGGCTGGCAACCCCATGACGAACACGGCGCTGACGACGGGGACAAACGAGACCTATGATTTTGACAACACCGCGCCGACGTCAGGAACGCCGGCGATTCAAGGCTCACCCGCGCGGAGCGCCACGAGCCTGACCTGGCGCGTGGCGTTCGCTGAGTCGGTGGTCAATGTCGACGTCACCGATTTCACGCTGGTCAAAGAGCCCGGCGCGTTCACCCCGGAGCCGGCCGGCGCCATCGATTCCGTCACCGATATCGGCATGGGGATATTTGACGTCAACGTCACAGGCGTGGCGGGCGAAGGCGGTCTCAGGATGCGCCTCAATGCGTCCACCGACATCACCGACGCTGCGGGCAATGGCCCGCCGGCCGAAGCGACGTCGGCCCAGCACTTTGTGGACACGATCGTGCCTTCTGTGGACACGATCTCCTCGTTTCGGACTTACACCAACGACGATAGTTTGAGGTTCGACGTCACGTTCAGCGAAAATGTCACCAACGTCACCGCCGATGACTTCACCGTCACAGGAGGAACGACAGCGACGGTCACCAATGTGACCGGGTCGGGGTCGGTCTATGAGTTGACCGTGTCGGGCGGCGACCTGGCGGGGATTGCAGACACCACTGTGGATATCGGTTTCGCCGGCGGGCAGGACATCGAGGACAACTTCGGCAATGCGCTGACGAACACGACACCGGGCAGCAGCAGCCCTGTCTTCGTGAACAATACGCCGCCGGTCGGCACATTCTCCACGGCGGCGGCCTCGCCGGTGACCACCACATTCACCGTCAATCTCGCCTTCACGCCCCAGGTGGGCTTCGCTGACAATGTTGTCGGGCTCACTCAATCCGACATCACCATCTCCAACGGGACGATCGACTCCTTCACGCTCACCAATGGCGCCGGCGGCGTCGTGACCGGCGCAGACATCGTCGTCACTCCACTCCTCTCCGGGGAGGTCACGCTCGACCTGCCCGCCGACGTGATCATTGACGAAGCCGAGAACCCAAATCCGGCCGCCACCCAGTTCTCAATCACTGCGGCCCTGCCTGACACGACCCCGCCCCCGGCGCCGACGACCCCCGATCTGCTCGCCAGCAGCGACAGCGGCGTCAGCTCCCTCGACGACATCACCAACGACAACACGCCGACCTTTGCAACGACGGTATCGGTCGACACCGTCGAAGTGCGCTTCTTCCGCGACGGCTCGACTCAGATCGGTACTGCGACGCCCACCTCCACCAGCGTGGAGTACACCAGCTACGCGACGCTGCCGGACGGCCCCCACACGATCACGGCGGTCGCCGTGGATGCGGCAGGCAATGAAAGCGCCCCTTCAACGGGCCTTTCCATCACGATCGATACGACCGTGGTCGCGAACACGCCCGACCTGCTGGCGAGTTTTGACGGCGGCCCGTTCGACGACGACAACGTTACAAACCGCTACTCTTTCGGAAATTTCGATTTCAGCGTCGCTGGCGAGGAGGGCGCCAGCGTACTCATCACAGAGTCGCAGACCGGCCAGTCCCGAGCCGGTGAGATCAGCGGCGGATCGGTCGTCCTCTCGCTCGATTGGGATGATGGGACCTCAGACGTGGTCGCCGAGGTGACCGATATTGCGGGCAACGTAGCCACGTCGGCGCCGCTGGCCGTCACGCTTGAGGCCAGCGCTCCTAGCTTCGCAGCCAACGTCACCGGCGGTTCATCGACAACGCAAACCACGGCGCAGGTCACGCTTTCGTTTGACGTGCCGGTGTTCAACGTTGATCCGTCTGACTTCACCATAACCAACGGCGCGACGATCAGCGCCGTGTCCGGGTCAGGCACGTCCTACACGCTTACGGTCACCGGCCTTACACCTGGCTTCACGCACGAGCTTGCCTGTGATGCTAATGCCGACGCTCAAAGCCTCGGCGGCGCCGTGGTTACGGACGGAAACTTCTGCTCTCCCATTGGTGCCTTCGCGTTGATCACGGTCGATACGACCGCGCCCAGCCTTGTGAGCATTGCGCGGGGCGATCCCACGGACGAGGTGACGACCTCAGACACGCTGGTATGGCGGGTGGAGTTTTCCGAAAACGTGAACCTCAGCCCCTCGGACTTCAGCCTCGAAGGCACGACCGCCACCCTTGCGCTCGAAAGCTGTGGTGGTGGTAAAGGTCAGTCCAGCGGCGCCGGCGGAAACCCGCTGAATGGTCCCGGCACTATGAGTCGCAACGTTGGGTCCGATGACATATTCTGCGTGCGCGCCTCCGGCGGTGATCTGGCGGATCTCAACGGCACGGTCCGCCTGCGCGTCGCCTCCACGGTCACGGACTCCGCCGGCACCACGCTCAGCTCCACCACGCCCACCGGCGCCTGGGAAGATTACCAGGTCTCCAATCTCGGCTTCGCCTTCACCGATCTGACCTTGCAGACGCCGGCGGCGACGCCGACGAATGCCGACTCCGTCACCTGGCGGATCAACCTGACTAATTCGCCCGGCGCCAGCGTGACCGCTGACGACTTCACGATCATCGGCACGACGGCGGAGCTGAGCCTTATTCAGCAGAGCTTCCACCTGGAGGTGACGGCCAGCGGCGGGGATCTCGCCGACCTGAATGGGACGATCGAGCTGGGCGTGGCCTCGGGTCAGGACATGACCTCCATTGAGGACGTGTCCCTGTCCAACCCGGACTTCATCAGCACGCAGGCCGCCCGTCAGGTGGTGATCGACAATACGCCGCCGACGCTGACCAGCATCGAGTATGACAGCGGGACTGAATCCCCCACGGCGGAGGATACCCTGGCCTTCATCTTCACCTATAGCGAGGCGCTTGATCCCAGCGCCAACGCGGTGAGCAACCTTGCCGTCTCCGGCACGACCGCGACCGCATCGATCACGCCGATCTCGCCGTCTGTGGCGCGGGTGGTGTTGAGCGGCGGCGATCTGGCCGATCTGAACGGGCCGGTATCGGTCTCGCTGAGTGAAAGCGGCAGTATTCCCGACGCAGCCGGCAATCTGCTTGTGACCACGACGCCCACAGAGACGAATAACAACACTGTTCAGGTGCAAAACGACAACAGCGCGCCGACTGTCACCATCACTTCCGAGACCACGGGTCCGGTCAACGCGGCGTTCCCGGTCACGGTGAGGTTCAATGAGCCGGTGACGGGTTTCACTTTGGACGATCTGGTGATCGGGGGCGCTGAGCCGAGCGAATTCGCGGGCTCAGGCGCGGCGTATACCCTCACGCTCACGCCTGGCGACGCCGCTGCTGTGACGGTGAACCTTCCCGCCGGAGCTGCTGTAGACGCAGCTGGCAACGCCAATGTAGCGGCGGAGGCCTTCGCCATTACAGTGGACGCCATTGCACCCAGCGTGACGCTCGCCACGACCGAGACCTCGCGGGTCTCCGGCCCGTTCGAGTTGGCCGCGACGTTCAGCGAAGAGGTGACCGGGTTTGAACTGGACGATCTGGTCGTGGTGGGCGCAACGGCGTCTGACCTGACCGGAGACGGACCGGCCTATACCGTGACCCTGACGCCGGATGCCGAGGTGACGGAGATCACGGTCGATATCGCCGCCGCGGCCGCTGTGGACGTGGCCGGCAATGAAAGCCTCGCGGCGGACACCCTGACCATCGAGGTCGATCTGACCGCGCCGGCGCCGGTGCTGACCGCGCCGGACGCAACGGTGGAGGGCGCGTTCGTCCTGACGGTTGATTTCGGCGAGCCGGTCACCGGGTTCGACCTGTCCGATCTGACGGCGACGAACGCAGATCTGAGCGATCTGGTCGACGCCGGCGAAGGCGTGTTCACGTTGACCGTAACGCCGCAGACCCTGGGTGTGATCGAGCTCTGGCTGGCTGAAGGCGCGGCGGAAGACGCGCCGGGCAACGCCAGCCAGGCCGCGAGCCTTTCGGTCGAAGCCATCAGCCGGCCGATTGAAGTGACGGTCACGGTTGATTCTGCAACGGCCGATCCGACGGATATCAAGGGCTCGGCCACCATCACAAATCCGGGCTCCGCGGAAATCCCGTTCCGGGCCTTCGCCAACGTCTCATGGCTGAGCGTCACGCCGGGCAGCGGGACCATTCCGGCGCTGGGCGAGATCGAGCTCACTGTGGAAGTCACCGATGCGGTCAATGATCTGGCCCCCGGCAACTATACCGGCACGGTGACCGTGGTGCGCGACATCGCGGCGGGTGCGGCTTCCGCCGGCAGCGGCACGGCGAAGGCCGCCGAAACCATCATCGTGGAGATCCCGGTTGCGGTGACGCTACAGCAGCGCTTCGGGACTGTGGAGCTGGTCGCCACCACGCCGCCTGGCGTGTCCGGCGAAGCCAGCTTCGCCTACGCATCCGATCTGGAGGCCTTTGACGGCCTGACGCTGACGACCAGCAATGGACGCGCCAGCGAATCGGCGGGCCAGACCCTGTTTGGAACCTACGCGCTGACCCAGTCTTCACCGCCGGGCTGGCGGGTAGATTCCATCAGCTGCGCCGGCGATCTGGATGGCGGCTCAAGCTTTGATCTCGATGCGGGAATTGCTTCCATAGACTTGGATCCCGGTGAATCGCTGATCTGCACCGTCGAGAATGTGCGTGATGAGGATGCCGTGCGTCTGGCGACCCAGCGTGCGATCCGCAACTTCATGGCCCGCCGGGCCGACCGGATCATCGAGGCGGCGCCGAATCTGTCACGTCGCTTCGATGAGCGCGCGACCAACCAGCCTGGCGGCATGGGCGCGGACGTGGATGGATCAGGTCGTTACCAGATGGCGTTCAGCGCCTCGCTGTCCGGCTTGCGCAACGCCGCCGCCGTTTCAGAAGGCGCGGCGCAGTTTGACAATCCGGAACGCCCCTTCCTGGATGGCTGGGACGTGTGGCTGTCCGCCGAAGTTTCCGGCGTCAGCGACGACCGGGCCGGCGAACGCGCCGAGAGCGATTTCGGCGTGGCACAGGTCGGCGTCGACTATCAGCTGGGACCCGATCTGATCCTTGGTGGGCTGGCCCAGTATGACTGGATGAAGGAAAGCGCCGGCGAGGTGTTCGAGGCTGCCGGGGCGATCCGCGGCGCCCGGGTCGAGGGCAAGGGCTGGATGGCGGGGCCCTATGCGGTCTGGCGTATCCGGGACAACCTGATCTTCGATGGTCTGGCGATGTACGGCCGTTCGGACAACGTCGTCGATCCGCTGGGGCTTTACGAAGACGATTTCGAGACCGACCGGTTCATGGTCCGCGTCAATCTCACCGGCGAGTTCGTGGCGGGAGAGTGGCGTCTGCGTCCTCAAGCGGGGATCACCCACTTCGAGGAGACTCAGGACGCCTATATCGACAGTCTGGGCATCACCATCCCGGAACAGACCCTTGCTCTTGGCCGCCTCAGGGCCGGCCCGGAGGTCGCCTGGCGCCGCGAGGGCGATCACGGCGGCTGGTTCGAGGTCACCACGGCCGTCAATGCCGTGTGGGATTATCAGGCCGCCGAGCTTCTGAGCGAGACCGGTCAGCTGACCGGCGGGGCGCAAGATGTGCGCGCTGACGCCCGGCTGGGTCTTGCGGCTCGTACGCCCTGGGGGGCGGTGATCCGGCTTGAAACCGGGTATGCAGGGCTTGGCGTCGGTGACTTCGAGGCTCGAAGCGCCCGGTTTGAAATCCGCATCCCGTTCGGCGCAGCGGGCTCAGGCGGAGGTAGTTCCGCCATCGTTTCAAACCGTTTCGCGGACGATTGCGGCGGCATTCATGCCGGCTTCGCGCAGATGCGCGGCGCCAGCGGCGGCTGTGGCGCTGGGTTTGCCGGAGTGGGACCCGGATACTGAGGCCCCAAATGAACGTCGGGCGCGCCGCTCGCTGAGAGGCGGCGCCGCCCGGCTACCGGGGCGGCACAGGCGCTTTGTGCGAGACCGGTCAACGGGGGCGGACATCACTGCCAGCAGCCCTTCCCGGTCCGGTATGGGCCCCGCGACGGCTTGCCTGGCTTGGCTTTGGCTGACATCCGGGGGCGGCTCCGATCGCCGGCAGGCCTGCCTTGCGGATGGTCTGTCCCCCTGTCTGACACGGTGATTGGCGCCATTCGGGAGCCTGCGGTAAACTATGGGTGATCCATGTGCATTCTACTGGCTTTGATTTGGCCGTTGGTGGGGAATGTGCCGGGATTCCGGGGGCAATTTGGTTGGGACCATGAACAGGATGAATTCGAACCGGCGGATCGCGCTTGTCGATGACCACCGGATGTTCTCCGACGGTTTCAGCGCCCTGCTCTCGACGCTGCGCGAAGGGTATGAGGTTGAGGTCTTCAGCGACCCGGTCGATTTCCTCAAAGGGTTCAAACCCGCACATGGCTATGATCTGATTATCCTGGATCTGGTGATGCGCTCGATGAACGGTCTGGCGGTGCTGGCCGCGATCCGGGAGCGGGAATCGCGCGCGGCGGTGATGATGTTGTCGGGCATCGGGGCAGAACCACCCGTGGCCGAAATGAAGAAGCTCGGTGCTCGCGGCTTTGTGCATAAATCGGCGGATACGAGCGCCCTGCTCGCCGCCGTCGACGCTATTCTCGCCGGGCGGACCTGGTTCGAGGGCGTTGATAATTCGCGCGCGGCTGCAGAGGGCGAGCCGGACGAGGTGTGGCATTCCGTCGCCGAACGGGAATTGCCGCGCCTCGGCCCCCGCCAGCTTGAAATTCTCGATCTCATGGGCAGGGGCGAGACCAACAAGGCTATCGCCGTCCAGCTCAATATCAGTGAGAATACGGTGAAGTCGCACATGCGGTCGATTTTCGAGGCGCTGGATGCGCATACGCGCACCGCTTGCATGCGCAAGGCCCAGGCGCTCGGCCTGATTTAGTCCCCGGGCTGTTGCAGCGTATCGAGCAGGATTGAGTAGAGCTGTGCGGCATCGGCCGGTTTTGGCAGGACGGTCACCCCTTCCATCCCGGACAATGCGTCGAACCGGTAGATCTCGCCGGTCAGCAGCACGGCCGGGATATCGGCCAGAACCTCGCTACGCAGGCTCTGGATGGTTTCCAGCCCGTCCTCGCCATCGGCCAGCCGCTTGTCGACAATGAGAAGTCCTGGCTCGGCATCGGCCCAGGACAGGAGGTCCTTCGCCTCGCGGCCTGATGCGGCAGCAATGACGCGGCAGCCCCAGTCAGTGAGCAGGATGGTCAGGCTCTCGCGCACGGCCACCTGGTCCTCGACCAGCACGATGAGGGGGCTGCCGGAAATTTCGTTGGGCCGAGGGTTGACGGCTTCCGGTCCGGGCGGGGAACCGGCAAGGGGAAGGACGATGCCGGCGCGGGTGCCTTCGCCCGGCGCGGACTCAAAGTGCAGCTCAACATTCAGCCTGCCGGCCAGCTGGCGCACGATGGTGAGGCCGAGACCGAGGCCGTGCGCGGCCCCCGATTGACCCGGTTGCAGCTGGGTATATTCCTCGAATATGCGCTCGCGTTCCTCAGCCGGGACGCCGGGGCCGTTATCTGTGACCTCAATGAGCACACTTCCGTTCAGCTCTGAGCATCGCACATCCACCTGTCCCCCCGGAGGCGTAAATTTCAGGGCGTTTGCCAGCAGATTGCGCAGGATGCGCGTGACCAGCAAGGGATCGCTCCTCACCGCATGGTCCGTCCGCGCGACGGTAAGCTCGATGGATTTGGCATAGGCCATGTCGGCGAATTCAGCGCGCAGACCCTGCAGGACCTCGTCGAGCAACAGGGATTGCATGCGGGCGATGATGGCCCCGCTGTCGAGCCGCGCCGTTTCGACGAGCGCCTGCAGCAATTGCTGCTGACTGCGCCAGCAGGCCTCGACCTTGTCCAGCAATTCGATCTGCTCCGGCCGGTCCAGCGTGCGCCGGAGTGCCCCGATGAAAAAGCCCTGTGCCTGAAGCGGCTGGGACATGTCATGGCTGGTGGCAGCGAGGAAGCGTGACTTGCTCGCACTGGCGCGTTCAATCAGGCGGTTCTGTTCCTGCAATTGCTGAGTCAGGAGCCGGTTTCGGTCAGCGGCGAGGGTCGCGCGGGTTTGCACTTCGGCGCGGGCACTCACCAGCAGGCCGAAGGCATAATAGATCAACAGGCCAAGCCCGATCAGGCGCAAGGGCCCATCCACCGTCAACAGCCACCAGGACGAGAAGGGCAGGAGGGTCGCTGAAGCCAGGCTGACATAGGTGGGCCGGTATTCGGCGCTTGGCGTCATTCCGCCGACGGTAATCGCGAACACCATATTGATGGAAATGAAGAGGTTGAGCAGAGAGGTGGAGTTGAGAAAGGCAATTGCCAGACCGCCCCAGACCAGGCCCGTCACGCCGGATATCAGGGTGTGCCCGGTCAGATAGCGGCGGTAATTGCCGGCCGTGATCCCCGCCGGGGCCATCCAGCTTGCATAACCATAGACGACGCCAATCATGGTGCCGGTCCCGGCCAGCCAGATTGCGGCAAAGCGCACATCCCCGGTGAGGCTGACCAGGGCCGCCAGGTAGAGGGTGACCCCTGAAACGATAAGGCAGGACATGCCCGTTCGGGCGTGCAGCAATTGCGCCTGGCCAAGGCGGACCTCGCCGAGCTCGTCGCCGACCGGCCAGGGCGGCCGCGCCGCGGCTTGCTGCTCCTGGATCGTGTCGCTCATCTCGGGTCTTTCAGCCGAAGTGGGGTGAGCGCCGCCGCCCAACCAGACGACCACATTGCCACCCTGCGCCGCACCGCTCAACCGCCCGAACAGGTGATGTGGTCAACCGGCAGCCGGGGTTTGTCGCAGGCGGCCAACGATGTCGCGATGCCGGGCGCGATCAATCGGATAGCCACGCACGATCGGGACCATGACCAGCATGCATGCGGCAGGCAGCCATGAAATCATCGCCGTGATGACGGATTGCGTCACAGGCGTCTGAGCCGCCTCCGGATCATAGCCAGCCCAGCCCAGCAGGGCCCCGGCCAACAGCGCTGCCAGCCCGGCGGCACTTTTCTGGATGAAGGTTGTGAGGCCGAAAGTCCGGGCCTCGACGCGGATGCCGGTCTCCAGCTGGCCGTGATCTATCACATCGGGAACCATGGACCAGAACATGATCGGCAAGGCGGCGCTGCCGATACCAACCAGCGCTACACTGGTGATCGTGATCGCAGCGCCGGCCGCCGGCGCAACGGCGATCATAAGATACCCCGCCATCGCGATGAGGATGCCGGTCAGCATCGCGGCACGTTTCGAGGTGCGTGCCGCCAGCATCATCCATAAGGGCGCCGTGAGGATCATTGCGATGGCAGGGCTGGCCAAGACTGGCAGTGTCAGATCCGGCCGGGCGAGGACATGGTTGAGGAAATACAGCATGTTCTGGGTAAACAGGCCGAAGCCGACCGTTGCCAGCAGCATCAATGCCAGCAGGCGCTGCAGGGGGCCGTTGCGCAGCACGCCCGACCAGAGATCGCGCAGGTCTGCCAGGTAATTCGAGCCCGGCATCGCAACCGGGCGTGCCGGGGGTTCGCGCAGGCCCGCGCTCGAGAGCAGCAGGACCACAGCGGCCGACGCGCCGGTGGCAATGGCGGCGAAACGGTAACCGGCCCCTTCTCCGGACTCTGCAGCGGCCTGGACCAGAAGTGGTGTCGCGACAGCGACCGCCAGTCCCGCAATCGCCGCGAAGACGACCCGCAAGGCCGAGAGGCTGGTCCGTTCATCGCTATCGCGGGTCATGCGCGCAGGCAGGGCACTATAGGGCATCGCCGCGCAGGTGAAGGCGGTGCGGAAAGCGAGGTGGCTGGCCAGCGCGCAGATCGCAGTCGCCAGGCCAGTGTCGGCGGGGACGGAGAACATCCAGACATAGCTGAGGCCGATGGGCACAGCCGACCATGCGATCATGGGACCATATCGGCCCGTCCGGTTGACCCGCCGCTCTGCCCAGGTCGCGATCAGCGGGTCGGAGACCGCGTCCCAGGCCATCCCGGCCAGATAGATGGCACCTGCCGTCCAAGGCTGGAGGTGCAGGACGTCGGTATAGAAATAGAGCAGGAAGAGCGCCGAGCCCTGCCACAGGAGGACGAAGCCCAGATCACCGGCGCCATAGCTGATCCGCTGGCCGGTGCCGAGCGCGCGCAAGGCTTGCGGGTCAGGTGCGGAATTGGGCTCGGTCATCGGCGCCCTTCGCGCTGGAATATCGGGTCAGGCAGGCGGTCAAAACCACACACTTGGGTGACCAATGCTGACCGCAAAACACAGCGCAATCAAGGGTGTTGTCAGCCTAAAACGGGTCAAGTGCGCGGGCGCGATCTTTTTGCCTCGCCCGAGATCATCCGCCTGGCCGTGATGATGTACTTCCGATCTCCGCTCTCGCTGCGGCACGTCGAGAATCTGCTCCACGAGCGCGGTATCGACATCACGCATGAGACGGTGCGCTTTTGGTAGAACCGCTTCGGGCCAATCTTCGCCGCGCAGATCCGCAAGAAACGATCCGCGTCGATGCGAGCCAACATCCGGTGGCGGTGGCACATGGACGAGGTTTTCGTGAAGAGAAACGGTAGGCTTCACTATCTCTGGCGCGCCGTCGATCACGAGGGTGAAGTGCTTGAGGCCTATGTCACCCGGCGCCGGGATCGCGAGGCAGCGTTGAGATTCTTGCGCAGAACGATGAAACTGTACGGCAATCCCCTCGTCGTCGTGACTGACCGTCTGCCATCCTATCGCGCGGCAATGAACGTGATCGGTAATGCTGGCCGACAGGCGCCGACTTCAAAGACCGGTCCGCATTCGTCTGACAGCGCCGCCACTAACCCCTCTCAGTCTGCTGCGAACCCGCAAGACGGGTAGCGCGGTCGTCCGGCTTCCGGAAGTCAGAGACCGGTTCGCATGCATCTGACAGCACACCTCTTAGTCCGGAGCGAACCCTCAAGACGGGTAGGGGAGTCGGTCTTCCTCGGAACCCAGAGGCAGTTCAGCGCAGGACCGCGTCTCCCCGTCCGGGAGGCAGGGCTAGCGGCGCGGATCGAACCAGAGGGTGGCAATGCGCTCGCCCTCATCGACGAGTTCGATATTATAGCTGACAAACCATTCCGGCGCGTTAGGCGCCAGCAATCCGCCGCCGCCAGCCTGGCCCGTCATGGGAGCGGGCAGCGCCTCAAGCGAAAAGCCTTCAGGCAGGGCCCGCTGAATTTCCTCCTCGGTCGGAGCACGGCCCCCGCCCATCGTCTGAGCCAACGCCAGCGCATCCGCCATCGAGCCTGACTGGACCGGTCCGGAGGCGATCGCCGCCGGGGCGCCGGGCGCCAGGCCGCGGCCGGTCAGGCTGACCGCACCGCCTGGCCAGCTCAAATACCCGAAGGCATTGCCGGGCTGGGCTTCCAGCTCGTCAATGGCCTCACAAGCGTCGAGCAGGGTGTGCATCATATAATCGACATTGAGCCCGCGATAATTGCCGTCGCGGCCCGGCACGTCCTGGCGGGCATGTTCGGAAACGGCGCGCGCGGATGGATCTCCACTGGAGCGGTAGGCGGCATCCCCGGCCCAGGCGATCATCATCATCGCCTCTGCCGGATCAACGAAGACTTCTCCTGCCAGATAATTCGTCGCCTCACCGATGGCCCACACCGCGATGCCGGACGCGCCGCGAGCCAGCGTCGGGGCATTGCCGAAAAACTCCGCAACCGCCTGTCCTACGCCGATCGCATCGGCCGCCTGCGAGGCTGCATCAACGACCTGGCGGGTATTGAACAGGCCATCTGCGAAACTGGCCTGTTCGCCATTATTGAACCCCTCCGGAACCGGGGGATAGGTGCTCCAGTCGACGGGCCCGTAATCGGGAATCGAGATCGTGCTCCAGCGCCGGTTCAGCTCGGCATAGCTGTCGCGAAGCCGGTCGGAAAACTGGCGGCAATTATCAGCGAACGCTTCGAGATCGACGGTCGCGGGGTGCGGGTAGGCCGTGAAGTTCAGCGGCGCGATATGAGCGGTGGTCTCGTATTCCAGACGCAGGAAGCCGCGACCGGAACCGGCCAGAACATAGGCCTGGTCGTCACAGAAATTCGGCCCCGGGACCCATTCGCGCACATCGCCATGCAGATATATGACGGCGCGGGAGAGTTCCTGATTGACCACCAGCCGGCTCATCTGACCCTCGGCCAGGAATGGTCCGCTCCCGGTCCAGACCTCCATCGCGACCATGCGAGAGCGGCCGCGCATATCGGCATTTCGATTACCGTCGCAGGTCGGTGGGGTGCCGGACTGGGTATAGACCGCCTGCAGGGACGAACGGGCGAGAAAATCGGCGTCGACACCGTTCGCCGTGCCGATCTCGCGCCCCTCCATCATCGCCGCCTGCAGACCGGACCTCACCGGGTAAAGCCAGGTGCCGGTCTGGGTTTCAAGGGGTGACATGCCGGGAATGCCGCCTGACTGCATCTGCTGCAGAATCTCGGGCGGGATCGTCTGCGCCGGGGACTGGCCCGACATCGCTGTCGCGAGCAGTACGGCCGCCGAAGCAGTGGAGAGCATTCCTGGCATGACTGACATCGCAGTCCCCTTCCTTTGGTTTGGTCTGGCGAAGCACGCGAGCGGTGCCGGCTATTCCAGCGACAGCCGCGTCGTATCGCCTGATCTGATCACGACGGGCAGCGTCCGGCCGGCGCCCCACTGAAGCAGGTAGTCGCCCGGCGTCAGCACGATCAGTTCACCGGCGCGGCCTTGCCCCGCCAGTTCGCCCGTCGTGCTGTCGATGATCCGGAACTCAACGGCCATGGCCTGCGTGAGCGCTGCTTCAAGCTCGGCCGCATCATTGGCCGCGAAATACTCACCATTTCCGAGCGCCGCCCAGGCGCGAAAATCGCTCTGCAGGTCTGCATCGTCGATCGCGAAACCGACAATATTCACCCGGATATCCCAGCCCAGGTCACGCAGGCCCTGAATTGCCGCTGCCGGGTCGCCATCGCAGGTCTCCTCCCCGTCTGTGAGCAGGATCAGCATGCGCTCGCCGGTCGCATCAGCGAGGTCGCTACTTGCCAGTTCGATGGAGCGGCCCAGCGGGGTGCGCGCCAGATTCATCGCATTGACGCCGGAAATCGTCGCGCTCGCACTCGCGGGCACCAGGGGGCCGAGCGGGATCTCCAGATCGGTGCGGCAGGAATCCGTCTCGCGGTGCCCGAAGACACGCAAGGCAAATCCGGTGCCCGCCGGAATGGTGTCGGTCACCAGATCCATCAGGGTTTGCCGCGCGATTTCGATGCGCCGCTCGGTGCCGATGCGCTGCAGCATGGAGCCGGAGGCGTCGAGGATGACGCCGACAGCGTCCTGCGGACCGAGCACGGCGCGGGGCTGATCGACCAGAAGTTCACCCGGCATTTGCGGCGCCGGACGCACTGTGATCGGCCGCCGCGCCATCTCGCGGCCTTCGCGGCTGAAATAGATCAGCTCGTACTCGCCGGCCGTCGCGGGCGCGGTCAGCACCGCCACCGGCTCGTTGGGATCGATATAGCGAAATCCGATATCGCCCCTTGGCTCACCCTGCATGCGGATCAGATCGCCCTGATTTCCGGCGCCCGACCAGTTGACCTCGAATTGCAGACGCGCCTCCACTTCCGCCGGAGCCTCAATCTCGATGCTGGCCGGCGTCACCTCGATCCCGGTGCGGCCAATCACCCGCCCGCCGGAGACGTAGACGATATCGACCGGCCCGACCGTCTCGGAGGCGGTCAGGGTGATGCTTTGCCCGTCTGAATTACCGACATACCGGTAGCTTGCGCCCCGTATCGGCTCGCCATTGCGGACAGCAAAGGTGATCAGGTCCTGGTCATTGCGCGGACCAGCCCAGTCGACATGCACCGCACCGCCGGCATGGATCTGCGCCGGGGCCGAAAGGGTGGCGGAGATTCCGCCAACAGTCAGCGCAGAGCGTGCCAGGATGGTGTCGGCGCTGACATAGACGATGTCGTATTCACCCGCGTCGTCCGGTGCCGTCAGCCGCACCGCACTGCCATTGCGGCTACCGGTATAGGCATAGCTGGAACCGCGTATGACGGGCCCGTCGCGCTGCGCCATGGTGATCAGGTCGCCATTGCTGTCCGGCCCGGTCCAGGCGACCTCAAGCGCTGCACCAGCGTCGGCCGTTTCCGGCGCGCTCAGACTGGCATCCGGCAAAAATACGGTGATCGGGCGGCTCGCCTGAACCTCGCCGCCATACACATACACAACCACATATTCCCCCGCCGCATTCGGCGCGAGGATGCTCATGGGATTCTGCCGGACATAAGCATAGGAAGCGCGGCGCACCGCCCCATCGGCGGGCCGGATCTCGATCAGGCCACCATCAGGCTGCGGCGCTGTCCAGCCGATCGCCAGGCTCTGGCGAATATGCGCCCGCTCCGGAGCATCGAGTGAATAGGATTGGGCCAGGCTTGCGCTGGTCACTGCGAGGCTGGCGAGAAAGGCGAGCAGATAGCGCATCGGCTGGTTCCTTGGGCTTGAGGGGCGTTCAGGGTTCGACATGGTGATAACGCTCGAACCAGCGAAATTGTGTGCCGTCCCAATAGACGGCGTAGGCCTGTTTCTCGATCCTCTCGATCGAGAGCAGATCGCCATGCGCCGCGACAGGTGCGGACGAAAGCTCGGCCGGGTGCAGAGCCTCCAGGCGTTCGATCTGCCAGGCTTCGGCCTGCTGGATATACTCAGCCAGGCTGTTCGTGCTCGCCGCGCCGCCCGGTCCGAGATACGTCATCCAGGTGCCGGCGCGGCAGACCGCAATGTCCCGCAAGCCATCACTCGTCCGCCGGACCAGTGCCGCCAGATCAATTGATCCGTCGCCATCGAAATCACCGGACAGGGTGCGCGGGAGCATCCAGGCGTCGAGCTCATGGCCCGCACCCAGCCCGCAATCGCGCATCTGCTCGATCTCTTCGGGCAAGTAGTCCGGGCTGGCCAGATCGGCCGCGGCGTGCTGCGCTTCGTCAGAGCGCGGAAAATACAGACAGGCATCAAAGCGCAGATAGACCAGCCTTGCCCGCATCCCAGGATCCAGATCGGCCAACCCCCTGTCGCGAACATTGAACACGCCCGGGACGGGAGCGCCGTCATCATCGGCAATGAGGAAGCGACGCACATCTTGCGGCGCGTTGACATCACCCTCATTCGTCCCGGTATTTCCGGCATTGCGGAAATGCCAGCCGCTGAGCTGGCGCGGATTGGTGTCGAGATGCATGGGCGGCGTCAGGGCTGTGCGGTCCTGACCGTCAGCATCGATGACGGCGATCTCCCAGCCATAGCGCTGCGGCTGGAGTTCAAAGCGCCAATTGCCATTCACCGGGGTCGAGTAAGCGTGAGCGCCGGAAATCTCGCCGGAAACGGTTTCAGCGCGCAAGGCAGCCGTACTCTCGCACGCCTGGCCGTCGGCAAGGCCCGCAGGCAGCGCCAGCGCCAGGGCGAGGAGAGACAGTTTGAATGAGGTCGTCGCCATCGCAATCACTTGCGCCTCCTAGCCCGGCCCGCCGTCTGGCGCCCGGGTTTGCGTCACAGGCCGCGGCGGCTGTTGGCCGCTTTCGGCTTCATTGCGGGCGGCGGAAAGGCGGATCGCCACCAATGCGACGAGTACGGCCGCGATCAGAATGCTCAGCGCCGTCACCAGCTTGAGGCCACCGGGTGTGAGCATCTGACCGGCTATTGCCGCCAGCGCGCCCGCGACCGCCGCTCCGCCCAGACCATAGGCCATGGCCTCGGGCGCTGCCGCCAGACCGGCGCCTGGATCAACAAGAAACTGACCCGCCAGCCAGGTCACGAGGGCAAAGCCGATCAGGCTGGCGCTGACGGTTCGCAGCACAAGCAGGATAAATCGCGCGATCGCCGGAAGAGCGCCCGGTCCGGTCATGGCCGTCTAGCCCAGGGCCAGGGTGACCAGGCTCATCGTTGTGCCCGATGAGCCCGGTGTCAGTGTGACCATGACGCGGCGGTTACCCTTTTCGAAAATCAGCCCGCTCTGCCCCGGCATGCCCTGCGGAGCGTCCGATGCAGTCCAGCCGCCTTGCGTCATCCGGGAGGCGTACCAGGCCGAAATCGTGTCGACGTCGTCGTCGCTGAGCGCAGCAAGGCTGAAACCGCCGCCGGGAACGGCACTGGCACCGTAGAGGTTGAGGCCGGGATACAGGGGGATATCGCTTGGGAACCCGTCCGGCACATCGAGGTTCGAGCCGACCTGGCCGCCGCCTTGATTGATCGCCACAGAATCGACCCGGCCATCGGCGTCCGTGCGCACATCGGCGTCTACGCCGTGGGCCGCGGCGTAATCCTCGATCTGGTCTGCCTCGGTGTTCTGCGTGGCGTTATCGCCGCATCCGGCCAATAGGCCCGCGGCCAGGCAAAGCATGCCCAACGGTCTGAAAATCCTGTTCATAATAACCTCCCCGATCATGCGCCCCACGATCTTTACGGACACCGACAAGCCGTCTCAACCCGGTCAGATGACCCGGTTAAATCTTTGGCGGGTCCGTAATATTCATGCATGATTGGGGTCTTGTGAAATAAAAACCAATCGAGAGGTCGAAATGCAAGAGATGCGGGCGTGTCTGCTATCCGTCGCGACAGCTTTCTTTCTCATTGGTTGCACCTCGCCCGGGAGTACATTCCGTGAGGCGAGTGGAGTGTTCTCTGGCGTCTATCGACAGGGCTTCGAGCAGAGCGATTTCTACACGGCGGCTGGCGCAGGCCCCTACTGGCTGGATGCCGAACCGGAGGCGTGGAGCAGATTGATGTCCTACCGGAATGACGCTCCCGGTCGCGCAAGCGCGGTCATCGTCCGTCTCACCGTGGAGGGTGAGCTCCGCCCGCACCATGATGATCCGCTCGGACGCCCCTATTCTGGCCACCTGCATGTCTCGCGCATCATCGAGATTGAGGCGATTCCGGCCGAACGCTTTGACCAAGCCGCTGCCGGCGCCGGGCCGGGAACTGGATGACCGAATGGCGGACCTGACTGTAATCATTGCTGACGACCACCCGATCGTCCGTGCCGGTTTGCGCGTTGCGATCGGAGGGGCGTTGGGCCGGGCCGACATTCGCGAAGCCGCCAGCTACAAGGCCCTGCGTGCCCACCTCGGACAGGCGGCCGCCGACCTGCTCCTGCTCGATGTCTACTTCCCTGGCCTTGATCCGGAGCCCGGCATCCGGGCGCTGCGCCGTGACCACCCTTTGATGGCGATTCTGGTGATCTCCATGGTGACCGAACAGGCGGTGATCGAGCGGCTGCTGCGCGCGGGAGCGAACGGATTTGTCTGCAAGGCCGCGCCACCCGATTGTCTGGACGCCGGACTGCGCGAGGTGATGGATGGCAAGAGACCACTCTACCTGCCGCCGCCCGGACGGGGCCGTCCGCGGACCGCGGGGTCTACACCAGTCCATAGCCTGCCGCCGCGCCAGGCCAGCGTCCTGCAGCTGATATGCCTTGGGCTGTCCAACAAGGAGATCGCCCGAGAACTGGGTTTGTCAGTCTCCACAGTGCGCGGGCATGTCTCCGCCTTGCTCGTACGGCTGAAAGTCCCCAACCGCGCCGCTGCCGCAAGCCAGGGCATGGCGCAGGGGATACTTGATTCAGCCGAGCACGCCGAGCATGGCCGACCTTAGCTGCACCGGGCGCACAGGCTTGCGCAGAAGGATCAATCCGGCGTCCTCAATTCGATGCCGCAGGGTTTCTGTCGTGTCGCCCGACACGATAAGAGCCGGGACCGGGCCGTGAACCGACCGGATGGCGGCAACCGCTTCAAGCCCGGTACCGGCCGGGCCGAGATCGTGATCGGAGATGATCAGTGCCGGGGCAGCCAGGGCCGCCGCGTCGCTGGCTGATACCGAGCGCCGTGCCTCAACCGTCCAGCCCCATTCGGCAAGGAGGGCCGAGGTTGAATCCAGCGCGGCAATGTCATCATCGATGACCAGCACGCGGCCGCGGGCGAGTTCAGCAAAGACATTGGCCGATGGCGGCTCAACCGGGTCTGCCGTCGCCGCGGCTTCGAACGGGCCAGCGACAAACCGCGATCCCTCGCCCGGCGACGAGCGAAGTTCGACTCGCACGCCCAGCGCGTCGCTAAGCCGACGCACGATGAACAGGCCGAGTCCGAGCCCGCCGCCGGCCTCCAGATCAACGCCCCCATTCCCACCCGCCTGGGAGAACTCCTCGAAAATGCGTTCCCGATCGGCTTCGGCGACTCCCTGTCCGTCATCGCTCACGCAGAGATAAATGCCGTGTGGCTCAACCTGCGCTGACAGGGCAATCAGATCACAATTGGCGTGCCGCAGGGCGTTCGAAACCAGGTTTTGCAGGATGCGCCGCACGATCAGCGGATCTGTCCGGACGTTGAGACCGGAGCCCGCCACCTCGATCCGCACGCCGGACGTCTCGGCAGCGAGCCCGAACTCGTCGGCCACGTCGTTCAGCAGCCCGTCGAGCGAGAAACGGGCAGGTTGCGGCGCCGACTGGCCGGTTTCGAGCAGCGTGACATCCAGCAGTGCGTTGAAAAGCTTCGATAGTGCCTCGACGGACTGCTCGATGCGGTCGAGCATTTCGCGTGTACGCCGCGGCAGGCTCTCGCCGGAGAGTGCTGCGAGGAACAGACCCATGGAATGAATCGGCTGGCGCAGATCATGGCTAGCCTGGGCGAGAAAGCGGGACTTGGCAGAATTGGCCGCCTCTGCGGCTGCCCGCGCCGCTTGCAGATCCGCGGCCTGGGCCTCGAGCTGGCGGGCCAGTTCGATCTTTTCCCACTGCACCGCAAAGCCCTGCTGCGTCACAGCACGCAACACCCATCCCAGCGTCAGCATGATCACCAGAAACGCACCCAGCATGCCGGCAACGGCAGCGCCGCGCGCATCCGGTCCCTCCAGCCAGAGCCGCAGGGCTTGCGGTGGAAGGATCAAGAGGAGCGTCACAATCAACATTCGATAGTGCAGATTATGAGTGCCGGTACCGACCAGAACCGCGCCGCCGATGACAAAACCGATGAAGGCCTGGAGGTTAGTCTGCCCGGACGGGTGCAGCATGAAGGCCAGCCAGCCCCAACCGGCGGCCAGCAATACGGCGGAGGCATCGAAGGCGCGAGGCCAGATCCCTGATCCGCCAGCATGGCTGCCCCGGAAGGCGATCACACCCTGCGCGACCGCCAGGACAGACATGCAGATCGCCCAGCCGCCGACCGCGAGCCCGCCTGCGGACGGCCAGAGCAATGGCGAGAGCAAGGCCGCGGAAACGATATGCATGGGCCAGACAAACCGCCCCAATGACAGGACGAGCGCATCCGATTGCTCCCGGATGAAGGTGTCGCTTGTCGTCTCTTCCCCCGCCATTCGTATCTCCGGCACCAACCCCTCTCGCGACCCCCAAGTCGCGTCAGCTCATAGCTAGCAGCCTTGGGCATGCCTGTCGCCTGGAGGTGCGAGGCGGAGGGTGCCGCAAAAGCCCCGGCCTCCGCTTTCATCGGGTGAGCCGCGCGTCATGCCATGGCCGGCATGGCGCCCCGACTCTGGAGACCTGCTCGCCTTCGTTTGAAAGCACTCGTCCGCGCCTTCCCGCACCCACGATACTTGATAAATGTCAATCCCACCGGCCTGCGGCTCGCTGCCGCGCGGCAAGGCGCCACGATGACCATCCAGGACATCGGGCACATGATGTAGCTGTCAAAATCGAAAACGGCACAAAATATTGTGCTCTTGGAGGAAATCCAGATGGATTCGGCGCAAGCGGACTGGCAGGAGCCAGAGAACATCATCGCCTCTCATGCGGCGCGCATTGATGTCAAATCGACGATTGAGGAATACACCGGCCGCAAGGACTGGCGTATCAAGGCCAACGCCAATCAGGGATACTCGCTCGGCGGGCTGATCCTCAATACGTCCGGCAAGGTCACGGCGAATTACTGGCTCGACCATGTCTATCCGCCTGCGGTCGGCGAGGCCCATAGAGACGCTGACCTTCACGTCCACGATCTCGATATGCTGGCGGGCTATTGCGCTGGATGGTCCCTGCGCAATCTTCTCGTTGAGGGCTTCAACGGTGTCCCCGGCAAGATCGAGGCGGGTCCTCCCAAACACTTCACGAGCGCGCTGGGACAGATCGTCAATTTCCTCGGGGCGCTGCAGAATGAATGGGCCGGCGCGCAGGCCCTGTCCTCGTTTGACACCTATCTCGCGCCCTTCCTGCGGACTGATGCGCTGAGCTATGACCAGCTGGTCCAGGCGATGCAGGAATTTGTCTTCAACCTGAATGTGCCCTCGCGCTGGGGCACGCAGACGCCCTTCACCAATCTGACGTTTGACTGGGTCTGCCCCGAGGATCTGCGCGATGACGTCCCGCTGATCGGAGGTGAGGAAATGGATTTTGTCTATGGCGACTGCCAGGCCGAGATGGATCTCATCAATCGCGCCTTCATCGAGGTGATGACGCGCGGCGATGCCCGCGGCAGGGTCTTCACCTTCCCGATCCCGACCTACAACATCACGGAAGACTTTCCCTGGGAGTCGGAGAATGCGCGGCTCCTGTTCGATATGACCGCGAAATACGGCCTGCCCTATTTCCAGAACTTCATCAATTCAGAGCTCAAGCCCAACCAGATCCGCTCAATGTGCTGCCGGCTGCAGCTCGATCTGCGTGAATTGCTCAAGCGCGGCAACGGGCTGTTCGGATCGGCGGAACAGACTGGATCCATCGGAGTGGTGACGATCAATTGCGCCCGCCTTGGCTACCGGTTTGCCGGCGATGAAGCGGCCCTGCTTGGCGAACTCGACCGCCTGCTGGAGCTCGGCCGCGACAGTCTCGAGATCAAGCGTGAGCTGATTCAGTCATTGATGGATGACGGGCTCTTTCCCTATTCGCGGCGCTATCTGGGCAGTCTGCGCAATCATTTCTCGACGCTCGGGGTCAATGGCATCAACGAGATGATCCGCAATTTCTGCGGTGGGCGCTACGATATCACCTCGCCGGAGGGGGAGGAACTTGCCCTGCGCCTGCTCGACCATGTCCGTGCGCGCATGCTGGAATTCCAGGATCAGACGGGTCACATGTATAATCTCGAAGCGACACCGGCCGAAGGAACGACCTACCGGTTCGCCAAGGAAGACCGCAAGCGCTTCCCCTGCATCCTGCAGGCCGGCACGCCGGACAGGCCCTATTACACCAATTCCAGCCAATTGCCGGTCGGCTTCACCGATGATCCGTTCGAGGCGCTGGAACGGCAGGATGCCCTGCAGGTGAAATATACCGGTGGCACGGTGCTGCATCTCTATATGAGCGAGAAACTATCGAGCGCCGAGTGTTGTGCGGCGCTGGTTCGCCAGTCGCTGCAGGCCTACCATTTGCCCTATATCACGGTCACGCCCACCTTCTCGATCTGCCCGCGTCACGGTTATCTGGCAGGTGAGCAGCATTATTGTCCGACTTGCGATGAGGAAGCGCATGCCGCCGGGCGCTATGACCCCGACAATCGTCAGGCCTGCGAGGTCTGGACACGTGTGATGGGGTATCACCGGCCGGTCGAGGCCTTTAATCCCGGCAAGCGGTCGGAGCATGAGGAGCGGCAGCACTTCGTCGAGCGCCATGTCGCACACCGTGCGGCCTGACGGCGACCCCGGTGTCCGGGTCGGGGGATTTCAGCGTTTCACAACGCTGGACTATCCCGGCCAGCTCGCCGCAGTGATCTTCCTGCAGGGTTGTCCGCTGCGCTGCGAGTATTGCCACAATCCCGATCTCATCCCGCCGCGCGGTGGCGTCGAGATCGAATGGCAGATGATCGAGACCGAATTGCTCCGGCGGCGGGGATTCCTTCAGGCCGTGGTGTTTTCCGGAGGTGAACCCTTGATGCAGTCCGGGCTTGTGGCCGCCATTGGCCGGGTGCGCGCGATGGGGTTCCGGGTCGGACTGCACACCTCCGGTGCGGCGCCCGCTCGCCTCGCGGTCCTGAGGGGGCTGGTCGATTGGGTCGGCTTCGATATCAAGGCACCGTTCGAGGCCTATGGGCCTGTGACGGGTGTGCCCGCCAGCGGTCCGCGTGCGCGAGAAAGTTATTCCGAGCTGACCGCCTGGCAGATCCCGCACGAGGTGCGTACGACGGTTTGGCCGCACCGCATAGGTTCGGCGCAAGTGCGGGCGATCGCCAATAGCATCGAGGCTGGCGGCACCCAGGATTTTGTCCTGCAGGAGGCCCGCCATCCGGTCACCGGTCAGGCGATGGGCGGACCGGTCTTCTCCGACCGGTCATTGCTTGAAGACCTGACATCCCGCTTTCGTGGCTTTTCCGTGCGCCGCGCCGCGTGATGCCGGGCCTTCAGCTCCCGTGACAATGCGTCTCATCGGCGAAAGTGCGAGATCGGGTAGACTTGAGAAATATCAAGTCTACCCGAATCCGAGGCATGAAAATGGATACTGTCGTCGACCGGGGCGCGATGCGCCGTGCCGCTCCCCCCTTCCTGCAAAACGCTTTCCGCCCTTTCTTCCTTGCAGGGGCATTCTGGGCTGCAGCCTTGGTGCCGCTCTGGGTGTGGGAGTATGCCGGGGGCGTGCTGGGTCCGCAGGCGTCCCTTGGCGTGACGGGGCATGCCCATGAAATGCTCTATGGCTATCTCGCCGCGATCATTTGCGGGTTCTCGCTGACGGCAATCCCGAACTGGACCGGCCGCGCGCCTGTCGCCGGCAAGGGGCTGGCAGCCCTGTTTGCCCTGTGGGTCGCCGGGCGGATTGCCGTGCTGGCCTTTGACAATGTGGCCGCGACAATCGTCGATACCGCCTTTCTCTTCGTCCTGGCCGGTGTAGCCTCACGGGAAGTTCTCGCCGGCAAGAACTGGCGCAATCTGCCTGTTGTGGGGTTGCTCAGCCTGTTCGCGCTCTCCCACCTCCTATTCCATTTTCCGGCCTACTATCTTGCTGCCATTCGCGGCACCTTCGCGGTCGCTGCCTTGCTGATTGCGCTGATCGGCGGCCGTATCGTTCCGAGCTTCACCCGAAACTGGCTGGCCTCGATCAACAGCCCGCACACTGCGAGCATGCCGGGGCCGATGAAGCTCTTCGACAAGGTTTCAATTGGCGTGCTGGCCCTCGCCCTGTTGTGCTGGTTCTTCGGTCCAGCCCATCCGGCAACCGGCATCCTGCTTCTCCTGGCCGGGCTGACACAGATCGTGCGACTGGCGCGGTGGAAAGGGATTGCGACCCTTGCCGAGCCGCTCGTCTGGTCGCTCCATGCCGGTTATGCCTGGCTGGGTGTGGCGACCGGACTGATCGGGGCCGGGATTCTATGGCCCGCGGTCATCGCCGCCTCGGCCGGTGTGCACGCGATGGCGGCAGGCCTTATCGGGACGATGACGCTGGCGGTGATGACGCGCGCCAGCCTCGGTCACACGGGTCGTCCCCGCAGCGCCGACCGGATGACGACGTTGATCTACGCGCTGGCCCATCTGGGAGCGATCCTGCGGGTCTGCGCGGCGTTCAGGGGCAATGAGACCACGTTACTGGTGGCCGGCGCCACGTTGTGGAGCGGGGCATTTCTGCTCTTCTGCATCGGCTATGCGCCGATGCTGTTCGGATCGAAGCCGGCAGCGCCAGGCCGCTAGGCTCACCCGTCGAAGCGCGATGTCTTGAGCGGCAGGACTTCCACCGTGTCGCCTGCCAGTGCCGCCGGAGCGTCCGCCGCCCGGCGGATCAGGCAATCAGCCATTATGAGCGCCGACAGGGCGGAGGAGTCCTGATTGCCGATCGGCGCCACTGCACCATCTGACCGGTCGCGGACGGCGCGGATAAAGTTTTCCCGGGAGCCGTTCGCTGTCAGGTCCGCGCCGAGTCGGGCTTTGCTGAACTCGAGCTCAACGGCCTGGCCGGTAAGCCGCTGCAGCGCAGGCAGAAGGCAGAGCCGTGCCATCACCAGAGAGGAGACCGGATTGCCCGGCAAGCCTAGAACCGGGGAAGCGCCCAGTGCGCCGAACCAGGTCGGTTTGCCCGGCTTTACCGCGATTTTCTCGAATACGAGATTGCCGCCGGACTCTAGAAAAACCTGACGCAGATGGTCATGGTCGCCGACCGATGCCCCGCCGATCGTGACGAGAAGATCCAGACCCGCAGCCATATCCAGCTTGGAGCGCACGTCGTCCCGATTGTCGCGGGCGATACCCAGATAGACGGGCTCGCCGCCCCATTGGCGCACCAGACCGTCCAATGCCCAGGCAATTGAATTGACGATCTGGTCGGGGCCCGTCGGCTCGCCCGGTTCAACCAGCTCATTACCGGTAGAGAGAATGCCAACCCTTGGCCGGACATGGACCATCAGTGCGGTGAGACCTGCGCCGACGGCAAGGCCAATCGCGTCCGGGGTCAGGCGTGTCCCGGCCGGGAGGAGGATTGAACCGGCTTTGAAATCAATCCCGGCCTTGCGGACATTCGAGCCCGGGCGGCAAGTATCGTCGAGAACGACGCGCCCCGCCTCCGGCCTGGCCCGTTCCTGCATCACCACCTGGTCGGCGCCTTGCGGCATCGGCGCGCCGGTTGAAATCCGGATGGCCTGGCCAGCGAGCAATTCGCCATCATGTCTGGCGCCGGCGGCGGATTCTCCGCTCAGATCAAAACTGTTTGGACCTTGCTTGAGATCGTCCGAGCGGACCGCATACCCATCCATTGCAGAGGCATCGAAAGGGGGCTGGGTGCGCTGCGCCAGCAGCGGTTCGGCAAGCACCCGGCCGCAGGCTTCGGCATAGCCGGCGCGCTCTGCCGGTCCGGCGACCAGGGCGGCGATGATGGAGGCGCGAGCCTCATCGAGCGAGATCATGATTCAGTCAGCCTCGGGATCATTTCAACCAGATTGCACGGACCGTGATTACGGTCGAACTCGGCCCGCAGGATATGGTTCCAGGCATCCTTGCAGCCACCCGTCGAGCCGGGAATCGCAAACATATAAGTGCCTCCCGAGATGCCGGCGGTGGCGCGAGACTGGATCGTTGAAACGCCGACCGACTGGAAGCTGATCTGGTGGAAGACGGCGGCAAACCCGTCCATTTCCTTGTCGTAGAGCGGCTTGAAAGCCTCGGGCGTGACATCGCGCCCGGTCAGGCCGGTGCCGCCCGTGGCAATGACAGCGTGGATGGACGGATCGGCGATCCATTTGCGCAGCTGTGCCTGGATCAAGCCAACCTCGTCATGAATGATCGCGTGATCGATTACCGCATGGCCATTGGCGGAGATCTGCTCGCGCAGCCAGGGACCGGTCTTGTCCGTCTTCGTGTCGCGTGTGTCTGACACGGTCATGACCGCGAAACCGACAGTGAGGAGGGTCATTCAGTTCTTCCCTTGATATGAGCAAGTGAGAGCCGACACTGCAGGCTGCCCAAACTCCTGGCAGGTCACCGCGATCACCTAGCCTCCCGAGAAGGGCGGGCAGAAGGCGATCGTATCGCCGTCCTGCAATGATTGCGAGCGTGGTGCGATCTCGTCATTGATAATCAGGCGGACTGACGGGTGAGCGAGCGCCTGCGCCGCCGGGTCGCGGGCAATCAGCCAGTCGACCAGCCGCGCGCCATCGGTGTCCGCAATATGGTCGACGACAAGCGCGTCCGTCCCCATCTTGTCGCGCAGGGCGGCGAAATAGCGGATCGTCAGCGCCATGGATCAGCCTCCCGTTTCGGCCATGCTGCGCCCGACCTCGGTCGTGGCGCCATCAGAGACATCGAAGGCATGGGCTTGCGGTTTGAGCGCCATCGCCTCGTCGAGCAGGGCATCGACAGCGCCCGGCCCACCTTGCCGCAAGGCGGCGCGCAGATCGAGGCGGCCATTGCGGCCCAGGCAC
>TARA_R110000868_G_scaffold189300_1_pt1 | contig 35113 bp, 34 predicted proteins | sample TARA_R110000868 | Tara Oceans TARA_R110000868 (sample SAMEA4397489) | marine metagenome | biome: Polar Biome; feature: [SRF] surface water layer (ENVO:00010504); material: water (ENVO:00002006), including particulate matter (ENVO:01000060) such as... | depth 5 m | reverse complement strand
TCCGGACCCGTTCCAGCTTTACGGCCCGTCGATCGAGTTCGATGTATTTCGCGAGGGCGACAAAGTCGGCCGTCATACTGTCCGGTTTATCCGCAGCGGTACCGAGCTGAAGGTCGAGAGCGCGATGAACCTTGCGATCGAGGTCCTGTTCATTACGGTTTTTCGCTACGCGTACCGGGCCGAGGGAACGTGGCGCAACCGGCAACTCCAGAACCTCGTGTCGCGGGTCGACGACAACGGCAGGAAATACACGGTTGCCGCCGCGCGGCAGGGCGAATTCTTCAATCTGACCCGGCCGGACGACATATCTGATGCCGCTGCCGCCCCGGTCATCCCGACAAACCACTGGAACCCGGAAGTGCTGAATCAAACGCGGGTGCTCAACACCCTGACCGGGCGGATCAACGCGGTCAGAATCGAACCCAGGGGCCCCGAGCAGGTCGACACCGAGCGGGGGCCGGTTCCGGCCATGCGATACGCCTATACCGGCGCGCTGCAAAACGAAGTCTGGTACGATTCGGCCGGCCGCTGGGTCAAACTGCGTTTCCAGGGCCGCGACGGCTCGACGATTGAATATGTATGCCGTCTTTGTCAGGGCACTCCGCCGGCGGGACAGACAGAATGAGCGGGTCATCGGCGAGCGAAAACGTTAATAAAAAAACTGCCTGGGTCACCGGCGCCGGCAAGGGCATCGGCCGCGAACTGGTCAAACGTCTCGTGGCCGACGGCTGGACTGTTGCCGTGAGCGCGCGCACGCCGGACGACCTGGAAAGCCTCGCCGGAGAATGCGATCCGGGGCGCGTCCACGCGTATCCGCTCGACGTAACCGATGCGGCGGCCACCGAAAAGGTCATCGAGCACATTGAAGAGACCCTTGGGTCGCTGCAGCTTGCGATCCTGAATGCCGGCAATCACATCCCCATGACGGCCGCGAATTTCTCGCTTGCGGGCTTTCGCGACCTGGTCGAAATCAACCTGATCGGCACGGTCAACGGCCTCGCGCCGGTGATGGAACGGTTTCTGCAGCGAAAATCGGGACATATCGCCATCGTATCGTCTCTGGCGGGTTATCGCGGCCTGCCGACCGCGTCCGCCTACGGGGCGACGAAAGCCGCGCTGATCAATCTCGCAGAGGCATTGCGCCCGGAACTGGAAGCGGGCGGAGTCAGACTGACCCTGATAAATCCCGGTTTCGTCAAAACGCCGCTGACAGACCGCAACGAATTCGCGATGCCGTTTCTGATTCCGGTCGAAGATGCCGCCGACGCGATTATGCGGGGGCTGAAGAAAAAGGCCTTCGAAATCCGCTTTCCGTGGCGGCTTGCGGTCGTCATGGGCCTGATCCGGATTATGCCCTACCGCCTGTTCTTCGCACTGACCCGGCGGATGGTCGGCAAATAACCCAGGCCGCCGAAGTCTTCTGTCACGATATCCGGGGAACAGCCCCGTCCACGGGTCACGGAGCGGGAGCGTGCTCCAGCAGGAACTGACCGACATCGATCTGGCCGGTCTCGAATCCAGCTTCGCAATAGCCGAGGTAATATCGCCACATCCGACAGAACCGGTTGTCGAAGCCGAGTTTTTCGATCTCCGCCCAGTTGTCGCGAAAAGACCGGTCCCAGCGGCGTACGGTTTCCGCGTAGGACGCGCCGAAGAAAAAAGCATCTTTCAGAGCCAGCCCGCTCGCGCGGACGGCATCCGAGAAGGCCTGCGGCCCGGGCAGCATGCCGCCGGGGAAAATATATCGTTGAATAAAATCGGGGCTACGCCGGTAGGCGTCGAATTTATCATCGGCAATCGTGATGATCTGCAACGCCGCCTTCCCGCCGGGTTTCAGCCTGTCGGAGAGGGTTTCGAGATAGACAGGCCAGTATTTTTCGCCGACGGCCTCGAACATCTCGATCGATGCGATCCTGTCGAACCGGCCCTCGACATCGCGATAATCCTGGATGCGGATATCCACCCTGTCCTGCAGAGAAGCGTCGGCGATGCGCTTTTCGGCATACGCCGCCTGTTCCCGGGACAGGGTCAGGCAGACCACGCGACACCCGAATTCCCGCGCCGCAATTTCCGCAAAGCCGCCCCAGCCGCAGCCGATCTCGAGCACCCGGTCGCCGGGGCGAAGGTCGAGCATCTCCGCGAGGCGCAAATACTTGCGCCGCTGGGCGATGTCCATCCCTTCCACCGGGCTGTCGAATATGCCCGACGAGTAAGTCATCGTTTCGTCCAGCCACAATCGGTAGAAGTCGTTCCCGAGATCGTAATGGGCGGCAATATTGCGGCGGCTGCCCCGCCGCGTATTGGCGTTACCAAAATGCCGAACCTTGTTCAGCGCCCGGGCCAGCGGCGACCTGCCGGCCACCCCGGCGAGAACATCGCCGTTGAGCGCGCACAGTTTCAGGAGCGCCGCTACATCCGGCGTATCCCAGTCGCCGGCCATGTATCCTTCAGCGAATCCGATATCGCCGGACACCGCGAGCCGCCATGCCAGTGCGGAATCTCGGATCGATACGACCGCCCCGGGGCCTGAATCGGCGCCTTCGAAGACCTGTCTGGCACCGGACGGAAACTCCACGGTCAGGCTGCCGACCCGTATACGCCGGAGCCAGTGGCGGAGAAAGCGTTCGCCGATCGCAATACGCCGCCTTTCGGCGGTCGTTCCCAGTGTCAGGGTATTTCGGGAAACAGGATTCTCCATATCATCCTAACTTCAGGCTTTGTCCGGCTGTACCACGGTGGCCCGGTTTGCCTCGGCCGCCGGTTCATGGCGAAACACCGGCAGTCCTTTCAGCAACAGGCGGCAGGCCTCCCAATGGATTCCGGCAACTATTTTCAACGTCATCAGCGGGAAACGCACCAGAATTCGCGCCAGCGCACCGCCCGTAAAAGGCCTTGCCTGCCCGCGAAACGACGCCGCCAGCAATAATCCGTCGGCGTCTTCCTCGCGAATGACGATATTCACCCGGCCCCCGGGCGGGACAATCCGAAAATGATATTGAGCGTCCATCGCAATGAACGGAGAGACGTACATTTCCTTGGCGCAGGTCTGGCGGACAACCGCCCGCTCCGTCCCGGCGGCGGGGATGACATAAGTATGCTTTTCCTTATGGGTATTGCGGACCTCGTACAGAATCGCCGCAAGCGTTTCATCCCGCCGGTAACAAAAATAGACGCTGAGCGGATTGAAGGCGTATCCGAACATTCTGGGATAGCAGAGAAGGCGGATGGCCACGCCCGCCGGATCTATCCCGGCGTCTCTCAGGTATCCTTCAACCCAGGGGCGGAGCGCTTCACCGGTCGTCGGGCCGTGATCCCGGTCGTGGAACGACAGCGGCGCCCAGCGGTTATAGCCGAACAACCGAAAACGGCGGTCGAGATCCGGCAGTTCGTCGAGATCCAGCAGCAAGGAAAACACCGAGTACCGCAGGCGATGCCGTCTCGGGCGCATCCGCTCGTGCACCACCGGTCCTTCGTAAATCGCACTCCGGAGCATCAGGCTGCAATCTCTTGTTGAGAAAGATTCAGATAAATTCTGCCGTTTTCCTGGCCAATTGACCATGGCCTGCGCAAACCGCCCAGTTGCTCCGCAACGGCGAGTCCCGATTGCAGCGCGTCTTCGTGGAATCCGTGCCCGAAATAACTGCCGCAGAACCAGGTCCGCCGCACGCCCTGCAATCCCCAGAGCCGTTCCTGCGACGACAGCGCCGCGCTGTCGAAAAACGGATGGGTGTATTCGAATTCGCGGATAATCGCGCTCTCGGCCGGTTCGCGGCACGGATTCAGGGTTACAAAAAGCGGGTTGGCCCCGTCCAGGGATTGCAGACGGTTCATCCAGTAAGTCACGCAGACGGATTCGCTGCCGGCAGAAACGGTCGAACCGGCGTCGGGGGCAACGAAATTCCAGCTCGACCAGACCCTCTTTTGCCGCGGCATCAGGGCAGGATCGGCATGAAGGACCGCGCGGTTCCTGGTATAGCGCCACGCCCCCAAAAGCGCCGTTTCCCGGGGATCGGGATCCGCCAGCAATCCGAAAGCCTCATCGGCATGGGTTGCGATTACGACGTGGTCGAAGGTCCGTTCGGCGCCGGCATTGTCAATCACCGATACCTCGTTCGCCCGGCGCCTGATGCTGCTCACACCGCCGAAACGAATATTGTCGCGGAACGGTTCTGTCAGCCGCTTTACGTATTCCCTGGAACCGCCATCGACCGTTCGCCAGGAAGGACGGTCGGTGAGCTTCAGCAATCCGTGGCTTTCGAAAAACCGGATGAACGCCTGCGCCGGATAGGCCCCCATCTCCGCAGGGGTGGTCGACCAGATCGCCGCGCCCATCGGATACAGATGGTCTTCGATCAGCGCGGGATGGTAATTTCCGTTCTGCAGGAATTCAGCCAGGGAAATATTGCGGTTGGCCGGATCGTCCAGAAAGGCCGGGGCGTCGCGATAGAAGCGATAAAGGTCGTTAAGCATTCGCCAGAAGCGGGGCCGTGCGAGGTTGCGCCGCTGACCGAACAGGCCGTTCAGGCCGCCCCCGCAATACTCCAGGCGCCCGCCGTCGAGCGATGCCGAGAACGACATTTCGCTTGCCTTCGTGGGCACCGAAAGATGGCGGAACAGCGCCGTCAGGTTCGGATAGTTTTTCTCGTTGTAAACGATGAACCCCGTATCCACCGGTATGCCGCCCCGGGTGCCGGGCACGTCCACCGTATTCGAATGCCCGCCGACCCTGTTTTCCCGCTCGAACACCGTGATGTCGTGCTTCCGGTTCAGAAGCCAGGCGGCGGACATGCCGGCAATACCTGTGCCTATGACCGCGATCCGCAGGGGCTGTCCGGTGGACAAATTGCTCTGATTCAAGAAACGGGCTTTCAAAAGGAAACTAATGCAGAAAACGGCACCGTGTTGCCGACAAACGATACTACGCCGCCCTTTGCAGGTTGGATCACCCCCAAATTCGGATAAATTGTGCTACAGGTGATCCAGTCCTGTGGCCGGTCCGTAACGGGGAGCATGTCCAGATTAAACCCCACCGCGGAATCGGTTGCCGGTAGACCGGCACCGCCCCTCTATTCGGTATTGCGTTTTCCGGCCGAACAGACGTTTTCCCGTCACCTCTCCGGAACGCGAATGAGCGCGGAGGCAAAGAAATTGGCCGGTTCCGAACCCAAGACAACGCCGGAGATAGATTCGAATGCCCTGCTACGGGCCGTCGCGGAAGACCGCGACCGCAAGGCGTTCAAGGAATTGTACGCGCATTTTTCGCCGCGGCTGAAGGCCTATGTCCTGCGTCAGGGGACGGAACCGCAGATTGCCGAAGAGGTCGTGCAGGAAGCCATGGTCAAGGTTTGGCGCAAGGCCGGCCAGTTCGATCCGGCGAAAGCTGCGGCCTCGACATGGATATTCTCGATTGCGCGGAACATGCGGATCGATCTTTTGCGCCGGAATTACCGGCCGGAACCGGACAGGAACGATCCCTCCTTCATGCCCGACCCCGAGCCCCAGGCATTCGATACCGTGTCGCTCGGAGAGGACTCCCGGAGACTGAGACAATTGATGGAGACACTGCCGTTGGAACAACGGAAAGTATTACAGTTGGCCTTCTATGAAGACAAACCGCATTCAGAAGTTGCGACCGAACTTAATTTGCCGCTGGGAACTGTAAAATCGCGCATCAGACTGGCATTGCAGCGGCTGCGGACCGAAATCGGAGACACCGAATGAGTAAAATAAGTATACAGCATCACCCCGACGAGGTTTTTCTGCTGGATTATGCCTCGGGCGCGCTCGGCGAAGCGTGGAGTATCGCGATTGCGACCCATCTGTCGCTGTGTCCCGACTGCCGGCGGGCCGTTGCAGGCATGGAATCGATCGGCGCCGGCCTGATGGAAGCCCTGGAGCCCGTCCCGGTATCGCCGTCCGGCTTCGAAAGCCTGATGGCCCGGATCGACGGGGAAGCGCCGGAAATCGATTCGGCCGAACATATCGTTGCCGCCCGGCCTTCGGAATACGGTATCCCCGAGCCGCTTCGCAGCTATGTCGAAAACGCGGCGGGTAAGATTGAATGGCAGCGCCTCGGGCGCGGCGCCTCGCAATGTCTCATAGAGACCGGACAGGACGGCGCAACGGCGCGGCTCCTGCGCATCCCGGCGGGAAAACCGGTGCCGGCCCATACCCATCGGGGACTGGAGTTCACGCTTGTGCTCAGCGGCGCATTCTCGGACACCACCGGCCGTTACGCCAGGGGCGACATGCAGGAGGCAGACGATTCGCTGGACCACCAGCCCTGGGCAGAACCGGGAGAGGACTGCATATGCCTGGCGATCACCGAGGCGCCGTTGCGTTTCAAAAGCCTTGCGGCACGCGCCGTTCAGCCGTTTCTCGGAATTTAGGCACCGCGAACGGTCTCCGGTGTCCCGGACCGACCGGGGCCGGGTTGAATTTCTGGCGCAAGGACGTAGGCTGATCCGATCACAGACCCACGCATACGAACCCGGATTGTCCGGGTTGATGTTAGGAGGAAAGGATAGATCATGCTGACGCTGCTCTCCCCTGCAAAAAAGATGAATATGGACCCGGTCGAGACGGCGGTCCCGGTCACACAACCGCGCCTGCGCGAAGATACGACCGAACTTGCGACCGTGGCCAAGAACCAGTCGGCGGCAGATCTGAAACGTCTTATGCATATCAGCGACAATCTCGCGGCTATGAATTTCGATCGGTTCCAGGCCTTCAATCTCGACAACAGGAGCAACAGTGCCAAGCCGGCCGGGCTCGCCTTTGACGGCGACGTCTACTGGGGGCTGGAGGCCGACAGCCTGTCCGGCGACACGCTGGGTTATGCGCAGGATCATTTGCGCATCCTCTCGGGCCTTTACGGCGTTTTGCGTCCGATGGACGCGATCCAGCCTTATCGCCTTGAAATGGGGACCCGGATGGCGAACGGACGCGGCAAGTCCCTCTATGATTTCTGGGGCGCACGCATCGCCGAGCGGCTGAATGCGGACCTCGCCGGCCACGCCGACACCACCGTGGTCAACCTCGCCTCGAACGAATATTTCAAGGCTGTCGACACTGAAGCGCTGGGGCGGACGGTGATCGGGGCGAAATTCCTGAACGTCAAGGATGGAAAATCCCGTGCCCTCATGTATTACGTCAAGCATGCACGCGGCGCCATGGCACGGTGGATTATGGAAAACCGGGTCGATCGGGCCGACGGGCTGAAAGATTTCAATGCCGACGGCTATTCCTTCGACGCCGCGGCCTCGACCGACGACGAGCTTGTCTTTTCCCGGCCCCAACCCCCTAAAAAAGGGAAATAGGGTCAGGTCTCCGACACTGCGGCCGGCTTGGAGAGCTGCCTGCAACCACCGTGAATCCCGACCTAACGCGGCGCAAGTACAACCCTGATTCGGCAGGCGACGATGGGTAAATCCCCCGACGTCAAATGCGGCGTTCCCGATCACATGCAACGCCGCCCGGCAGGACAGAAAGCAGTCGGTACCGAACACCTCGTCCAGTTGCCCGCACCGGTTCGAATATGGAGGACAATCAACGCTCCGTTTCCGGGACGCCCCTGAAACCGTGCAGAACCGCGGCGTTTCTGCAGCGCCTCGCAAACCGGATCGATTTATCTTTAAGGTGAAGGAAGAATTGGCGGTGCGGGAAGTCTTGTGCGACCCCGTCTCTGCGGGATTTCGCTGTTTAACAGGGAATTCCAATCTGCAAACCGGGATGTCTTCCGAACCCGCAGGGAAACCCGGCCCGTCTAAAAACCTGCCAATTCAGTAGTACATGTTCTCGACGAGCGTGCGGATAATACCGCGAGGGCCGGGCGCCGCTTTGCTGCCGTCCATCGACAGGTTCTTGTCGAGATCGAGAAACTTGATATCGCCGCGGCGGAACTCCTTGAGCACTTCAGCCCCCTGCAGGCCGTGTATCGCTTTGAGCACATTGGATGTCGGATTCCACCAACCGCTGTGACGCTTGCGCAGGGCCTCCAGTTCGGGAGAACTCGACGCTAGTCCACCACGGCTGGCGATAAGATTCTCGACCTGGCCGGTCGCGGCATCGTAACGCGCCGGCTTTCGGGGGGTGATCAGGATCAGTAACGATGTTTCCTGGTCCGATTCGCTCTCCACGTTGAACAAGTTCTTGATCAGGGGAATTTCTCTAAGCACCGGCACACCGTTGTCGGTTTTGGAAGACCTCTTGGACGAACCGGCACCGATGACCAGTGTCTGACCGAACCGGACCTCGGCCACGACGTCGCTGCGGTTCTTCACCGTCGCGAGAGCCTGGGAAAACGTGCCCGGCGCCGCGGTCGGGGCGATGGAATCGAACTTCGTGTGAACGGTCACCTTGATCGAGCCGTCTTCGCCGAATTCCGGCGTCACATTCAGCGTCAACCCGACTTCCTTGGTGAAGGAATTGCTGTTCTCGCCCACGGTCGTGTAGGTCACTTCCGTGCCGATAAAGACTTCCGACTGCGCACCGTTGTAGGCCAGCACGGAAGGACGGGCCAGAAGCCTGTTGTTGCTGTCCTGGGCGTTGGCGATATTCAGCGAATAGGTCACTGCCGGCAGCGCGATGGTTAGGCTCCGGTTGATCTGTGTCGTGCTGGTCGAAGATGAATCGGTCCGGTGGTCCTGCGTCCGGTTGCGGGCATAGTCGAGGATATTGCCGCTGAACATCAGGCTAAGGCCCGACAGCAGGTTTACGCCGGTGCTCGACGACGCGGACCTCTCCTGGCTTATGATGACCGCATCCAGGATGACCATCTTGGCCCGGCGCGAAGCCGTGTCGGCCGACGGCGCCTGTTCCGCACCATCGGGCATCGCCGTACCGGACATTCCGGGCATCCCCGTCATGCCGTCATTGGGCATATTCATCGGGTCGTTCTGGGCCAGTTGGCCGGAATGGCTCTGATAATACGATTTCCACCCTTCGAGACGACGCGACACAAGCCGGACCCTCCAGGGAGAGGCGCCCGCCGCGCGATAATCGTCAAGATAACGGCGGCCCTCTTCAATATTTCCCAGCGCCGCCTCGGTCAGGGCGGATGCGCGAAGCACCGCGGAATGCTTACGGTAGGCCGCCGGCAACCGTTGTAGCGCGACCCGCGCGGTTTCCGGTTCACCCGCCGCGTAGGATGCTGCCGCCAGGCCGTAGGCGACGGAAGCGTTGTCCGGTTCGACGAGCAATGCGCGGGAAAACGCATCGCGTGCCTGGCGATACTGGTGCTGTCCCATATACAGCTTGCCGAGTTGGTAGGCGGCCAGCCAGTGAGCCGGTTCGAATTTCAGGGCGAGCCTGTAGCCGACTTCGGCGAGATCGAACTGGGTGGAGTTTCCCGCGTTTGCGCGCTGGTGATAGATCAGGGCGTTGAGGAAATGCAGATGCGGATGCTTCGGATCGAATTTCAGGCCGCGGTTAAACTGGCCGAAGGCGTCCTCGGCGCGGCCTTCGGCCAGCGCCGACAGACCTGCTGCCAGATGATGATCCGCGCCCCCCTGCCCCGTCGCCGCGGGAATTTTATCGCGCGTTTCCTTGGACAGGCCGGGCCCCGAAATAACAACGGTCTGGTTCATCATATTGCAGCCGGACAGAAGAAGCGCACACAGGCCGAAGACGAACGGCCGGCCGGTTCTGTATTGCGCGCTATCTGTCATAGGTCTGCCCATCGTTTCAGGATGCTGCATGAAGCCCCGCCATGCGAAGACGGAACCGGGATTGCACCCATTCCCGGCTGAGGACGTTGCGCATGACCGAATTTCGCAAACCCTTCAGGATCGGGTTCCGGGTATTTGCGGCACGAAACTGCAGGTCGCTCTCGCGGACCACCTGCTGCCCGATTCTGTGCCGGTCGCGGGAATAGGTTTCCAGTTCGCCCGCAATCATGCGTTCCGCCAGAACGCTGGCGTCCTCGATACCCAGGTTCATGCCACGCCCGCCTGCCGGCGTATGAATATGCGCGGCATCTCCGGCCAGATAGGCGCGACCGTGCCCGTAGGAATCGACCTGGCGGAGGCTGACCGTAAAATCGGTCTGCCACAGAACTTCTCTGACGTGACTGCCGGCCGGCAACAACGCCAAAGCGTCCGGTGCATTGGCGATTGCCCTGAAACGGCCATCGGGCAGGGAAATAACGAACAGGACCCCGCCGCCGACGCCCATGAACAGATTCCCGTCGCCATGACCGATGGGCCAGTCCATGCGGATATCGGCGAGGCTCCAGGTCTCGGGATACCGTTCGCCGGCGAATTCCAGCCCCAGGGTTTTCCGGACGGTGCTATGGGCCCCGTCGCACCCGACAATATAGTCGGCGCTCAGATCCTGAACGGCACCGCCGCCGGACAGCCGCACGGCGACACCACACCCGTTCTGCGTAAAGTCGAGCAGTTCGGTGTCGCGCTGTACGGTAATGCCCTGCTCCGTCAATGCTTCTTCAAGTAACCGTTCGGTGTCGCTCTGCGGCAGCGACAGCATGAAATTGTATCGCCCGGGCAGTTTCGAAAAATCCACCCGGACCAGAATGTCATTGCCATCGCGCAGATTGACGTGTGGGATCTTCAGCCCGGCGGCAAGCAGCCGTCGCGTCACACCCGACGGTTCCAGCAATTCGAGCGATCGCGCATTGATGCCGACAGCCTTGCTGAGAGCGGTCCTGTCCGCCGATTTCTCGATCAGGCGGACCTCCGCACCCCGGCGTTTAAGCTCCAGCGCGGCGGTGAGACCGACCGGGCCGGCGCCGACGACGAGAACGTTTGATGGAATGTCAGGCACCGCTCTTATCCTGCGATTGACAGGCATCGGGGCTTACCGCGGCACGCGTTCGGGTCGTCCCCGACGGAACCGGGATCGTAAAATCCATCCTGCTTCCTTCCCAGGTCTCCACGGCCCATGGAATACGCTTGCACATGACCAAAAGATTCCTTAGCGCGTGTAGACAACGCCGCCATAGCCGAACACCTGCACTTCTCCAAGCGCGACACTTCCCGTTCCGGGTCGGTAAATTCGGAGATAGCGCGTGGTCGGCGGAATTTGTGCCTGGATACTACCAGCTGATATCTTCTTGATTTCCGTGATTGGATTAACGACGGCCATCGCTGCGGCGCCCAACTTGTAGCGTTTCACAGCCGAAGATGTATCCACCATCAGATCATCACCAGACACACTATCGGACATTGCAACGATAAGGCCGTCAAGTTCGTTCGCTTTCTGCCCCGGCGAAAATACAGTGATCGTTCGAATATGAACCGGCTTCTTGAACTCGACCTCCCACCACGGGTTTTTCTGGACCTTGGTCTGCGCCCGGTCGTAATGCTGCCGGTTCCGAACATTTCGCGCCATGTAATCCTGGTCGATACAGCGTTCCTTTAACAACTCTTTCGTCTGTTTGAGGTGTTTTTGAAACGTGTCCAGCGAGACCACTGACCCGTACGGTATCCACTTCCCCAGGATAGGCTCGTCAACTGTGAAACGCAGGCTCCCTCCATTTTTCTTTGCTTCGGCGACATAATTTTCCGCCCGTTTGACGGTGTTCGGATATGCACATTGCGCCCATTTGGCCGGCTTGTCGGAAGATTGCCTGACGTTGGCGTTCCGGTTGTCTTTGTCAACATGATTGAAATGACACTCGTCTTCCCACAGCACGTAGGGTGGGTAAACGCCCCTTGAACAGCTCAAATTGACCAACTCCTGCGCGGACGGTTTTCTCGGTTTGCTCTTCTTTTTCTTACCGACCCAGCTACTGATCTTGTTGGCAACAAAATTGGCGGCCTTCATCGCCTGATTGCTGATATTTTTCAGTTCTTGTTCCACCTTTTTCCTCGATTCGTCATAGGCCTGCTGCGAGACATTGGCGACGGTGCCGGCCGCATTGACGATCGCCGCGCCGATATCCGCCACACAGGTCATCGGATTGCCGGTGGCCGATAGCGAGAACCCGGAGCCTTTTCCAATCTCATGGCCGTTGACGCTCGCGGACACCCCGACGGGCCTGTGCGGGCAGTTCTGCCCGAAATTGAACCTAAACCCGGTCCTGTTGGCCTTGATCTCCACATTCTCGCTGAACTTGACCGGACCGCTGCCAACCGACGCATGGCCGCGCAGATACATATCGTAACTGGTCTTGCTTGCCCCGCGACTGAGATCGAACGCGAAGGTTCCGAGCGACATCTTGCCCCATTTCGGCAGGTTCACCCTCGTCTGAATGTCCATCCCCTTGTTCGTGGTCACCCAACCGTCCACCGAGCCGGCATTGAAACCGAAAACCCTGGCGTTGCCATGGGCAAGAATGATCGGCCCCTGGGTCTTTTTGGCGTCGGGCAGCGTGTCGGCGGGAGACGCCGCCATCAGCAGGACATTGTCGAATATCGGATTGTTATCGGCATCGAGCGCCCCGCCCGCCCGGTATCGAGGGTTTTCGATCCGCACCTTATCGAGCGGCACGTTGTCGATCCCCTTAAAGACCTGCTGGGCGGCACCGACACTGCCGAACACGGTCTCAGCGAAAATCAGTGACAGATTCTTGTAATCCTTGAGCGAGATAGAAGACGCGTCGACCGCTGCGGCTGTCGGATATGGGCCGGCGCTGCCGGTTTTCTGGACGAACAGAAAATAGGGTTTGTTATGTAGCCTCGCGGTCCCCCACCCGCGGAGACGTTTGACGTTCCCCCACTTGCTGAGGTCGAGCGTCGCGTTGTTAAAGACCGTGTTCGCCATATGGAACGGCTTTGTCCAGTCGCCCTCGCGAGTCAGTCGCACCGCCTTGAACGGATCGTTGTTAACCCGCTGCCCGTATCCGATATGGACTTTCAGATCGCCGAGGCTGACACCGACCAGCTTCAGCAAGTTCGCCGTCGGTCCGCCGTCACGGGTGTTGATTGTGGAGAATATGTTATGGCCGGCGAGCATTTCGACCGGTCCTGTGCGGGCTTTTTCAACCAGTAACCGGACGCTGGACGGGAGCTGGCTGGTGTTGATGTTCTGCGCGTTCCCCTTCGGCACAAAGATATAGGCCGCGTTGGCAAGCTGCAGGTCGTCGGCCGGCGTTCCGCCGGCAGGCGATATGAAGTTGCTGACCTTCAGGCTTTCTCCCGGTTTCGTGAGAAGGGCGAAATTGACCCGCGGCTGATTTGCGATCGGACGATAAATAACGATCGTGGCGTCCTGGTTCAGGACCTTCACATCCGCCTTCAGCAATTCTCCCTCCTCGACCAGAAGGTGATTGGCCGTGTTGATCAGCCGGTTAATCTGGGTTTTCACGGACCCTGCCACGCCGCCCAGGCCACCGAACGATTTCTTTGCGTCGGTGATCAGTTTCGTTTTGTTCGGTGAAGCCTTTTTGACCGTAACGACCGGCTTCGGCACCTTCGTATAACCCGGCGAACGCTTGTCGGCCCAGATCGCCTTCCCCGCGTTGGTCGCCCACGGATATCCTTTGGGACCCACGGAAATATTGGCGATACCACCGACGTATTTGACCCAGATTTTCCCGTCCCAGCGATAGGGAGCGGAATCCGTGCCGACAACCCAGACCGCGCCCTCAGCGCCGATACCTATATCGGTGGCGGCGCCCGGCATGAGATGCCATTTACGACCGTCATATCGGAGAATCTGTTTCTGCGCATTGACGATCCAAGCATTCCCCTTTGGATCGACCGCGATACGTGTGCCGGCGCCGGGAACGTTCTTCCATTTGTTGTTGCCGCTATAGCGCCAGATAGTAAACCCGCCGGAACGCTTGTCCGCCCCGATCGCCCAGACCGCGCCGTTGGCCCCGATTGCGATATCGTTGGCACCGCCCGCAACCGTTTTCCAAGTCCCGCCGTCCCAGCGGTGGATCTTTCGGTTTCTGTCGACGATCCAGGCATTGCCCGCAGGGTCGACCGCGATCCGCACTGCACCGCCAGGCATCGACTGCCATTTGTTACGCCCCGCATAACGCCAGATGTCGTTTCCGGCGCCCTTACGGTTCTCGCCGACGATCCAGACCCCGCCATTGGCGCCGACTCCGATATCCGTCGCACCGCCCGGAACGCGGACCCACGGCAGGAACACCGCCTTGGCCGGCGGCGCCGATTTGGCCGGCGGCGCCGGTTTCGACGCGGTTTGCGCACCACCGGGTTTGCCGATATTGAACGCAATCCCGTCAAGATTGATCCAACCGTGGCTCTTTCCGCCAGCCACCCAGATGATCCGGCAATCGGAAATGACATCAACCCTGGATGCTCTATCGTGATTGTTCAGATTGAAGATAAGCCGGGATTTGGGACACATGCCTTTCGGCAGGGTGGCGATATGTCCCCATTTTCCACCCTCGGTCAGGCCGCTCACGCTGACCCGGTTGCCCTTCCGCATAACGTTGGCAGACGCGAACGAAGAATCCCGGTGCTTCCGCCATCCATTGACCAGCGAAAGCGCCGCGCCCGGCTTGCGACTGAACGTAACCCCGTTGAGGCTGACCCAGCCGCGCGCCGGCGCGCGGTAGACCCAGACGATCCGCCCGTCGGGGAAGACATCGACCCGCGAGGTCTTGTCGTCGGAATTAAGATTGAAGACGAGCCGTTTTGCCGGGCGCAGATTAGCCGGCAAGGTCGCGATAACATTGCCTTCGCCCGGCTTCACCAGCCCGCCGACCATGACGGTGTCGCCGGCAAGAACCGTGTTGATACCGGCATAGCCCTGACCGTAATTCGCCCAGCCGGATGCGAGCTTAACCGGGTTGCTCTTGGCCGTGCTGAACGAAATACCGTCCAGGCTGACCCACTTATAGCCGGTATTGCCGGTGACGAAATGGATCTGCCCATTGGGCAGTACGTCGACCCGGGCGGTCCGGTCATGGGTACTGACGTTGAAGACCAGACGCTGTTTGGGCCGCATATCGGACGGAAGGGTCGCGACATGCCCCCATTTACCGCCGCCCGGTTTCGCGGCCAGCCCGCTGACCGTCACGACGGCGCCCGATTTCACCGCGGAGACCTGGCGGTAACCGTTACCGTAGTTTTTCCAGCCCGCCGCAAAGCCGGGAGTCACCCACTTGTCGGCCGCGCCGGCCGCATGCGGAGGAAAAATCAGAACGGCCAGCGCGATCGCGGCACAAATGCGGGTGAAGATCGACATGACGAAAGCTCCTGTCCGAATACAGCTGTCTGCTTTCGGTCATTGCAATTGCCGTGCCAGTGGCGGCGCCCTCACCCAACGCGTTGATTCATATATATATTTTATGTTTTACGACATTCCCGCAGCCGGTATCGCCGTGCTCGGCTCCGAGCGACTGCCCATATACGAGCGATGATGTGTGCATCCACGCGCCCGGCGCTAACCCCTGGCTTTCGCCTGTATGCGATAGACCTTGTTGCGATCGATCCCGAGCAGACGCGCGGCCCGGGTGACGTTTCCGTTCGCAGTGTCGAGCGCACGGTCAATCAGAAGACGTTCCGCCGCCGCGAAATCCAGCGGCAGATCTTCCACGGTCATACCCGGCCCGGCCGGCAAACGCGGCGGCGCTGCCGCCATGCCGAGGCGAAGATGTTCCGCGGCAATCCTGTTGCCGCCGCTTTCGATCATCGCGCGCTCGACGACGTTTTTCAGCTCGCGCACGTTTCCGGGATAATCATGGCCGGACAGGGTCGTCAGCGCCTCGTCCTTGTAGCCGGACGGCGAAACGCCCATTTCGGCGGCGAACATCTGCATAAAATGAAGGGCGAGCAGGGGAATATCGTCTTTTCGCTCCCGCAGTGGCGGCGCCGTGACGGTAAATCGGGCGAGCCGGTAGTATAGGTCTTCACGAAGTGCCGATGCCGGCTCGTTGGTCGCGGATACAACGCGGACATCAACTTTCCTGTCCGCCTTCGCCCCGAGGGGTCTGATAAGGCGGTCTTCAAGAACCCGAAGCAGTTTCGGCTGCACGACTGCCGGCATCGTGCCGACCTCGTCGAAAAACAGGGTGCCGCCATCCGCCATTTCGAAATAACCTGTCTGTTCCCGCTGGGCGCCGGTAAACGCGCCCGCCAGATGGCCGAATAACAGGGATTCCGCCAGTTCGGTGGGGATTGTCGCGCAGTTGACGGCGATGAACGGACGGTCTGCCCGCTCGGAACCGGCGTGAATGGCGCGCGCGATCAATTCCTTGCCGGTGCCGCTCTCTCCCATAATCAGGACCGAGGTCGAGCCAGCATTCTGCAGCAGGCCGATTTCCCGAAGGATCTCTCGCATAGTCGCGCTTTGCCCGATGAACCCGTCGATGCCCCACCGGTCGGATTCGCTCTTCGCCAGCATGGACAGCCGGTTGTCGAGAACACGCCGCTGCGCGACCTCCTCTTCCAGAGCTTGATTTTTGACCGCGAGTTCGTTGACGAGCACCGCGCGTTCCAGATGCGTGCGCAGACGGACCAGGACCTCGCCCTGCAGGAACGGTTTGGTGATGTAGTCCACTGCCCCGGCCTCGAACCCGGCCATAAGCTTTTCTTCGCTGGTATCCGCGGTCAGGAAAATCACGGGGATATGCCGCGTCGCCTCGGTGGCCTTGAGACGCCGGCAGACCTCGATACCGTCCATGCCGGGCATCGCGATATCCAGCAGAATCAGCGCCGGCAATTCCCGGGCCGCCACCTCCAGCGCGGCAGCCCCGGCGGTCGCGATCAGCACGGAAAAGTCGGCCGCCTCCAGCGTCGCGATCAGAACGTCGAGATTGGCAGGCACATCGTCAACCGCGAGGATCGTGGCACCGCCGAGATCGATGGCGGTTTCAGTCATGACCCGTTGCCTCCAGGGCCGAAATGATCGCTTTCATATCGTAGGTTCCACAAAGGTCGCGCAGTTCTGCGGCGAATATACGCTCTGCGGCACCCAGCGTCTCGATTTCCGCGATGAGCCGTTTCAGGTCGGTTATGTTGTGACGCCCCGCGGCGTCCGCAAGCGACCGCCGAAGGTCTTCCGGAAGAACCATAGGCCCGCCCGAAGAACCGGTCTCAGTGACGCGGCCAAGGCGAGGCCCGGACGGCGTATCGTCTTCAAATATCACGCCCAGCAGTCTTTCCAGGGACGCATACAGACTTGCCATCTGAACCGGCTTGTCGAGAAAGTCGTGAAAACCCGCGTCGATATATTCGGTGTGCTGATGGGCCAGAGCGGAGGCCGAAACCGCAACGATTTTCAAATCCCCGCGCCCCATGGCGCTAATGCGCCGGGCAACGTCGGTCCCGGACATGCCGGGCATCCGGATATCCAGATAGGCGATATCGACCGGAGACGCTTCGATCACCGCCAGGGCTTCGGTTCCGTTTGCGGCCGTCTGCACCGTCACCCCCGCCTGTTCGAGCATTCTGGCAAGAATATCCCGATTGGCGGCCAGATCGTCGGCGACGAGGGCGCGCACCGTTCGCTCCGGCGCAAGGCGCCGCGCCGGCAAGGTGGCATTCCCGTCCTCCGGCAACCCTTCCATGGAGGCCTGTGGGAGAAAAAGACTGAACCGGAAGCACGCGCCGGCGCCGGGCGTGGAATGGACCGCTATTTCACCACCCATTAACCCGACGTAACGCTGGGCGATCGCGAGTCCCAACCCGGTCCCCCCCTTCAGGCGTCCCTGTACATCCTGCGCGAACGGGTCGAAGATTTCGCGATGCCGGTCTTCGGGAATACCGGGCCCAGTATCTTCAATCTCGAAACGATAGATATCGCCGTCGTCCACTGAGACCCGCAACGCCACATCGCCGTTCTGGGTAAACTTGACCGCATTGGCGAGGATATTGGTAAGCACCTGACGCAGCTTCGCTTCGTCGCCGACGACCTCGCCAGCATCCGCCTTCATCTCGAAAATCCACGACAGGCGTTTTTCCGCGCAAAGGGGAGCGAAGATGAGCGTCTGTTCCTGGAGCAGCGCTTTCAGATCGAAACGCGACGAGATCATGGATTCGCCGCCGGCCTCGATTTTGGAGATATCGAGGACATCATTGACCACGGCCAGAAGATGGCGGCCGCTGACGCGGATCGCCTCAACGGCTTTCCGCTGGCCCGGGGTTATCTCCGCGTCGGTTTCCAACAGCTGGGCATAGCCGATCACCGCGTTCAGGGGCGTGCGAATTTCATGACTCATGTCGGCGAGAAACTGGGACTTCATGGTGTTCGCGTGCTGCTGACGGTCCCGTTCTTCGATCGCTCTCAGCGAAGCCATTTGGCGCCACAACAGTTCGCGGGCGACGAACGCCGCACCGGTACCGCCCATGAACACAATTATCGTTTTGGCAATGTATAGCCCGGGCGTCAGGAAGATCGAATCTTCCACCGCATTTGAACCGAACGTCGCGAAGGTGAATAGTACGATCGCCAGATACTCGATCGCGGCGAGGCAGCCGGTAAACAGTGAAAGCCTGAAATCGAGATAGAGCGTCGACAGGACAATGAACAGAAAATAGCCCGCCAGCGGCGGCGCCGACAAAACATAGATCGGGTTGGAAAAAGCACCCTGGGTAAAAATAATAAGCGCCGACATCGCGGATATCTCGACGCACGCATTTGCGTACCACACCCACATGGGAACGAAACTGCCGAGGCGGATATGCCGTTTGATGGCACGACGCATGCCGAATTCATAGATTGCGACGCCCAGGACCACAGGAAGGACGGTCATCGGCACCTGGGCTGCCGTCACCCCGTATCTGAGATAGATATTGGCGAGCAGGAAAAGGATGAAAACGGATGCGACGGCAAATGTCACGCCAAGCACAAGCGTTCGCAGCGCCTGACTTTCCAGCATTTCGACCGCCAGTGTACGTTCGAATTTTTGCGCCAGACCAGCGTCGCGACGGTCGGTTCCTCGATGAAACGCCTTTTGTGTCACTATGAAAACCTCCGCGATGGCAGCACTACGGAATTATAGACGATATCATCAACGGAGGTGCTGTCAGTCTGATATGAACCAGTCTTTGAAATTGCGGGCGACCTCGCTTTCATGCCGCCACTTGGCGCCCTTCTGACAGGGGAGCTGGTTCTGATTGAAAGTTTCGCTGTTATTGAGCCAAATTTTGCAGGGTCTTGATGTCCCTGAACCGGGCCATCGCTGCTCCCGGTCGTCGAAACGGCTGATGTGAGTTTTCAGCCCGGTTGTTGAGCCCGCGCCCACATTCCTGATCAAGTGTCGCCCTGCGATCCCGCCGTTTCGTCGCAAAAACTTCCGGCACCGCACCTTCGTGGCCGACAGCACGCCAGAGGCAAGACTTCTCCCAGTTGATCCGGACGAACACCTCACCCAGGCGTCCGCGCCGGTTCGAATATGGAGGACAATCAACGCTCCGTTTCCGGGTATCGGATCGATTTATCTCTAAGGTGAAGGAAGAATTGGCGGTGCAGGTAGTCTTAAGCGAACCCGTCTCTGCGGATAATCCCCTGTTATGCCCTGTTAATTGCCATTTTGGCCCTTGGACACACGTATTTGGGAGCAATAACGGCCAACTTCCGCGTGTTTCCGCTAATATTACCACGCCGGGAAACAGGTAATTAACAGGCACAAAACAGGTCCCGTTCACGGGGATAACAGACGTTTTCCACGAGGCTAACAAGACCCGATCAGGCCCTGCCGGAGGCGACTATGCGAAGTATGACTTTTTTGCGCAGCAAGCAGTCCCCTCGCCGCCCCACTTTCGCGTTCACCGACGGAAACCCTGAACACTCACATTAATCCCCCTGCAATTGTTGTGAATGCTTCTCCATAAAAGTTTGGATACCTAGTGCGTCAGTCTCAAATCTAAAAGGAGTACGAACATGACTGACGATCGATCCGACCGCGGCGATGGCCGCGATGCAAAGGGACGTTGGGTGGACCGGAGCGGAAACCCAAATGGCCGGCCGTGCAAAATCCCCGATTTCGATATGGCCGACTTCGTCAATTTTGGCGAAAAGACGATCAAATTAAAAATCAGCGGTGAAGAGACGGTAATGACGCAGCATGAGGCCGTGCTGCAGGCGATGTTCCAGTCTGCGATGAAGGGGCGGATTACCGCTCAGCGCTATCTTCTCGAGCATATGGCGGAGGCCACTCTGAGCGTGGCATTCGTTCAGGCGCGCTACGCCGAATATTCGGAGGCGCTGGCAACCAATCCTAACTCGATCCCAGACAACATTAAAAACGACATGGAAAGGGTAATGAGAATGGTCGAGTACTCGACCGCTCGCCCCCGATCCAGGATTCGCATGACAACGCCGCCCAAACAAAAGCGACGCCGATCGTAGATGCACACGGAAGTACCGTCGTGTTGAGGTGATCCGACAAGCGAATAGTCGACGAAAAACATCCGGCCGTGGACAGCGGTGCTGAACCGTTAGAGATAATTGTTCAGCACCACCGGTTCGGTCTTTGATTGGACCTACACGATGGCTGCGCGTATCCACATAGCTTATGCCAGTGATATCGAGCGCAGGCTTCGCAACTCGACTGTGGTAATCTTGGGTCAGATCGCAACCACCTTGGATGTGCCTGCCGCCGCGTTTTTAGCGGAGGTACCGGATAGAGAGGAAGCTTCGTGACTAATGGGAAACGTGCTCCGCCGCAGCGCCAAAACTCGACTGATCCCGCTGTAACTGAAAACGGCCGGAAAGCTTCAGGCTACGGTCGCACACTATATCTGATTATTGAACGCAAGCTCCAGGAGCGGTCGGACAGACCCACCTATATCCCGCCCGAACAGCTTGCCCGAGCCATACGCTTTAATCCCGGGGTTCCGATTCCACTGATCATTCAGGATTATCTTTGCGATTATCTTGATGGGGAAATCAAGGCGCCGGCGGGACGTCCGCCGGGACATCTGAAGGCGCCAGAACACCTCAAGACTGCGCTCATTCCGATCACCTATCGCCGATACTACGCGTGGCTGAAACAACGAAACAAATCTGTCGGGCTAAAGGGGTGGCCCTTCATAGCCGGGGCCGAATGGTGGCAGGGGCCACCCAGCGAACGGGCTGCGAGGATGACGTGCACCAAACTCCGACTTTCTATGGGTTGGCACCGCGTCCTCAATATAGTCAGCGAAACGAAAGAGTAGACGAGATGTTCACATCCCAGAATTTCGCCATCGCACCTTCCCGTCTTCGGAACGCCAGTGTGAGCAATCGCCCGCATTCCTGCATTTGCAGGATTCCCGGTCAAATCCATTGCCGCTCGATACGATCCAAGCCGCTCCATGACAATCACCTTTGAACGACCATACCGCTTCAGAAACACGAGCGCCGCACCACCCCAATCGTTGGCTCTTTCCGACCAATCTCTACCCCGCGCAGCAGGAAAGCTTTGTGACATCCTTGCCGAAGCTCTGGGCGGCAAGCTTCAGGCCTTCGACTGTGGTGAGATAGGGAAAAATCGTCTCGCCGAGATCTTTCGCTGTCATCCCGTGTTTTATCGCCAGCACCACCGTCTGGATGCTGTCGGCGCCTTCCGGCGCAATTATCTGAGCGCCGAGCAGACGGTCCGTCTTGTCATCCGCCACCAGCTTTATCAGTCCGCGTGTATCGCGGGCGGCCAGCGCCCGTGGCACCTGATCGAGCGGCACAATCGATGTCTTGGTTTCGAAGCCCGCCTCAATCGCGGCGGCTTCGCCTAAGCCGACGCCTGCTACCTGCGGGTCCGTAAAGACGACCCACGGCATCGCCGTGTTGTCATAGACCATGCTGTCGCCGTTCATGGCGTTGAGTGCTGCGAGCTTCGCCCCGTAGGCCGCCATATAGACGAACTGGTCCCGTCCGGTCACATCGCCGGCGGCATAGACACCCGATTTGGAGGTACGCATCCGGTCATCGACATCGATACCGCCATTCGGTGTCAACGATATTCCGGCATCTTCCAGACCGAGCCCGGCTGTATTCGGCGTGCGGCCGGTTGTCAGCAGCACCTGTGAGGCCTCAATTTCTTCTATAGAACCGTTTCGGTCGATGGAGAGAGTGACCCCATTGTCGGTTTTGGAAATCCCGCGATATGAGAGCCCGATGAGCACGGTTATCCCCTCATCCTCCAGATATCCCGTCAGCGCGTCGGAGATTTCCGGTTCGGCCTCGTGCAGAAGACGGCTTCGCGTAATCAGCGTCACCGCAACGCCGGAACGGGCAAACATCTGGGCAAGCTCGCAGCCGATATAGCCGCCGCCGATCACCAGCAACGAGCGCGGCAATTCGGTGAGTTCAAGGGCGGTGGTGCTGGTCAGATAGGGTGTTTCCGCAATTCCCGGAATGTCGGGCAGCGCGGGTGCAGAACCCGTTGCAATGATAACCCTGTCGGTCGCAATGGCGGTACCGTTGACGATCACGCCGCCGGCGGCGATCTGTGCCGCGCCTTCGAGATAGGCAACCCCGTTATATTCGGGCAGCAGGTCGATATATTTTTTCTGGCGCAGCGTTTCCACCAGCGTATCCTTGGCCGCCACTAATTTTTTCCAGTCGGTGACCCGCGCGTCCCCTGTGATCCCGGCGAAACGATCCGCCGCCCGCGCACCATGCAGCGCCTCGGCGGCGCGGATCATGGTCTTTGACGGCACGCAGCCGACATTGACGCAGGTGCCGCCGATCAGGCCGTACCCGATCAACGCGACGTTCGCGCCCTCTCCTGCCGCCGTAATCGCCGCGGAGAAACCGGCCGACCCGGCGCCGATGACAGCCAGGTCGTAATTCATTGTTTCCGTCATGTTAGTTCCTTTGGTTCTGTGTCGCCGCCGGCGCGGGCGGATGTTTTACGAAGATAGAAGCCGTAGGCGGCAACAACGGCCATCGCCGCGATGGAAATCCGCAGGGCGTAGCGGAACTCAAGCCAGAACATCAGCGCCGACAGGGCAACAACCGCAATTACAATTGCGATCCTGGGCGACGGCCCGGTTTTGCCGGCACGGAGATAAAGCGCATGGGCCACGAGCCCGAGCGACGCGAACATGACCGGGAACAGGACATAATCGATCCAGCCGAGCCAGGCGGACAGGCCGATTGCGCCAAGGCCGATGGCGAGCACAGGCGTAAAACAGCACAGGGCCGCGACCACCGTGCCGGCGCAGCCGGTGTTAAACAGTTTCCTGTCGGTCATTGGATTCCTTTTGGCGTGTAAGTTGCCGCCGAGTGCGCGGTGTCGGCCCGGGCCGCTATTCGCATCCGTCGAAAGATAATTGCCGCCGCAAATGCCGCCACGGCGATGCCGGCTGCGAGCAGCGGATCGATGCCGCCGATCCAGGCCGCCAACCCGGCACCGCCGGACGCGAGGAGAACCGGCCCGAGGCAGCAGACCAGCAAAACCCCGCCGCCGACGGCGAAGGGCAGTATGTTTTCCTTGGGTTCCTGATCCATGGTCGGCCTATCGAACGACCGTCGATGGAAAGCCAACGGCCTTCGTGGCATTTGTCAGGGCCGTCGTATCGGTTTTTGCATCGTCGAAACGGACAGTCGCTGCCTGTTCGTCATATGAGACATTTACCGCCAGCACGCCGGATACTTTTTGCAGACTGCGTTTGACCATATACGGGCAGGTTGGGCAGTCCATCTTGATGGCGAGATCGACGGTTCGTTCTGCCGACAGCGAGGGGCCGGACAAGCCAACCATAACAAGCGCTGCAAACGGACCGATGATGTGACGTTTCATCTGATTTTCTCCTCAATATTCCAAAATTAGCGGGGCCGCGTAGGGAAAAACGAGTGCAGCCAGAACAAGCAGTGTCGCCGACCACAGGACAATCTTGTTGACGCGATCGGAGACCGGAGAGGCGCAATAGCTTCCCTGCGCACAGTCGACGGCGGGTTTGCGGTAAATCTTGCAGAATCCGACGGCAAGAAATGCCGCCGTCGCGACAAAGAAATACGGTTTGTACGGGTACAGCGCCGCGAGATTGCCGATCCAGGCGCCGGTCACCCCCAGGCTGAACAATGCCAGCGGTAGAATGCAACAGGACGACATAGCGACCGCGCCAAGTGCGCTTCCACCGGCAAAGATACTTTTCTGCATATTTTCATCCATGGATTGACGCTGCACACCATCTCGCACGGACCTGGCGGAGGATGAATTGTTGCTTTCCATCTGTTGTCCTCAATTCGATCTGGAAGCAGTATAAAATCTGTACTTGATACAGGTTCAAGCGCTATTTTTCGAAGAGGCGCCTGATACGGCGAAACCCCAATTCGACGGCGATGAGCCACGAACATTGAACGCTTTGTATCCACCGGAGTACGGAGAGCCATGGTCAAGAAAGAACGAATGACACGCGGATGGCTGTCCAGAAAGACAGGCTGCAATATCGAAACCATCCGGTATTACGAGAAGGCCGATCTGATGCCCCCGCCGCACCGAAGCGAAGGCGGTCATCGGCTTTATGGCCCGCCGGACGTCCGCAGACTTATGTTCATCAGGCGATGCCGTGAACTTGGGTTTTCTCTTGAAGAAATTCGCGGGCTTCTGAAGCTCGTGGACGGGGGAGAATACAGTTGCGGCGAAGTACGGGATATGACGCTCGCGCATGCGGACGATATCCATAAAAAAGTTGCGGACCTGCGCCGAATGGAGAGAATACTCAAAAAAATGGCGGCAGAATGCGACGGGGGCGATGTTCCGGACTGCCCGATACTGGACGTGTTGTCGGCATAATGATGGTGCCCCACGCATAGCAATCTTCAGGCGGATCACGTCTTATTAAAGATCGCGCCATAGTGATAAGGGGGAAGCTCAACCAGGCCCGCGAACTGGAAGCCTGCCGGCTCGACAACCGCACGAACCTGATCGGGCGACATGCGCATTTCGGTCTTGGGACCACGGGGCCCGTCAAGCACTGTGGTTTCCTCACGCGGGAACGAGTGCCAGTTTACGATGACAAACCAGCCTCCGGGATTGAGGACCGCCGCCACTGCGCGCGCCATCTCCGCTTTCTCCGGCACGCCATGGAAGGTGTTGGCGATCAACACATAGTCCGCTTTGCCCGGTAGCAACTCGGGCAAACCCCGGGCATCCGCGCAGATCAGGTCCAGCGCGGTGGTTCCATATTTATCAAGCGCGATGCGGGCCTGATCAAGCAGGAACGGGTCTATGTCTACCCCATAAACCTTGCCGTTGACGGTCCGTGCGATGGGTGCCGTGAAATAACCGTCTCCGCAGCAGAGGTCCACAACCGTCATGACCGACTTCACGCCAAGCAAGCCGATGACGCCTTCGGGATCTGGCCACAAGGCCGCCCACCAATCGCGATCCGGCATAGCTGTCGCTGGAAAAAACTGTTCTGCTACGTCCATCTCTTGCTCCCCGTAACACATCTCACCGTTGTCGCGAGTTGACTGAAATCAACAACAACGGCGGCCGCGAAGCCAGCGTCAATGTCTATGTCCTTGGGTAGAGACGGGTTGGCAAACAAATTTCGATATTCACGATGCCCTCTACGGTCTGCGCCACTTCTGTATCCGGTTGTTGCCGAAATCGGCAACAAAGACCGTGCCGTCGGCTGCTACATCGACGGCAATCGGATGCTCGAACTCTCCGGGACCGGCGCCGCGCTTGCCGAAACCTGACAGAAACGTGCCGTCCGGTGCGAATTTCTGTATCCGGTGATTGTAAAAATCGGCGACGAAGACATCGCCCTCCGGGCCAACGGCGATACCCGTCGCGACCGAGAACCAGCCGCTGAACGGACCGAAGATGTTCATCGCAAAGGGACCGCCCCATTTATGGGAGAACGCGCCGTCTGGCTTGAACGCCTGAACCCGGTCGCCATAGCCGTCCGCGACAAAGATCGTGCCGCCTCTGCCGATCGCGACGTCCGTCGGATAGTTGAACTGCCCTGCCGATACCCCTATTTCGCGGGTCGTGCCCCATTGCCGGACGGGCGTGCCGTCGGCGACCAACTGCTGAATACGCTGATTGTAGAAATCGGCGACGATCAGCGCGCCGTCCGCCCCAACCGCCACGCCACCGGGCGCATCGAATTGCCCCGCACCGCTTCCGGGTGCTCCGATAATTCTCTCCGGCGTGCCGTCGAGCGCAAATACCTGCACTCGGTCGTTAAAGTATTCCGGCACGTAGAGTTCGCCGTTATGGGCGGTGAGGTTCATCGGACGGCCAAGCTCGCCAAGGGCCTTTCCCGGCCGGCCAAAGGCGCGGCGGAAATTGCCGGCCATATCGAACACCTGAATGCGCCCGTTCCGGGAATCGGCCACATACACCTCGTTCGCCGCGATCGCTATTCCGGTGGGATCGTTGAACGCACCGGGGATCGATCCTTTCTCACCCCAGGCAATAACGAATTTATAGGGCGGTTCCCTGTTCGAAGGGACGAAGACAACCCATCCGGCCGCCAGCAGGACAATGACGGAGACAACCGCGCCGGCAAAAATTCCGATTATTTTTCTCTTCATGTCCCGGTTTTCAGAAATTGAGGCGGAAACCGGCGCGGACGATATATTCCTTTTCCAACGCCGTGCCGTTCAGATCCTGGAAGAGGGGGAGCTGCACGCCGCCCTCCACAATCCACCGCCGGGTGACGTACTGAATGCCCGGCAGAACGAACAGGCTCAGTCCGCCCGAGTTCGGATCGTCCGATCCCGCGCTTTGGTTCTTTTCCTGATGGATCAGGTTGGTCTCAAGAACGCCGTAGAGAAATCCCGGAACCCCTGCGCCAAGCACACGCGGCCACAAACGGTATTGCAGCGACGCATCGACGCGTGCCACATCGCCGAACTCGAACCTGTTCGCTTGTGTGTTGAGCCTGTAGCTGGCCTGGGCGTCGATCTGGAAATCCAGCACCTGATAGGTTGCGACGACGCCCGCGAACGGATCCCACGATCCCGATCCGGGTTGTACGCTCGCTGGCAGCCGGCCGAATGAATCGCTTTCATTGTCCGCGCCGGTTGGCGCCTCCACACCGGCAAACGGAGCGACACGGAAACTGCCGCCCCGGAAATTGTTCTTGAACGCCGTATAACGGGCGAAAATACTGATATCGCCCAGCCCGCGTGCACTGCGAGCCCGCCGGGAGCCGCTGTTGATGAGTTCGAGGTGTTTGTCCACGTACGGAACCGCCGTAAACAGGGACAGATCGCTGTTGACGCCATACCCGAGAACCGACACCGCGGACCAGACCGTGCGATCGCGGCCGGCACCACTCGGATCGTCGCCTGACTTATCGAGAATGAATTGTTCGCGGAAGACGAATTCGCCCTCGGCGACGGGAAGGGCTGTATTGAACGTCATCGGCGCGCCCACGGAGTCCACCGTCCAGAGCATAGATAACGCAACGACAAACATGCTGCACCAATGCACAAGACGGAACCGGTAGGCTTCGTTGGCGGTTCTCATGTCCGGATCCTTTATTATTCTGATCCGCCCGGCGCCGCCGGGGATAAATTTTGAAACCCGCCCAGAGCGAACCCGGCGGCCTCAACAGCGGTTCTGGCTTTCGCTTCGTCCAGTGTGGCGCCATCCGTCATAGTCACGGTGATGGTCCCGCTTTTAATATCGATCTCGATGGCCTTGACGCCGTTGACCGCATTCAGTTTCTTTTCGACCCCATACGCGCAGAACGGACAGGCAAGACCATCAACCTGAAGCTTGTACGTGGGAGACACTGCCATCGCCGCGACTGGCGCGAAAACGAGAAAAAGGCCGACAATCAACAAGCGCCGAACTCTAGTCATTGCGGGCTTTCCTTTTCTTCGGGGAGACGGCGACATCTTCAGGCGTGCCGACATCGCTCAGCGTTTCCATGATCGAACATTCGTGTAACGCGCCTTTCCCGGGACACGCCGAGATCAGCTCGTCGAGCGCCAATTGGATATCCTGAAGATGGGCGATCTTTTGCTCTACTTCATCGCGCTTGGCAATCGCCCGGGCGCGGACGTCGGCACTGTCGGCCCCGGGGTCCGCCCGCAAAGACAGAAGCTCGTCGATCTCTTTTAACGAGAATCCCAATTCCTGGGCCTGCCGGATAAACCGGATTCGGTGCACGGTCTCTTCGGGATAAACCCGAAAGCCCGCATCCTGCGGTTTGCGAGGTTGTTCGATCAGACCTTTTCGTTCATAGAACCGGATCGTCTCGACGCCGACTCCCGCCTTGCCGGCTGCCCGGCTGATGGTCATCGTTGTCATGGCGGTCTCCCTGGTCTGTTTACGGCATTTTCCGCTCGGCTCGGACAACAGCCCGGAAGCGCGACATCAAGCAATCTAAACTCCGTATGAAGGTACGGAGTCAACAACAAGCGAATTGGCAAATTTCGGACAGATTATGGCGACCATGGCTGCGGCTTCAGACTTAGTTATGTCTTGGCCAATGCGGGTGATAATCGTCAATTACATATGTATGGCTGTGCGACGGCGAGTCATGAATATGCGGGTGACCCGCCGGAAGACTGTCGTGGCGGTGTTCCAGGTCGTTCACCTCAGCCTTTGGCCATAAAACAATTGCCAGGAGCGTACCGCTAGCGGCGAGCGCAGCAAGACAACCAAGGGCTACCGTCGGGCCGGATGTCGTAATTAACCAGCCCGCAAGAGGATAGGTTACAAGCCAGCAGGCATGAGAAAGTGCGAACTGAGCGGCGAAAACAGCGGGGCGATCTTCCGGGTGGGCGGACTGTCGCAGCAATCGGCCCGCCGGGGTCAGAACGGTCGAATATCCGATGCCAATGAGAACCCACGCGGCAATCAGCGCGCCCAACGACAACCTGTAGAATTCGATCACTCCGGCAAGAACGAGAAGCGCGAACAATAGGACCGCCGCACCGCCGATCATCACTGGCCGGTCCTGAAGCCGGTCGAGCAAGCGTGGCAGCGCCAGAGCCGCCAGCATCGAGCCGCCGCCAAAGACACCGAGCACGATGGCCACATGGGACTCGTCCAGCCCAAGATCTCCCCGAACGAGAACGATCGTGTTGACCAGGACCATCGCTCCCGCTGCGGCGGCCGTGAGGTTCAGAGCCAAAAGTCCCCGCAGGCGGGGTGTTGCAAGGTAAATGCGTATTCCGCGCGTTGTCCGGTCGTAAATCCCGCGAGGGGTGGAGGGTACGGGGCTCGGCAGCATCACAGAAACCACCAAAGCGGCGGAGGCGAGGAACCCGAGCACCGTGCCGATAAAGAGCGCGTGATACGAGACAACCGCGAGCAGGACTGCCGCCAGCATCGGGCTGATCAGGTTTTCCAGATCATAGGCAAGGCGAGAGAGCGACAGCGCCCGCGTATAACGGTCCTCTTCGGTCAGGATGTCCGGGATCGCAGCCTGAAAGACCGGTGTAAAGCCTGCGGAAGCCGACTGCAGCAGGAAGATCAGGACATAGACCTGCCAGACCTCGGTGACGAACGGCAAAAGCAGCGCAATACCTGCCCGCACCAGATCGAGACAAACCAGCAGGGTGCGGCGCGGCAGGCGATCCGCAAAGGCCGCTGCAATCGGCGCAATCCCGACATAGGCGGCCATTTTGATCGCGAAAACGGTGCCCAGCACCAACCCCGCTTGCCCCTCCGCCAGGTCATAGGCCAGAAGGCCAAGTGCTACCGTGGCCAGACCGGTCCCGAGAAGCGCCACCACCTGGGCCAGAAAAAGGTGCCTATAAGTTCGATCAGCAAGCACGGAGAGCATGGAACTTGTCCCTCAGAGATATTTGGTGATCGCCTTGAACTCAGTGGTGTCCGGGCGTGCGTCCGCCTCTGCATCCGCAAGGGCTGCGTCGAGGCAATGATCGATATGGTCCTGTATGAGGACACGCTTGGCCTGCGAGATCGCTTTTTCCACGGCATGGAGCTGCTGGGCGATATCGACGCAGGGACGACCGGTTTCGATCATCCCGATGACGCTGTGCAAGTGACCGCCGGCGCGTTTAAGCCGCTTGACGATATTCGGATGGGTTGCGTGTTGGGCAGGTTCTGTCATATACAATATATATCCCCCTGGGGGGGATATAACAAGCATTAGACCTTTGCGGCTTGAGCTTCACGGAAGAGACCGGACACAAGCGGGTAGACATGGCGCGTCGGCTAAAAATCACGATCCATTTGGTGTTGACGGTCTCGCTGACGCTCGCGCTCGTTCTGTCTTCGAATTTACATTCTGCCTCGCACGATCCCGTGGCCATCGCGGCGATCGCCGCGCAACACGTCGCAGAAACGGGCGCGCACGGTCATTCCCATGAAGAGACCGACAGTGAGAGCCCGAGTCACGCCTTCCACGGCCACGCGCATGATGCGGCCGATCACGATCATAATGTTGCTTTTCTGCCTCCCCGCGACGCATCGAACCGCCTGATCCTGGATAGTTCCCAATGGCTGCTCGCACTTACCCGCACATGGCAGGGTCCCGCCTTCGATCTGGATAGGCCTCCACGCGGATGAACCCGCGCCAAACCGGCGCTTTCATCCGACAATCAAACAACGTGGAAACCATCCAATGACTTACACCCGACTTAACGCGCCGGGGGATTCGCCCTGTCTGTGGCGGACGCTCCTCATTATCCTCGCCCTGGGCTGTCTGGCGATCCTTGTCAGCGGTACATCGGCCCTGGCACATGCCGTCACAGAAGGCGACAAGGGCTACATTATGGAGATCAGCGGCATACACCTGATCCCCTTCACCTATCTCGGCGCCAAGCATATGGTCACCGGATACGATCACCTGCTGTTCCTCTTCGGCGTCGTCTTCTTCCTCTACAAGATGAAACACGTCGCCATCTATGTCAGCCTGTTCGCGGTCGGGCATTCGACGACGATGCTCGCGGGCGTCTATTTCGGCTGGGGCGTCAATTCCTACCTGATTGACGCCATTATTGGTCTGTCCGTCGTTTACAAGGCGCTCGACAACCTCGGCGCCTACCAGCGCTGGTTCGGTGTACAGCCGAACACTAAGGCGGCAACCCTGATCTTCGGCCTTTTCCATGGTCTGGGCCTGGCGACCAAGATTATCGACTACGAGATCGCCGAAGACGGCTTGTTGCCGAACCTTCTGGCATTCAATGTCGGCGTCGAGATTGGCCAGCTGACAGCCCTTGCCATCATCCTGATCGTCATGGGGTTCTGGCGGAGGAACCCAGGTTTCTGGAAACACGCCTACACCGCGAACGTCGTGATGCTGTCCGCCGGATTTATTCTGATCGGCTTTCAGCTTACCGGCTATTTCGTCGCCTAATCACCCTTAAAGGAGACTTTAAAAATGTACAATGCGAACAAACCGAACCCCGAAGACCTGCCGAGCGCGGCGCGGCTTCTGAAATCGACTGTTATCGCGGCGATAGCCGCCGCGATCGTTCTCGTAACCATCGTCCTGCCTGCCGAATACGGGGTCGACCCGACGCGTATCGGCAAGATGCTCGGGTTGGCCAGTATGGGCGAGATCAAGATTCAACTGGCCGAAGAGGCCGAGGCTGACAAACGGAAGGAGCTTCAGAAAAAGAAAGACGGCGACGATCGGTCGAGCCTGATAAACGGCATGTTCGGCCTTTTCGTCGGTTCTGCGCAGGCCCAGACCACGAAGCCGAAGCCGGAATGGACCGATAAAGTCAGCGTCACTCTGACGCCCGGCAAAGGCGCGGAAATCAAGCTCGCAATGAAAAAAGATGGCGTGGCGGAATTCGCATGGACGGTCGAGGGGGGGCGCGTCAATTACGACCTCCATGGGGACGGCAGCGGACAATCCATCAGCTACAAAAAGGGCCGTGCGGTTCCCGGACATGAAGGCTCCCTGAAAGCCAAATTCACGGGCAATCATGGATGGTTCTGGCGCAACCGCGGTAAACAGAATGTGACCGTCACCCTGCGCGTCCGCGGCGGCTACAGCGAGGTAAAACGAATGTACTGAGCGCAAACCGCCCTTGTCTGTTTATAGACGAGGGCGGAACGTTTTAAGAGCAACCCGACTTGAGGTCGGAAGGTGATATCGGCATCGTCGGTGGATGCAGAATCCCGTCCGCGCCATGAACCGAGCCGCCGGCATAGGTTTGTTCACGCCGTTACTGGGACAGGCCCAGACACAGACAAAGGACTTGAACCGTGATTTTGGACAGCCTGAATTCCGTATAATTGCATGGGGTCGAGAACAAGCGAATGGGCCGATTTCGAACAGATTATGGCACCCGTCCGGTCGTTCGGTGTCCTGCTCGCCGTATTTCGCGCCACCCTTCCGCGCGACCGAAAGCCGCGGCGGCGAAAATTATCTTGCCAATGCAACACGCCAGTCCCATGTTTGACCGGATATGAAAAAGTGGTCGTCACGCTGGATCGTTGTTAGCCTCCTCGGCATTATGCTGGGCGCCGGGATGACTCTGTCCGCAGTTCAGGCCAACACCATGACCGTCGATATGGCTCTTGCGGGCGATATAAACCCTGCCGGCGACGAGGATTGCGGTGGTTGCGGAACCGACGATACAGCCGCTGCCGGAAGCTGCCATTCCGTCTGCGCCTCCAGCGTTTTCAACATGCCGGTGCCCGCGAACGATCTACGACCTCGCGGACCGGTTAAATCGGTTCAAAGCGCCTCTCCCGTGCTGCTCGGTACGGTGTTTACCCCCGACCCCTTTCCACCCAGACCGACCTTCCTTCTCTGACGTTTCGCCCCCGCGAATAAAGCGGGGCTGATCGTTCGGGCCTGATCGGATATCGCCGTCCAGACTTTAATCTGGCTGGCGGCATCCTATCGACGTTCAAATTCCGTCGTCTTTGAAAGACGACAATTGTGAACACAGGAAAATCGGACAATGCACATTCGTAATACGACACACCCCTCGCGCCGGGCATTTATCGCCGCCAGTGCGGGTTTGGCGCTAACAACGGCGTTGCCCTTTGGCGGCGCTCGGGCGGCGGGTACACGTGACTACCGACTTGCGGCCGCGCCGGGAAGCACGCGGCTGGCCGGCGCCAAATATCCGGAAACGGCGGTCTGGGCGTATAACGGCCAGGTGCCCGGAACTGAAATCCGCGTCCGGCAGGGCGATCGGGTACGCATCGTCGTTGACAACCGGCTTGACGAGGAATCCACAGTCCACTGGCACGGTCTTCGCGTGCCGAACGCGATGGACGGCGTGCCCCACCTGACCCAGAAACCGATCGCACCGGGCAAAAGCTTTACCTACGAATTCGATGTCCCCGATGCCGGAACCTATTGGTACCATCCGCACCAGCGCGGTTTCGAGCAGGTTGCGCGCGGTCTATATGGCCCTCTGATCGTCGAGGAGAAAGAACCGGTCCGGGTCGACCGGGACATTACCTGGGTACTCGACGACTGGCGGCTCACCCCCGATGCCTCGATCAGCGGCGATTTTGGCAGTTTTCACGATATGAGCCACAACGGCCGGGTCGGCAATCTGATGACCATCAACGGACGGGAGCCGGATAAATTTACGGTCCGAAGCGGCGAGCGCATCAGGCTGCGTCTGATCAACGCCGCAAACGCCCGCATCTTCGCGCTCAACTTCGCCGGTCATCGCCCCACAATAATCGCCTATGACGGCCAACCGGTAACGCCTCATGAGACGCCCGAAGGACAGGTGGTCCTAGGTCCGGCGATGCGCGCAGATCTCATTATCGATATGACCAACCGGCCGGGCGAAAACTTCAAGGTCACCGATACGTTCTATCGCGGTATGGAATATACCGTGCGCGATCTCGCATACGGGCCGGCGCCGTTGCGCGACCGCCCGCTGGAATCGTCTATCGCACTCGTCGGCAACACGATGCCGGAACCCGACCTCGCGGGCGCCATACGTCACGATGTGCAATTCGGCGGCGGCATGATGGGCGGCATGATGCGGGGTATGATGGGCGGTCGTCGTGTCTCCATGCGCGATATGATGCGCAACGGGAAAGCCTGGACGGTCAACGGCGTCGCCGCCACCGGCCATGTTATGGACCCGCTGCTGAAGCTGGCGCGAGGCCGGACATACGTTCTGGCTCTCGACAACGATACCGCGTGGCATCACCCGATCCATTTACATGGCCACTCGTTCCGGGTCATCGCCCGCAACGGCAAGCCGACACGGCATCGCGAATGGCAGGACACGGTGCTGATGGCGCCGCGCGAGCGCGCCGAGATTGCATTCGTTGCCGACAACCCCGGCGACTGGATGTTCCATTGCCATATTTTTGAACATCAGGCGGGCGGAATGATGGGAGTCATCCGCGTCACCTGATCTTTCTTCCGCACAGTCAAATCCACAACGACCAACAAGGAGACAATGATCATGCGTAAAATATTATCGTTTACGGCCCTTGCCCTCGGGCTCGCTTTTGCCGCACCCGCTCTCGCGCAGAACGTCGTGCCGGAGATCACGATATTCAAAAATCCGCAATGCGGTTGCTGTGAGAACTATGCCAACTATCTGGCGAAAAACGGTTTCGTGGTAACGGTCAAACCGACGCATGACCTCGCCGCCCTGAGCCGCATGGCCGGTATCACCGACGAATTCCAGGGCTGTCACCTCGGAATGGTCGACGGGTATGCAGTGAGCGGGCACGTGCCGGTCAAGACCCTTAAGCGGCTGCTTACCGAGCGTCCGTCGATCAAGGGTATCACCCTGCCGGGAATGCCCATGGGTTCACCCGGTATGAACGGGGCCAAGACAGAGCCGTTTACGATTTATGAGGTCGGCTCCGGGGACAAGTCCGCGACGCCGAAGGTATATGCGGTCGAATGAAAAGCGACCGAAAATGGTTTCGCTCCACAGCGATCGGTGTCGCGACCGTGGCACTGATCGCTGGGGCGGCGGGTCTGTGGCTTTGGACCGATACGACCGAACCGCCCGTGACGCGGATCGACGCGAACGATCCGGGCCTCGTTGCGCTCGGCCGAACGGTTTACATGCAGAATTGCGCGTCATGTCATGGCGCCAAACTGGAGGGCCAGCCCGACTGGCGCGTTCGCAAACCGGACGGAAAATTGCCTGCGCCGCCGCATGATGAGTCAGGTCACACCTGGCATCACGCGGATCAACAGATTTTTGGTCTGACCAGAGACGGGCTGAAGCCGCCGCTCGCCCCGGAAGGATACCAGAGCGACATGCCGGCGTTTGGCGATGTGCTGACGGATGACCAGATCATAGCGACGCTTGCTTTCATAAAGAGCACCTGGCCTGCCCCGATCCGCGCCCGTCAGACCCGCATAGACGAAGCAGTACGCAAACAAGCCGATTTCAAAGGAGAGAA
>TARA_R110000868_G_scaffold411711_1_pt1 | contig 35138 bp, 35 predicted proteins | sample TARA_R110000868 | Tara Oceans TARA_R110000868 (sample SAMEA4397489) | marine metagenome | biome: Polar Biome; feature: [SRF] surface water layer (ENVO:00010504); material: water (ENVO:00002006), including particulate matter (ENVO:01000060) such as... | depth 5 m | reverse complement strand
TCCACTCTTAAAATTTGGGGCCACCAACCATTTTGTCAAAGATCATGATCTAAATCCAGTGGGCGAACGCTTTTCGCACACCAGAAGTGAATCAGGTTCGTTAATCATAGCCGTCCCCCCCGGAGAGTCAATGAACTACGTTACGAAAAATTTGAATTCCCGATGAAATCTTTTTCCCGCAGCAAATATCTTGAGATACAGGCTATTGTGAGAGCCCCCATAACTTGTCAGACTTTATATATTGTGACAAAATTAACCGATCATAAAAAGCGCCGTTGCACACTAGTACAGATCCACTGCCTCATTCAGGAGGGCCTGCTGACGTGAGAGTTTCTACGATATTCTACCTCTGCGTGCTGTCTGTTGTTACCTGCCTGTCGCCTCAAACCCTGAGTGCGGAGGAGTGGCTCGAGTTTCGCGGGCCGACCGGCCAGGGGCATTCCACTGAAAAAGCATTGCCCGTGCAATGGAGCCCGACCGAACACGTATTATGGAAAACCGATGTTCCCGGCGTTGGCTGGTCTTCCCCCATTGTGGTCGGCGAGAAGATCTATCTCACCACCGCCGTCCCCAAAAAAGCGGAAACCGATCCCGAGCAGTCACTGCGACTGGTGTGCCTCGACCTGGAAACCGGTAAGACGCTCTGGGACAAAGAGATCTTTCAGGAAACCAAAGAGACCGCACAGCGGATCCACAAGAAAAACAGCCACGCCAGTCCGACCCCTGTTTCCGACGGCAAAGTCATCTATGTGCATTTCGGCACTCATGGTACAGCCTGCCTGACGCTGGACGGTGACGTGGTCTGGAAAACCAATGAGCTCGAATACGAGATGCAGCACGGTAATGGCGGTTCGCCGATCATCGTTGATGACAAACTGGTCGTCATCTGCGATGGTAAAGGAGCGAACTTCATTGTCGCACTGGATCGAAACACGGGAAAGATCGCCTGGAAAGTCGATCGCAATGTGGAAGGCCGTAAGAAGTTTTCTTTCGGAACACCATTACTGATTACCGTGGACGGCGAACAGCAGATTGTCGCTCCGGGCACCGATGTGATCTCCGGACATTCCCCTAAAGACGGGAAAGAGATCTGGCATTTGAATTATGACGGCTATTCCGTCATTCCCCGACCGGTATTCAGTCACGGCCTGATTTTTGTCACCACCAGTTACGACCGGCCGACGCTGCTGGCGATTCGTCCGGATGGCAAAGGGGATGTGACGGAGACCCACCTGGCCTGGTCGAATAAAACTCAGATCCCGCATACGCCTTCTCTGCTGGTGGTCGGAGACGAACTGTACGCCATCAGCGATAAAGGGATTGGCCAGTGCTTTGATGCGAAGACAGGTGAGCTGATCTGGAAAGAACGGGTTGGCGGTAACTTCTCCGCTTCCCCCCTGTACGCCGATGGCAAGATTTATTTCCAGAGTGAAGAAGGCGAAACCACCATCATCGCTCCCGGCAAAACCTATAAAGAGATCGGCCGCAACCATCTGAAAGAGCCGACGCTCGCTTCGTATGCAGTCGCCGGGGACACACTGTTGATTCGGACGAAAACTCAACTTTACCGGATAGGCAAATAGTCACTTCACTTCCACTATAACCCATTTTCGATTCCCGCAGTTCTTCAGTCAGAATTGACATGCGGGCGAGCCAGGTTCCTTCTGTCTCGCCCGTTGCATCTGCTGCAAGAATGCCACAATCAGGATTACCAACTTTAGAATCTCGAACGAATGACATCTCCAACTCCTGCAGAAACCCCCGTCAAAAGTATTGTTATCGCCTCCGATCACGCCGGCTATCGGTACAAACGCCGCATCATTGAGTACCTGACGAAAGAAGGATACCAGGTGGAAGACATGGGCACCGATTCCACAGAGTCGGTCGACTATCCTGATTTCATCATGCCGGCGGCCCGCGCTGTTGCGGAAGGAAAGTATACGCGGGGCATCGTCCTGGGAGGTTCCGGGAATGGAGAAGCGATCGCCGCGAATCGCATCAAAGGCGTGCGTTGTGCGGTCTGCTGGAACGAGAAATCAGCGCGACTGGCGAGCATGCATAATAACGCCAACATGATCTCAATTGGCGAACGCATGGTTTCGCTGCACGATGTGTACGAGATCATCGACATCTGGCTCAGCACGCCGTTCGAAGGAGGCCGCCACGCCAGACGCATTGAAAAGCTGGATGAATAAGAATTCCGCCAGGAAATCAGGGCTTGCTTTTCAAGTCAAAATCGAAGCTGGTTTGATCCGCGTTGACGGTGGCGGTAAGCGTTGATTTGGAATTGTACTGCTCCGGGATTTTCTGCCCGGACGCTGCCGGCGATTCCTGTGTACCTTCAGTTTCTGCTTCCCCTTCCGGCGTTTCGGAATCGGTGACAAACCTGATGCGTACGGTTTTCTGCCCGGTCAGGCAACCTGATTTTTCGGTATTGAACATCAGCGAATAGTGGCCGCTGGCATCAGTGACACCTGAGGAAAAGGTTCGATCCGGTGCTTCAAAGACGACGGTCGCACCGGACAGAGGCTGCCCATCAAGGGTGACAGTGCCGGAAACATCGACCAGATCCAGCTTACTGTAATCAGCCTCGATCGAGCCCCCACATCCTGCCGACAACAGCAGACAGGAAAGGAGGCACAGGGGAACCGCACGTCCACACAGCAACATAAACAACTTCATATCAACACCTTACAACCATCATTATAACAGTGAACGTACCTGTAAACTCATGAAACAGAGGTACGGCCGATCCACGCTTGATACAGTCCGATTAATTCGAGGTCACTTCGCGACCAAAGCGGGTGGATAATGCCTGGTAGACCGTTTTATCAATGTTCTCTGAGATAAAATGAACGGAGCCATCCGCGTACGCCATATGACCTCCCCCCGAATGCCAGCTGCCAAATGAGAGCTCCATCAGATGACCACTGACGGAAGGGTCCGTCCGGCGGGCGTTCATCCGGGGATAAGTGGTACCAACGAACTCAGAGAATTCACTGCCGCCCGTACCGTTATTACAGCCGCAGGGATCAGTCTGCGGAGAACCGATATTCCAGTGATCCATAGACTGACCGTCTTTACCAAAGTCGAGGTCGGTCTGTGTTTCTCCTATGATAAACGTATTTGAAGTTCCGTCTTTGACATCGCGAAAACTGACGCAGCTGCAGGCATAGAACATACCATCCTGTATCACCTCTTCCAGGGACTTTGAGCCGGATACTTTGGTTGAGTCGTCGTCTGAACTGGATTCAGAACCAGCATTCCCCAGGTAGGTTCCGGGTGCCCGCTGGGGGATATTGTTAAAATTGTAGTGCTTCTGAAGCGGTGCACTCGGGCAGTTGAACACGGGCAGATAAGTACTTGCAGCAGTTGTATTGGCAGAGCCGGAGTCCCAGTTTCCGTCTCCCGATTCCTGGAAAATCAGGGTATCGTAAAGATTGCCCTGCTCGATCGCCGGCAGAATCATGGCACTCCAGGCGGCGCCCCGCTGATCCCAGCCAAAGGGGAGCACGTCATGCGTGTCATGGTAGTTATGCAGACCGATGGCCAGTTGCTTGAGGTTATTTTTGCAGGTGGAGCGTCGGGCTGCTTCCCGGGCCTGCTGCACGGCGGGCAATAACAGGGCTATCAGAATCGCAATAATCGCAATTACGACCAGCAGCTCAATCAGAGTAAATCCGGAACGTCGCCGGGGCGGGATGCCTGTGAACAACATCTGAGGTCCTCACAAATAAAAGAGAGGGAATAGAACAAGCGGTTTTACCTCTGGACATGCACCTGAAATAATTCGATACAGGTGTTCGCTCTGTTTCAAGACAACGCGAAGATGTTGTCGATTGCTGAAAGCGTATACCAGGTACTGGAATGAGTCCGTCAGTAACAAGGCCCCTTTTATACCCAGCGATGGGAAAGATTTGATGAAGTCGAGATAAATAACCGGTTCCAGGCAACAGATTTTCTTGAAATGTTTTTCAATAAACCAGGACAGAAAAGTCCGCGCCATTCTCGATTCAACTGGCGAAAAGCAATTGCAATTTGATGAAAGTCACAGGAGAGCGATAACTCATCCAGAGCGACTCACGCATGTCTGCGAAATTTTATTTCAGAATTCTCCACCAATTGCGAAGTTTTGATGTGTTTTCGTTGAAGATCGGAATGCGAACCGAGGTAGAATGCGATTTGAAGCAGAAACAGCGTACTTCGAAAACGACAACGCCCCCTGATTCAGGGGACGTTGTGTTCCGATTTCAATCTGTTGTCTGTTCAGGAGGTGGCTCGTCTCATGATGTTATGTGTAATCTGCTGCACGCGTTCATCGGGTCCGTGTGGTCGCGACCAGTGTGACCAGGGAAGCATATGTCCGGGCGGACTGGAGAGATCCTGGCACCAGAAGATTGTCGAGGCGTTGAAGACGAAGTTGTTTTTCGGACCGGGATAAATAGTCGCCGTCCACTGCTGTGGATTGACGCCTCCCTGCAGCGCGGTTCCTTTTGCCACGACTTCCAGACCGGGGATGTCGGCTGGTGGGTCGCCGTGATACTCCCAGCCGATCAGACCGGGAATGGAATCCCCTTTTTTCATGCCGGTATTTTCGAAGATCCAGTGCTCAGGCAGTTCACACACCCAGTCGCCGCCGCCGTTGACCGGGTCGACATTCCTTGAACCCATCAGATAACCTTCGTCAGGGCCGCGATGCGGAAACGGTCCGTTATCCCGCTCACGAGCTTCGGCATATTTGTATGTGCCGCCATACGGCCCGCCACGAAACATGATACGATTCGGGCGACCATCCGAACTGGCTGTCATCGGTGTCACCCAGCAGACCGAGTTCCCGGAGAAGAACAGCAGGTTCACGCCCGCGTCACGCATTTTCACGACCGATTCATAATGCCTGATATCCCAGTATTCATCGTGGCCGACCGAGAGAAACGATTTGCATTTCAGGCCATGCTCGGGAGTCAGCATGTCGCTGTTGGAACAGTAGGTCACATCGTAGCCATGTTTTTCCAGCCAGTAAGCAAACGGAAATTCAAAGCAGAGCCATTCCCCCGAACCGACGGACTGCGGGTTCTCATAAATCTGCGCGTACTTGGCATAGGGTCGATCAAAGCTGACGTCGGCCCACGGACCTTGCGTCCCTTTGGGATGAGTGTAGACCGAATAATTGCTGGGCCACTTGTTATACGCCTGCCAGGTATTGTCCGAACACTGGAACAGGATATCCGCAGGACGATCATCTTTGACGATGAACACGACATAACTCTGCCAATATCCGTAGCCGGTTTTATCTTTCAACGTTGAGAGTCGTCCCAGGTAGACGCCGCTGGGCCAGTCATCGGGAATCGTCAACGTCACCGCGGCATCCCAGTGGCATTCATGCAGATTCTTGTGACCCGGTTGAGGCACGGGCTGTGGTTTACCCTGAAACGGTCCCAGTGTTTTCATCAGCCGCGCACCACGTCCGTCGTAATAACCGGTGCGAAAGATTTCGATTTTGAATTCCTGCGCGGGTCGTGTTGAGACCATGATGTCGATGGGCTCGCCCGCTGCGACACTTTGTCGGGAACAGTAGCCTTCAATTTTGGGTGAGCGAAAGCCATCACGTTTATCCAGCTGGATCCGAGTCAACTGCCAGTCGCTGGAGCCCTCTTTCTGATTCTCACGCTTGATTAAATCGGGATCGGCTTTCGCGTCGGCAGCTTCACCCAGCGAAAGACCGCCTGCCAGCGATGCCAGAGAAGTCGCAACGGCGCCCTTTAATAGATTTCGGCGTGCCTGATTTGGTTCCTGCATGGGGTCGCTTCCTGTTCTCTATCGGGATGGTGAATTCGGCGGGGTCTTCGCTAAGGATGATCGGGGATGCTGTTCAATTATTTTTTCCTGAACTCCATTGTTTACTGCTTATACCTTTATGATAACCTTAACTTCATTAAAATAAGAATTATAAATAAAGAGTTTTTTATCTCAGTCTCTGATTTTATTGACTGTCGCGCAGACGGTCTGGACTAATCAGGGCAGAACCCGGAGTACCCAGTGGCATCCTTTTCGCTCGATCAGACCGACATCAGAGCCTTCTACCAGGCCGTTGCAAAACAACTCGAACAGGTACTCAGCAAACTGGAGCCGACGATTATCGATATTCGTCGCACCCTGCATAAAAACCCCGAGATCAGCGGCGAAGAAAAACAGACGTCTCAACTGATCTGCAAAACACTGGAAACAATTGGACTCGCACCAAAGCTGATGAAAAACGGCGTGGGCGTGATCGCCGACATGACGCTGGGAACTCCGCCCGCTGACGCACCGCTGATCGGCATTCGCGCCGACATCGACGCTTTGCGGATTACCGATCTGAAAGAAGTCGAATACTGTTCGCATAATCCGGGCGTCGGTCATCTGTGTGGTCACGATGCCCATACCTCGATTGCGCTGGGCGCGGCACTGGGTCTCCATCGCTGTTCCGAACTGTTTGAGAAAGACTGGCCCGGCCAGGGAATGCGGCTGCGATTCATTTTTCAACCGGCGGAAGAAATCTGCCTGGGTGCCCGCTGGATGGTGGAACAGGGCGCCGTCGATGACGTGAGCGCGATTATCGGCCTGCATATGGACCCGGAAATCATCGCCGGGGCTGCCAAAATCCGTTATGGTGTGATGACCGCTTTCTGCGATGAAGTCCACTTTGAAATTCATGGGATGGGCGCGCATGCCGCGCGTCCCCATCATGGGAATGACCCGATTACGACTGCCGCGCAGTTGATCTCCAGCCTGTATCAGAATCTGCCCCGCTCCATCGATTCACGCACCCCCGCCGTCTTTACCATCGGCCAGATCGCTTCGGGCCTCGCTCCGAATGTGATCCCTGAAATTGCGCATCTGAAAGGCTCGCTGCGTTCCACGAACGACCAGGCCCGCGCTGTCCTGCATCAGCGGATTGAAGACATCGCTGCCGGCATTGCCCGCAGCACAGGAACTCGAATTGAGGTCCTGTTTCAATCCCCCCTGCCCGCCGTCGTCAATGACCATAACATATCTGCTGCCCTGGAACAGGCATCAAAAGACGTGCTGGGCGTGCAGCAGGTCGGCCTGATTGACCTGCCTAGCATGGGGGGAGAAGACTTTTCGATTTACCTGCAGCAGATACCCGGGGCCATGTTGCGGCTGGGCTGTGCCCATCCCGATGTGAAAGCGGTGTTTCTGCATTCCCCGTATTTCGATATCGACGAGCGGGCCCTTATAATAGGCAGTCGCATCATGCTGCAGACTGCGATGTTACTTTCATTGAACCCCAGGCTCATCCAAAAAGGGAATTAGTACGATGGGAACCATCTCCTTTGCCAGAAACGATTACCCGACACTGGGTGTGGAACTGGAACTGCAACTTGTCGATACAGAGACCTATGCGCTCTCGAACTCGATTACGGAAATACTGGCGGAACTGCCGGAAGAGACGGCCAAATACGTTAAGCCGGAACTGATGCAGAGTTACCTGGAGATCAATACCGACGTCTGTCGCACGGTCGGAGATGTGCGCCAGGATCTGACCGGTAAACTCAAAGATGTGACTGCCGCCGCCGACAAGCTGGGGCTGAAACTGTTCTGGGCGGCCACGCATCCGTTCTCTTCGTGGCGGGATCAGAAAATTACCGTGAACGATCGCTATTACGAACTCGTCGATCTGATGCAGGACGTTGCCCGCCGCCTGGTCACGTTCGGTCTGCACATTCATGTCGGCGTCGATTCCGGCGACAAAGCCGTCATGGTGTGTGATCGCATGCTGCGCTATCTGCCGCTGCTGCTCTCGCTCTCTTCGAACTCGCCTTTCTGGGAAGGTCGTAACACGGGCCTGCATTCGAACCGTTCAAAAATCATGGAAGGCCTGCCCACCGCCGGTCTGCCTCCCACGATGCGGAACTGGAGCGAATACACGTGGCTCATCAATCACCTGATCAGCACCGGCTTCATTAATACGATTCGTGAAATCTGGTGGGACATCCGCCCGCATCACAATTTCGGCACCGTCGAAATCCGTGTGTGCGATATGCCGGCCAACCTGGAGCAGGTGCTCTCCCTCACCGCGTTCGTGCAGTGCATGGTGAAATGCATTTCCGATGAAATCGACGAAGGTGCCTACCAGTTGCAGCATCACCCGATGATGGTCCAGCAGAATAAATGGCGGGCGACCCGTTACGGCATCGATGCCAGCCTGGTCAGCAGTGAGAATTACAAACTGTTTTCCGTGATTGATACGACCAAGCAACTGGTGGATCTGGTTTCGCCGATGTCAGAACGCCTGGAGTGTACGGACGAATTGGACCGCATCTGTGATCTGGTACATAAATCCGGGGCCAAGCGGCAGTTGGAGATCATGGAAGCGACCGGTGACCGCCGCGAAGTTGTCAAACAGATGATCGAAGAAAATAACGACTTCTGAAACCGGTTCTCCCCTTCTATAATGAACAAATGCCTGCACCAATAAGTCATTACCTTTCGTCTACAGGAATCGGATTCCGTGTCTGATACGGACAATCTTCCCGATAGTGAACCGCCCGAAGCGGAGCCAGCCGTTCCCGCGCCGGAAGAAGCTGCGCAGACACCGCAGGAAAAGGTCCGCCAGTTCCCCACTACGCCCGGCGTGTACCTGATGAAAGACGCGCAGGCCCGCGTGATTTACGTGGGGAAAGCCGTCAATCTGAAAAGTCGCGCCTCCAGTTATTTCAACCAGGCCGCAGCCGTCGAACGTCGCACCGCGGAACTGGTCACCGAAATCGCGGACATCGATTACCTGGAAACGGAGACCGAAGTCGACGCCCTGCTGCTCGAAGCACGGCTCATTAAGGACATTCGCCCGCGATTCAATTCGGAACTCAAAGACGACAAGACGTTTCCTTACCTGGAAATCACCACACGCGAAGATTTTCCGCGTGTCGAATTCACCCGTACGCCCAAGAGCAAAGGAACCAAGCTCTACGGCCCGTTCACCAACGCGAAACAGCTGCGGGGCACCATAACCGTGCTGCAGAAAATCTTCCGCTTCCGCAACTGTTCGCTGGACATCGAAGAGGGGGACGAAAAGTGGCGCTGGTTCCGCCCCTGTCTGCTGCACAGCATCAACCAGTGCACGGCTCCCTGTAACTTGCGGATCAGCAAAGAAGACTACCGCAAGGACATCAACAAGCTTAAACTGTTTCTCGACGGCAAAAAAGATCGGCTGCTCAATGAAATGCGAAAAGAGATGCTGGCCGCTTCGGAAGCCAAACTCTACGAGAAAGCAGCCCGACTGCGAGACGAAATCCAACTGCTCGAAAGCATCAAGCTCCGCGGCAACCTGGAAGATCACGCGCAACCCGAAGTCTTTTACATCGATCCAAAAAAGGGCATGCAGGGTCTGAAGAAAGTCTTCGGCCTGCCCGAACTGCCCCGCCGGATCGAAGGGGTCGACATCGCGCATCTGCAGGGGGGCGAAACCGTCGCCAGCCTGGTGCAGTTCATCGACGGCCTCCCCTTCAAGCATGGCTACAAGCGATTCAAAATTCGCACAGTTAAAGGGATCGACGATTTCGCTTCGATCCGCGAAGTCGTCAGCCGTCGGATTCGTCGTTTACATCAGGAGGGAGAAACATTCCCCGACATCCTGCTGATCGACGGCGGCAAAGGCCAGCTCAACGCCGCGATGACCGCGATGCGCGAACTGGGCGTCGAGCCCCCGTTCACGATCTCCCTGGCCAAACGGGAAGAAGAAGTCTTCGTCCCCGGCGAAACCGAGCCCCGCCGTTTAAGCCGCCACTCGTACGGCTTAAGACTCCTGCAATACGTCCGCGACGAATCGCACCGGTTTGCCCAGCATTATCATCATCTGCTGCGGAAGAAATCGCATTTTGATGAGTGAGAGAGGATTAAAAGAAGCATGCTATAGTTCGTGAATGTATTCTTTTAACTCTTCACGGAGATAATCAATGAAGGTGACATCCAGTCTTTGGGAAATACACAGCTCTTCATTATCCCAGACCACGACCGAGCATTCAGCAGCATCGCTCTTTCTACCGAGATCAAGACAAACAAACTCGGCATCATTTATATTCTGGAAAACAAGAAATTGCTCAGGCAGCCCAATTTGAGCTCGTTTTTGCAATGTATACCAGACACAGTTCGGCACCCTGGCGTTTTCGAAGTCGTCATTCCGTGTCAGACCATAATATTCGATTCCGTCAAAACTCAGGTTTCCCCAACGTAATAAATACTCACGAAAGGTGTGCGGAAAAGAGAAACCCAGCGTAGCCTCTGCCGCATTCACCATCTGCTCTGGTTGACCACCGGCTATAAAAGCGTCAGCCTCTTTCAACAGTTGATCTATTTCATCAAATTGCGTCATGTTTCGATCTCGGTTTTTCAACTCCAGGCTACGCTGGAGAGAATCTCAATGAATTCTAAGGTGCTGAATTTGACAGCTTCTATTCACCATTCCCTCCACGTTCAAATTCTACCAGATAGAATTTTTCGTTTTTCCTGCAGGAACAAGTAACTAATACAGGGGAGACGATATCTTCTTTTGCATCGTCTGAAAAATACTGATTGCACTCAAGGCACTGCCAGATCAGATGCACGGTTTCTTTTCTCGCAAAACTGCCTCTTAAATCCCCCAGAATTTTAACTGCATGAATGGTATGAGGCTCGACTCTCCAGCCTTCTTCATCCTGAGTTTCAGCCCATTGAGTTCCTAGAACTGTCTCATTTTCATTTTCTTCCGGCTCTCCATACAAATAATGTTTTTTCACTCCTTCAATTGCAGCCGATTTTGATGACGCAAAACCACAATATCGAGTATTCCAGCTGTATTTGTAGATCACCAACTCTTCCGTGTCATTTACCATTTCAACTCCAAACAGGCGACTCGATCAAAATTTCACATTGAAATGGACACCGAAGCTCATAAAAAGGTTACAGTAAATGACTTATTAAATCCCATTACATTGCAACCTGAAAACAAGATCGAAAGGAAATATCAATAAGCTCTGGTTTCCAGTTAGGATCGAGTTAAACTCAAAAATCAGCATCGAGCACCACGCGATAGCGGGCTTTGCCATCGGCTACGTGCTGAAAGGCTTCGTTGATCTGGCTCATGGGGAAGTGCTCGGTCTGCGGGGCAATCTGATGCCGGGCGGCGAAATCGAGCATCTCGGCCATCGTGACAGGGGAACCGGTGGGAGAGCCGCTCACGCTGGCCTGGCGAGTGAGTAGTGTAAAGATGGGAACGGGGATCGGTTCCAGCACCGCTCCTACAACGTGCATTCTGCCATTGGGGGCGAGCGTTTTCAGCAGTGCGTCCCAGTCGCGTGGAACGTTCACGGTGACAATCAACAGGTCGAATGAATGCTCCAGTTCCAGTATCGCAGCCGAGTCCCGACTGGCGACGACATGATGTGCGCCGAAACCGCGGGCTTCGTCGAACTTGCTTTCGCGGGAGGTGAAGGCGGTCACATCGCAGCCGTACGCGGAAGCAAATTTCACTGCCATATGACCCAATCCCCCGATGCCGACGATGCCCACACGGCTTTTGGGCGTCGCAAACCCACTAAGAGGACTGAACACCGTAATGCCGCCACACAACAGGGGACCGGCATCGGCAAAGTTCAGACCATCGGGCAGCGGGATCGTCCAGGCCCAGTGAGCGCGGACGGAACTGGCAAAGCCTCCCAGGTGACCGGCGATCGTGGGCTGCCCTTCCAGGCATAAATGCTGATCTCCAGACAGACACTGTCGGCAATGCATGCAGCTGCCGCTGAACCAGCCCACGCCAACCCGTTGTCCGACGCTTAACCCTTTCGCCTGCGATCCCAGTGCGGTGACCCGGCCGATGACTTCATGACCAAAGACGGCAGGCAGGGTGGTCATGTCCCACTCGTTCTGCCACATGGAAAGACTGAATGACAGACGCCGCAATGCTCAACCGCCACCTCCACCTCTTCGGGTCCCAGCGGTTCCCGCTCCAGTGTTTGCCTGCTAAACGGGGCTCCGATATCGCTTGTAACCCAGGCTTCATAACCCATTTTCCTTCTCCCTTGCTGAAAAATGCAATGCCAGGCGGCGCGACCTTGTCACTCGCGTGTTGGTCAGGCAAGAATGACACTGCTATTTTCCGCTAAAGAAGAGTGCGCGTCTATCACAAATTTATTAATTTACTGAGAAACCAATTTAAGGTATCCTTCAGAATCATCCCCTTATCGTATGCAACATACTCCCCATGGACTGATCATATCATAGAACTTAAAACACGCCATGAACCAGAATCAGTGCCTCGCTTTTCTGGCTCGGCATCATCCTATCAGAGTGGCGCTGCCGCTGTTGTTAAATGTGTTCGGACCGGGTAATGGCTACGGAGTGTACCAGGCGATTGAAGGGGCGGTGATGCAATATCAGGCGGGAAATGTTGTCCCACAGCTGTTAGAAAATCTGGGTTCTCCCGCAAGAGAAATCATCTACTGGAATGTCCAGCTCGCGGCGAATTTTTCGACTGAAAGGCTCATTGCCTCACTGACAATTCTGGTGCGTTCTGCAGATGAAGATCTCCTGGCTGCCAGCCTGATCGCCGTGAGACAAATCAAATCACCTCGTGTGCCTGCGCTGCTGGAGCCATTGTCCTGTTTTCCACTTACGGATGAGATTCGAGCCTTTGTCGCGAATCACATCGACAATCAGAGACAGGATCAAATTCCCTGACCGGCCTTGAGGATAATAAGGCCGAAAAGCCAAATCCCGGGTGGTGGTTTTTGCTGGATTAGCGCCGTCAGTCAGACGTGTGTGAGTGAGTCCTGTTAATTGGTGACGTGTTCAGGAGCTGACAAATAAATGCATCTGCATACTTGCACATATTTTCACAGGTGCGTATATTCAAAGATTGGTCAGGCACACGACCATTATTGCATCCCTTCTACTTAATGGATTCGTGTCTTTTCACAGATACCCCCTTCAGCTCGCACACGAAACATGCCCTCGAATATCGAACTGCAAGATGCCATCGAACAATGTGGAAAAGAGATTCTTGAAACGATCATAGACGCGATCACTCCGTTTAGTGACGACGATGTTGCCAAACGGATGATTGTTGAGTTAAGAAAGAATCCCGAAACAAATCCATTTCTTCAGTTTCGACTGGCCCCTTCGATAGTCTGCCGCAGCGAAATCGAACTTTACTGCATTTACATGCCGCGTTTTGGAATCCGGATCGAGTTGGGTGGCCAGGAAGGTTATGGTTTCCTCACCTTTCGACGGTCGAAACTGCTTCAGAAGGCATTGGAAGCGGCTTATGCCGACGATGTCACAATTTTGAAAAAACCCCGTATGGTTGAACAAGGTCGTTACGGGAAGCTGGCTGATTCCGTGATACGCATTCCGGAAAAGTATCGTCAGATCTGTTTCAAATCTCCGCAGTCAGTCAATTTCTGGAATGTCGCGCAAGCGGATCTGCTTAAACATTATGGGGGTCAACCTGGGGAATGTGGTATTCCCTTTGTCACGCATTCTGATTATTCGGGAGGGATGTGTGCCCAAGCCTGTATCTTCATGCTGGAAATGTATCATATTGATAACCTGAGGCAGATCAATGGAATCGCAGATATTTCCTATCTGGCCGCAACCAGTTCAGAAGGCGACAGGGAAACACTCTCGATTCCCCTCCGAGGTTTAGAGCCACAAAGTATCTACAATTATTTTAAGAACCATTTTAAGCATCATTTCTCCAGAGATTCTCAGCTGATTTTGTCGGTACATAATTTACCAGACCGATACCGGAAAAATCAGAACAAAGAGTCCTGTGGGCATTTGATTTCGACCTTTTCAGCAGATTTGGGAGACGACCCCATCCTGAATGAGCGGATCCTGCAGCGGATTGAAGTCGAAGCCTATGCCAGGTCCCTGATCCCGCAAATAACGCTGATAGATGCAGAACTGCTGTACGATGCCAGAATACAGCCTCCGACCCGCTTACCTAAGGAACCGGATAAAACACACCCGCACGCGATCCTGGTTGTGGGTACAAAATACAGTTTTGATCCGGGAACCGGTGGTCTGAAAGAGGAACTCATTTTAAACGATCCGGCAACCGGTCCGCTCCGTCTCCTCCCTATCAGGGACAGCCTGGTGGAATGTGCCCGCTATCACGACCATGATCTACCAGAGAGAGAGAAAAAAATAGGCCCCCCCGCGTTCGAATCTCTGGCAATCCTTCCCCAGGGAATGACACGTTATCTGGCACCAAAGCAAAGCGTACCGCTCGAACGTACCCAACCGGTCAAACACTTTACGACAGGCATCCTCGAAGACTTAGAATGTCACCTGAATCTGAAACAGGAAGCGGATGCGCTCCAGAGACTGATTTTAATCGCTCTCCGGTTTCCCACTGACAATGAAACGCAGGTCACTTACCAGAATACACGTTATGTACTGGCTGCCTCGATTCTGGCCAAATTGAAAATCAATCTGCTGAAAACTGGTAACAAAACGATTCTGAAGGATCTCTACAAGTTTATTGACTCACAGTTGGAGCGAACGAAAACGGAATTAAACCTCTCGGATGAAGAACAACGAAACTGGTACTGGCTCGTGTGTCTTCCGCGGGTCAAAGATAATCGGATCCAGGTTCGTCTCAGGATTTATGATGCCTCGGGTTCAAACGTGATTTACAAGCAACAAAAGATAGAAGCGCTGGACTCCCGCGAGTTTTCCCTCAACCTGAAATAATCAAGACAGACCGTCGTATTGAAGATACCGTCAACATGCTTACGCCATCGATTATCACATCTTTTATTGCCAGCGGATTTCTGACTCCCGATCCGGTTCGTCAGCCCAGAATCCAAGACTGCTTTAAGAATTTAAGGAAGGATTTTTACGAGTATTTTCTACAGAGCGATCAGACGGATCCAAGCTATCTGCCGGTCGAGCTCTACATCTTAATGGAACCCGATTTCCTGTACCTCAAAACCGAGCTCGATTTACCTGACTCAATGGGACTGACGGGGTTTCTGAACAAGCTCATCACGGATTCCGCGCTGCTTGAGAAAACGTATGAGTTCCTCGCAGATCGATTTCGTCGTATGCGAATCACGCCGATTGCGTTCGCGTCGTTTTTTCCCGAAATTTCACACGCTGATGCAACGCGGCGGTCCCAGACTTTCGGGGCTGTCTCCGGCATGCAGCGGCTGGCACAACGCTTCAATCAGGAGGATCAGTGGCAGATTCGAGCCATTGAGCTGGTGTGTGGCAGCCGTATCGCTGGAGTGGAATTCGAGGAAGATCGGAAAAGACTGATTTCCACCTTAATTCCCCCGGATCAGACGGGCAACACTCTGGAAAAGTTAATTGACGGTCTGGATGCGACGGTCGCAGATCAGGATCGGAACAATGTCATTCCCTATTCGCTGGAACTGGAACCAGGCAGTATGTTTCTGGTGAACTCCGCCGAGAGTATCGCACGCATAGCTGAGCTGCTGGCAGAGAGTACCAGCATCGGCTTCAATCTGGACCTGTCTCACTACAGCCTGGCCGGCCTGTTGAAGCAGGATGACACGGGTACGTTCCATCTCACCGAAGCGCTCACAAAGAATAAAGCATTCGAGACCTTTCGCAGGCACATCGTCCATGCCCATATTTCTGACAGTTCCGAGAAAGGGCATCTGGGTGATTTACCGTTTGGATCAATTCACGCTGAAGATTATTTTCGGAAGCAGATCCAGTTTCTCAAAACTCTGACTTCCCAGGGTGACAGTGCTCTGCCCTTCAGCAACCATTTGTCGCTGGAACTGGAAGCGGTTGGACGTTGGCGTGAGATCGAAGACTCTTTCAAGATACTCTGTCAACTGTGCCGTGAGTCTTAACAAGCACAGGCCGCATTTCACAGACCGCAGGCTGAAACGAAACGCTGAAGGTACTGGTAGATTCGACCGCTGGGGAGTCTGATTCCCGTTGCGTAAAAGGTGAAGGCCAACCCTATTTGAGTCCGCCGCCGTACTCGATCGCGTCCTGATAGACGGGAACTTCATTGCTTTCGGAAGCCAGCTGTTCGATCGCAAAATCGATTGCCTGGATGATATAAATCTCACCCGCTTCACGGCAGTCTCCCAGATAATTCATCGTCAACTCGATCAGACGCTCCACCAGCGGACCGTCGTTTTGAACTTCATATTGAGTTGTGATGATTTCCCGGACCTGCTGCCGAAGCTCACCTTCTACAGCCTGTGATTGTTTTCTCTGCATGGTAGCAAACCCAATGATAATTGAATCGGTCGCGGTTAAAGAGTTATCGATGTGCTGCAGACCCGGTACACTTACCGGTATAATTTAGTGGGCCGTTATACATCGATTAATCTAACTGTCAACTGCAATCGCCACATTCTGATTAAGACCAAAGGCGTTTCATCTTCTGGCGCGGATCAAACAGGCTTACTTAGCTATTTATCGGCTGGAAAGCTCTTCCAGAACAACAATAACAGGTATTCCAGGCAACTTAAACAGTTGTGGCAAAGTAACAATTTTAATGAGGCAGTCAGGCAAATGCCACAGTTGTCCCGGAAAAACCGAGACCTTTGCAGCAAATCCGAGGATTGCCTGACAGAACTCATAATCGGTTTCTAATCAAGAAGTTACAATGAATATCAGGCGCTAGATCGCGTTACATTTAACCATAGTGTCTCCCGATCCAGGATACTCGATCCAAATGGCCCTGGAGACGCTACAGTAAAACGGGACACAGTCTAGTCGACGGAGTTATTGACTTCGTTCTTGGTCTTCTCGAAAGAGTCTTCTAAGTTTTCCCAGGCAGTGTCCAGGTCCTGTTTGAGACCCTCCCAGGCATCTGCGGACGCGTCGTTAAACTCTTCGAGTTTCACACTTACGTGATCGCGTTTGACTTTCAACTCGTCCATCTGTTCACTCCACTTAACCTTCGCGTCGTCTTTGAGATCGCTGCCTTTCTCCTGCAGTTGATCGATTTTGACGTTAAGTTCTTTGAGTTGCTCATTAAGCCTGGCTGCGTACTCGTCGTGCTTCTGCTGCGTGAATTCTTTACTGGTGTTGTAGGCTTCGCTGAATTCCCGCGACACATCCTCATTGGATACCGGGTCAGTGATCGGCTTTTTCACAACGACCGTTTCAGAGGTATCCTCGTTCGCACAGGCGACCAGAAACAGACTGAAACATAAACAACAGGGCGTTACATATTTCATGGCGTTCTCCTTTATCTTGGTGAGGGATTCTTTTAAAACGGTCACAGCCGCAATCGCCTCTGGGTGACAGACTGACGCAAAACACATGCCAGTGCCCGATCGGCCCGATATAGCGTAGAAACTGGTTTCTGACCGCGCAACCTGCTTGCTGAACTGTCAGAGAGCGGGCGCTGGTTGTTGTTTCATTCGCACTCCCGCGCCCCGTTCGGTTAGAATTCAGATCGCTGCTGATTGAATAGTTCTTAAACTCAGGTAACGGATCTGGACCTGGTAGCCCGGGCATGCTCCCATACCGGTAGCATTTCTGTCCGCATTTTGCCGGACTGGATTCCCGCCGGCATCATCGGTTTCTGGAAATTTAGAAGGAAGTGAAGCAGAGGCGAGTAGATTTTTGGTTCCTGGAACCTATTTATATTTGGAACCTATTTATATTCTTTTTCACGTCAACTGCTGACTGGTCTGTCTGGAGTATTTTCATCTGGCTGCGTTGCCGGCGCACCACGTTTGGCCAGAAGCACGCCGAGCAGGATGACGCCAATCGCGCCGATCTGCCAGGCGTCAAGCAATTCATGCAGAACCAGCCAACCCAGAATGGCGGTCGCGACCGGCTGCACTAATAATACGGATGCCGAGGCTGCTGAGGAGACCCGCGCGACCGCCCACCCCAGTGCCGAGTGACCGAAGACCTGTGCCACGAGAGACATACCGACCAATGACCACCAGCCGGTCGCGTTGCCGGGTAGATAGGGTTCTCCCAACAACGCAGGAAGTGGCAATAACAAAACCGCCGCCACGCTCGCAGCCATGGCGATGACCTCAGCTGGTTTGTAGCTGCGACTCAATCGGGCGATCTGCAACAGGTAGGCTGCGTAGGCAACCGCGCCGATCAGCGCGATCAGGTCACCTGTGACATTGCCTCCTACCATCGTAATGGGCCCTGGTTCGGCAATCAGCAATCCGACGACGCCGACAATCGCGATGCAGGTTCCCGCAAAGAACAACCAGCGCGGCCGCTGACCAAACAGGATCCATGCAGCGAGTCCTACCATGGGTGCCTGCATGTTGGTCATAATTGTGGCTGCCGCCGCCGTAGTGTAGAGCATGGCTGTGAACCACGCGCCCATGACCAGTGCCAGCGCCACTCCCGGTCCGCCGATCCACAACCACCTCGCAAAAGTCTTCGGCCAGACAAACGGCGTCTGCTCCTGACTGCGGCGGCGTCCTGCTACTGCCAATACAATCAACAAAGGAGCCGCGATTGCAAATCGCCAGAACGCTGTTCCAAAAGGCCCCATCCCCGCTTGACGCATCGCAACCGATGCCAGGATCGGCCCGGTAGCCATCAAGCAGGCGCTCCCTGCCAGTACGACGACTGCCAGCCGATCATGTCCGGTAGCCGGCTTCGATTCCAGGGGGTCTGGCTGGCTATTCAAAATATCACCGCAGTGCAGATTGACGTAGTAATGACCACACTCCAAAGTCTGTTTGATTTGCTGCAACTCACAACGAGTCTCAATTATCGGTTCCTGGAACCTTTTATTTTCGCTTTGAGTTCTGCAGTGTTCCGTTCAGCTTGCCAAAGATGCCGTTGCCCCAGGTGAGGGTGGCATCCTGCAGACGTTTGATGTCATCCGTGGAAAAGGGAGTCGAACCGAGTTCCTGTCCGTCCTGGCGAATGACAAGTCGGTTGGACTCGACCACGAACTCCAGTTGGATTGGCTCATCTTTCCACTTGATCTGCGCCGCCAGATTGCCGGGCATTTTGAAATCGAGTACGGTACCGTATTCACGTCGCTGATCGTCTGTGAGGAATGTGTATTTCTCCAACCAGGGATACGTGCCTTTAGTCGACGTGGAAACCATCAGGGAATCGCCGAGCGGAACCAGGCCGGTGACGCGTTGCCCCCAATGATTGAGCACCAGATTATGGGCTTTTGCTTCCTCTTCATAGGGATGCACGGTTCGCTTATGGGCGACCGGGTGCGAGAACATCCGCCCGTGCGAATGCCAGCGATTTTCATCTTCGTTGTACCGCCAGAGTTCCCCCCACGGCCAGACGCCTGCGAACAGGTCTCCCCGGTAGATCGCCAGCGTCTGGGCTTCGCGCGCACTGGGTGAGACTTCGGGCAGTCGAGGCGGCCAGCCATGCAGTTGTTTGATTTCTGTTCCGCCCCGATATTCGAAGAGTTCCCCCGAGGGATACTGCGCCAGCAGCAGGCGGTCGCGGAAGTTGAGCATCGAATAAACCTGGTAGCTGTATTTCTTGCTCGCTTCTTTCACCGTCCGCCATTGTTTGCCATCGAAGGCGTAGACGCCACCGTAGTTCGAAACCGTCAGCAGTTCCTTTTGAAACTGTCCCCAGGCAAACGGCGTCGCGCCGACATACTTGCATTCGATACTGATCGCCTTGGTCAAATCGACGGGCCCCTGATCCGCGGGTGTCCAGGGACAGGCCATCACGCGGGTGAAGCCCCCCTGCTCGGATCGATTGCCATAATAAAAACAGAGGAAACCGTTCGCGTAATAAAAGTTGTAGTAGCGGCCTACTTTGGGGGGATTCAGAATGACCCGGTCATTGTAAGTCGCTGTGCTCGAACAGAACGTCAATAGACCATCGCCGATCCGCATCTGACCATCACCGCTGCGCAGCGGCCCCGTTTCCGGCGAATGGGCTGCAGACCAGTCTGCCGCTTTGGGGTTCCAGGTCCGCAGCGATTCGGTTCGGTCGCCGCCCCAGGCTGAAATGGTTTGATTCAGGTCCATCAGATAGATACCACAACCCAGGTCCGGATGAGGCAGCCGTTCCGTCTGGGACTGCTGAGAATCTTGCGTTGGTTTGACATAAAACTGCAGTGTGTGTCGATCACTGCGAAAGCGGGTATTATAAACTTCCATGAACCCGGCTCCCGCAATGACGGCACCATTTTTATCGCGGAGTTCAAACAGCGAACCGAAGTTCTGCCCGAGATCCTGCCCCAGGTTGAGCTCGGTCGAAAAGGTCACCACAGGCTGATTGTCGCCTTCTGGTTCGTCTGCCTCGACATACGAAGTCGTGAGCCCCGTTAATACCAGGCAAAATGCAAACAACTGACGGCTGTGATATCTCATGTTAAATCCTCTATCCAGGTAAATAAGTCGGTGAAGAATATGGTAAACCCCCATGAACTGTTTGCCAACCAGTCAGGCATAAATCGATCTGATCTGCAGGCTGACTCTGTTGATCCTGACGAACCGGAGCGTCTCAACTGCATGGCAGATTCGCGTCACAGGCTTTATAATCGCGGAATCGAATACTCATTCTGCTGATCTGTTCCAGAAGCAAAGTGGCAGCCTTGATGACTGATCCTGATCCCCCTGTGGATTCCCGTTTTCAAAGAATCCTGGATCAAATTGTCTTCCGCGTTACCGCCGGTATTACGTGGTTTTTCTTAATCAGCGTCAGCGTCTGTTACACGATGCAACCGGACATCTGCGCTGCGGTCACCGTTTATCCGAGCTGGTGCTGGTTTGTCGGCGGTTTGTTTCTGGCTCTGATTCTGTTGCGGGCGAAACGGCAGCGGGTGGCGTTAGTCTCAATCGGACTCTGGTTTGTGTTCCTCGTCGTGTTTGCCGATACACCTTTGAGTCTGTGGCGAGGAATGTGGCAGCGAACCGAGGCAGTCGCGCAGGTCGAACAGCCGGGACAGATTCCACTGCGGGTGATTTCGCTCAACGCGCATGGCAGCGGCCGTGCTGTCGCGGCGCTCAAACGATATGAGCCGGACCTGATTCTGATTCAGGAAACGCCGGGAGCGGGCACGCTACGCGAAGTGGGACAAACGATGCTGGGAGATAATTCTGGTCTGCTGGCGGGCGTGGATGCTTCGATTCTGAGTCGAGCGCCCCTCGAACCCGTGGCATCGTCCGTGAATTACACCATCGGCAAACTCAGAGTCAAACCAGGCCAGGAGGTCCTCGTCGTTTCGTTGCGTCTGACGCCGCCCCCCTTTCGCGCGGACCTGTGGAACCCGGACTGCTGGCGTGCGTACCGTGATCAGCGGATTCATCAGCGGGATGAACTGCGTCAGCTCAGTCGTCGCCTGGCAGAACTTCCCGCCGATCTGCCGTTGATTGTGGGTGGCGACTTCAACGTCAATCCCAGCGATCCCATTTTCCGCGAACTGCCGGCAAATCTGCGCGATGCCTTTACCAGCGCTGGTGTCGGCTGGGGAAATACGATCACCAACGAGGCCCCGTTCCTGCGAATTGACCAGGTGTGGGTCAACGATTTTTTCGAATCTGTACAGGTCTTTGCCGCGGTCGCCAGCGACACCGATCATCGGCTCGTGCTGGCGGATCTGCTTCTCACAGCAGTGCCCCAGCAGCCTTTGAAATGACGCGGATGCCAGAGCCTCCCATACATCAACGGGAGCTGATGCGAACTGTTAGACTTACCTCAGAATTCCCAGCCTCCGAAAGACTGATTCTGGCGTGGAGAAAGGTTGCTGAAATCCTGTGCTTATTTTTCATGCAAAGAATGCATGCAAACGTGGCAGACGAAATCGAGAGAGATGCAGCCGGGTTCGGGTCGTAATAGATCCCACGGATTTGTGGCCTTTTGCTGTCTGATCGGAGGGAGTTTATAAATGAAGTTTACGTTCACTCAAATGCCGATGATGCAGGGGATTAGAATGTCAGACTGTCACAGTAGTACCAGGACCTGGTATCCGAGGCTGAGCGAAGGCTCTGGAAATCCCGATTCTGCTGAAGTTTGGCACATATTCTGCTTTGTAATAGTTACTACTTCTTAACTACTTCTTGATTTCACAAAGTTCTGAGTAATTTGGCGTAAGACCACGGCACATTAGTCCATTGGCACAAACCAGATTTTCATGTCGATTGCGAAACAATCAGAAGAATTTAACCTCTTAAGAAATGTAATTGTCCTGGTTTCAAAGCCAGTTATCTGATGGATCTCACGAGTTTCCAACAGTTTTGTCAGTAGTTTTAATCGCCCAATGAAAAGGTCAAAACAGTGAACACCGAAATTCAATCTTCGAATGGTAAAACCACCTACACCGGCAGCAGCAATGGAGTCAAAACGACCCTGGGTTCCGCCCGCTCTGCAGCCGTCGCTGCAGTGACTGGTTACCAGCCCAATCATCCTCCGATGAACTTCCAGCAGACACCGACCGGTCAGCTGTTTAACGCAAATGTCTTTTCTACAGCGACCATGAAAAAGCGTCTGCCCAAGCAGGTTTACAAACAGTTGATCAGCACCATCGAAGGGGGACATAAACTCGATTGCTCCACTGCAGACGTTGTGGCTTCCGCCATTAAAGACTGGGCGATTGAAAAAGGGGCCACTCACTACGCTCACGTTTTCTATCCCCTGACCGGTTCGACTGCGGAAAAGCACGACAGTTTCCTGTCTCCAGACGGTGACGGCAGTGCGATCGCCGAATTCAGTGGCTCACAGCTGATTCAGGGTGAACCCGATGGTTCCAGCTTCCCGACCGGTGGTATTCGTGCCACATTCGAAGCCCGCGGTTACACTATCTGGGACGTCACCAGCCCGGCTTACATTCTGGAAAATTCCAACGGTACGACACTCTGCATTCCGACCGCGTTCGTTTCCTGGACCGGCGAAGCACTCGACAAGAAAACCCCCGTCCTGCGTTCCATGCAGGCGTTGAACATTCAGGCACAGCGGATTCTGAAACTGTTTGGTCATGATGATGGCAAACTGGTTTCTTCCACCGCCGGTCCCGAACAGGAATACTTCCTGATCGACCGTAACTTCTACTACGCACGTCCCGACCTGTTAAACTCCGGTCGTACCTTATTCGGTGCCAAACCGCCTAAAGGTCAGGAATTTGACGATCACTACTTTGGTGCCATCCCCGACCGTGTTCTGGCCTTCATGTTTGAAGCCGAACGCGAACTGTTCAAACTGGGTATTCCCATCAAAACCCGTCACAACGAAGTGGCTCCCGGGCAGTTTGAAATCGCACCTTTGTTTGAATCTGCCAACATCGCAACCGACCATCAGCAATTGCTGATGACCACGTTGCGTCGGACTGCTGAAAAGCATGGCATGGTTTGCCTGACTCACGAAAAACCGTTTGCGGGCGTCAATGGTTCTGGTAAGCACGTCAACTGGTCCATGGGCAGTGCCTCACAGGGCAACCTGCTGGATCCCGGCGATACTCCTCACGAAAATGCACAGTTCCTGCTGTTCTGTGGTGCCGTCATTCGTGCCGTCCATAAATTCCAGGGACTGCTGCGAGCCGTTGTCGCATCTGCCAGCAACGATCATCGCCTGGGTGCCAACGAAGCACCTCCCGCGATTATCTCGATCTTCCTGGGCGATCAGTTGACCGACGTCTTCGAGCAGATCAAAGCCGGCGGTGCCAATTCATCGATTCCTAAAGGAACTCTGACCGTGGGAGCCGACGTGCTGCCACCACTGCCCAAAGATGCCGGCGACCGTAACCGAACCAGCCCGTTTGCCTTCACCGGTAACCGGTTTGAATTCCGTGCTGTCGGTTCAAATCAGTCCATCGCAGGTCCCCTGGTCGCGATGAACACCATCGTCGCTGACTCACTGGAGTACTGTGCAACCAAACTGGAAGAAGCCACCGGCGGCGACCCCAGCAAGCTGCACGGCGAACTGCAGAAACTGTTGACGGAAATCATGAACGAGCATGGTTCGATCATCTTCAACGGCGACGGATACAGCGACGAATGGCATGAAGAAGCTGCTAAACGCGGCCTGTTGAACCTCAAGACCACCGTCGATGCTCTGCCTGTTCTGGAAACACAGGAAGTCAAAGACCTGTTTACCAAATACGAAGTCCTTTCCGAACGCGAGCTGGCCAGTCGCCTGGAAATTTACCTCGAACAGTACATCATGTCGATCAAAGTGGAACTCAACCTGACGGTCAAAATCGCGAAGACCATGATCTTCCCGGCTGCGATCCGTTACCAGGGCGAACTGGTTTCCAACTGTGCCAGCCTGAAAATGCTGGATTACGATTTCGACACGAACACGCTGGACAAGGTGACTGAACTGGTCAAGTCGCTGCAGGATGGCATCTCCGAACTGGAAGCGGCTGCTGCCGGAAGCGAGTCGGAAGACATGCTGTCTGAAGCCACCCACTGCTGCCACACGATTCTGCCTTTGATGAACAAGGTGCGTGCGACAGCCGATGAACTGGAAGGGATTGTGGCTGACGATCTGTGGCCACTGCCGACTTACCAGGAAATGCTGTTCATTAAATAACAGTATTCGTTAACAATCGAGTCTTCGGAACCGGAGCCGACCTGCGTCCTGCTGAGTCGGCTCTGTTCCTGTTGTCTTCTGAAAAAGTGTGACTTGAGCGCAACTATCGAGAACATCAGTCATGTCAGATTCTGAATCATTATTCTCTGGAGATACGATTCAGCGAAGTCAGCCGGGGCATTCCCGACCGTTCCGAAAAATCATGACCGGGATTGCATTGTTCTTTACGATCTGTCTGGTTGCCGTCATCGGCTATGTCTCCGCCGGCTGGAAGCTGGAAGATTCGATCTACATGGTCATCATCACCATCTTCGGCGTCGGATACGGCGAAGTGCAGCCCATCGAATCGTCGGGACTGCGGGCCTTGACGATCATGGTGATCATCGCCGGTTATGGCGCGGTGATCTATACCATCGGCGGGTTCATGCAGATGGTCATTGACGGCGAACTCAACCGTGCCCTGGGAGCGAGAAGAATGACAAAAGAAATTGAACGTCTGAATGGTCACACGATTATCTGTGGTGTCGGCCGCATGGGTTCGATCCTGGCGAAAAGTCTGTACGCCGCCAAAAAACCGTTCGTGGTTGTGGACTGTGACGAACGTCGCCTGAAGGCCGCTGAAGATCAGGGCTACTGGGTGATTAACGGCGATGCATCGGAGGAATACATCCTCGAACAGGCGGGCATCCGCCGGGCCTCCGTGCTGGCAACCGTCCTTTCAGCCGACGCGACCAATGTGTTCGTCACGATTACTGCGCGGGAGATGAACCCGGAGGTCATGATCATCGCACGCGGCGAAAACCCCAAGACCGAAAAGAAACTGTTGGGCTGCGGCGCGAACCGCGTGGTGTTGCCGACTGCTATCGGCGCCAGCAAAGTCGCTCAATTGATCATGCGACCGACGATGGAAAACATGCTGGAACAGCTGACCAGCGAAGGCGCGATTACTGACGAGTTGGGCCACTTCGGTCTGCAGTTTGAAGAGCTGCAGGTGACCGCGGGTTCGACGTTTGTGAATAAGACACTGGATAAGATCGAAGTCCGCAGCGATCGGGGTTTCCTGGTCGTCGCCATCCGCCGCGCCGATGGGGAAGTCGAACAGAACCTGGCATCTGACACACTCCTGCTGGAAGGAGACGCCGTCATCGTACTGGTCCACAGCAATGATATTCCGCATCTGTCTGAAAAGTTCGCCGCCAAGGGAATTAAGATTACCTATCGAGGCGTGACGGCGGAACTGTGATCTCTGACTACTAAACTGGCAACTGCAGCTGGCCATAAACAAACCTTGACTCATGTCAGATATGACATACAATTCACTGTATGGCCGAAAAAGACGAACCACATAATAAACCTCTCGTCTGGTTACGCGGCGAGATTAAAACACCTCCGTTCTCCTCTGAAGCGCGAGTTGAAGCAGGTGTGTTGCTCCGGCGACTGCAACGAGGAGATTCACTGGAATTGCCACACAGTCGTCCAATGCCGTCTATTGGTCGTCGCATTCATGAATTACGCATCCCGGATGAGAAACACACATGGCGCATCGTGTATCGCCTTGATCCTGATGCGGTGATTATTGGAGAAGTATTTGCCAAGAAGACTCAAAAGACACCCCAGTCGGTCATCGAGAATTGTAAACAGCGCTTCAAACAATATGATGAGGCAACGAAATGAAAACATCTAAACAAAAAAAACTGGAAGCGGCTGGCTGGCAGGTCGGGTCAACGGCTGATTTTCTGGAACTCAGCGAAGCCGAAGAAATGCTCGTGAATATGAAGCTGTCGCTGGCAGCAGAAGTCAAGACATTGAGAATTCAGCTCAATCTCACACAACAGGATCTGGCAAAACGAATTGGTTCCAGCCAGTCGCGTGTTGCAAAAATAGAAGTGGCTGACAAAACTGTTTCATTTGATCTCCTGGTTCGATCACTGGCTGTCCTTGGGGCGTCACGGTCTCATATCGGAAAGATTGTCGGAACGCGCAAATCAAAGCTGAGTTCAAAAAAGCGACTCGCCCGCCAGAAATGATTTTTGCAGCGATGGTTGAATTCATGCTGTAAATTTTATCTGTATCTCTTTCGTAGAGAGGCTCTGACTTTTTCAGTCAGATGCAGGCAGGCCCAGCGCATTCCTGGCAACACGTGTTATCGCAAGCTCCTCATGGTCTGCTACGAGCTGCTTAAGCCCTTCCACCGTCAGTCCTGCATGCAATGTGGGCACCAGTTTTTCAGCGACAAACTTTCTCACCTGTTTGAGCCGCTGCTCTGCATCACAGCGATATTCCTCGATTCTTAACAGATCGGCGATGCGGGGCGCGCCTGCTTCGGGACGATGCGAACCCTCGGGCCAGAGGGAACTGGCACGCGTGCGCACATGACATTGATACTCTCGGGGATAATCAATGTGTTCAATCTGCTGTAGCCAGAAGCCGAGATTCAGAAAATAAGTCGCGTTATATTGTGATCTCTGCAGGTTCAAAACCGCAATCACCGTCTCGCTCGACAGATACCAGGTAGAACCCTTCCGCTGAAATCCATGCGGTTTCAGTTCAGCATGCATCGCATTATTCAGGTTCTGTGTCGTGAGCATTTCTGTTTCATCACTTGTATCTGTGATTAATCAGCGGTGAACGAATGCCCGTTTTTAGGCATTTCTTCCGTAGTCTCTTTGCCTTCCAACGCATCCAGTCGCGCGCGGAGTTCGTCGTTTTCTTTCTGCAGCTGCAACAGAAAAAGTGTGACCAGGACGAACAGCGTCAGTAGCCCTCCAGCGATGCGACTTCCATCACTGCTGCCAAAATAGGTCGAGATCGAAAAGAAGACAGCGACGACCAGTAGCATCCAGGGATTCATTCTTTGCATGATTTGGTTCCTGTAAAAAACGTGCCGCTTCGTTACGGCAATTCGTAAGTGGAGATTTTGTTGAACTGCAGGGAAAACAGAAACGGATAGATCAGTACCAGGCTGGCGAGCAAGACGACATATGCGCTGAAACCGGCAGACAGGGCTATCAGGACCAGGCCCTCTTGCAACGTAGACAGCCAACCCAGAAACGGTACCAGAATAGTTAACCCCAGTCCCATCGACATCATTGAAAAAAAGAGCACTAAAACAAGTATTCCCACCACAGAGCATGTAAACAAGACATCCTTCCAGAGAATCGTTGATTTCATCGATGGCGAGAGATTTCTGCGAATCAGCTTCAGTCCCAACACAGTAAAGAACATTGTCAGTACGGCTGCAAGCTGGGCCACCAGTTCGATTTCATAATCATGCTTCATCGGAAACACGATCAGGCGGAGATAGACAATCAGAGAGATTCCGACGGCAACAGCAACTGTCATCAGATGTGCGATACTTGTGAAGAGCTGCAACGTTTCTGGTTCCTGAACTGGTTAAGACCATTGATTGAATCGGAGAATTAACATCTCATACTTTGAACCTTTGTCTCGTACCATTTATCATAGACTCTGACATTTCACATCGAAAGCACATTTCCTCCGCAGCCGGAAAAACATCAGGAGCATTCCATGCAAAACTATTTAGCCGTTTATACCACCAAACGGGCCGTCAATGAAAATTAGCCGGTTGCAATCTATATTCCTAAGTAGATCGCGACAATTTCAGGGAATTTTACCGTAAGAGGCAAAATATTTTTCTAAGAGTCGCGTCACAGGAATGATCTTTTGAACTTTTTTCAGCTCAGGTCGTTCAACCTGCACTTCCTGCCAGCGCTTCCGGACATCATCAGAGCCGAAATTCAGGATCACCTCCACCAGAGAAGGGCAGCGTGCCAGGGGGCGTAAATCAAGTTTCTCAGCGTTTACATAGTCTATGTCGAGTACCTCCAGTCGAGACAGTTTCGTCAGCGGCTCCAGTCCCTTCCCGGTAATCAATTCCGTATGGCCTGGATATCCCAATACCAGCAACCGCAGTTGCTGAAGTGGCTCCAGTCGAGTCAGGCCAGAATTCGTAATTTCAGTAAACTGCAAATCCAACTCGCTTAAATTCTTTACATGAACCAGCGCATCCAGGCCTTTGTCTGTGATGGTCGAAGATTTCAGGGAGAGCGCTTCCAACTGCGGTAGATCGGGCATGGTCTGCAGAACCGCGTCATTGACTGTGTGTGTCGAGAGGTTCAAAACGGCAAGAGCGGGCAACTGGTCCAGCTGTTTTAATGTGGCTTTGCCTGCGGGACTGCCGGAAAATCCGAACTCCCGTAATTCCGGTGCCTCTGCAAAACTGTTTAAGCCGCTGCCTGTCATCTGGTCACTGTGGAGTACCAGGCGAGTGAGTTGTTTTAAGCCAGACAGATGCTTCAGACCGGCATCCGAAAACGTCCCCACCACAATCAGATGCTTGAGATTTTTCAGCTTCCCCAGGGGCTTGAGACATTCGTCCGTGATCGGTCCCCACAGTTCCAGCGCACGGAGTTCTGTGCAGTCGCCAATCAGTTCGCAACCACGCACGTTGATCTCGCGACTGTGCAGTACCAGACGGCGCAGGGCGGGAAAAGAGGAGAGCACCTGCAGTCCCTGATCGGAAACAGGACTTTGCTTCATACAATTATTGAGGATTTTAAGATCTTTCAGATGCGGCAAGCCCTGCAATCCCATCAGATGCTCATCAGTCACATATTGACACGAGACGTTAAACGCTTCCAACCCGGAGATCTGACCAATCTGTTTCCAGCCAGCCGGGCTGAATGAATTCCCGTCAAACATATCAAATGCGCGCAGCCCTTCGACCCGGGTCAGCATGGGCAATTCGTCTTCGCTACAGTAGTCGAAGTAATTGGAAAAATAATAGCCTCCCCCTGCTTCAGGCTTATTGCGATTGAGGCCTCCTTTTCTGAGCAGGTAATCGAGTTCCGTCTCTTCCGGTTTTTTGCCTTCGTCCAGCGGAATCGACGAAAACTCGCCCTTTCCTTCCGTCGAAAGTGAAGCGGTCTGGGGCGGAATCGGAGGCTCACCGCAGCCAGTCAGACAGAAGAAACTGCTGAGCAGGAATAAAGTCGAAGATGTGACTTTGTACGAAAGTTTCATACAGACTATCATAGACTCTGACATTTCTCATCGAAAGTACTTTTCAGCCTCAGCAGGATTATTTTCAGGAATCTCTCATGCAGAACTGCTTAGCCGTCTATACCGTCAAACGGGCCATCACCGGAGGTAAGCTGGCTGAGATCGCTCAATCGGTCGGCATTGATTTGCGTTTTATGGCGCTGGGCGGACAGATCGCCAGCAATACCGAAGCGATCCGGGGGAAAGCATTGCCCGATGTGAATGGGGGCGCCCTGCTGATTGTCGGCGGCTTCGAAGAAGATCAGGAAAATCTGATTGATTTCGACACGCGTCTCAGCCAGGGAGACCAGCCGGCGCTGGCCCGCAAACTCAATGGCGGCCTGCTCCCCTGGTGTGAACTCTACAGTCACAAATTTAACTATGAGAAAGCATGCCTGCAGGATCAAACAGAGCAAGCGAAGCTGGATGCCTCGGTCACCAAAAAACAATTGACCGTGCTGAAGGCGGCGAAAATACGCTATCTGATCTACAACCAGAGTCAAACAACGAAAGGCAACCAGTTGATGAAAACACTGACTCCCGCGCTGGCGGAAGCCGTCGACGGCATTGTGGCCGATTATCAGCGTTAAGTGCTGTTCCCGTTTTTTTGATTACTGGAAACTTTTTAAAAATTCACAGAGGATGACCGATGGACCGTTATACGTTATTCATGTCAGCAACGATTGATGTCTTTGAAGCCCATAAAAAGATGGCCGAACGGGCGGTGGCACAGGTTGCGGACGACGGGCTGCGTACGGCTCTGGACGAGCATACCAACTCGATCGCCGTGATCATGAAACATGTCGCCGGGAACCTGATTTCCCGCTGGACCGATTTTCTGACCACCGACGGCGAGAAGCCGGACCGCAATCGTGATGGTGAATTTGAAGACAACTTCACTGACCGCGCTGAACTATTGGCCTACTGGGAGCGGGGCTGGTCGACACTGCTGGAATCGCTCAAAAGTCTCACGCCCGAGGATCTGGAAAAAACGGTTTACATCCGCGGCGATGCACACACGGTTCCCCTGGCAATTCAACGCTCGCTGGGACACACCTGTTATCACGTGGGACAGATCGTACAGGTCGCCCGCATCCAGGCCGGCGATGAATGGAACACACTGACGATCCCCCGCGGTCAGTCGGAACAGTTTAACCAGGAGCGTTGGGGGGACGGGAAGCCGGGGAAATGACTTGCTCTGCAGTGCCGCCAGATTTTAAGATCGTGACGAACCGTGAAGAAAAAAGGATGGGCCTGAATGGAATTCGGGCCGAGCGCAGCGAGCAGGAAGTCGCAGGTCCCATGTCCAAAGCGTAATCCGGTTTCCTATGCTAAACCGATAACAGCTTGAGGCCCAACTCAGCACCAGTTCTCGTTCACACCGCAACCTCCTGTTGTCTCTGACAACCGCGAATTGCATTCGCGGCCACCCGCTGTCAATAAATGTCCGCCGACCTGCTTCCGTTTACTTTACAGGGGCGTTGGTACCCTGTTCGATTTCCAGCAACCGTTTCTTGCGCCATAAGCCACCGCCGTATCCGGTGAGGGTGCCGTCGGCTCCGATGACGCGGTGGCAGGGAATCAGAATCGCGATGCGGTTGTCGCCGTTGGCTCTCGCGACCGCACGGACTGCGGTCGGCTGGCCGATGATTTCTGCCTGTTCCGAATAGGAACGGGTCTGACCGCAGGCGATGGTTTGCAACGCCGCCCAGACTTTCTGCTGGAACTCGGTACCCGGCGTGATGAGTGGTAAATCGAACGTGGTTCGTTTCCCGGCAAAGTAAGACTCCAGTTGTCCTTCCAGCAGGGGAAAGAAGCGACTGTCGCCGGGCAGCGCTTTGGCATTCAGAAGTTTCTGCAGGCGATTGATCTGTGTCTCCAGCATGCGGCGGTCAGTGAATTCCAGCAGGCAGATCCCCTGCTTTGTTGCGCCTGCCAGCATCGGTCCCAACGGCGTTAAGATGCGGTTGACGACGATCACCTGCTGTCCGTTACTTTTTGCCGGCGCGGTCCCCATTGTTTTTTTGAAGCCTTCACCAAAACCGCTGAGTGATTCATAACCGCTCTGGAAAGCCGCGTCAGTAACGGACGATTTGTGTTGAATCTGACTGAAGGCCTGGTTGATCCGCCGCATGCGCAGGTAGGCGCTGAAGCTCATGCCATGCAGTTTCTGAAACCAGCGACGCACACGCACCGGGTCGAGACCTCGCTCTCGCAGATCTTCGGCCTGCAGTCGAATGGTGGCGTCCTGCTCGACTTCTTCAATCAGCGGCTGCAGCCAGTCGGGTGTCGATCCCAAAGCGACCAGCGGACGACAGACCTTGCATTCCCGGTAACCGTTGGCGAGGGCCGTTTTCGCATCGGGAAAGTACTCGACATTCTCAGGCTTCGGTTTCCGGGCCGAGCAGGAGGGGCGACAGAAAATCCCCGTTGTACGGATCGCCGCGACAAACACGCCTTCAAAGCTGCTGTCCCGCTGGACGAGCGCGGCGTACATCGTCTCCCGGTCCGGCAGCGACTGTGTGTTGTGATCCGTTGTTTCTGTCTGTTTCATTTATGAAATCCCCTCTGAATGCCTGAGTCTGTTTTAACATCGTATCCGTTTCCGAAACAGCGACAACCGGGAACGGAACAGAGAACTGGGATTGTGGTAACGCGGCGTTGAAACAAAAATCCAAAGCGTGTCGAGACTGTTTTCGTTCCCGATGGCGGAAGAAATTCTATTATCCGCTGAAAGAAATCAGACAACTCTATCCCCATTCCGATCTTACTGTATCTGAAGCGTTGCCGATAATTTTCCTGACGATTCCTCACTGGGCTCCTTCAATTCTGTGTATATTATTCAATTGTCAGTCATTTTTTTTGCTTGAAAGATTACTAACCGTTTGTATTGTTATTAACATACATGGCTGTTGAAGCGACCCGTTCCCAAACAGCGTTTGTGCGATTTATTGCTGAAGAGTTGATTTACTAAGTCTTTTGTGTGGTTAGATTTCCTGCAGTTTTTCTGAACGGAGTTGTCGGGTTTATGTCGAATTCCATTTCGCCGCTCACTGCCAGTCCCAGAAAGGTGTATTCCTCTCTGTTAGATCAGGAACGTTTACGGATTTTCAATTATATCCGGACGCTCGTACCACATTATTCTGATGCGGAAGATGTCTATCAGCACGTCTGCCTGACACTCTGGAAAAAATTTAAAGAGTTCGATCGAGATCGAGATTTCTTTCCCTGGGTTTGTGGGATTGCATTTTATACAGCGCGGAATCACTATAGAGGCGTGCGTCATGATCGACATAATTTCAATCAGGACCTGATGGAAACCATGTCTCGAAAACGAGAGCAGCATTTATCTAACGACAACAGTCGGATTGATTATCTCCATGACTGTTTAAGCTCCCTGACCTCCTCCGATCAGAAGCTGCTGCGGGATGCCGTTATTGAAAAACATTCCATCTCGGAGATCGCCGTAACAACCTAGAAATCGATCCAGACGCTGTATAACCGTATGTCAATTCTCCGACGGGAACTGGCAGAGTGTATTTCGTGTAAGCTGCGGAATGAGCAGTAAGCAAAATGTCAATCCAGGATCTTCCACCCGAATTTGAACCGTTGCTGAATCGGCTGTTAGACAGTCCGGACGAAGAGATTTCGCAATCTGAGTTCGACCAGTTCCAGACATTTCTTTCGACCAATCCCGAAGCGATGCAGTACTACTTTAATTATCTGGATATCAATCTGGGACTGCAGAGTGATATGAAGGCACGCCTGAAGGCGCTGGAACAGACATCCAAGGAGCAAAACGCACCACAACCGCAGCCCTTCCCGCAGCCTGTCGTCAGGCGGACGGCGATGCTGCGTTATTCTGCCGTTGCCAGTTGCTCGCTGCTGGTGGGACTGCTGCTGGCCTGGAGCTTCGCAGGTTTTTTCCCGGGGAACCAGACACCTGATCCGCAGTCCAGTACAGAGGAACGCACTTATGTCGCCACACTCACGCGTTCTACGGATTGCGTCTGGGGCAGCGAGTCTCCGCCTGAATTCTCCGGTCAGAGACTGATGTCGGAGGATCTGGTGCTGGAACAGGGGGTCGCTGAATTTCGCTTTGATACGGGCGTGCGTCTGATTATCGAGGGGCCCACCAAAATCAACCTGGTGACGTCCAGCCGCGCGAAACTGGATTACGGCAAGCTTGTTCTGCACGGTTATGATCCAGCACCGGAATTTTCGCTGATTACTCCTCTACTCACCTTGCAGGATATCGGCACCGAATACGGCGCGGAGATTCATCGGGATGGTGAAGTCGATCTGCACGTGTTCGCAGGTGCCGTGCGGGTCGCCCCCAATCAGAAGAATGACCAGTTTTCAGAATCGGTGATCATCCAGAAGGGCCAGGCCCGGCATCTTAACGACAGGAAAATTGAAGATATTCAACTGGAACCGGCCCTCTTCAAAAGGGAAGTTCCGGGAACCCAACAGAATGAACAGGCACAGCGACAGGAACTGCGGGCCTATGACAGTTTTCATCCCTCGGAGATTCTTGATCCCGAACAGACTTCCCCATGGCAGAACACCGGAATCGGCTGGGTGAACCCCTGGCGGACCCCGAAAAGCGGTGGTAGAGCGGAACAGGGACTCAGTCGCCCCCATGAATCACTGGCCAGAACCGAAGTGGCTCCCAGCCAGTTGGGGCTGCTCGAACTCCGCGGAGCAAGTTCTTTCTTTCGCAAATTGAAGCAACCAGTTCGCATGGATATCAACGCGATCTATTACATCAGTTTCTACATGCAGAAAATCAAAACCGATCAAAAAAATCAATCTTACCAGTATGGAAATTTCGCACTGCTCCCTTCCGTCCAGCAGGAAGATCCCCCCAAAATCCGCATAGGGATGAGCATCAATAACTACGCGATTCTGCAGGCGGGTCCGCAGATCATCGAAAGAGCGCCCCCCCTGCAAAGCGGTGAGACATATTTATTCGTCACGAAAATTGTCGCCAGTGAAAAAGCCTCGGACCAGGTCTTCATGCGTGCGTTTGCAGAAGCAGAGCCCATTCCGGATCAGGAACCGCCGGTCTGGACCTGCGTCACGACTCCCTTCGAGGACTCAAACGTATTTGACGTGGTGCGGCTTCATGCAGGCAAGAATAGCGCCTACCTGTTCGATGAAGTGCGCATCGGCAGTACCTGGTCGTCGGTCGTCGATCCCGATCGCCCCCGACTGGTGCTCGAACAGTAATCAACGGGGTTCCGGTTCGTGTAGAATTTACGATGCGGAACGCGCGGCTGTTTGAGTTTGGTGATGCGGGGTGACGAGTGGACTGGCCAGGGTAGGATGGTTCATTCTGTTCCCCTTGCGAGTCTGAATATAATTGCGAGTCGCCAAGCGGGAGGACACATGGGTCCTCCCCTACATTTCTGGAGATCGCATGCTGTTGTTGGGTTGATCGCTTGTGCTGACAATTTCCTGCTCGCTGCGCTCGGCCCGAATTGTATTCGGGCTCACCCAAGATGTGCGTTGGAGAGGAATTCTTTGGCAGTGTGAGAGCTGTTGAACTAGAGGGTATCCGAAAACTAAGAAAAGTGTGAACAGTCTGGTCTGAG
>TARA_R110000868_G_C10972546_1_pt1 | contig 35309 bp, 64 predicted proteins | sample TARA_R110000868 | Tara Oceans TARA_R110000868 (sample SAMEA4397489) | marine metagenome | biome: Polar Biome; feature: [SRF] surface water layer (ENVO:00010504); material: water (ENVO:00002006), including particulate matter (ENVO:01000060) such as... | depth 5 m | reverse complement strand
GCAAGCTCCAAGCAGTCAGATATTGGCAAGGGCTGTCAGTATGGGCTGATATAAAGGCAATGCTAAAAACTGACGCAGACTTATCAGATCGTTGGGATGCTGCTAGCACCTTACTGATTACCGATCCTGATGTTGTCGCTCTTGGCGCAGGGGTTGAGGCGGTGACGGGCAAGACTCTACAGGTGATGTTTAACGAAGCATTCTTGCTGTGATTGAGTTAGCTGTCATCGTCTTGATGTTTCCTTTGTGGTTGCTTGGTGCTATTGATGTGTTTTATTTCTTTAAAGCTCCACTACCACCTTTCGACACATCAAACCGCATTAATAATATTAGACTGTGGTGGTTAACTAAGAAGGTTAGCGCAACCAACCGAGATAATCTGGTTAAAATCTGGCCTTGGTTGACTAAAGACGAAGGGGATATTCTTAATGAGTCTAAGTAAGAAGCAGCAACGGTTTACTGAGTGCATAGGCACTCTAATAGCTTACGCTTACAGCAGAGGTTACGGCTTTACTTTTGGTGACGCTTATCGAGATGAGCGAGTACACGGCGGTTTTGGTGCGCAAAGCTCTTATGCTGCTGCCAACTCTGTTCACAAGGTACGGCTTGCGGTTGATTTGAATTTATTCGTAGACGGTGATTACATAACGGACGGTGAGCATCCTGCATACCAAGAACTCGGCGCGTTATGGAAAACGCTTGACGATGAAGCCCGATGGGGTGGTGACTTCAAGGATGCTAACCACTTCAGCTTTCAATATCAGGGATTCGCATGACCCCGCAGAAGCTTAATGAATGGCGCATAGTTCCAAGGGCATTGGTTTTGCTCTATGGTTTAATGTGCTATCAAGTGGCTGAATGGTTTATGTCGATTCCTGACCCATCATCACAACAAGCCGCTTTTGTGTCTATCGTTCTAGGCTCATCTGCTGCATGGTTCGGCTTATACGTTAACTCAGGTACTAAAAGTGATTAAATATATAATCATGTTGGCGGCATTATCGGCAATCCTTGGCGGTGTGTGGGCGCATGGTAACAGTCACGGCAAACAGACGATGAAAGCGGCCTATACTAAAGTTATTAATGCGTCTTTGGTTAAGCAATCAGAACTAATCGACTTGCTTGAAGAGTCAAAGAACAAGCGAACGGTTATCACTAAAGAGAAGATAAGGACTGTTTATGTTAAAGATGATCCTACTGGGTGTGCTGACACTAACGTTCCTATATGGATGCTCGACAGTCTCCCCACCGATAAAGCTAGATCCGCGACTAACTAGCCCTTGCGCTGTTCCTGTTGTTCAAGGCAAGACGTGGCGCGATGTTGGTGTGTTAGCTATTGAACAGCACGATAGTTTGCTAGAATGTAACTCTAGACTATTGATAATCAAACAAACAGCAGGAGAATAATCATGGCAGCAGGCGGCAAGAAACCATCACGCAAAAAGACAGTTAAGAAGCCGATTAAAAAGTGATCGAATATCAATCTTTTCTTTTAATCATGATCTGCGTATTTCAAGGGTTATCTGGCAGGGTTCGCTCTACTTATTTAATTCTTGTTTTCGCTGGATCGTTAAACCTTCTGATAAATGAAATAGTAGCTGCGGACTCAGGTATTTTGTTTGCTTATAGTTTTCTAAACTTTCTAACTGTTTACGCAATATTAAGATGTGGTGATATCCATTTCAACTATCAAGCCATGCTGCTAGGTGTTGCCACTGTAATCAATGGCTTATGTCAGTACGATGTGGAAAATGGCACGAATATTGTTTATGATAGCTATAATTATTTAATCGTTTTGGTGACGATGTTTCAGTTATTTGGTGGCGTATATGATGGATTGGCTAGACATAAACGCTGTAGTAATAATTATATTCATTAGCGCGTTAAAAATATTTGTTTTTATCGTAAGGAAAAGGCATGAATCACATAACTCAACCGATAGCGATGGCTCACGCAGCGACGATGCAGACAGCGACAGCGATAGCGACTGCGGGATCGTTAGGTGGTGGGTTCGCTTCAGGAATGGCTATTTACGTAAATAATTACGCCGGGTTTTTTGGTGTTCTTATATCCGCATTATCATTGGTTGCTGCTGTTTGTTTTGGTTTATGGAATGTGCGGATTAATCACAAAGCCAAAAAGATAGACCGCGAAAAACTCAAGGATGAAATCATGAAAGAAATGATAGAGACCGAGAGCGAAAATTAACGTGCCTGTTCAGGTAGCGTTTAAGAAATCCAACGGCTCTATTGTCCATCGATTAATCTGTTTATTCTCCCCTCGTTTCGCTCACTGTGAAATTGTTATCAATGGTACAGGCTACCCTATATCAGGTGGGCTTGCGCGTGGCGTTAATGCTAGATCCACGAACACAAGCTATAATTCAAATGATTGGCGGTTTCGTGATACCGAATGGAGCGAAGATACTGCTAACGAGTATGTGCTAGCTAACTGGAAGGTTCAATACGATGACGGAGGTCTTAAAGCTTTCGCTCTGCCATTCTTTAGCCATGACCCAGAGAAAATGACTTGCGTGAATGATGTGGTGCGTTGTGGGATCGTTTGCGGTGATATGCGGCTAATCGGTCGGCCTTCTTGGAAAATCACCCCGTATAAGCTCTGGAGGATTCTCAGGCCAAGAAAAAGCAGTATTATCAGCTAACAACCTTCCTTGCTGTTTAATCTTTGCCGTGGTTTGGGTGAAAATCATTCTCTCTGTTTGCTTTCATTCGTGCTGCTACTGCGTCAATAAGTGAATCAAAAGAACCTAGATGTCTGCATTCTCGATTCACCATCACTTGAGCTATCCATTTTTTTTTGCTTTTGTTACAGAAAACCCCAGTGAATCCGCTTTTGTTTTTTTGTGATTTTTTCTTGTTTCTGTTGTTTTCTTCCGCGCTTGCTTCTCGAAGGTTTGAGAGCCTATTATCATTTTTTATATGGTTTATATGGTCTATTTCATCCGGAGGCATTTTCCCATTCACATACATCCAAGCAAGACGGTGAGCTAAATATCCTTTATTGTCTACTTTGATTCTAATATAGCCTTTAGGGTTTAAGCTCCCACAATGAGAGCGATTCTGTGTTAAGTGAGTAAAAGCCCCAGTTTCAGGGTTATAATAAAGCTTTTCTTTTAGCCTCTCATGAGTAAGCATACTAGCCCTTTTTTATATCAGCTTTAGGTTTAGCACTTTGAAACAGCGAAACCTATTTAATTAATGCCGGTTACGTTTATCCGGCGACTACGGCGGGTAGCCCGTTGTTGCAATGGCCGCGCTAATCACGACTTCTGTTTTAAGGCTAGATACGCCTGCCTTGCACATAGCTCTGCAAGTAGCCCACCGCAACGGTAGATATGTTTGGACGGACTATTACCTAAACCCATCTCCGTTACGCCCTCGCTAGAAGGTAGACCGCAGAACTTGCGCTTCGATTTCAGCCATTGGTTAATGAATAAAAAACAAGCCTGCGGTGAGTTTAGTTTTAGTTGTCAGTTAGCTTCATAATTTCCCCTTAGTCATAATGATAGAATTGAACGGTAAAGTTACCATAAGTCTTGGTAATCAATCGAATAACCATCTTACTAATTTCTCCTATTGTTGGCTAATTGATTTTAGCTATTAGAAAGCTGCGTGTTATAGCTAAGGCGTTTTAAACTTCCTGTTCACGCTTTCTCTGTCTATGTTATCAATATGCTGATTAACAATCACAACAGCAGCAAAGAAACACGCATTAGCATAATACCCGCGTTTGTATTTTAAGTATTCTATAACGTGGCTATTCATCATCTACTCCTTAGCTGCTGCTATCTTATGAAGGTGAGGTATACATCAACAGGAACCGCCACCATCCCATTAGCTTCTATAACTGCTATTGCTGCGGATAGGCTCCTATCATTCCATTCTGTCCAAACGCTAGTAGTGCAACACGGCTCAATATTGCCACCACATTCAACGATAGCATCATAATCATTTGTTATAGCCTTGCCTCCACAAAACGGACAAGGCATTAATTCGTTATCGCTCATAAATCACCTATTAAACTGGCAAAAACTCAACAATACAGTAAGCAGAAGCCGCAAGAATAAACACCATAACCGTCCAGAGCTTTACGGCTTCTACAAACATATATCACCTGTCTAAAAGAATCCAAACCAGATTTCAATTCCATGTACTATGGCAACCGGAAAGAATATAGCTCCTGCTATCAGAAAGCCCCACGTTGATGCTATAAGGCAGCTAAACACATGAGTTAACCAGGCCGCTATAAAAATAACAGTAATAACCACGCCTATTAATTGATACATATTTCACCTTCTTGTTAGATTAAAACCCAATGTCGTCGTCGAATCCATCGTTAACACCTTGGGCCTGATAACCGTCCGGCGCGCCTTTTGGTGCTGACTGCTGTGGCGCTTGCTGTGGTTGATCTCGATAGAAGACCTTCACATTGCCAAGGATTGCACCTTGTACACCTTGATCTCGCTCTTCTTTGGTTACACTTTGCGAGATAAAACCACTGTTATCGTATTGGTCTAAATTATCAATATCAATAAAAGTGGTTAGGTCTAAGTAGGTGCCTTTTGCGCCCTTGAATAAACGGGCTTTGTCGATCTTTGTTACGTCAATTTTTACAGATACGCCGATTTTCATAATTAAACTTCCTTTAGCTTTTTAATGTAAGTGTTTACTAACTCGTTAAACTCTAATAAATCTTGTTCTAGTTTGCTGATGTATTCTTCGTCTCGCTCGAATCTTATAATCGTTAAATCCTTGTCGATACATTTTAGAGCTGGGCAATATAAAACAAAGTCGCACCATGCGCGGCCAGTGATCCACATTCCCCCTTGCATCTGATCTACCACGGATCCAACGTCACCATCTAAAAGAATGCTGGCTAGCTTCTCAGGGTTCAGGAAGCATTTAATCTCGATAGAACCGTCATCATCAACAAGCCCATCAAGTGAAGCGCCAAACAACCCGCAATCAGTAACAGCTAAGCTAACTTGCTGGACTAAATTAAACGTCTTTGCTTCGTACTTAATTCTCGCCTCGTCTTCTAGTTCGTTGCCTCGGTCTGCTTGCCATGGTTGGAATTCATAAGGCTTTGATAACAATTCGCCTGAAATTCGTTCTATAGCCAGCCTGAAAGCATAGTCTTTCGCCTTTTGAGTTGGTTCTCCTTTGTTTTTCCCGCTCTTCAGCTTAGAGTAGGCATCGGTAAACATCGAGGCAGTAGTAACACCGCCTCTAGCTTCCAGCCATTCAATAGAACCCTGCTCGTAATCCAGATAATTAGCCATTATTCTTGTTCCCTTGCTTTCTGATCCATTCGATTGCCGCGTCGAATCTTTCTGTTCTTATATCAGCTAAATGCTCAACCTGAGCAGCTTTCAATACAGCGTCAAGGCTTACGCCGTTTTCAGCCATTGTATCGACAATAGTTTTAAGCTGGATGTCCGATAAGCATTTAGGAACCTCTTTTTCAGCAACGGTATCTGATGATTTAAACTCTATACCCTCATGCTCGTTTACTGACTGAATGGCAAGATCAAGCCGCTCGACTTTCGGCCAGTATTTGCTTGCGCGTTTAACTACTGACTTTCTCATCATTTCTTCGGGCCAAGTTTTCCATGGCCCTTTTGCTGCTTTTGATGCTGCCTTGATCTTATCCAGCTCGTCTGTATTCATTTCCTCAGTTAAATAGCTACCGTCTTTAGTTTTGACAGTGCAATAAACCCCGACAATTGCGCCTCTGTTTTTGTTGCTTAAAAACGGGCTTGAATTATGCTTTGGTGGGCTATCGATACCCGTATTTTGGTAACTATCTGAAGCATAAACTATCTTAGCTTGGCCCCATAAAATAGACCCTGTTTGCTGTGCAAGGTGCATCAGGCCGATGTATGAAATATCAAGACAAACCTTATTATCACGAGGCACTAAGTAAGCGTGTTTACTTGCAGGGTTTAAACTTATACCTATCGCCGCTATATTGATAATAGCGTTTTTCAGGCTGTCTTTATTCCCCCATGCTATATCTGATAGATATTTATTAGCCTGTAATAACTGCATTGCAAACTGGGATTCTTTGGCCCACGTAACAGACTGGTCTACAGATACTGAGGAAAACGCTTGTTCTTGATTGCTGACTATCTCTTGTACTGATGTTACTGCTGGTGCGTTCATAATCTAATCCTCTTCTGCCGTAAATATTCCACTAAAGAAATACTCTAATTTAACCTGCTCGAGTATTCCGATTACATCGCCTTCAGTCATTGACCCACCGATGTCTGTCATGTGGTTATTAATAACGTCGCGTAGGTCGTCTGTTAACGCTTGTTTCATTGCGTAGATCTGATCGAAGTGATTCATCGGCTTAACTCTTTGATATGTTTAAGAGTTTTTAGCGCGTTTATTAGCTTACACGTAAGCTTAAAGTTTTCGTTACGGAGTAGCTCATTATCTGCCTTTAAGGTTTCAACTTCGTTTTTAAGTCGCTCAATTGGCCAGATTATATCTGCCTTATTTAATACGTTCATTTTGCAGCCCTCGTTTATTGTTTACAAACTATAGCAATTAGAATTAATAATATCAACAGTAATATGCAATTAAATATAACTACAGTATATAGTTGACATACAGCAAAGCATAGGCGAGAATTAGCTCAACTTAAACAAACGGACCAAATCAATGTATTCATCAAGCGAGATAAAGAAACATTTAAACGGGCACAACTTAACCGAAGCGGCTAAGAAGTCTAACCTCAGCTACCAAACGGTTTGGAACCTTGTAAACCTTCCAGCTGGCGACTTTAAAGAAAGCACACTTCAGGCTTTGAGCGATTACATTGACCTTTATGACAAGATCGAAAAGGCAACCGCTAAAATTGAGAAAGGGGCGAAGAAATGAACAAGAAACAACAAATCATCAAGATCTTAAAAGCTAACCCGCAAGCGACTACAAACGAGATTATTAGAAAGGTTGGCTGTGGTATTGGTGGGGTGTCACGCGCTCGCCGATCAATGGGTATTGTTGTCGACAAGCATTATATTGGCAAAGATGTAAAAGCTATTTTTCAAGCAAGCCCTGAAACTGCTGACTCTGAGGTAATGGATAGGACAGGATGCTCCCAGCGAACGTGCTACAAGATACGCAAAGAACTTGGCATAACTAGAGAGAGAACTCTTATTGTTACCGATGAGAACATTAAAAAAGCTCTAGCGCTAAGGGTTCAAGGTTTAGTTTTAGATCAGATTGCCGAGGTGTTTAGCTGCTCAAGAAACACAGCCAGAGTGCTAGTTGGCTCACAGAAGAAGAACACGCACGAAACAAAAGAAAAGAAGCATTCAATGAACATACTAAAAATGAAGTGGGCATGATTATGGCTAGCAAATCAGATTTAGAAAGAGAGATTGCATTAATTAGAATGCAGTTAGCAAACCTTAAAAGTGAATGCGAAGAACGTGAAGATAATTATTCTCGTATCTTTGATGCTGTTACACCTTTCTTTGAAATTATGACTAAAGCGCAAGAAGACGAATTAGTTAAAAACTTAGGGGATTAATTATGAGTTTATCAAAAGACGAAATAGCAAAACGGATTAAGTTATTAATGACCTTTAATGACGGCGAGGATATAGAGTATAGAGGTATCAGCAGAGAAAAATGGTCGGCAGTGATTGGCGCACAACCAGAGTTCTTTTTTCGTGAAGCTTTTGAATTTCGCAAGAAGCCAGAGCCAGAGATTATATGGGTTAATAAAACCACAGAAGGTGGCTATAGTACTTTCGTTTGTAGACATGACGCCAATCTAAACGGTAATTTATACCGTAGTCCAAACGGGTACAAATACATAGCAAAGAAGTTTATCGCTGCGGATGAAGGTCAATGAGCCGACAAGAAAAATGCCCAAACTGTTCTAGTAGCACAACTATAGCCCTCAGCAGTGTAGACAAAATACTCTGCGCCGATTGTTGGATATATAGCGACTGGAAGCTAAAAGAGGGCCAACCTTCAGTTTTGATCGAAGGCAAGAAAGGCGATAAACAAGAATCAATGGAGCAAGACTTATGAGCAACGCAGATATGCCAGCAATGCCGCAAACACTAACGACGGATTCTTACGGGACGATAACCGCAGCTTGTGATTATTGCATCGAATACGGAGGATTAACAAAGCGAGAACACTTCGCAGCTATGGCTATGCAGGGTATCTGTTCGATTTCAGTACGTATGCCGGGCAATCAGTTTCATTTTGACAATATAGCCGGTGACGCGGTGAAGCAAGCAGACGCACTACTTAAAGCAATGGAGCAAGAATCATGAGCAACAAATATACAAGAGAGATTAAGCCTGGCGTTTTCGTCGATGTTTACGACGTGCTAGGCGCGTTCACAGGTCACTATCCAGCTAGCATTAAGCCAATCATGGATCACTTAACCAAGAAAGCCTTGGCGGGCGGCCAGAGGGGCCACAAAGATATGAGACAGGATATTGTTGACATTATTAATTCAGCAGAGCGGGCGCTTGAGATTTTAGACGAAGACGCAGCAAAGCCAAACGTTCGAAAAAACACAAGCGCCGAATATCTTAAGAAATTGGCAGAATTTAACGAAGAAATGACAAGGAGAGGGTAATGACAACCAGAAGTTATTTTTATGTCATTGAAGAAGTCGCGCAAAATCCTAAGTCATGTAGTGGAATTATCACAACCGTATCATTTAAGCCAGACCCTATAGGGGCTTATAGACAGGCAATATCTGACTTCAAAAAGAACATAAACAACCAAAAATCAGAAGCAAGAATGGTTCAGTTTAATAGAGTATAAAATCGAACGGTTAAGCTCTAACCTTACTAATAAATAGAATGGTTTAAATATAGAAATAGAGTAGTATAGAGAAACGGCCTGACTAGAAGGACGTAAACCCCAACGTTTCAAGCGAAGGGGCTTACAAGGGAAGGCCACGCAGATGTGAACTGCGGGGTAATGTAATTATATAACACTCCTCATGTTTTTCCAAATTCTGCCTCATGCAATTTATTGTGTGCCATTCCTGTAACACTGATTCAGGGGATGGGTTGAAAAGCGGCTATTGATACGTACACCTCAAGCCGACTGTGTGACGACGGTTATTAGATAGAGCGACATTGGGGAAACCCTTGCGTAGTAGTCTAGACCGGGAAAGCTCAGGGTGTCAGCAATGAAGAAGTTTCCAGTGGTGCTAAAGGCATCATCCTTGCAAGCTCTACAAGACCGCTATGAGGTCAAGCTTACATTGAGTCCTTAGATTAGATTTTGCTTTTTTAGCATTTCTTTCTAAGGACTCTTACACCTTGAAGATACAGACATATAAGGTCAAGCACATGGTTATAACTAAGGATTATCTACTTACTAACAGAACTAAACGACAGGCTTGGACTAAACGGCAATTAAATATACTAGGAGTTGATTACCCACCTCGGAAAGGTTGGATGAATGATTTAGAAGGAATTGAAATCACAGAAGAACAACACAAAGCATTTTCTAAATACGCTAACAGAAACGCCCCAAAAGCCCCTATCACCTCAGCGCTGGGTAAGTTTAAATTATCAGCACTACCGTTAAATAATTATGATTTAGTGGCTGGAGTGGCCTTTTTAAGCAAACTGTTAAAGGAGCGTAGTTAAATGGAATGTCCAAAAGGTTCAACGTGTAAAGAATTAACTCATCAAGTACACACTTACGCAAAAGCTAAAGAGTGGTTTAATGAAGTTACAGAGGATCACCTTCCTATAATTGTTAGGCAAATGATAGCCGCTGGTGGTAGAACTAGGTTTACTATTTACGATAAGAATAATAATTTAATAAATACAAGGGGGTGAGGTATGGAATTAAGACCGCATCAAGTAGACACAATAGACCAAATTAAACATTCAATCAGGAAAGGCAACCGTAGGATTATGGTAGGAGCTGCCACAAGCTTCGGAAAAACCATACTAGCAGCACATATACTTAAGAGCGCAGCAGCCAAAGGAAACAAAGGCTGGATGATATGCGACAGGATAAAGCTGATTGAGCAGTCGCTAGAAAAGTTTGACGCTCACGGGCTTAATGTCGGGGTTGTTCAGGGCATACATGAAAGACATAATCCCAAAGCTCTTATCCAGATCGCTAGCATGCAGACATTAAGCAGAAGAAGCCGAACGCCTGAAGGTAGTATCTTTATTATTGACGAAGCTCACATTCTCTACCAGTGGGTAAAAGATTTAATGAAGCTGTACAGTAATTGTATTTTTATCGGCTTGTCTGCTACACCATACTCAAAGGGACTGGGTGAGTTTTACGAAGACTTGATTGTCCCAATCACCCCCAACCAATTAATTGAGCAAGGTTATCTTTGCAAGCCCCGCTATTTCATTGGCAAACAGCCAGATTTGAAGGGCGCAAAATCTAAGGCATTACCTACCGGAGGCTCTGACTTCGATCCTAAGAGCGTAGAAAGCACTGACCCTATATTGTCAGGCGATATCATCAAGAACTGGCTGACGCATGGCGAGAACTCTCAGACGATAGCTTTCTGCCCGACTATCGCACAATCTAAATGGTTGGTTGATCAGTTTAACCGCGCAGGCATTACAGCGGAGCATATTGACGGGTACATGGACACAGAAGATAGAGAGGCTTTGTACACAGCGCATGACAGAGGTGAGTATAAGATCCTTTCATGCTCTCAGCTCTTAAATACCGGGTATGATTCGCCTACCACCAAGTGCTTAATTGATTGTTATCCTACGAAATCAATTATCTCATTTTGCCAGAGAGTTGGCAGGATCATGCGTACGCACGAATCAAAAGAATACTGTATTTATCTAGACCATGCAGGAAACGTACACAGGCACGGACGGCAAGAGGATATTGTGCCTGATTGCCTCCATGATGGCGTTGAAGAATACAAAGAACGCGAACTAACAAAGGAAAAGAAAGAGCCGAAAGTTAAAGGTTGCCCTCAGTGTTATCAGCCGTTTACTGGAATTAGTTGCGCGTGTGGCTATGAGATCCCTATTCATGACCAGATGGAGAACGACGGCAGTGAATTAGTAGAGCTGGACGATTCAACGGTGGCAGGCAAGCGCAATAGAACAGCGAGCAAAGAAGATAAAGAACAGTTCCTTGCAGGGCTTAAAAAGCACGCTAGATCAAAAGGATTTAAAGACGGTTGGGTAAACCATACCTACAGAGACTATTTTTCCGTTTGGCCCAACAAAATCAAAGCGGTTGATATTGGCGAAATTCCAGCCGAGGTATTAGGCTTTATAAAACATAAAAACATCAAGAATGCGAAGAGGTCGGCAGCATGAGCTTTTTAAATATGTTAGATAAGTTACGACCAGCAGGCGCGAATAAATGGAACGCTTGCTGCCCTGTTCACGATGATCACAATCCTAGTATGTCGATTAAACAGCTAGACGACCTTTCTTATATCTGCCATTGCCATTCCTGCGGAGCTAACGGTATGGACGTTTTCAAGGCGCTAGGCTGCGACCTTGATGAATTATTTGGTGGCAAAGAGTTTGAGCGCGACCCGATCAGCCCGAAAATGAAAGACGATTATAAATCAGATGTTTACTTTGTGAGGATCCACGAAGAGTTTAAACGGATAGGCAAGCAGACAACGCTGTCAGATCATAAACGCTACAAGCTGGCTACGGCCAGAATTGCAGGCTATGAATTAAAAACCACAGCTATAAGGGGTAAGGTATGAAAATAATAGTATGCGGAGGCCGTGACTTTGACGATCATGAACATCTTATTGCTGTACTTGATAAAGTTCACGCAAAAAAGAAAATAACTATGATTATTGAAGGAGGATGCAAGGGTGCAGACAGCCATGCAGCGGTATGGGCTGAATCTAATAAAATAGGTCGGGTTACATGCTTTCCCAACTGGGGGAATTTAGGTAATTCGGCTGGGCCAGCTAGAAATAAGTTAATGTTAGATTTGGGTGTTGATGGCGTTATTGCTTTCGATGGGGGGAAAGGAACGCAGAACATGATTAGTCAAGCAAAAAACAGGTCTATTAAAGTAATGAGGGCTTAACAATGAAAGTTTACATCTCAGGGCCAAGGGTAAAAGAAAATGGAAAAGAAAAAGGATTGCAGGCTGAGTTTTTGTTAGCTGAAGCTAAGCTGGCAGCGAACGGGTTAGTGCCAGTATTTGCTCTTGTATATTGTGACGCTAAAGATAGGCTTCGCATGCTAATGGAGTGTGAATCAATCTATATGCTAGACGGCTGGGAAAAGTCACGAGAGTCGACTCTAGAGCGTAACGTAGCGTTACATCTGGGGATGTTTATTTCATACGTGTTAGACGAAAGCTATTTTGAAGACGATAGCTATAGCGAGAATCAATTAGATCTACTGGATGCTGAGTAGTAATGTTGGTTAATAACAAAGGAGATGACAATGAATACAAGCCGAGTACAAAAAGACATTGAAGACATGAACAACAAGATAACCGCATTATGCGATGTTGTATCTAGCTTAGATGGGGTTGTACAAACCGAATATATTCAGGCCATAGAAGCTGTTGTTGATGAATGGCAAAGCTACACGAAAGATGCAATGAATGAAATGCTAGCAGAGCTTGAAGCATAACAAAGGGGAGTGGAAATGGCGATTTATAGAAAAAACAACTGCAAGAGCTAACACCATGGGTTGAAAGCTTGCCTATGGCTCTGGTTAGCATCTCAGAAGCAGACAAGCTAAACGGAAGCCCAAAAACAGGCGACATGATAGCTTTTAACCAAAAAGACTCAACGGATATTTGGCTTGTTGCTGAAGAGTTTTTCAATGATAACTATGAATGGGTTTCTGACGTATAACAAAGGGGCGAAATTATGAGTATAAAAAAACCAAGCACGCTAACAGTGGTTTACACAATCAATAACAATCAAGAGTTTAAAGAAGAACGGGGTCGTATATTTTCTAATTTCACAAATGATAAAGGCTTGCCGTGGGCGATAACAGCAGTATCAGGTGGTCATTCTCTACAGCGGCTGGCGTTAATTGAAGAAGCACTTGAAAATGACCGGAACAATATCGCAAAGGAGCTTATAAATATAACAAACCCAGAAGATTATGATGATATATACGAATATATCGACGCTAATGTGCGGGATAGATAACTTATGAAATACATCATAGAAAACAGAAGCGAGCTACCTGACAGCGAGGCGATTGAAATCGTATCTCATATCGTCGCAGAATCAGCAGGAATATTCAGCGGGTTAAACATAGTAGAAGACGAAGACGGTAAGCGTTACGCGGTATCTTACGACAAGAACAAAGCATCACACCGTTTTGTGGTTTTTGATTATCGCTCGGAAAAGTAAGGGGAGTAAATGCGACACATAAACGAACTAGACAAAGAGATAAAAGAGCTGAAAAGTTTATTCTCAGGAAAGCAAATAGAGTGCGAATACTGGCGGGCGCATTTCTGCAAACAGAAAAACAAAGCCGACACATTGGCAGAAGCTATTATCAACAGTGAAACCGATAGAAATATACAATTAGATCATACATAGATTATCCAATAATCTAGGCACATAAAATAAACGTGTATAGAAAAGGGCTGAATTATGAAAATCACAGTAGCTTTATATGAACAAATGGCTTATGAGAAAGGTCATTCAACAGATTATATTGCTGATCTGTTTCGTTTTTCTGAAGAGCGTGGAACTGCTTTAGAATATCTGCAATATGCAAATGAGCTTAATCTTGACTGAAAAGGGCTGAATTATGAGTAATTATGTATCTACAAATACAATAGAGAGAGCTATTGACGAAGCAGAACGCCAAGGTTTTTGCTTTAGTAATTACATGAACGAGCTATCAAGCGACAAAGAAATCAGCTCCGGTTATGTTGCTCTTGGCCGGTCTGTTTACGAGGACTCATCTAGTCACGACAGAGTAATGTTGCTAGAAGAGGTTACTGGTTCGTTTATGAGCGGTAAAGACCATTTGATTTTGACAGATGCTCAAGAGTATGCAGATACAGTTTTTGAAGCTGTTGCTATGCTTTTAGAAAGCGAGTTTGATGAGGCGAAGAATGACCTAAACTGGGAAAATGCAAAGTTATCTGAGGGGTAGGTTATGAATATCAACGCTCTGTATGACAATGTAAATAGGTTTCTCCTTTTTATTGCTCTGGCTTTGTTTGTGGCTTGCTTAACTCTTATCGCTACCACTGGCAAAGAACCTGACACAGAAAAAGATCAATACTGTGAGATGGTTAAAATAGGCATTGAAAGCGGCGGTGAGTTTGGCTGGAAGGATTTTAAGCATAACTACAAAGAGCGGTGCTTGTAACGAGTCCGCTGGTGTGTGTTGTTGTAAACCGATTTAAGGGCGCTCAATATGGAAAAGCACAAGATAGAAAAATTAGCAGACGAGGTATTCCAGGCCGAATCTAACTACCAAGCATTAAGTATGATGAATACTTATTGCTTAAGCCATGAAGAAAAGCGAGAGGCTAATAAACGCTATGTTGTGGCAGAAACCCGAATGATTGAAGCTAGGCAGGCGTTACGCGAAGAACAAGGCTTATAACCCGAAACACAGCCGCGAGTGTAACGAGTCCGCTGGTGTGTGTTGTTATATTTTTGGAGGCGGTAAAATGGCGCTATTTTTATTGATTAGTGAAGATGGATATACAGAGCAAACAGACTTAGAGCCGAAGATTGATTCAACCTCTTGGCCGAAAGTAATTCGCATTAGAAACGAAGACGGGGTTTGTACTTTCGAAGTGCACACCCCATCTGAAGGTGGTTGGTGTGAATTACCAGAGGCGTAAGAATATAACCCCAAGGCTTAAAGGAGAGTGAAATGAACGAAGTGAATGTAACGAGTCCGAGCGAGCATAGCGAGTGCTTAGAGCCTGTTGTTATGTTGCGACCCATGGAAGAAGCTCCGAGAGACGGAACCGAGATACTAGCTTACCACCTAGAAGGTAAAACGCTGCACCCAGTGCGGCAGGCGTTAGGCGGTGCTTGGAGCATGAGATGGAACAGCAATTATAGACAGTATGACAACCAGTTTTTAGGCTGGGTACCTGTCCCGAATATAGCAACATAACCCTGAGTTAACTTGTGATGAATCGGAGATGTTAATTATGAGCTGGGATTTAGACGCGATGAGCGTATTGCCATGCGATTGGCAAGAAGATATTAGCGATAACTTCACCCCGGAGTATTTGGCTGAAAGACTTAGTGATTATATTGTTTTACTAGAAGAGAAGATCAAAGAACTAGAAAAAGACAAGGCAAACAAATGATCACAGTTATCATAGACACCAAAGACACCCTAAAAGACCGGATGATGTACGTTTGGAATGTGGTTAATAAAAAGGTTGAGGGAGGCCGGTTCTTAATTGAGATCAAAGAGTTTAGCAAGTCACGCGACATGGAGAAGAAATATCACGCTATGATTGAAGATCTGCGTTTAAACATAATGCCGGAAAGAGGCTTCGAGGCGTGGAAAGTTTTGCTAAAATATAAGTTCGGCAAGGAAAAAGAAATGATGGGCGAACCTTTGCGCCACCCTGCTGAAGTTGTAACCTGCATGGATGATGGGGCTTTGTTGTGGGTTTCGCCTTCGTCAAGCAAGTTTAGCGTTAAAGAAGGCAGCGACTTTATAGAATATCTGTACAGCTTTGGCGCAGAGCATGGTGTTAAATGGAGCGCAAAAGGTTTGGAAGCTTACGAAATTTATAGGGCTAAATAATGAGCGCAAAAACATCAAAGATAAGAAGGTCTGCAAAAGGCGAGGACTGTACGCTAAGGCTTGGTAACTGCTCAAGTAGCGAAACCGTAGTACTAGCCCATATAGGCAAAGATAAAGGCGTAGGGATTAAATGCGCCGATTACATGGCTGTTTATGCTTGTTATAGTTGCCACGACATTATCGACAGCAGGGCTAAATCATCGTTTACTTATGACGAGCTAAATACCGAGAAGCTTAGGGCGCTAGAAGAAACGCTTGGAATACTAATTAACAAAGGGTTGTTAAATGTCATTTAGGCGGGCCGCAAGGGTTGACGATAATCAGTCAGATATAGTGAAGCTGTTTAGAAAGCTAGGATGGTCTGTTCTTATTGTTAGTCAGCTTAAAAACTGCTGTGATATTATCGTTAGCAAAAACGGGCGAACATTTTGTATAGAAATCAAAGATGGTAGCAAAGCAAGAAGCGCGCAGAAGCTATCAGAAGGTGAAGCTAAATTCAAAGACGCATGGCAGGGAGAATACGCAATAGCAATATGTGACGAAGACGTACTACAGATTAATAAAACCGTTTAGGGATTTACTAGACAGCGACAAGCTGAGACAATAGACAAAAGCAGCCCCTTTTAGCCCATCTTAAAACGTGGGCTTTTTTTTGCGCGGAATAGTGGTAAAATAGGCGTATTGTTTAATTCCATTAATTAGGATATGGGTATGATTACTCAACAAGACGTTTTAAACGGTAAGATTATCGCAGAGCAAGACCGTATCGCATCGCAGGCCGCTTCCAATATTTCGCAGCTAAAAGTGCAGACGGATTTAATGCTTGAAATGTGCGCTTACCTGTTTAGTGGTAACGCTAGCGCGGATCATATCGCGGCGGTTACTGTTAAGTTTCAAGCCCAAATGCCTACGCTTTTCGGTGATATCCTACCCAAGCTTCAAGCAATCGAAGCGTGTGGTAATGCTACGGATGGGGACGCTAACTTAGCGGCAATGCTTAACACCTACAATATCGACCCTGCTGTATTCACTGATCGTTACTCTAAATAGCCTATAAAATGGCTTATGGAATAACACGAACGGTTCCAACACCAGCAGCGACCCATAGTGGGTTTGTTGCTGTTCTTGGTGTATCTGACTTTACCACTACTATGATAGACGGCGGTGCTTCCTCGCTTTTGAATGGTGGTGGTAATCTTCGTATATACGATAGCTCTTCTAAAACCACACAATACCCTATTCAAGTCGTTACTTTTGTTACGGGTGGATCACCTCAAGTCGCTGTTTTTGTTTACCTACCTACATGGACAACAGGCGACACTTTATATATTGAGCGAGATGCAGTAGCAACAGTACAACCAGCCACAGGCGCAACAGGTGGGCGTGATGCTACATGGCAAGGTTTTGAGGCTGTATGGCTACTAGAGGAGGGCCAGACAGAAACATCTGGCGCTTATATTGATTCCACTGGTAACAGTCATGATGGTACAGGGTTTAACTTAGCAGGGACAACACCCGTATCAGGATCAGTAGCTTTTGATGGGGTTAACGATTACGTACAAGTTCCTCACTCAGCAGCAATTAAACCGACTGGATCATACACAATATTTTCACGCTTTCAGGCCAATATTACTGGATCAGGAACTGAAGACAGGGACTTGCTCTGCTTAGAGTCTTTAAGTCCTTGGATGAAATTAAGCTACCAGAAAGTAACTGATAAAGCTGTTTTTACACTAACTACAGGAGGCTCAACTTCTGATGTTGTTGGGACAACTACACTTGCTGATTCTACTTACTACTCGATGGCGGGTGTTTATGATGGCGTAAATGCAGCCATTAACGTCAACGGTACGAATGAAACAACAGCAGCTAAAACAGGTACACCAACAACATCGAGCGATGTAGTAACAATCGGTAACAGAACAAACAGAACCACCTCCAACGGTACAGAGGGTGACATTGCACTATCCTTTATTAGGATGGATGCACTATCTAGTGACTTTTTAACTGATCTTGATACCACATTATCATCTGGGTCTTTCGGGTTAACGGGTGGAACGTGGGCAGATTCAGGCGGCGGTGGATTCCAAGCAGCATGGGTAAGAAGACAAAACAGAATCATAGGAGCGTAACGAATGTACGCAAGAAATAACGCAAGTCCAGAGCGTATAGCAGTCGGCCAAGTGGTTCTTATCGCTGATGGCACTGTGCAAACCTCGGCTGTTTTAATCGTTGTGCGGCCTCAAGGGGCTGCTGAAAGCGCGGGTGGTGGTACTACTGCATACGGTGCAGACGGTACGGTCTACTATACTCCTACCCAAGCCGAAACCAATTATACCTCGTTCGTTGTTATCGCTTACAAAGCATCATGTTTATCCGCTTCGGTGACTATCGTTACAACCGCCTCCGCTACTTCTGGTGAGGTACGCTTAGAAGGCGTTACACATACAGCAGCGGTGATTCCTACTGTATCGGTTCTAACGGGCCACACACCACAAACAGCAGACCATACAGCAGCTATTGCAGACGTTCCAACGGTAGCGGAGTTTAACGCTAGAACATTAACGGCGGCGGCTTACTTTGACCCTGTTACTGACGCGGTGGCTAATGTGACGACAGTCACGCAGATGGCCGGGACAATCCAAACTCTTGACGCGCTAGATACTGCTCAAGACGTGCAGCACGTAGTAACTCAGTCAGCAATTAGTCAGATTTCAATAAGTAGCGGTGGCCTTGCAGTAGTCGCAACGGGCGCAGTGGTCACAACAGGCACACAAGCCAATACCTTCTCATCAACTGCTGAGCAAGATGGTATTTATCATATCGTCTCTGCGGCAGCAGGAAACACGGATTTCTATTATGAGTTTGACGTTACTTCACAGGGTATTTGTAATTCTGTAGGCTGGATTGGTTACGTTCAGGCGAACAACGACAGCGTAGCGGTTCAAGGCTATAACTGGGTTACTTCAGCATGGCAGACTGTCAGAACACTAGCGGGCGTTAACGGAACCACCCCTGTAGAAGAAACATTCATTTTAACTACAGGCATGACAGGGAAAGGTATAAACGATGGAATAGTAAGATTGAGATTCCTTTCGACTACTTCCGTAGCTGTAGCAACAGACCGCATTGTCTCTGAATACTCAGGCCGACTAACAAATAACATCATTCACACAGGCTTGGCGCAGGGTGGTACGATAAACACAATCCAGCTTAATGTTGGCGCTAGTGCTGCAGCCGGAGCTTATGATCCTGCAATCGTTTACATCTCAGAAGGCACGGGCTTTGGTCAAACTCGGTTAATCTATCAATACGACGGAGCAACAAAAACAGCAGTTGTCGATAGAGACTGGAAGGTTATCCCCGATACTACCAGCGTCGCAGTAATCGCGGCAGGTATTGGAAGGGAACACGTTAACGAAGGATTAGCACAAGGTGGCGCGGCATCCGCTATCACTTTGAACGCAAATGCTTCAGCTTCTAACGACGCGTACAAAGGGCAGCTTATTTCGCTGAAGTCAGGCACCGGATCTGATCAAGTCAGACACTGTTTGAGTTATAATGGTGCTACCAAAGTAGCCACAATTAACAATACGTGGGCGGTGAATCCTAACGCAACAACAGGGTATGCTGTATTACCGGCAGAAGTTTACGGCCTGGATGAGACCTCTGCAGCGGTTTTGGCTGCCGGTGATGCTGACGGGTATTCGTTAGAAGAAGCGGTCAAGTTATTGCTGGCTGCAAGTGTAGGCGTATTAAGTGGCGCAGCAACAAACACTATAATTATCAAAGCCGCAGATGGCAGCAAAACAAGATTAACCGCAACGGTCGACGTAGATGGGAACAGATCTGTAGTCTCTAAGGATGCGGCAGGTTAATGTTTGCTTCTCGTTATTTTAACCCTAGATACTGGGCCTCAAGATATTGGCCCAAGATTGGTGGGGAACCTGTATTAACAGCCGATTCAACACTTGGCGTATTTGGTTTAATTGAGGCCCGTGGTAACTCTGTACTGTCTGCTATAAGCGTAGACGGCCAAGGAGTAACAGGTAATATTAGCAATTCCTTTGGCGCGTTTGGTATACTTGAAGAAAGAGGCCAGAACGTATCTGGATCAATAGACCAAACAGGTCAAGGCGTAGAAGGTAATATATGAGCATTAAGGTTGGAGAAGTTGGAAAACTATTCCGCTATGCGACCGGCTACGATATGAGCGGCAGCAACGTGTTAACGCTAAAGTTCACATCACCATCCGGTGCGTCTGCATCATACACCAGCGGAGTTACGGCGCCAGCTAGTATAGTTACCGATCCAGATCTAGGTTCTATTGCCGCCTCTACTTACATGCAATACACAACAGACGGTACAGAGTTTACAGAAGCTGGATTGTGGACAGTATGCGGAACGTATCAAGACGCTACGCCAAAACTGTTCCATGGCGATGACGCTACCTTCACAGTTGGCGAGGCTTGCTAATATGCCAAGTATCAATGTAAACGAATACGGGCAGACGCTTCATATTCCATTACGTGAGAACGCAACAGCAGCAACAAGCTATTCTGTAATCATTCAGCCTAGAATAGGCGAGAGCGATAACGCCAATACAACAGAGCATTATGGTGCTGTATTACGTACAGGCTTAGATGTTACGTTAGGGGCTGTACAGGTAGAAATTGAAGGTAGGATCTACAAAGCAAACGAATATGTAACCTATGTAACAGAAGCCAAAGACTTTTCACACGCCGGTCAATGGCGATACAAAGCAGAGGCAACTATGAGCGGAACACGTAAGGTAATAGGAGACTTTCAACGTCTAACGGTGCTTGACTAATGGCTGGGGGTAGGCCAACAGATTACACCAAAGATAAGGCAGATAAGATATGCGCTTTGCTTGCAGAAGGGTTAAGCCTTCGCTCTGTGTGTAGGGATGAAAATATGCCTAGCTGCCAAACTGTATTTTCATGGATGCGTAAACATCCAGAGTTTCTTGAACAATACGCGCGAGCCAAAGAAGAATCAGCCGATGCCCTTACTGATGAGATCCTTGATATTGCCGACGACGGTACTAATGATTGGATGGAGAAAGAGAGCAGAGAAGGTGAACATGTAGGTTGGCAGCTTAATGGTGAACACGTACAAAGATCTAAGTTAAGGATCGATTCACGCAAGTGGCTAGCTTCCAAGTTAAAGCCTAAGAAATACGGTGACAGAATCCACAACGAACATAGCGGAAGCGTTAGCGCAAACTTAACAGACGATCAACTTGATGAGCGATTAAAGGCGCTACTTGATGCCCAGTCTAAATAGGCTTGAAAAAATAGAGCTTCTTGAGCTTCTTGAAGAAAAGAAGAACAGGGCTATAGCTAATAGGTTTAAAACAATCTATGGCATGCTGTACGGCTGGCAGAAAGAGTTTATTGCTAACACTAAAGACTATATGGCGGTTTGTCTTTGTGCTGCTAACCGTATTGGTAAGACGTTCACAGGTACATATATCGACGCTATTCATCTGATGGGTGAATATCCTGAAGACTGGGAAGGCCATAAGTTCACTCACGCGCCTAAATGCTGGATTCTTGGCTACTCAGGCGAAAAGACCCGCGACCTTTTACAGTATGAATTGTTTGGCAGAATCGAAGGCAATGAATTAAAAGGCGGCCTGGTACCTAAAGAATACATTATTGATTGGAAGTCGATGTCAGGAACAACCGGGGCTTTACGAGAAGTAAGGGTTAAGCATAAGTCAGGCGGTGAGTCTGTTTGTCAGTTCTGGTCTTACTCACAGGGCCAGCACGCTTTAATGGGCGACTCTGTAGACTGGTATCATGTCGATGAAGAACCAAAGGATCAGACTATATACCCGCAGGTTCTAACCCGAACAGCGACAGGGGATAACGGGCAAGGTGGTAGAGGTATTTTAACCTTTACACCAGAGAACGGCAGAACTGAGTTAGTTGTTAAGTTTATGGATGAGCCGAGTAATACTCAGTTATTCATGCAGAAAGGCTGGAACGATGCCCCCCATTTATCAGAAGCCGTAAAGGTAGGTTTATTAAGCCAATACCCCGCGCATCAAAGAGACATGAGATCTAAAGGAATTCCAATGTTAGGCCATGGTCGCATCTATGATATGTCAGAGGACTTCATAACCTGCGAACCGTTTAACATTCCAGATCACTTCTTTGTACTAGACGGCATGGATTTTGGTTGGGATCACCCACAGTCACGAATTCAGCTAGTTTGGGATAAAGACCAAGATATCTTTTATGTCACTAAAGCATGGAAGCAAAGAAAGACCTCCCCTAACGACGCATGGGGCGCAACTAAGATATGGTCGGAAGGCGTCCCAACAGCATGGCCTGCAGATGGTCTACAAACAGAAAAAGGCAGCGGCAAAGAACAGAAGCAATACTATGCCGAGGCAGGTTTTGAAATGCTATACGAACACGCTACATGGGAAGGTGGCGGCAACTCGGTTGAGGCTGGTCTATTTGAGCTTAGGGATCTTATGAGCAAAGGCAAGTTCAAAGTGTTCGCTGGCCTTCGTGACTTCTTTGATGAGTTTATTCAGTATCACCGTGACCCCAAAGGAAAGATCGTAAAGGTTGGCGAGGATATACTAGACGCAACACGCTACGCATACATGATGCGCCGCTTCGCCATAAGCTATGGTAAAAGAAATATGAATAATAACACTATGAACATCGAATTCGCCTCGGAGTGGTAACTATGTCAGACATTGAAATTGAAGTTGAGGTTGAGCTAGACGTTAACGAAGAGCAAAAGCTTGAAGAGATCCATAAACAAGCGATCAAACGCTTCGGAGTGATTCAAGACGCTGAGCGCGAAGAACGACAGCTAATGATTGAGGATCAGTTGTTTGTTCATGCTCCTGATGGCCAGTGGAGTGAGGACGCTATTGAGAAACGCAAGAACAGACCTCGTTTTACTATTAACCGTATCGCCTCTGCTATCGATCAGCTAACGGGCGACCAACGCCAAAACAGAACAGATATCAAAGTCATTCCTGTGGCTGGTGGTGCAGACAAAAAGAAAGCGGATATATTCAACGGTATTATCAGAAATATTGAGTCGCGGTCTAAAGCTTCTAATGCTTACGATAACGGATTTGATGAGCAGGTTTCGGGCGGTTTTGGTGGATGGAGAGTTGTTACCGAATTTAATACTGACGATTCCTTTGACCAAGACGTTTTAATTAAGCCTATCGAGTCTGCAGCTAGCTCATTATGGTTTGACCTGTCGGCTAAAGAATACGATAGAAGCGATGGAATGTTTGCTTTTCTTACAACGAAAATGTCAAAAGAAGAATACGAAGAGAAATACGAAGACGAACCAGCAATTGATTTTAATAAGGAAACTTTCGGAAAGTATTACAAGGATTGGTTCGATGGTGACAACGTAACACTTGCTGAGTATTGGGTAAAAGAACCATACATTAAGACGATTGCTTTATTATCAGATGGTCGTGTTATCTGCAAAGACGAAGAAGTCGACGTGCTGGATGAGTTGCAGGAATCCGGCGTAACTATTGTCAACGAGCGCGCTATTGAAGCTTACCGCGTCAAGTCTTACATCATGAACGGCTCAAAGATCCTGAAAGGGCCTATGGACTGGGCTGGAAAACATATCCCCTTGGTTCCTGTATACGGTAAGAAAGTTACTATCGAGAACAGGACGTTTGTCCGTGGCTTGGTTCGCTTTGCTAAGGATCCTAGTCGTGTATATAACTATGCAACATCTGCGGCAATAGAAGCGGCGGCCTTGTCTCCAAAAGATCCTGTATGGTTGACTGCAGCACAAGCGAAAGGACATGAGCGGCAGCTAGCGAACTTTAACAATAACAATACGCCGTTTATGTTTTATAACGCAGACCCGCAAGCAGCAGGAGTGCCACAAAGAACAGGGGCGCCTTCTGTACAGACCGCGTTACTTCAGCAGATCCAGCAAGCAGCAACTGATATTCATTCAACAACAGGTATTGAGCCAGCTTCTTTGGGTAACAGTCCTGAGTTAAAATCAGGAAAAGCTATTGTAGCCCAACAGACGATGGGCGACCGTGGCTCGTTTATTTACACTGACAATCTAGCTAAGTCGATAGAGTTTACAGGCGAGATCTTAGTTGACCTTATTCCTAAGATTTACGACTCAACGCGAATTGTTAGAGTGTTAGGGCTAGACGGCAGCAGCGAAAGTGTAGAGATTAATCAGCTAGCTATCGATGAATTCAATCAGCCAATTATGGATAGGCAGACAGGTAAGCAGGTTATTGTTAACGATCTGACCGTGGGTAAGTATGACGTTACTATTGAGACTGGCCCGTCTTACTCTACGCAGCGTCAAGAATCAGCACAGCAACTTATTGATCTAGCTAATGGCAACCCAGTATTCGGTCAGGTAGCTATTGATTTGATATCGAAGAACCTAAACATCTTGGAAGGTGACGAGCTGACTAAGCGTGTACGCCGAATGATGATTAAAGACGGAATAGTAGACCCTACTGATGACGAAGTTGAAGAACTAGGCTTAAATCAACCACAGCAGCCTGACCCTGCAGCGCAAGCGTTAACGGATAACGTAAACCTTCAAACTGAAAAGCTTATCTCTGATATTCAAATTCAGGAAGTTGAGCAGCAAAGAAAGAACGAGGAGACGCAAGCTAAAATCATGGAAGGTATGGCGAAAATGCAAGCCAACCAAGAAAAATGGCTTGATGAGTTTGCTTTGAAGCTTACTGAAATGGAACAGAAGGAAGGACAACAGCTTAACCAAGAAGTTCAGAATAACTTTCCCGATAATAGTATTGTTGCCACGCAATAATAGAATGTTATAATATTACATAAAGGTCTACTTCATACCTTAAATGAAGGCTGAGACTCTTAGAGGTGTACCATGGAAAACGCTGCACAAGTTGAACCGGTAGAAAACGAAGCTGAAGAAGCTGTTAGTGAAAGCAATGATTACGGCGTTACTTATGATAGTGACGAAGAAATTGTTGAAGATCCAGCAGAAGACGAAGCTGAAGAAGAAGCCGATGATGCTAATGTCGAATCAGCACCGACAGAGGGTGACGTTGATGAACCCGAAGAACCCGACGCGGTTCAGAAACGCATCAACAAAATTACGGCTGAGAAGTACGAAGAGCGGCGCAAGGCTGAAAAGCTACAACGTGAGTTAGAAGAACTCCGAGCTAATAAGTCTGGCACCAATCAACCAACTCAAGGCGAACCTAAGCTAGCGGACTTTGATTATAACGATGAGGAGTATCAATCAGCGTTATTTGATTACAAGCTAGATCAAAGGGAGATAGCAAGAAAAGAAGGCGAGATCAAAGCAAATGAAACCGCTCGGATCGATAAGATCAATGAGACTTTTAACGCTAACCTCGCGGTATTTTCTGAAACAGCAAAAGATTATCAAGACGTAGTAAAGGATTTACCGGAGCTACCGAATGAAACTCTTTCCGCTGTAATGCAGATGGATAACGGCCCGCAGATTGCGTACTACCTTGGCAAGCATTTAGATGTTGCCGACACAGTCGCAAACCTAAGCCCCATCATGGCCGCTATTGAGCTTGGTAAAATCAGCACACGCTTGGCCGGTGTAACAGCTCCACAGAAAAAACAAAGTGCAGCGCCTAGCCCTGTAGATCGCATTAATTCCGGTGGTTCTTTATCATCTGGTGGAGGTGCTAAGGGTGCTAGGTATGAATAACCTAAGAGGATTTAGCTAATGGCTAACAATTTCGATAGTAACTTTACCCGCAAGCTAGCAAAGGGCTTCCTTCAGCCGTTTGAATCAGAGCGCGTATTGTCAAAGAATGTAAATACACAGCTTTTGTCTGGTCAGTTTGACCCTTCAACAGGCGCTAACGTAGACTTTAAACGGCCTACAGACTTTAAGTCAGTACGTACTGCTAACGGTGATGTTTCGGGCGCTACTGCTTCCGATGTTATTACTGGTAAAGCAACAGGTACAGTTCAAGATTACTTCACAGCCTTTGTTGATTATGACGAAGCAGACGAAGCAATTAAGATGGATGAGCTTGACGGCTTGTTGCGTCCTTTGGCGACCCGCATTAAAACCGATATGGAAATCGACTTTGCTGAATTCATGATGAAGAACAGCGGCCTTAAATCGGGCACTGTTGGCACATCTGCTAGCACTTGGGATCATATCGCCGCAGCTGGTGCAATGATGTCTTCTTCTGGCGTCCCTATGGATCAGCCTTGGCACTATGCGGTTAACCCTTACACTCAGGCAACGCTAGCAAGTAATCAGCGCAGTCTAGGTGCAGGCGGTTCTGCAGGCTCATTGATCTCAGAAGCGGTTCGCAAAGCAACGATCAGCGAGAACTTTGCAGGTTTCGATAAGGTTATGGCGGCAACAACTTTGCCAACATACACCACAGGAGCAGGCGCAGACCGAGCTGGTACATTGTCTGGAACTCCAACAGCAACCTACTTATCAGCAAAAGACACAATGACGCAAAGCATTGCGGTCACTGCGTTCCAAGCTAACTTGGTAGTAGCTGCCGGTGAAACGATCACTGTAACAGGCCGTAACCGTTTAAACCTTTCTACCCGTAATGTCATCCTTGATGCTTCAGGCGCTACTATCCTGTTCAGCGGTACGGTGACTTCATCGGTTACTTTGGGTGCTTCTGGTGAAGGTACGCTAGTAATTACCGGCCCTGCTATTTATGAGGCCACCGGCGCTTACAACACAGTAGATAGCGCGTTAACTTCTGGCGATGTTGTAACACTGGGCGGAGCGGCTTCTACAGTAATCCAGCCTAACTTGTTCTGGCAGAAAGGCGCGTTCGCAATTGGTTCGGTTCCTATGAAGAAACTTTATAGCACCGATACTTTGGCGACTACTGAAGACGGCCTACAGTTCCGTATCTCTAAGTATTCTGATGGTGATGCTAACAAGCAAACTGTACGTTTCGATTTCCGTCCAGCTTACGCGGTTCTTAATCCGTTCTTCGCTGGTCAAGGTTTCGGTTCGGCTTAATAGCAACGATAATTAGGGGCTTCGGCCCCTTTTTTGTATAAGGCTAAGATTATGAGAAATACAGTGACATGGGTTCGCCCGTCTAAATCGGAAATCACAACCAACGATCTTGAAGAAACGCTTAAGGCTTGTGTTAATATGGGCTGGGTGCGTAAAGCAGAAAAGAAAGAGAAACCAAGTAAGAAGGTTTAAGTTATGGCTACCGGCTCCTATATTATTAATCGTGCGTTTTCAAAGCTTGGCATTAAAGCTGCCGAGACAGATATTGAAGCATCCGAAATGCAGGACGGCCTAGACGCTCTAAACGATATGCTGGAGTCATGGGAACCAATATACCAATTAGGCTTTATTCGCTTAGAGAGCGAGACTGAAGAAGTTAGAGCGCCATCATTCGCTAACTCTGCGATCATTACTAGCTTGGCGATCTATTTATCAGGAGAATACAACCAAACACCCAAAGAATCTTTAGCTATTGAAGCGATAAACTCAAAGCGCGATCTTGATATAGCAATACTAAAACCTATCCGTGTCGCTTTCCCTGATACGCTACCAATGGGTTCAGGCAATCACGACATATCAGTAATTGATAACGAAAGATTCTTTAACGAAGACAAAGAGACTAATTTCTAATGGCTCTTATTCCGGTTGCTATAGCTGAAGGCTTTTATGAAGATTCTGTTAAGCCTATCGCTTCACAGGAGTGCGTTAACTATTACCCTTATATCCCAGAAGCAACTGCAACAACTCAGGCAGCGTTAAAGCCTACTGCAGGGTTAAGTTTATTCGCTACTAACGGAAATAAAGTTAACCGTGGCGCTCATGTGATGAATTCTGTGGCGTTCTTTGTCAACGGCAATGCTCTTTACAGGGTAAACGCAGACGGCGCGAGCGACAGCCTCGGAACTATATCAGGTTCAGGCAGCGTATCGATGGCCGATAATGGCGCTCAGTTATGTGTTGTTGTACCTGATTCAACGGGTTATATCTTCACGTCATCACCCGATACTTTAACCGAGATAACAGATACAGATTACTTCTCGTTAGGCCCGTCTAAGCAGGTTGTATACAAAGACGGGTATTTTGTCCATATATCAGATAGCAAGTTTTTCAACTCTGCATTAAATGATGGCTTGGTTTATGGCGCGCTAGATTTCGGAACGGCAGAGGTAGACCCGGACAATAATACAGCGATCCACGTTAACCGAAATATTCTATACATAGGTGGCAATGAGACCATCGAGCCATTTCAAAACGTAGGCGGCTCAGGCTTTCCGTTCAGTCGTATACAGGGCGGCGTTATACAAAAAGGAATTAAAGCAAAGTTTTCTGTTATTGATTTTGATAATTCTTTTGTATTTCTTGGCGGTGGCGTTAACGAGCAGCCAGCTATCTGGAGGTTTACAGGAGCTAGCGCGGTTAAGCTATCAACGCCTCCAATCGATAACGTCATAGGATCATATACGAGCGACCAACTAGACGCGGTTTATTCGACAAGCTACGCGGCTGATGGTGCTTTCTTTGTTTGTTTCCATTTCCCTTTGCATACGTTTTGCTATGACGCAACGGCCTCTGCAAGATACGGGAAACCTATTTGGCACCAAAGAAAATCAAGAGACTCAAACGGATCTTCAACGGCTTGGCGAGTGGCTTCACTGGTTCAAGCTTACGGAAAGACATTAGCCGGTGACACGTTAGGCGCAAAGATAGGGCACTTAACGAAGACGGCGTTCACAGAATACGACACATTAATAGACCGAGGTTTTAGCGGCGCAACTTTACAAGCTGAAGGTGTTAACTTATTTGTGTCTAAGCTGGAGCTATTTCTGCAGTCTGGAACAGGCACCACCTTAGACCCTACGCAAGAACCTCTAGTAACCATGAGCTTCTCAAAGGACGGCGGTATTACCTGGGGTAACGAACTAAGTAGAAAGATTGGCAAAATAGGTGAATACGGTAAGCGTCAAACATGGAAAAGGCTTGGCCGATTCCCTCGATACGCAACCTTTAAGTTCTCTATTAGCGGCGAGATAGATTGCTCTATTCTCAAGTTAACTGCAGATATTACAGGTGGGCAATAATGGCGATCAATGAAAAGATTATTCCTATTGAGCGGTTTTCGACGATCACAGCACAAGATCAATTCGGCAATACTGTTATGTCTTTTAGGTTTGCTGATTTTATTGAGGCTTTGACCGCTCAAGTTAACCAGAATATACCGTTATCAGGCACAGGAACCCCAGAGGCTAGCGTAACCGCAGAACCTTACCGATTATACTTAGACACGGCTGCAGCGGCAGGAAGCAACCTATACATTAAGAAAGCTGGATCAGGTGATACCGGATGGCAGTTAACGTAACTCCAACGTATGACATGGAAGCGGTAAGAAACATTATTGTAGACCCTTTCATCTGGGATAGGATCTCTGATGGGGTTGGCTCCGAAGACTATTACCCTACATTCAGCCCTAATAATCAGTGGCTATTAATTGAGAGAAACGGTGAGAATATCGGGGTTATTTATGTGCATTGCGACACGTCATGTTCAATAGGATTTCATCCGTATCTTAAAAAAGAACACTTAGGGCAATGTCACCACATGATGCAATCTTTCTTTAATTGGTTTAACAGCCTGCCGAGTAGTATAATTAAGATTAACGCGGTGGTTCCTTGCTGTTTTAAAAGCGCATTGAATTTTGCAAAGAAAAGCGGGTTCCAGCAAGAAGGAATAAGCAGAAGCAGTTTTAACCATAAAGGCAAAACGGTTGATAGAATTATGCTCGGCATCACTCGCGAAGAAATAGAGGAATTATTATGGGCGGTATAGTTGATGGCATTTTTGGCGGCGCTAGTGCTGCAGAAGACGCGGCCAAAATCCAATCAGAGTCATCCGAAAAAGGCGTAGCAGAGCAACGCCGACAGTTTGACGTTACTCAAGAAACACTTAGACCTGCTATAGAAGCTGGTACGCAAGCGTTATCAAGACAGCAAGCGTTACTCGGCTTTGGCTCACCTGAAGAACAGTCATCGGCAATGAGCGACTTTAACGAGTCGCCAGCGCAGCAGTTTATTCGTCAACGACAGGAGAAAGCATTACTTGCAAACGCCTCTGCAACTGGGGGGCTTGGAGGTGGCAACATACAGACAGCACTACAGGAGCAGGCCGCCAATATTGCTGGGGCTCAGTATGGCGAGTATTACAATCGCTTGGCTGGACTATCAGGAACAGGGCAGCAGGCAGCAAGCACACAAGGGCAGTTAGGAGCCAATATGGCGGCTAACGTCCAGCAAGGCTATAACGCTTCTGGGCAAGCTCAGGCTTCCGGTATTCTTGGTGCGCAGCAGGCAAACGCTGGCTTGGCTCAAACGGCAGTTGGTTTAGCTGGATTGATTTCTGATAAAAACATGAAGCATGATATCGAAGACCTAGACCCGAAAGAGTGTTACGACCTAGTTCAAGGGCTGGATCTTAAAGCATGGCGCTATCTTGAGCGCACAGGATTGGATCAAGGTGTTCATTTCGGGCCAATGGCTCAAGATGCGCCTAAGTGTATTAAGATTGAAGGGCATGAAATGTTAGACCTTCATGACGAATTAATGCTTATAGCTGGTGCGCTACAATATTTGGAGTCTCAAAAATGCCTACATTAGCAGGAATTAACGGTGGTTCACTAACGGCTGATGTGCTTGGCGGTTATCAGCAAGGGCAAGAAATCAAGCGGGCTTCGAAAAACATGGAAATCCAGCAAGCGCAAGAAGACCGTTCTGCTGCAAAAGATCAAGCGGCAATGGCTAAAGAAGCTCAGTATCAAGCTTTACTTGGTGAGGCTTATCCTCAAGGTCAGCAAGGTCAGCAAGGCCAAGGAGAGGCGGTAGATACTTCCCCTCAAGCATTAGCACAACTTGCTAGCCGTTACCCTGAAAGGTTTAAAGCTGTAAACGAAAGCATGGGGCTTATTAGCGACCAGCAAAAACAAGAGGCAGCACAGTTTGCTTTTGATCTAAGTAATACGCCAGAAGAGCAAAGGTCAGGAAAGATCGATGCACGAGTAAGAACGCTAGAGGTGCAAGGCCGAAACGCCTTTGACACCAAACAGCTCTACGGTATGCCTTTTGATGAGCAAAACCAAGCTCTTAATGTGGCACAGATCGCCTCACTACCTGTAGAAAAACGGCTTGAGTTTATGAAAGGCCCGAAGCCTACTTCTTTGCAGCAGAATCTTCTAGCGGCTGGTTACGTTGAAGGCACTAAAGAATGGAACGACGCAATAATGCAGTCTGTTCTAAAGCCTAACACATCGGTCAATATTGAATCAGCCAGAGTAAACGAGGAACAAAAGAAGCTAGCAGGGGTTCAAGCTAAACGGTTTGAAACCATTGTAGGTGAAGCTGAGAGCGCATCAAAAACACTATCCAGTCTTAGCCAACTAGAGAATATTGATGTTGATTCCGGTGCGCTAGCTCCGCTTAAAGCTGGGTTAGCCGCTGTTATTAGTGATCTAGGATTTAGCGGAATGGCGGGAAAAATTGCCAACGTGGGAAATTCTCAGGCGTATGATGCAGTTTCAGGCCGCTTAGTTCAAGACGTTCTTAACGCAGCTAAAGGCCCACAAACAGACGATGACGCAAAACGAGCGGCCAGAACTATCTCTAATCTTGGCGATGACCCTAAAGCGCGGAAATTTAAGCTTGATTCTCTACGGGCTTTAGCATTAAGACAAGAGCAACGCGGTAGCTTTATAAGCAACAAAATTGATGAAGGCGCAACATTTAGCCAAGCAAACAAGGAATGGAACGACTACACGAAATCAACGCCTAACCTGTCAGGATCTATTAAAAATCAATCTACAGGACTGCCTTTGTTCTTCTACCAGTTTGAAGAAATAGCGAGACAGAACAAGCCAAACGCCACAGCAGAAGAAATACAAAACGCTTGGAGAAAAGCAAATGGCCGATGATTATGATAAGTCTCTTTTTGCTGGCTTAGAGGTCAATGGGGAAGTTATTCCGCAAAACAAAGACCAGAAAGCCAGAGAGGTCGTGCTTGACCCAGAAATGAAACAACTGTTTCAGGGTTTAAACGTAGGCGGCGTTGATATCCCTAAATCTGCAGAACCAGTGCAGCAAGTTAGTGAGTCAGCCCCTGTTAGCAGAGACCAGTTATTAAAGATGCAGGAAACCGTAGTATCTCCTGCAGAATCAGGGCTTGGCGCGTTATCTAAAGGATTTGAACGAGGGCTTCAGAAGACAGGAGCGGGAATATTACAGCGTGGATCTCAGGCGCTTAACTCTCTTGGTATCGATACAGGTGAATTTCTTAACGAGCTACAGCAAAGCGAAAGAATTAATCAGCAAATGTTTAAGCCTACGCAGAAACAGTCACCCATTCTGTCAACTACTGGAGAGATAGTGGGCGAGGCTGTAGGGCTTCCTTTACCAGCGCAAACGCTAAAAGGTGCTGCTGCTGCCGGTGCGGCAATAGGTGGATTGCAGTATGGCGAAGAAGGAACAGCATCTGAATTCGCTAGCAATGTACTACTAAACGGCTCGTTCGGTATAGCGGGCCAATTCGGCGCAGATAAGTTGGTAGGTATGACGAAGGCAGCAGCTAGAAAGCTAGGGCTTACCGATGTACCTAATAACCTGTTTTCTCCTGATGGAACATTAAAGTCAGAAGCAAAAGATTACTTAGCCAAAGAAGGAATAACCTTAGACGATTTAAGCGATAGCGTCATAGGCGAAGTAGAGATGCAGCCTCAAGGATCTTCTTTAGGTCAAACGCTTCGTGCAGCTCAAGCCAAAGAGTTAGGTGTGCAGGATCTCACTAAAGGCGATATCAGCCAATCTTTTGTTGACCAATCGACTGAGTTTAGACTTGCAAAGCAAAGAGGAACGCAGGAAGCCGAGGCATTACGCCAAACAAAAGCAGCGCAAAACCAACAGATTATAGCTGCAGGCGAAAACATTATTAGAGGTACAGGCGGTGAAGCTGATAAGCTAACGGCAGGGCGCACAATACAAGAAGCGCTAAGAGGCTCAAAGCAAGCAAGGAGAGAAGCCGTGACACAGCTTTATAATATCGCAGAAAATGAAGCGGGGTTTGCTATCCCTGTTAATCAGGAGCAAATAGCCTCTGAGTTCTTTGAGCAGGATTTTCTTTTTGGTATCGATCCAGATGTTGGCGGCCAGTTAAAAGCAGTTAAAAAGCAGCTAGAAGTTTTCTCTATTTTGCCGCCTGAAATCTTAACTAGCGAAGCTGATATTAGAAGGATCCGCCCGTTAACTATTGGCAGCGCGGAGCAGTTAAGGAAAAATATCAGGGCATTAATTAGCGAAACTGACCCGAAAAGCCAGCGTGCTTTATCTCCTATTATAGATTCTATTGATCAAGCGATTGATGAAATAGTCATATCTGATGGAATGGGTGAGGCAGCACAGCAAGCATTTAAGAAAGCAAGACAAGCAAGAGCGCAACTAGCAAAAGACTTTGAGGCAAAAGATATTGTCGCTAGTATCGTTTCATTTAAAACAGGAACACAAACAGACAAAATACCGCCTAGCTTGGTTTTTGATAAAGTTATTCAAAGCTCCGCAAGGGTAGAAAACACAGCTTTAATTAAAAAATCTTTATTGGAGGCTGGAGCAGACGGTCAAAAAGCATGGCAAGACATTAAAGCAACAACGGCTTCTGAGCTTATCGGTAAGGCGCTAACAACAGGGAAAACCGCTTCTGGAGATATGCGCTTTAGTGGGGCTAATTTTAACAAGGCTTTAAAGAATATAGGCGATGACACGCTTAAACAGATATTTGATGGAGCCGGTGAGTTAGCTAGAATTAAGCAGCTAGCAAGAATTTCACGAGATCTAACTATTCTTCAGGACGGGGTTTTTACGCCATCCGGTGCTGAAGTTGAAAACATTCTAGCTAAAATTGTAAAGCTTCCTGTATTCAGGCTTGCCCCAATAGCAGGCGCGGTAATAAACGAAGGCGCAACAGCAGTAAGCAAAGGAAGCAGAAAGGCAGATCTTAGGAATGTAATTAATCCAAAGATAGATGTTGATACAGCGGAATCGATTGGCGGTTTGTCTATTGCGGCAATAAATGCGATTAGGCTTCTGGCTATATCAGGCCAGCGTAAAGCAACAGAGGATGAGAAATAATGGCTAGATTATCGAACCCAGTACCTCAGATATTAGATTCTAACGGAAATCCATCTGGAGGCGCTAAGGTCTATTTCTTTGAGGTTGGCACTACTACGCCGAAAAATACTTATTCCGATGCAGGTCTAAGTATCGCTAACGCCAATCCTGTTGTTGCTGATTCAGCCGGACGGCTTCCGTCTACGTTTCTTGATGGCAATTATAAAGTAGTTGCTAAAGACTCGGACGGTGTAACACTATGGACTCGTGACCCTGTAGGAGAGACTTCTACCGGACAGATGAACCTATGGGTTAACGATCAAGTTTATAATATTCCAGAGCTTGTGCAGGGATCTAACGACAGTTACTACCGATCTTTAATTGATAACAACCAAGGTAACGACCCTATTTCTGATGCGGTAAGCTGGGAAAAACTGCAGCTCGGCAGAGTTTGGAATGCGTCAATTATTTACGCAGCTACGGATTCTGTTTATTTTACAGACGGTAATTTGTATTTATCTTTGCAGGGTACAAACTTAAACCAAAACCCTGCAACTGAAACAGCATATTGGAATCCTATTGGCAACCAAGCAATCCCTGATGGAGTCCCGGCTGGTGCAGTCATAGCATTCGCAATGTCTATCGAGCCTACTGGGTGGCTAGAGTGCGATGGTTCAGCTATCAGTAGAACAACTTATGCAGCCTTATTTTCTGCTATAGGAGCTACTTTCGGAGTCGGTGATGGATCAACTACATTCAATATTCCAGACTCCCGGTCAGAGATTATTCGCGGCTGGGATAATGGACGAGGGGTTGATGCTGGTCGTGCATTTGGTAGTTGGCAGAACGGACAAATTGAGGCGCACACTCACAGCATAGCGTTAAGAGCGGGAACACCGGCAACGGCTGGTGTTGCAGGTTTAGGCAACAACGCCGATAACTCTAGTACTGGCATAACCGGCTCAACGGGCGGGGCAGAAAACCGTATGCGTAACGTAGCTTTGCTTTACTGCATTAAATATTAAGAGGTTAGTATGAACATATACCACTATGATGCTGTTGCATCGGAATATCTTGGGGTTTCACAAGCGAAGTTAGATCCGTTAGATAAGCTCCCCAGAATACCCGCTCACGCCACTACAGATAAGCCATCGGCCCCATTACTAGGTAGTGTGATGATCTTCTCTAATGGAGCGTGGTCTGAGGCTGTTGATAATCGCGGGACTATTTATTATGACGGCGATGAAAATCCTATTGAGATCACAGGGATAGGTGCTCCAATACCAGATGGTTCATCGCCAATTCCGGTGCTTACCCCTGTTACCGTCAGCGGAATCAGCAAGCTCCAAGCAGTCAGATATTGGCAAGGGCTGTCAGTATGGG